>Ga0126380_10000464_pt1 | contig 13418 bp, 12 predicted proteins | sample PanSoiMetPlot_26_FD_92544 | JGI IMG/M metagenome (GOLD analysis project Ga0126380, IMG submission 92544) | Tropical forest soil microbial communities from Panama - MetaG Plot_26 | ecosystem: Environmental > Terrestrial > Soil > Tropical forest > Bulk soil | place: Panama | collected 2016-02-17
CGAGGGCCGGCCCGACATCGACGTGACCGGCATCAACATCGACCGGCTGCACCGCTACCAGGCCAACCCGGAATACCGGGCGACCCGCACCGTGGAGTCGCTGGGCCTGGTCTACGCGACCCACTACCCGGGCCGGTCCATGCGGACCGCGCGCGGCGCTAAGGTGTCCCCGGTCCACCACCAGCTGGCCGCGCAGCGGGCGTACTTCAAGGACGTCAGCGGCTGGGAGGGCGCCGACTGGTACGCCCCCGAGGGCGCCGAGCCGGAGCCCGGCGAGCTGTCCTGGGGGCGGCCGGACTGGTTCGGCTACTGGGCGGCCGAGCATCACGCCGCCCGCACCGGCGTGATCTTGATGGACATGGCCTTCATGGCCAAGTTCGACGTGCGGGGCCGGGACGCCGGGCGGTTGCTGGAGCGGATCTCCGCCGGTCACGTGAACGGCGAGCCAGGCCGGATCACCTACACCCAGTGGCTCAACCCCGCGGGCACGCTGGAAGCCGACCTCACCGTGACCAAGCTCGGCGAGGACCGGTTCTGGGTGGTCGCTTCCGACACCGCGCACCGGCACGCGGAAACCTGGATGCGCCGCCACTTCGGTGACGCTCACGCGTTCGTCACCGACGTGACCTCGGGGTACGCGCAGATCAACATCCAGGGCCCGCGATCGCGGGAGCTGCTGGCCTCGGTCACCTCCGCGGACATGTCCAACGAGGCGTTCCCGTTCCGCACCGCCGCCGAGATCGACATCGGGTTCGCCCGGGTGCTCTGCATCCGGATTACCTACCTCGGCGAACTTGGCTATGAGCTGTACATCCCGGCCGAGGCCGCGGTGCACGTCTACGACCGGCTGGTGCAGGCCGGGACCGCGGCCGGGCTGCGGCACGCCGGGCTGAAGGCGCTGGGCAGCCTGCGGATGGAAAAGGGCTACCGCGACTACGGCCACGACATCGACAACACCGACACCGTGCTGGAGGCCGGGCTGGGCTTCGCGGTCGCGCTCGACAAGCCGGGCGGCTTCATCGGCCGCGACGCCGTGCTCGCGCAGCAGGAACGCGGGCCGCTGCGGCGCCGGCTGGTCCAGGTGCTGCTGACCGACCCCGAGCCGCTGATGTTCCACGCCGAGGTGGTGCACCGCGACGGCAAGGCCGCCGGGTACATCCGGTCCGCGTCCTACGGGTTCACCCTCGGCGGCGCGGTCGGGCTGGCGATGATCGACGCCGACGAGCCCATCGACCAGGCCTACCTGGACTCCGGCGAATGGACGGTGCAGATCGGCGCCGAACGTTACCCCGCGGCCGCCTCGCTGCGCCCGATGTACGACCCGGGGAGCAAGCGGATCCGGATGTGAGCAGGGGTAGCGTCCTGGTACATGGCGCAGGTCTGGCATGACGCTGAGATCGCCGAACGGCTCAGCGCCACCGCGGCGGTGCGGTGGATCGGCGAGGCGGTCGACGCTCACCATCGCGGTGAGCTGACCGCGCCGCCGCGGGTTCATACAGACCTCGGTGACGGCCGGCTGGTGTTCACGACGGGGCGGCTGCGCGGCTCGTGGTTTGGGTATCGCTCATACGAAACGATGCCGGGCAACCCTGGTGCCCAGGTGACCGTGGTGCACGACGAGTCCTCGGGCCGGGTCCGGGCGGTCGCCATCGGCAATGAACTCGGCCCCCGCCGGGTGGGCGCGATCGGCGCCGTGGCCGCCGACGCTCTCGCCCCGCCCGGCGCCGGGACCGTCGCCGTCATCGGCACCGGGGTCCAGGCGTATACCCAGGTGTGGGCGCTGGGCGTCGTGCGGGAACTGGGCGAGGTCCGGGTGTATTCCCGGGATCCGGCCCGCCGGGCGGCGTTCGCCGAGCGGGTGCGGCCGCTGGCAGGCGGGGCCTGCCACGCGGCCGCGGACGCCAGGGCCGCGGTCGACGGCGCCCAGATCGTGATCCTCGCCACCAGCAGCCCTGCCCCGGTGATCGACGCCTCCTGGATCGGCCCGGGCAGCTACGTTGCCACCCTCGGCCCCAAGCAACGTGGCCGCGCGGAGTTCGGGCTGGATCTGCCTGCCGCCGCTGCGCTGCTGGTCACCGACTCCCTGGCCCAGATCGACGCCTACGACCCGCCGAACGTCCTGGCCGGGACGCCGCACCGGGAACGGCTCGTCTCCCTGGGCGCGGTCCGCGCCGGTGCGGTCCCCCGGCCACCGGCCGGCGCGATCTCGCTGTTCTTCTCGGTCGGCCTTGCCGGGACCGAGGCCTTTCTGCTCGACCGCCTGGCCGCCAGCGCCGGGCAGGCACGCCGCGTGCCGGCGGGAGACATGCCTGAGCGGAGGAGGTGGCCGTGGCCGCGCCCGGGGTAACGCTCCAGCTGCTCGGCGGGAAACAGGCCGCCGAGCACGCTGGCGAGCTGCAGGACCTGCATGCCGAGGTGTACGCCGAGCCGCCGTACCGGCGCGATGACGACGCCGGCGAGTTCACGCGCCGGTTCGCAGTGCAGCGCCGCCAGCGAGGCTTCGTCCTTGCCGAGGCCCGCCACGGCGGCTACCTGGTCGGCTACGCGTCCGGGATGCCGCTGCGGCCCTCGACCTCCTGGTGGCGGGGTCTGACCACCGCGCTGCCCGCGGAGATCACCGCCGAGCACCCGGGGCGCACGTTCGCGCTGGCCGACCTGCTGGTGCGGGCGTCCTGGCGGCGGCAGGGCATCGCACGGGCGCTGCACGACCTCCTGCTCGCCGGCCGGCCCGAGGAACGGGCGACGCTGACCGTCCTGCCCGCGGCCACCCCGGCGCAGCGCGCCTTCCGCGCCTGGGGCTGGCGCAAGGTCGCCAGGACGCACGGTTCCCGCCCCGGCTCGCCGGTCTGTGACGTGCTCCTCACCACCCTCCCCGTCGGCGGCACGGCCAGGTAGCCTGCCTGGTCAGGTGCGCCGGGGCCGGAGGCGCGCAGCCAGCTGGATTCGCCGCGGGCCGGCCAAGCGCGGGCGAAACCGCGGCGCGGTTGCCAGGATTGGGGCATGCAGCTGCGGATATTCACCGAACCACAGCAGGGCGCCGACTACGGCACGCTCCTGGCGGTCGCCCGGGCCGCCGAGCGGCTCGGCTTCGACGCGTTCTTCCGATCCGACCACTACCTGACCATCGGCGGGTCTGGCCTGCCCGGGCCGACCGACGCGTGGACCACCCTGGCGGGCCTGGCGCGGGAAACGTCGCGGGTCCGGCTGGGGACGCTGTTGAGCCCGGTCACGTTCCGGCTGCCCGGGCCGCTGGCGATCACGGTGGCGCAGGTGGACCAGATGAGCGGCGGGCGGGCCGAACTTGGGCTCGGCGCCGGCTGGTTCGATGCGGAACACACCGCGTACGGGATCCCGTTCCCGCCGCTGGCCGAGCGGTTTGCCCGCCTTGAAGAACAACTGGAGATCATCACCGGGCTGTGGGAGACCCCCGAGGGCCAGACGTTCTCGTTCAACGGCGCCCACTACACGCTGTCTGACTCACCGGCGCTGCCCAAGCCGGCCCAGCGGCCGCGCCCGCCGGTGCTGGTCGGCGGCGGCGGGCGGCACCGGACACCGCGGCTGGCGGCGAGATTCGCCAACGAGTACAACGTCCCGTTCGCCACCGTGGCCGACAGCGCGGCCGCGTTCGGACGGGTGCGTCAGGCCTGCCAGGAGGCGGGCCGCGACCCCGCGTCGCTGGTGTACTCGGCCGCGCAGACCGTGTGCTGCGGCCGGGACGAGGCCGAGGTGGCCCGCCGGGCGCAGGCGATCGGCGAGCAGCTGCCCGGCCTACGGCACAGCGGCCTGGCAGGCTCGCCCGCCGAGGTCGCCGACAAGCTGGGCCAGTTCGCGGACGCCGGCGCCACCCGGATCTACCTGCAAGTCCTGGACCTGCACGACCTCGATCATCTGGAGCTGATCGCGGCCGAGGTCATGCCCCAGGTCCGCTAGCCGGTCGGGTCCGCCAGCCCGTCAGGCCGTGCCGACCGATCGCGCGTTTCTGGCCTCCCCGGAGTCGATGCCGAAGGAGACGATGCGCGTGGGCTGGATGCGGACGATGGTGTCGTCGAACCGCTCCCCGAAGGCCTTGCCTCCCGAGGGGATCACCGCCGCCGTTCCGCGGACTTCGATCATGCGCGGCTGCCAGGGCGGGAGCACGTCGTCGATCACGATGCTCGCCCGGCCGGTTCGCTGCACGTCGCGGGTCTTCTTGGTCTGACTCATCCGCAGGCCGCCGACCTCGATGGCGTCGTGCTCCGGGTTGTACCGAAACGAAGTTGGCACGACGTGCGGCTGCCCGTCCGGGCCGACGGTCGCTATCCGGCCCAGGCGCTGCCCGGCGAGATATTCGAGTTCCTTGTCCGTGAACACGCTCATGCCGGGCTAACCGGCTGGCCCATTGCGGCATTCCGCCAGCCGCCGCCCCTCGATATGCCAGCCTCAGGGGATGAGCTTGCGTGGATAAGCGACCTCCGGGCGCGGAAAGGAAGACCACCATGCAGAAAGTCCGGCAGCACGCGAAGGCGGGGCCGCTCGCCGCCGGTGCCGCGGCCGTTGGCCTGGTAACCGGCTTGGTCTTGGGCGTGGTCCCGGCGGTGGGCGCGATCGCGGGAGATCACGCGCACCCGGCGCGGGGCGGCATCCCGCACGGCTACGCCCAGGTCGACCCGAGGAACCCGGCGCGCTCGCAGCAGATCTTCCTGGGCCAGCCGCTGACCGACAACGCGCCCATCTTCCCGGGCGATCCCCCGTTCAAATGGCAGCTCTGGAACTGCGTCAAGGCTCATCCCAATGTGCCGCGCTGCGCCCACGGATCGGGTTACACGCTTGAACAGATTCAGTCATTGGGCACCCACACCGGCACGCATATCTCCGCGCCGTGCCACTTCCACGAGAACAAGCCGTGCCTGGGCCGCCTGCCAGAGAAATTCTTCGGCCTGCGCCCGCTGCTGGTGATCAACGTCAAACCACTGATCCTGGCCCGCCACGGCAACGGCGACTTCTTCATCACTACCGGCTACATCCAGAACTGGCTGCGGCGCACTGGGTGCCGGGCGATCCCGCACAACTCGTACGTCGTGCTCTACACCGGGCTCGCCAGGTTCTACCACCTGGGCAACCGGCGGGTGCCGGGACGGTACAACGACTACTACGACGACGTCCCGGGCTTTAGCGCCGTCGCCACGAAGTGGCTCTGGCAGCACGGCGCGATCGGCGTCGGCGCGGACACCTTCGGCCCCGACGCGACCATGGACCAGGCCTTCGGCTCGACCACCGAGATCACCGCCCTCGGCGGCATCACGCTGGAGAACATGGGCGCCGGCCTGGCCCGCATGCGGCCCTGCGGTGACTGGATGGAACTCAACGGGCCAAGGCTGACCAGCACCTCCCACGATCAGCTCGGCGGCAGGCTCGACTTCTCCGGCGCCTGGATGGGCATGGACGGCTGGACGCTACGGAAACCTCATAGCTAGCCGACCCGTCGGCGCCTTTGTTTCCGGCCGCCAGCGGCCGGCCATGAGGGGTGTGCCGGCTGAGGCTCGCTCGCACGGCGCCCCCGATCTTCGCTCACCCACGCCGCCCCAGATGGCCCGTGACCTGGGGTGCAAGGCGCGCATCAAGATAACTGCAATGGGGGTCGCCTGGGATAAGAAGGCGGGCGTGTTGTCCCAGCACCCGGGTTGCGCCAAGGGCGCTGGGCAGCGCGCTGGTGCCTCAGTTCCTGGCAGCGGAGGGCTGCGCGGTGCCATCCGAAGGAGTGATCCCATGACGACAACCGACACCCTGGCCCGCCCGGCCCCCGCGATCCCGCTCACGTTCGCCGCCACGCCCGGTGGCCGGTTCCCCCCGGTGCTGACCGAAGGCCACTCCCGGGTGATGGCCCCGGCCGGCGGCGAGCCCATGTGGGTGGTCCACCGGTATCCGGACTTGCTGAGCGTCAAGACGTCCCGGGCGTGGCGGATGGCCAACCGGTGCGAAACCCCCCTGACCGGCGCCGAACTCCCCGGTGGCCACCCGCCCGGGCACATGCTGGGCATGGACGGCACCGCGCACCGCAGGCTCCGCCAGGCGGTCGGGCACCTGTTCACGACGGAGGCGGCCGACGCACTGCGCCCCCAGATGAGAAGAACCGCCGCCCGCCTGCTGGATCGGATCGCCCTCCGGGGCACCGGCGACCTGCGGGCCGACTACGCCGAACCGGCGACCGCGGCTACGGTATGCGCCGCTCTCCAGGTACCCGTCGCCGACTGGGCGCCCGTGATCCGGCCCGCCGGTGAGATCGCGTTCGGTGTCGTGCAGCCCGGGAACGGGCTGGCGGGCGCCCAGGCTGCCTGGCACGGCATCTGGGATTACTACGCGCGGGTTATCACCGCCAAACGGGCCGGCCTCGACGGCGGACTGGTGGCGCAGATGTTCCTGGCCATGAACCAAGCCGGGTACACGACCGAGCAGATTGTCCGGGCGGTCGCCACCGTCAGCAACGGCGCCACGGCCCTGATGCCGGTCCTGGAAAGAGTCCTGCTGTGGCTGCTGGAACACCCCAGGCCCGTCGGCCAGGCGCGCCGCGGGGAACGCACCTGGGCGCTGGCAGCGCGGGAGGCGATCGTGCAGGGCGCGTTGTTCCCGGTCACCCCGCCGCTGGTCGCCGGCAAGGACGCGCGGATCGGCCGGCGCCGGGTCCCCGAGGGGACCCTCGTGCTGCCCTCGCTGGCTGCGGCGGTCCGCCACTCACGTGCGGGGGCGTGGCTGGCGTTCGGCCCCGGCCCGCACCGCTGCCCGGGTGACGAACTCACCCTCGCCGCGCTGGAGGAATTTACCGGGGCGTTTTTCCGCCGGCAGCCCGGCGTCCACCTCACCACCACCACGCTGGCCTGGCGGGACGGACCTCTGGCCACCCCGCGGGAGGCCAGGTTCGCGGTCCGCCGATTACTCCGGACGGCCTTATGGCCGGCCCGGTGTGCGGGTGCGGCCGGCCGGCCGGTCATGACGGTGTGGGCGCCTCCTGATCATCGGATGCCCCGCTGTCTGCTTCGGCCGCGTCGCGGGCGTGCAGCTGCTCGGAGAGCACGACCTTGAGCGCGGCGGCGATCGGAATGGCCATCAGGGCGCCTACCAGGCCTAGGACCGTCCCGCCGATCAGGGCCGCCAGCAACACCGCGGCCGCGCTCATGCTGACGGTATGCCGCAGGATGCGCGGCGCGATGACGTAGTTCTCAAGCTGCTGGTAGGCCACGAAGAAGATGGCCACGACCACCGTCGTCGGCCAGAGCTCGGTGGTGAGCAGCGCGGCGAGCACGCAGACCACCGCGCCGAGCGTCGCGCCGATCATCGGGATCAGGTCGCACACCGCCACCACAAACGCCAGCGGCACCGCGAACGGCACCCCAAGCCCGGCGAAGACGGCGAACGATGCCAGCCCGGCCGCGAGCGAGATCAGCAGGTTGCCGATCATGTAATCGCCGACCTTGTCGACCACCACATCGGCGATCCGGCCGAACTGCGCGCGACGAGCTTTCGGGAACAGCTTCCGCACGCCGCTCTGCAGGCGGGGCAGGTCGGTCATGAAGTAGACGGTGAGCACCAGCACCGTCAGCGCCGAGGCCATCGCGCCGAACAGGCGGCGGGTGTACCCGAGCAGCCCGCTGCCCAGCCGGCCGGGGAGGTCCGTCAGAAAGCCCTGAATCTTGCTGGTCAGGTGGAAGCGGTCGCTCAGGACGCGGAGCCGGGCCGAGCGCTCTTGGAGGCTCGCGAAGTAGCCGGGGAAGTCGTGCACCAAGGCCTGGAACTGGTGGATCATCGACGGGATCACCGACACCAGGAAGACCGCCACCAGGCCACCCGCTATCAGGAAGATCACCAGGACGGCTAGCCCGCGCCGCATGCCGCGGCGGGTCAGCATGCGCACGGCCGGGTCGAGGCTGACCGCTATGAACAGCGCGATGAGCACGCGGACCAGCACCGCCCGGGTGGTGTAGACGGCGGCCGCCGCCGCGAGCACGGCGAGGACGCCCAAGCTCACATACAGACCCCATCGGAACATCGCCCCCGGGCCCAGACCGGGCCCGGCGCCGTTCCCGCCACCGCCCCCGCTGCCGGCCTCGGGCGGCGGCGGTGGCCCGCCTGCGCGGCTGACTCCCCCGCTGGACTGCTTCGTGAGCAGGCGGCCTGCGTCTTTGCGCGGCAGATCACCGGCACCATCTCGAGAGCTCATGATCGCCTAATGCAAGGGGCGGCGGCTCCCTCGGCCCCGGCGCGGCGTTTGGGGATATCCCGGCACATCGTCGTAACTAGCGGTACCGGCGTGCAGACGCGGGGGAGAACGTGTGGAGATGGCATGGAGATCCCGGCGGCCTGACCGCGGGACGGGACTGGCCGGCCGGCCCGCTGCCACGGATCGCGGGCAGGCCTCCACACGGCCGTCACCGCGCCGACACGGCGGTTGCACAGCCGTCTGGTCGCCTGGTCCAGCCCAGCCGGCGCCCGCCCGTGGCAGCATCCACTAGCAGCCGGGCATAGAGTGACGCCGTGTCGCGCAGAGGTTCAAGAATCGGGCAGCAGGAGGTCCACGGTATGAAAAGGCTCCTGGGCCTGGGGCTGGGTGTGCTCGCGGCGCTCTTGCTCGTCCCCGCCCAGGCCAGCGCCAGCACGCTGACCGACTGCCTGGCCGCGCAGCACGTCTGCGTCGCGCGCGACGGCCGCTCGCTGGTCTCCCAGAGCCAGGAGGCCCAGTTGGCGCGGCAGATCGGCGGGGAGAACATCTACCTGGTGGTCGCCGCGGCCGGGCCTTCGGGCTACAACAGCGCGATGGGCAGGATCATCAGCGCGCTGCAGGGCCGCGGGCAGTTCACGGTCGGCTTCCTGGACACCCAGAGGCACTTTGGCGCCTACAACTCGGGAATGCTGCCTCCCCATGGCGCGGCCGAGATCGCGACCAGCGTGGTCCAGCAACATGAGGCGGATCAGAACGTCTTCGCGGCGCTGACCGACTTCGTGACCGAGGTGAAGCAGCAAGCCGGGCAGGGGGGCGCCGGGGAGACCGCCGGGCAGGGCGCCGGCGGGGAGACGGCCCGCCCAGCCTCGCACGCGCTGCGGAACTTCCTGATCGTCATCGGCGTCATCGCCGTGATCGCCCTCTTTGGAGTCTTTGTGATTTGGCGTCCCATTCGCAAGCGCCGGCAGCAAGAGCTCAAGGATGCCAAGCTGGCCGCCCAGGATGACCTGATCGCGCTCAGCAACAGGCTCACCGACCGCAACGTCGACGTCTCCATCCAGAGCAACCCGGAGGCGGCGGAGGAACAAGCCGCGGCCCTGACCGCCTACGAACGGGGCACCGCGGCCCTCGACTCCGCCCGAAGCGTCAAGGACATGGGCGCGGTCAGCCGGTCCATCGCCGAAGGGCAGTACCACCTGGCCTCCGCGGACGCTCTTGCGGCCGGCCAGCCGCGGCCCGAGCGGCGCCCATCGTGCTTCTTCGACCCGCGGCACGGCATGTCAGTGCGCGATGTCCACTGGGTACCGCCCAGCGGCGGGCCCGGCCGCACCGTCCCGGCCTGCTCCGACTGCGCGCGCAAGGTCGACCAGGGCATCCAGCCCGAACTACGCAACGTGGAGGTCAACGGCGCGCCGGTCAGCTACGTCAACGCCGGCTTCGCCCCGGCCTACTGGGGGGGTTTCGGCTTCGGCCCCGGCCTGTTCACCGGGTTCCTGCTCGGCGAGGCACTCGCGCCCTTCCCGTTTGGCGGCGGCTACTACGGCGACGGTGCCGATTACGGGGCCGGAGATGGCGGCGGCGGCGACGGAGGCGACGGGGATTACGGCGGCGGCGACTTCGGCGGCGATTACGGCGGCGGGGACTTCGGCGGCGGGGACTTCGGCGGCGGGGACTTCGGCGGCGGGGACTTCGGCGGCGGGGACTTCGGCTGAGGGACCTCTCCTGGCCGTGGCGTAGCGGAACAAGGTACTCAAGGCCGTCGCCGCGGTTGCCGCTGGCGATGGGCACGGGATCAGAACACCGATATGTGCACGTGGTCGTAGTGGTTGGCGGTGATGCTGCCGCGGTCAGCCATCGCGATCCATCCCGACGACGCCGTGCGGACGTCCCAGATCCGCTGCCGGTAGATGATGTACATGATCCCCAGCTGGGACGCGTGTGCCTGGGCCCACGCCGCGATCTGATAGCCCCGCTGCACGCCGGCCGCGGTCGGCAGGACGCCGCCGGTGCTCAGCATGAAGTCGCACGCCCGGCCTACAGAATGCTCCCCGTCACCCCCGGGCCGGTAGCAGCCGACGGACGAGAACGGGCCGAACCTCCGGTCGATCGCGTCCTTGACCTGACGCATGCGCGGGGTGATGGTGTCGCCGATCACCGGGGATTGAGGGTGGAACCTGGCGATGAGCGCCGCGACCTTGTGCCGCTGGCTCATCAGCCCGGCGACTACCCGGCGCAGGCCCGCGAGCGTGTTCCGTGCGTCCCGCTCGGCGCGCTGCTCCGATGCCAGGAACCGCTCCAGCGACCGTTGCAGGGCGCTGCGCTGGCGGGCGATGTAGTCGATGGTCGCGGTGTCGTGCAGGGCGCTCTGCGGGTTTCCACTGCCCAGAATCGCCACAACCGGATCCTGCACCCCCGCCATATAGGTCGCCGCGGCCAGCCTGGCGACGTCCCGGTGGGCTTGGCCGAGCTGGCGGCGCAGCCGAACCACCCTGGCCACCGCCGCCTTCGCGGCCTGATCGGCATCGGTGAGCTGTACCACCTCACCGCGGTACTGCGTGGCCAGCCTGGCTGCCCGGGCCTCCAGCCCGGCGAGTTCCCGCGCCGGGTCGCCGGCGGGTGCTAGCCGGAGGTCCGGAGCGCCACCGGTAGCGGCCAAGGCGGCCGGGGCGCCCGCGGCGGCGCTCGGCGGTGCCGGCGTCAGCACCGTGCCGACCGCGAGCAAGGCGGCGAATGCCGCGGTACCTAGCCAGCGCGCCCGGGCAGCCAAGCCGCTCTGGGCGCAGTGGCCAGGGCGCACAGGCTCACCTCTCCCCGACGGCTGCCGCGGACCCGCGGACGGATGGTGCCCGCCGAGGCGAGACCCCAGCCGGCGGCTGCTCTGTGATGACGGTGAATCGCCGCTCTTGCCCGCATCTGTCGGACAGGCCCCTTTCGGAACATAACACCGGCTCCGCCAGCGTGAGCTGGCTTCCCGGATCTACCGGCACCGGTTCCTGGCGGGGCCACGACGCCGGCGGTGGCGAGGCCAGGTCCTCCTGGCCTGCTCAGGGGCTGGATCCCGCCACCATGATTCCGCCGTCGTTCGCTACGGGCCAGTGTCACCGCCGTTCGGCAATGCCGCGGTCACCGCCCCGCCGGATACGGCTGCCGAGCAGCCGCGCGGGCTATTGCTCCGCTGTCTCCGCGCCGTGCAGGGCTTCCTGGAGTTGCCGCTCGTCGTCCTTGGACAGTGAGGTCTTCAGGACGGTGCCGCCGTACTTGCTCATCGCTTCCACGGCCTTGTCGGGAGTGACCTTCTCCAGCATCAGGAACAGCGCGGAGGTGCCCGGCTTGAGCATGTCGCGGACCTGCTCCTGGAACTGCTTGTCGATGCTGGTCTTGGTCAGCTTGCCCATGAGGGCGCCCATCCCGGCGCCCACGGCCATGCCGAAGACCGGGATGAAGAACAGCAGGCCGAACAGGAACCCCCAGAACATGCCCCAGACCGCGCCGCCGCCGACCATGTGATGGTTGGTCTGGACGTGGTAGCCGCCTTCGGTGTCCCGGGAGATCACCGCGATCGCGTCCGGCTGGATGATCAGATCCTTCGCCAGCCGGCGTGCTTCGTCGGCGGCGGCCGTTGCCGTCGCCTCATCTGGGTACCCGATGGCGATCAGGTCAGCCATGTCGTCCTCATTTCTCTCGAGCCGTTCATGCTGCCGCGGGAGGGCACGTCGTCAATCCTGCCGCCGGCGCGCCGCTCAGCCCTCACCCTCCCGCGGGTGATTCCGCAGGAGGAACGCCACGCCGAAGCCGGGCCGCTACCGCCCGCCGAGGCCGGTACCCGGTTCACCGATCGGGGCTGGCCGCCCCGCGGATGAGCCTGCGGTCCGGGATGTCGGACAGCCCGGCAGGGGCATCTGCCTCCGGCGACCGGGCGAGTTGACGCGCGTACCGGACGGCCAGCGGCTCGGCCGTGGCGCCGTGGATGATCACGCTGAGCAACACCGTGATCGTGATCACGCCGACAGCGCGGCCTGCCGACCGGCTGCCCAGTTCTTCGAGCGCCAGGAGGGCGAATACCACCGAGGCCAGGCCGCGGGGACCGAACCAGCCCAGCAGGGCGACCGTTGCCCGGCCGAGCCGCGCACCGGCAAGGGCGGCCGCCACGGGCGCCATGCGGACCACCGTGAGACTGAGGACCGCATACAGCACGATCTGCCAGTTCAGGCCCTCCACGGCGGGCACGACCGCCACGGCACCGAACGTCAGCCAGACCAGCAGCGACACCAGCGCGCCCGTTTCCTCGACGAACGGCACGAGCGGCCGGCCGCGCCGGCCGCTCGTGGTGCCGAACGCGAGCCCGCCGGCAAACGCCGCGATGAACCCGTTGCCGTGCAGTGCTAGCGCGGATGCGTAGGCGCACACTGCCAGGCCCAGCCCCGCCGAGCCGATAAAGCCTTCAGCGGCCCAGCCGCGCCGCCGGGCCACGGACACAAGCAGGCCGCCGGCCCCCCCGACAGCCACGCCGATGAGCACGCCCAGGGCAAGCTCCGCGGCCGCCGCGGCGGGACCGTGACCCGCGACCCCGGTTCCGGATGCCGCTCCCGCGAGCGCGACCGATACGAAGGGCGTGGCGATCCCGTCGTTGAGGCCGCTTTCGACGTTGATCACCCGGCGAATCCGTGCCGGTAGCGCCGGGTTGGCCATCATGCCCGCGCCCAGTGCGGCGTCGGTTGGCGCCAGCGCCGCGCCAACCAGCAATGCCAGCCAGATGTCGCCGGTTCCGGTCAAGGCGAGCGCCAGCAGTGTGCCCAGGCCGATCGTCAGCGGCAGCGCGATGCCGAGCAGCCGAAGGTACAGGCCCGCATCCGACCGCAGTTCATGCAGCCCGACCCGCGATGCATCAGAGAACAGAATCAGGACGAGCGTGAACTCCGCTAGCTCCTTGATCAGATGAGTACTGGGTTCGACCGCCAAGAACGCCAGCGGCCCGTGGGTGAGCAGCAGCCCGGCGAGGACGAAGGTGATCGGCGCGGTGACGTCGAACCGTTCCAGCTTGGCGGACACGGTGCCCCAGCCGAATACGAGCGCCGCCACAATAGCCAGGTCGGAAACGCTCACGGCTCAGTAGTACGCGTGGCCCCACCGATCGATCCGTTTTCTGGCAGCGTTGCCGATCGCGATACCAGTGATCAGCGCGGCGAGGGTGGCGATGACCAATGTCAGCAGCCCGGCCAGCCTCGCG
>Ga0126380_10000465_pt1 | contig 13412 bp, 10 predicted proteins | sample PanSoiMetPlot_26_FD_92544 | JGI IMG/M metagenome (GOLD analysis project Ga0126380, IMG submission 92544) | Tropical forest soil microbial communities from Panama - MetaG Plot_26 | ecosystem: Environmental > Terrestrial > Soil > Tropical forest > Bulk soil | place: Panama | collected 2016-02-17
CGCCGCCCGCATGATGGCCGGCGAGAGCCTCGCCAGTTTCAAGCTGAAGCCCCCGCGGTTCGACCATATCGCCGTCAAGGAGGCGGTGTTCCCGTTCGCCCGCTTCCCCGGCGTCGACACGGTGCTGGGGCCTGAGATGCGGTCGACCGGCGAGGTCATGGGGCTCGACCACTCGTTTGCCGCCGCGTTCGCCAAGAGCCAGATCGGCGGCGGCTCGCGCCTGCCGCGCGAGGGGACCGTGTTCGTCTCGGTCAAGGACAGCGACAAGCCGCGCATCGTCGATGCTGCCAAGCTCCTCGCCACGCTGGGCTTTAACATCATTGCCACCGCCGGGACCCAGCGCTACCTGGCCGAACAGGGGGTCAAGGCCGACAAGGTCAATAAGGTCCTGGAAGGCCGGCCCCATATCGTCGATGCCATCAAAAACCGGCAGGTTCAGGTGGTTTTCAACACCACCGAGGGGGCCCAAGCCCTGGCCGACAGCCGCTCGCTGCGCCAGGCGGCCCTCTTGCATAAAGTCCCGTACTACACCACTCTTCATGGGGCCGTCGCGGCAGCGCTGGGCATCAAGGCCTACCTCGCCGGAGATCTTGAGGTACGTGCGCTGCAGACATATTTCGGCCAGTCCTGACGGTTGAAATCGGTCAGGCGGGCCTAAGGCGGTGTGAAGAATGAGGAAAGTTCCGCGGTCGCGGCGCCGGTAGATCGGCCCGCGATCGGAACTTTTTTCGCCGTTGTCGGTTCGCACGGATTGCCGCCGCGCCCCGCGGCGGCGCGTAGACCTGGAAATGTCCTGACGGGTGATTCGGCGATTCGGAGGGGATCGGCGGGTTGTACGGCGGGTCGGAGGTGATGGAGCAATGGAAAAGATTCCGATGACAGCCGAAGGCTATGCGGCGCTTGAGAACGAGCTCAAGCAGCGCCAGTCGGTCGAGCGCCCGCGCATCATCCAGCAGATCACCGACGCCCGCACCCATGGCGACCTGTCCGAGAACGCGGAGTACCACGCCGCCAAGGAAGAGCAGGCGCACAACGAGGGCCGCATCGCCGAGCTTGAGGACAAGCTGGCGCGCGCCGAGGTAATCGACGTCTCGAAACTGTCGGGCGACACCATCACGTTCGGCGCCACCGTCACGGTCGTGGACGAGGACACCGAAGAGAAGAAGGTGTGGCAGATCGTCGGCGAGCCCGAGGCTGACGCCAAGAAGAAGCGCATCTCGATCACGTCGCCGCTGGCCCGCGCCCTGGTGGGCAAGAAGAAGGGCGATTCGGTCGAGGTCGTCACCCCCGGTGGCGCCAAGGCCTTCGAGGTGGTGAAGGTGGAGTGGCGCTGAGCGCCGGCTAGCGCTCCGCACACGCAGCGGGCGGCGAACGAACGGATCGCCGTCCTCCCTGAAGTTATTGGCGCGCTGCCGCCAGATGCCTACTCCCGCCGAGCAGCGCGCGGAACGGCCCTTGCATCATCGCTTCGCGGTAGGTGCGAAAGTCTTCCGCGTCCATTGCCTGCTTGTTCGGCTGGCCCGCTTCGGCTTTCACCGTCACTTTCGGCCCCAGCAAGACCGTCGTCCCGAGGCCGGCATAGACGTAGTGATCGCCGAAACTCTCCTTCAAAATCGCAAAAGCGGGTTCGCCGGTGCAGTGGACCGGAGCAATGAAACGCACGGCCCAGTTGTCATGCAAAGACGCCGCAGTGCTCCTGATCTGATCGTCATTCGCCGGCAACAAATGCGTGCCGCCCAGAACCAGATGTATCGGCTTGTTGATCGCGCCCTTGGCGGCCTCCACGATTTTTTCGATCGTGGGGTGACTGCATCCGACGATGAGAACGATTCCGTCGGGCGTGTCGATCGCCAACGATATTTCCTTCACTTCCAGGTCGACGCCCCACGTGCCATTCAACAAGATGACGTGAAAGCCAGGCGCCACTTCGGTCGTCTTGGTCACCCAGGTGAAATTGCCCTCAGGCCACGGGCTGCCGAAACGAAGCGTCTCGGGCGCATTGCCGTCGAAGTACCGCATTTCCGAAGGCAGAGACGGGTTCCGTCGATAGAACGTGCCCGGCAAGGTCGCACCAAAGACGCCGAAGCTTTCCTGCGGCGCGTAAATTTTCACGGTCGGATTGATCTTCAATAGATGGTTTAGGCCGCTGGTGTGGTCGCCATGGCGATGGGACACGATGACAAAATCCAGCTTCGTCAGATCGATTCCCTTGGCGGCGACGTTATGCGCGAAAATCTCGGCGTTGTTGCCGGTATCGAACAGGATGCGCTTGTCGCCGTATTCGATGAAGGCAGAAAAGCCCCAGTCCTTCTTCATGCTGGAGGTCTTGCCGAAGGCGTCGTAAAGGACCGTGATCTGCGCCGGGCTTGTCTGCCCGCGCGCCGGTGGCGCACCGATTGTCCAGAAAGCCATTGCAGCCAGTCCGCCCAAGAGCAGGCAACGCGGCAGCACCGCTAAACCGGAACGCCAGTCGATCGTGGCGGCCGAGACCGCTCGACTGATCTTGCAGGTCATTGCAGCACGCATGTTCTCCTCCGTTCTGGCTCGTCCGTGGTAAGGCACGTCACTGTGAAAGCAAAGGGCGGCTCGTCGCGTCCTCAAATTAGGGGACCCGCCCGTCAGGGGATAGGCCGTGGCTATAGCTCGGTCATGACGCTGACGCCGACCGAACTGCGGCGGGTGCTCGCCGTGGTCGAGGTCGGCGGCATGCCCGAGGTGGCGGAGGCGCTTGGCATTTCCGAGACCACGGTCAGGACCCACGTCGGCCGCCTGTACGGGAAGACTGGCGTGCGTCGGCAAGCCGATCTGGTGAAGCTCGTGGCCGGATTTGCCGTCGCACTCGTCGCCTGAGGCAAACGGGCGCCATCCGGGTCCGGTACGGAATCTCTCAGTAGAAGACAGCGGCGCAATCCCGCTAAGCTTCACGACAGCACGGGGGCTGTCATGAAGTTCGGCGTGTTTGATCACATGGACGATGCGGGCGTGCCGCTCGGCCAGCTCTATGCCGATCGGCTGCGGCTGGTGGAGGCCTACGACCGCGCCGGCCTCTACGGCTACCATCTGGCCGAGCACCATGCGACGCCGCTCGGTTGCGCCGCCTCGCCCGGCCTGTTCCTCTCGGCAGTGGCACAGCGCACCACGCGGTTGCGCTTCGGCCCGCTGGTGTACCTGCTGCCGTTCTATCATCCGCTGCGCCTGATCGAGGAAGTCAGCATGCTCGACCAGATGAGCGGCGGCCGCCTCCAACTCGGCGTCGGGCGCGGCGTGTCGCCGTTCGAGACCACGGCCTACGGCCTGGACTTCGCTCAGACCCAGGAGATGTATCACGAGGCCTTTCAGGTGCTGCTGCAAGGCCTCACGTCGCAGGAGCTGACGTTCGCCGGAAAGTTCTATTCGTTCGACCGGGTGCCGATGATCCTGCGGCCGGTCCAGCGCCCGCATCCGCCGCTGTGGTACGGCACGGCTATTCCGGACAATGCCGACTGGCCAGCAGCGCATGACGTGAACATCGTATCGCTCGGCCTGCGCCCGACGGTCCGCAGCGTCATCGACCGCTACCGCGCCGTGCGCGCCAGCCTCGGCAAGGATGCGACGCCGCTGCTCGGCGTCGGCCGTCACGTGGTGGTCGCAGACAGCGACGCTGCGGCGCTGGCCATCGCCCGGCGCGCCTATCCGCGCTGGCGCGACAGTTTTTGCTGGCTGTTCCGCCGCCACGGCGCCGAGCCGCGCATCATCGGCGCCTACCCGCCCACCTTCGACGAGTTGATGGCGCTCGACAACGGCATTGCCGGTTCGCCCCGCACCGTGCGCGACTTCCTCACCGCCGACATCGCGGCGACAGGGGCCAACTACATCCTGTCATGGTTCGCCTTCGGCGACATGACGGTCGACGAGTCGCTGCGCTCGCTCGCCCTGTTCGCCGCCGACGTCATGCCGGCCTTCGCGCCCGCTGCGGCTGCGGAATAGGCCTTTCGTAACCCGGATGAGCGAAGCGAAATCCGGGAGCGATGTTCCCGCATGTCGCCATCGCTCATGCGGGCTACATCACTGCGACTCCTTCGCTTCCAACGGCACCATGGCATCGTCCTTGGAATTGCGCAGGGTCAGCGACGTCTTCACGTTGCGCACGTGCGGCTCCGCGGTCAGCCGGGCGACGAAGTCCTGAAACTTGCTCAGGTTGGGCGCGACGCATTTGAGCACGAAGTCGATCTCGCCCGACAGCATCCAGCACTCGCGCACCAGCGGCTCGGCACGGACGAAATCCTCGAACGCCTTGAGGTCGCTGTCGGCCTGGCTGGACAGGTGCACCATGGCAAACACCGTGACCTCGTAGCCCAGCCGCTTTTCGTCGAGCAGGGCGCGGTAGCCCTTGATGAACCCCGCCTCCTCCAGCGCCCGCACCCGGCGCAGGCACGGCGGTGCCGAAATGCCGACGCGGCGGGCAAGTTCCACATTGGTGATGCGGCCATTATCCTGCAGTTCCGCAAGAATCTTCCAGTCGATGGCGTCGAGACGACCGGGCACGGCGAGCCTCCGGGGACTAACCCGATGATTTGTAACCTGAAGCCGCCGGCTGCGAAACATTATTGCGCAGGGCCGGGCAAGTCCTGTGGAAACGGAAGGTTGTAGGCATCCTGGACTGCGTATCTTGCATAGGTCGGCCAATTCCTTAGATTGTGCATGGCAGCACGCCACGGGGCGCAGATCGCACGCCCGCTTCCCCCGGGCCGCCGCGCGCGCCTACATCGTTTGGGATTCTTGGAATGCCGAAGACCGTTCACGCAAAAGTTGTTATCATCGGTTCTGGACCGGCGGGTTACACCGCTGCAATTTATGCTTCGCGCGCCATGTTGGAGCCCATCCTCATCCAGGGCATTCAGCCCGGCGGCCAGCTCACCATCACGACCGACGTGGAAAACTATCCCGGCTTCGCCGACGTCATCCAGGGCCCGTGGCTGATGGAGCAGATGCGGCTGCAGGCCGCCCATGTCGGCACCAGCATCGTGGCCGACCATGTCACCAAGGTCGATCTCTCGCGCCGGCCGTTCCGGCTCGACTGCGATTCCGGCGACGTGTATCTGGCCGAGACCGTGATCCTGGCGACCGGCGCCCAGGCGCGCTGGCTGGACCTGCCCTCGGAGCACCACTTCAAGGGTTATGGCGTCTCCGCCTGCGCCACCTGCGACGGCTTCTTCTATCGCGGGAAGAACGTGATCGTGGTCGGGGGCGGCAACACCGCGGTCGAGGAAGCGCTGTTCCTGACCAACTTCGCCGCTAGCGTGACGGTGGTGCATCGCCGCGACAGCTTCCGCGCCGAAAAGATTCTGCAGGAGCGCCTGTTCAAGAACCCGAAGATCGCGGTCCTGTGGGATACGGTGCTCGAGGACGTGGTGGGTGTCCACGATCCGCTCAAGGTGACGGGCGCGCGCCTGCGCAACGTGAAGACCGGCGCCGTCACCGAACGGCCGATCGACGGCATCTTCGTCGCCATCGGTCACGTCCCGGCGACCGAGTTGGTGGCCGGTCAGGTGAAGATGAAGCCCTCGGGCTACATCGTGACGGCGCCGCACTCGACGGCAACCTCCGTGCCGGGCGTATTCGCCGCGGGCGACGTCTCCGACGACGTCTATCGCCAGGCGGTGACGGCCGCCGGCCTCGGCTGCATGGCGGCGCTCGAGGCCGAGCGATTCCTTGCCGCCAACGCAGAGCGGCGCGCCGCGGCGGAATAGGGAGGCCCAACGCGTGGAGGACGGTCGAGCCCGGACCGCTCCCCGTCACGACCTTCCGGGCACAGAAGAAAAACCCTCCCGGGCGGAGGAGGGAATGAACCAGCGGGACAGCAGAGATGGACTGGGACAAGCTCAAGGTCTTCCACGCCGCCGCCGAGGCGGGAAGCTTCACCCATGCGGGTGAGCAGCTCGGCCTGTCGCAATCGGCGGTGTCGCGCCAGGTCGGCGCGCTCGAGCAGGAACTCGCGGTGCCGCTGTTCCATCGCCACGCCCGCGGCCTGATCCTCACCGAACAGGGCGAGCTCCTCTACCGCACGGCGCACGACGTGCTGATGAAACTCGAGGCGGCGCGCACGAAACTCACCGACAGCCGGGAGAAACCGAACGGGGAGCTCCGCGTCAACACCACGCCCGGGCTCGGCGTGCATTGGCTCACGCCCCGGCTCGGCGAGTTCCTCGATCTCTATCCCGATATCCGCATCACGCTGATCACCACCGACCAGGAGCTCGACCTCGCCATGCGCGAGGCCGACGTGGCCATCCGGCTGCGCCCGCCGACACAGCCCGACCTGATCCAGCGCAAGCTGTTCTCGATGCACTTCCACGCCTACGCGTCGCCGGAATATCTCAAGCGCCACGGCACGCCGCGCACGCCGGAAGATCTCGACCATCACCGCCTGCTGGTGCTCGGCGGCAGCGTGCCGATGCATCTGCAGAGCGCCAACTGGGTCATCCAGGCCGGCGGCGACGGCAAGGGCCCGCGCACGCCCGTGCTCACGATCAACAACGTGCTCGGCCTGTTGCGCGCCTGCCAGCGCGGCCTCGGCGTCGCCATGCTGCCCGATTACCTGATCGAGCAGGACGGCGGCGTGGTGCAGCTGTTCGGACCGACCGACGCGCTCGCGGTCGATGCCTATTTCGTCTACGCGGAGGAGCTCAAGTCGCTCGCGCGCATCCAGGTGTTTCGCGATTTTCTCGTCTCCAAGGCGCAGCGTTGGCACTATTGAGCAGCGGCAATCCGACGGCTGCCCCGGCGCGCGCGAATCGCAAGCGACGGCAATGTTGCACCATCGCTTTTTCGCCACAGCCAAGCAGAATCTCCCATCTCTTGCGGGGTCCGCATGGCTGGCATGCGAGCCTTTGTGTTGCTCGTCCAAGGTTGCGAGCCCATAATTTGCGCGTGCTGTAGGCAGCCGGTTGCGACATCCTCCCAGATTTGGCAACCGTGGTGCAGCCAGCTGTTCCCCTCTGGAAGGTGATTGTCGGCATCACGCCGACAAGACTCGGGCCGGGCCTTTAAGGCCCGGCTTTTTCTTTAGGGACTCGGCTTTTTCTTGGCTGATTGCTTATGGCGGCGCGGCCACATGCCGCGTGCGCTGTTCGCATCGGCGCGGCGCCGGCGCCGTATGTATGCGCGCCTGCGGCTAGCGTCACGCCCACAGCCGCTCGGTCTGCTCCAGGTTCTTGTACAGGTGGGCGACGTAGTCGCCGTAGCCGTTGAACAGGAGGGTCGGCCGCCGCTCGCCGCCACGGCCGATCAGCTCTTCGCTGGCCTGGCTCCAGCGCGGATGCGGCACCTCGGGATTGACGTTGGCCCAGAAGCCGTACTCGGACGCCTGGAGCTCCTCCCAAAAGCTCTTGGGCCGCTGGTCCGTGAAGATGAATCGCCTGATCGATTTGATCGACTTGAATCCATATTTCCACGGCACCGCGAGACGCAGTGGTGCGCCCATCGACTTCGCTACCGGCTTGCCGTAGGCGCCGGTCACCAGGAACGCGAGCTCGTTGGTTGCCTCCGGCATGGTGAGTCCTTCGACATAGGGCCACGGATACCAGGTCTGGCGCTGGCCCGATGCCACGGACGAGTCGAGGAACGTCTCCATGCGCAGGTACTTTGCGGACGACAGCGGCTTGGCAAGCTCGACCAGCTTGGCCAGCGGGAAGCCCGACCACGGCACTGCCATCGACCACGCTTCGACGCAGCGATGGCGATAGAGTCGCTCCTCGAGCGGCATCTGGCGGATCAGGTCGTCGAGCCCGATCTCCTGCGGCTTTTCCACCATGCCTTCGATCGTGACGGTCCACGGCCGCAGCCTGAGCGCCTGCGCCGCCTTGGCGATGGTCTTGGACGAGCCGAATTCGTAAAAGTTGTTGTAGGTGGTGTTGAGCGTCTCGTCGGTGATCGGGCGGTCGAGCACGAATTTCTCGTTGCGCTTGATCGGATAGAGATCCTTGGTCGGATCGGGCAGGTCGGCAATCCGCTGTGCCAGGGCGAGCTCGGGAGACAGCGTCAACGCCGCCGCGCCAGTCGCCGCAACCGCACTGGTCGCGGCCAGAAAGGCGCGCCGATCGAGGAAGATCTGCTCCGGCGTGGCGTCACCCTCGGGGAGCTCCCAACCGCGGCGACGAATGACGTACATCGGCACTCTCCTCGAAAGGCCATTTGACCGACACATAGGCGAGCGCCGGACCACCGGCAAGTCACAGTCGGGGACCACGGCGCCAACCCGCCAATGGCTTGTTTCGCAGGCAGGTCATGGCCGGCTGCCGCGGCGAGCCAGGACATCCTGATCATCCCCTGCCCGGCTGCGCAAACGGCGGCCCGGGAACCCGGCTGCAGCGTCGGCTTGACGACCCCGCCACGCGCCGACAGAACCGGCCCCAACGAGGGTGTCGAATCACCCCGGAATGCGGCGGAACCGTGAATCGGATGTCACGTGCATCGATGCTGACCGATTTCCGAAAAGTGCTGCCCCGCGGGCGCGAGACTGCGGCCGTCCGGGACGCGATCCTCGCCAAGCTCACCTATGCGCTCGGCAAGGATCGTCCCAGCGCCCAGCTGCGCGACTGGTACATGGCGACCGTGTTCGCGCTGCGCGACCGCATCATCGACCAATGGATGGCGACGACGCTGCGGGTCGACGCCGAAAAGCGCAAGCAGGTCTATTTCCTGTCGGTCGAATTCCTCATCGGCCGCCTGCTCTACGACGCCTTGTGCAACCTGTCGGCCGTGGCCCCCGTGCGCGAGGCGCTGGCCGAGCTCGGCATTGATCTCGACGAGATCCGCGACGTCGAGCCCGATGCGGCGCTCGGCAACGGCGGTCTCGGCCGTCTCGCCGCCTGTTTCATGGACAGCCTCGCGACCTTGGGCATCGCGGCCTTCGGCTATGGCATTCGCTACGATCACGGCCTGTTCCGCCAGCACATCTCCGACGGCTGGCAGCAGGAATTGCCGGAAGACTGGCTGGCGTTCGGCAACCCGTGGGAGTTCAATCGCGCCGAGGTCATGTACGCGATCGGCTTCGGCGGCTCGGTCGAGTATATCGGCGGCGACGCCGATACGGCGCGCGGCGTCTGGTATCCATCCGAGACGGTGCACGCCGTCGCCTACGATACGCCGATCGTCGGCTGGCGCGGCAGGCACGTGAATACCCTGCGCCTGTGGTCCGCCCGCGCCACCGAGCCGATCCACCTGGAGGCGTTCCACCAGGGGGACTACGTGGGCGCGCTGGCGGCGCGCGCCCAGGCGGAAGCCATCTCGCGCGTGCTCTACCCGAGCGACGAAACGCCCGCCGGCCAGGAGCTGCGTCTGCGCCAGGAGTTCTTCTTCACCTCGGCGTCGCTGCAGGACATCGTGCGCCACCACCTGGCGCAGCACGACGACCTGTCGTCGTTGCCAGACTTTGCGGCGATCCAGCTCAACGACACGCATCCGGCGATCGCCGTGGCCGAGCTGATGCGCATCCTGGTGGACGAGCACGAGCTCTCGTGGGCGGAGTCGTGGCGGATCACGACGCGTACGCTGAGCTACACCAACCACACGCTGCTGCCCGAGGCGCTCGAGACCTGGCCGGTCGCGCTGATGAACCGCCTGCTGCCGCGGCACATGCAGATCATCTACCTGATCAACTGGCTGCACCTGAAGGGCCTGCCCGAGCCGATGAAGGCGGATCCGGCGCTCGCCGCGTCGTTGTCACTGATCGACGAGACCGGCGAGAAGCGCATCCGCATGGGCCCGCTGGCCTTCGTCGGCTCGCACAAGGTCAACGGCGTGTCGGCCCTGCATACCGACCTGATGCGGCGCACGGTGTTTCGCGATCTCGACGCCGCGCATCCCGGCCGCATCGTCAACAAGACCAACGGCATCACGTTCCGCCGCTGGCTGTACCAGGCCAATCCCGGCCTGACCCGCGCCATCGTCGACGCCCTGGGCGAGCGCGTGCTCGACGATCCCGACCGGCTGGCGGATCTGGAGCCGCTCGCCGGCGATCAAAACTTCGTCGCCCGCCTGACCAAGACGCGGCGTGCCAACAAGGAGCATCTGGTCCGCCTGATCCGCCGCAGCGTCGGCATCAAGTGCGAGCCGACGGGTTTGTTCGACGTGCAGATCAAGCGCATCCACGAGTACAAGCGCCAGCTGCTCAATATCCTGGAAGCGGTCGCGCTCTATCACGCGATCCACGCCGAGCCGAACCGAAACTGGACGCCGCGGGTGAAGATCTTCGCCGGCAAGGCGGCGGCGAGCTATACGCGGGCCAAGCTCATCATCAAGCTCGCCAACGACGTGGCCCGCGTCGTCAATGCCGACCCGGTGATCGGCGATCGGCTCAAGCTAGCCTTCCTGCCCAACTACAACGTCAGCCTGGCCGAAGCCATCATCCCGGCGGCGGACCTGTCGGAGCAGATCTCGACCGCCGGCATGGAAGCCTCGGGGACCGGCAACATGAAGCTCGCGCTCAACGGGGCGCTGACCATCGGCACGCTCGACGGCGCCAATGTCGAGATGCGGGAACGCCTCGGGCCGGACAACATCTTCATCTTCGGCCTCACCGCCGAGGAAGTGGCGGAACGACGGCGCTCCGGGCTGCACGGCGGCGAGGCGGCGAGCGCGTCCCCGGCGCTGGCACAGGCGATCGAGAGCATAGCGTCGGGCCGGTTCTCGCCCGACGAGCCCGAGCGCTTCCGCCCGCTCACCGATGCCGTGCTCGGGCCTGATGTCTTCATGATCGCAGCCGATTTCGACGCCTATTGGCGGGCGCAACGGTCGGTCGACGATCTGTGGAACGATGCGGCAGCCTGGTGGCGGATGAGCATCCTGAACACGTGCCGGATGAGCTGGTTCTCGTCAGACCGCACCATCCGCGAATATGCCGCCGAGATCTGGCACGTTTCGGCGCGTTGAAAGTTGTTATGGGGAACGCGTTGAGAGGCTGCTGATGGAAGCTCTGTTCATTGGACAAACCTACATCGACGTGACGTTCCTGGCCGAGCGCATCCCGGTCGGCGACGAGAAGGCCGTCGCCAGTGAGTATGCAGTCTCGTTCGGCGGCAACGCCGTCACCGCGGCGTTCTGCTGCGCCAAGCTCGGCATCAGGCCGGATTTGATCGCAACCTGTGCGAACGACTGGCTCGGCCGCATGTTTCAGGACATGGCGGACAAATACGACATCGAGCTGCACATCCGGAAGGTCGCAAGGTCGTCGCTCTCCTTCGTGCGCCCACACCAAGGCCAACGCGCAATATTGCGCGGGCGCGATGATCGCTATCTCCACCCGTTCCCCACCCTCGATCTGTCCGGCTGCCGCGTGCTGCATCTCGACGGACATCAGCCCGACGCGGCCATGCATTATGCGAGCCAGTGCCGCCAATCCGGAATCCTGACGTCGCTGGACGGCGGTGCGGTGCGGACCAATACGCTCGAACTGCTCGCCTTTATCGATATCGCCATCGTGGCGGAACGCTTCTGCGAGCAGATGAAAATGACGCCGTCGGAAATTCTCGACTATCTCAAGCAGCGCGGATGTCGCATCGGCGGTGTGACGCTCGGGGCGCGTGGCCTGCTCTGGTATGACGATGCTGGAAACACCCGCACCTTGCCGGCGCTGTCGGTGCCGGCGCATCGCGTGATCGACACGAGCGGCGCCGGCGACGTCTTTCACGGCGCCTATGTCTATTCGTATTTGGCCAAGCCCGGAGCGAGCTGGGAAGACCATTTCCGCTTTGCCGGGGCGGCTGCCGCCTTCAAGGTGCAACGGCTCGGCAACGAAGCAGGCCTGCCCACGCTGGACGATATCGCGGCCGTGCAGCGCGAGTTTCAGCAGGCGGCATAGGCACATTTATCTCTGCGGTCATCCCGGCCGAGCGCGCAGCGCGAGAGCCGGGACCCAAGTACCCCTGCCGAGCGATGTTTTTCTGATTCCCGGGGTACTTGGCTCCCGGATCGGCTCGCTGACGCGAGCCGTCCGGGATGACAGCCGACGCAAGTGAGAACGCCGAAATCACTCTGCGGCGCGGCGCGCCGCCACGATCTGGTCGGCCTGCTTTCCGGTGAGCTCCGCCATGTGGTCGAAGCGGAACGCATAGCTGCCGACGCCGGCGGTGGCCGAGCGCACCTCGACAATGAGGTCGCCGATCTCCGACTCGGGCATCAGCGCGCGCACCACGTCCCAGCCGTCCCAGCCCTCGCGCGTGTCGAAGCCGAGCAATTGTCCGCGCCGTCCCGAGATGATGGCGTTGATCTTGGCGGTGGCCTCGGACGGGCAGACGACCTCGACGTGATGGATCGGCTCGAGCAGCACCGGATTGGATTGCGGCAGGCCCTCGACGATGCCGATGCGGCCGGCGGTGCGGAACGCCTGATCCGACGAGTCCACCGTGTGATACGAGCCGTCGATCAACATGACCGAGACGTCCACGACCGGAAACCCGAGCGGCCCGTGCTTGAGCCCGTCGATGACGCCCTCCTCCACCGACGGGATATAGTTGCGCGGCACCACGCCCCCGGTGATCTTTTCCTCGAACTTGAAGCCCGATCCGCGCGGCAGCGGCTTGATCTCGAGCACCACGTCGCCGAACTGGCCGTGGCCGCCGGACTGCTTCTTGTGGCGGCCGCGCTGGGTGATCGGCTTGCGGATGGTCTCGCGGTAGCCGACCTTGGGCGGATGGCTGACGACAGCGACGCCGAACCGGTCGGCAAGACGCTCGGTGGCCACGCGCAGGTGCATCTCGCCCTGGCCCCAGGTGATGATCTCCTGGCTCTCGGCATTGTGCACGATCATCAGGGAGGGATCCTCCTCGACCAGCTTGTTGAGCGCCTGGCCGAGCTTGACGTCGTCCTTGCGTTCCTTGGCGGCCATGCCGAGGGCCAGCACCGCCGGGGACGGCTTGACCTCAACGAGCGGCGCCAGCGGCTGCTTGCCGGTGGTGAGCGTGTCGCCGGTCCTGGCATGGTCGAGCTTGCCCAGCGCCACCGTCTCGCCCGCCTGGGCGGCGCCGCGCTTCTCCGATTGCTGGCCGGACATCTTGAACACGCCGGAGGCGCGATCGGCGGTGCCGGAGGGACCGGTGAGCTGCGCGCCCTCCGGTACGGTGCCGGAGAGCACGCGCCCGATCGACAGTTTTCCTCCGTGCGACGTGTGCAGCGTCTTGACCACGTAGGCGACGGCGTCGCTGCCGTCCTTCACGCCCAGCCGCTTGGCGGTGGCGGCGACGCCAGGCGATTCATGTCGCAGCGCCTTGAGCAGGCGCAGCACGCCGTTGGTGCGCGTGGCCGATCCCAGCAGCACCGGGCAGACCAGGCCGTCGCGCAGCTCCTTGGCCAGGTCGTCGAACACCTTGTCGCGCGGCGGCTCGATGTCCTCGAGCAGCTGCTCCATCAGTTCGTCGTCGTGGTCGGCCAGCGTC
>Ga0126380_10000467_pt1 | contig 13401 bp, 15 predicted proteins | sample PanSoiMetPlot_26_FD_92544 | JGI IMG/M metagenome (GOLD analysis project Ga0126380, IMG submission 92544) | Tropical forest soil microbial communities from Panama - MetaG Plot_26 | ecosystem: Environmental > Terrestrial > Soil > Tropical forest > Bulk soil | place: Panama | collected 2016-02-17
CTGCGCGCCATTGACCTCTCGCTTTCTCCATTTGAAAGGCTGAGGGTTCTTGTTTGTGATTTTGATAAACTTCCGGATCTGGCGAGCCAGATCTTGGGATGATTCCGCGGAGAATCCATCGAGCGAGTTTCTTCCAAGGATAGCGAACCAAACTTCTATCTGGTTGAGCCAGCTTGCACTTGTTGGCGTGTAGTGGAAGCGGACGTTTTTATTTCGAGCAAGCCATTCGTCGATGTTTTTGTGAATAGAATGGTTGTCGGCAATGACATGGATCTGTTGCGTTTTTGGATAATCTTGAACGATGGAGTCCATGAACGCTAAAAAATCTTCGCGTTTCTTTTGTTTTGTTGTTCGTCCCCTCACGATTCCGGAATGAACTTCTAGTGCAGCGAATAAATTGAGAGTCCCGTGTCTTTTGTAGGTGCTCTACTTGATTGCCTGGTCCACCGCTCGCCGGTATTCATTTGTGGGGAAGCATTCTAGGGCCGGCATTAGCAAAGCAAAGGCGATCAGATCCGGGTTAGCTGAATGACGCAGCAGATTGTGGGCGGCTGAAGAATTGTTGAGGTGGGCCGTTTCCGCTGAAACCTTGCCGCGCCAAGCAAAGGGAGCATCGATCGCATCCTTTCTTGCACACACAAAGGTGCCTCTTCCCACGTGACCGCGAACCAATCCACGTGATTCCAACTCCCGGTAACTGCTGACGACGGTGGTGCGGCTAAGCCCAAGTTGTGCGGCCAGTTGTCTCTCAGACGGTAAACGCTCCCCATCTTTCAGTTCACCTGCCTCAATGGCGCGTTCTAGTTCATCGACCAATTGACCATAAAGATTTGAGCCGTTGCCTCGTTTAAGAGTCAGGTTCGGTAGTGTCATCGGGCCCTCCGTGGAAAGACCAATCGAGAATTGGATATTGAATATCCGTAGTCCATTGCCATAGAGTCTCAACAGATCGCCGGAAATAATGGCGGTTCCACATCTTGATGGGGGCGGCACTGGGCCCTTTCGACGCGTGGCTTTTGTTGCGTGGGTTGAGAACATTGGGAGTAAGGGGCGAGCGCCACAACCAAAATGCCCTGATGCTCGCTCGTTTTTTCGAAACGCACCCGAAGATAGCTCGGGTCAATTATCCGGGGCTTGAGTCTCATCCACAGCATGAACTGGCTCAGGAGCAAATGAGTGGCTTTACCGGCGTGATGAGCGTCGAGCTACGCGGCGGTTATGAGACGGCCTAGCGCTTCATTGCATCCCTCAAGTTGGGATCTTACGCCGCGAGCCTCGGTGGATTCGAGACGCTGCTGGTCCACCCCGCGGCGATGTGGGGCGACACGTTGTCAGACGCGCAGCGTAAAGCAATGGAAGTTGGTGAGAATCTCGTGCGGATCTCAGTGGGGCTGGAAGACGAACGAGATCTTATCGACGACTTCTCGCAGGCTCTTGAACAGATCTAATTGGTGGATCGACGAAGGCGGTGTTGTCACCTGCTGCGGCATCTCTGCGGGGATCGACATGAGCCTCCTCCTTTCGACGTCTCGCTGGACGGGCTCGCATCTGCAACGGCCTGACAAATGGATTATCGGTGGCAGCCTAACGAAGGCGAAAGCGTAAAAGGTTGAAGACGACATGGAACATTATTCATTCCCCGACACAAGCATTCCGGAAGCGTACGGCCCCTACTCTCACGCCGTCGTGGCTGGGGATTTCGTATTCCTCGCTGGTCAGATAGCGCGAGACCCGGTATCGGGGCGCCTCATCGAAGGTGATATAACGGCCCAAACCGCTCGTTGCCTGGAAATCGTTCGCGATATTTTGAAAAGCCTTGGGCTCTCGCTAACGGACGTTGTGCGTACAACAGTCTTTCTATCCGACCTTGGGGATTTCGACGCTATGAATAGCGTATACGCCGCTGCGTTCCAGGCGCCGTATCCGGTGCGTAGCACCCCACAGGTCACGATGCCTTTTGGCGCGTTGGTCGGGATCGAAGTCACCGCATTTCGTTGCGGCACGACTCATTCAGCCTGATTGCGAGTTGGCCGCGCAGCGACTGCAAACGGAGGTCGTGAGAATCTCGATAACACTCATATGAGGAAACTGATCGCTTTAATCGGCGAATACGATCCAAACTTTAAGCCACATTTGGCGACTAATGCGGCTATTGAGCATTCGGCAATCCAGTCGGCTATTGACGTTGATGCCGATTGGGTATCCACCAAGGAGGTCAGTAGTTATGAAGTCGATACTTTACTTTGTTTTTGTAGTTCTTTCCCTGCCCACGTTTGCACAGAACGTCACTTTCGAATCGTATGGCAAAGCGCGCGAAGTCCTTGACCGATCTATTGCTGCTTACGGAGGCATGGAAAAACTCCGTGCGATCGAGAACATGACCTTTCGCGCCGAGGGCGACACCGTTCATCGCAATCAAAGCCGTAAGCCATTCACGTCAGACCGCACACCCTTCAAAGCGTCGTACATAATTGACGCGAAGAACACGCGTTACCGGCAATCACAAGACGGCTGGTATCCGGGCGGTTACCACGTGGTCAATGGATTTGCGATAAACAAGACCGAAGGAGTGTCCTGGAACGTGCTGCGTGGCTCGATGAATCCGATCCCGAATATTCCACCGGCGAACTTCCGCGCACGATTGAGAATGTTCCCGCAGTTCATCATTCTTAATGCCGCCGGCAGAGCGTCACGTCTGAGATTTATCAGCAGGACAACATTCGATGACCGGGCTCACGATGTCGTGAGTTACGCGAACGAAGACGGGCTCGAGATCTCGCTCTACATCGATCAGAAGACTGGCCTCTTGTCCAAATACGAGACGCTCGGGACGGACCCGTATTTCGGCGATGTGATCAACGAGTTCATATTCCCCGCTTATCGCGAGCAGAACGGACAGCTCGTCCCGACCGGACGCATCGATAAGCGCTCCGGTGACGTCATGAATGACGTCAAGTATCTCGACGTCGTTTTCAATGCGTCGCTCACGGATGACGATTTCAAAAAGCTGCCCGACGGAATAAAACCCGCGACGCCGGCACCAACAATTGCGCCATCAAGCACGAAGTACGCGGACAACATCTACACGGTGAACGCCACCCCCGATTACAACGTGCTCGTTGTCGGCTTCAAGGACTACGTCTTCGTGATGGAAGCACCGAACGACGATGCGACATCCCGACAGATTATCGCCGAGATCAAGAAGCTTTTCCCGGACAAGCCGATCCGTTATATCGCGGTGACGCATCATCATGACGATCATGGGGGCGGCTTAAGGACGTACGTTGCTGAGGGCGTGACGGTGATCGGTCTGCCGGGTGAGAAGACGTTCTTCGAAAAAGTGATGAAGAGTTCGTTTACGATCGATCGCGATGCGCTTACGTTAAAGCCTCAGCCGCTGAAGTGGGAGTCGGTCGAAGGCCGCAAGCGCGTCCTGACCGATGGAACGACGACCGTCGAGCTGATCGACATCGGACCGAGTCCGCACGCCGAGGAAATGCTAGTCGCATATGTGCCGAACGAGAAGCTCGTCTTTCAGGGCGATCTGCTCGACCGTCCGGCGAACAACGATCCGCCAACTATCAACGACATCACGGTCCATTTTTCGAACTGGCTCGACACGTCGAAGCTCGACGTCGCGCTCGTGATCGCCGTTCACGGTCCGCCATCGACGCGGGATGAGTTGCGACAGGGTGTCGCTGAAAAGAAGAAGAGTTTGAATCAGAAGGTTGGGTCACGGTAGCTCTTTGAGTTCGGCGGCGTCCCACTCTGGGAGATGCTTATCTGCCGGAACCCGTGCTATCTGAAACATTGAGTCGTACATGGAGGTCCGCTCTGTGCTACATCTTGCCTTCGATGGAAGTGGCGGTGCCAGCGAACGATTATATGGAGCGCATTATCAAGGCAGCTAGGGAATTCCATTTCCCGGAGTGGTACATCGAGCAACTAGAAAGTTTCCGCTTAAAAGGCAGGTAATCAGCGGTGACCCCGCATTAAGGTATGTTCCGGAGCGGGCCAACTACTGATGTAATCCCAGCCAGTCAATGATCGTGATACGAGGAGAACTATTAAGAAAGAGATCGCCGACACGCAAGCGAGTACAAAGCATGGAGCGACTGCGCTCGTCCGGTACCGCTCCCAGCTGTGATTTATGTCGAACGAACAAGTCTACGCGCGAGGTTTGCTGAACCGGGCTCTAGACGCGGCGATCCAGCCGCCCGAGATCCGGGCATACATGCAGGCGGAGATCGACCTGCTCCGCGATGAGATCGTGGATGGAATGCGGGTAATTGACATTGGGTGCGGGACAGGGCGGCATCTGGCCATGCTCGGTGACCGTCTGGCGTTGGGCGTCGGATTGGACTATCAGCATGCGTCGATTGTCGAGGCCCGACGGGTAGCGGGATCATTACCAATTCACTTCGTGACAGGCGACGCGACGGCTGTACCTATCAGATTCGGGTTCGATTTCGCGATTTGCATGATGAACACCTGGGGTACGATGAGCGACCAATTGGGCGTTCTGGGTGAGATGCGGCGACTGGCGCCTCACCCGCATCGCCGACTCTTGTCAGTCTACGGGTGCGCCTCGATACCCGCGAGGTGCGAATGGTATCAACGCTTAGGACACGCTGTGGTGGAGATTTCGGACGAGTTCATATTGGCGGAAGGGAACTTTCGATCCGAGCATTTTTCGGAAGCTCGCCTTCGATCATTGATCGGTGACTGCGATGTGCGACCCTTAGGAAACATTGCCTACGCTGTCACATTCTAACGCTTCAGTCGGGCCTGGAAAACGCCCTCCTTCAGCGCCAGCCAGACTGCGAATACAAAACGGGAAAATTATCTGTCGTTGATAGCGAAACGCTTCTTAAAGACCGATGAAAATTAAGAGTTTCGCCGGAGAACAAACGGGAAACTATTCTGTCATCGACTGGTAAGAACCTTGACGCCGGACACCTCGGACCGGAGCGGCGACTTTTTGCATCGAGCTTGATCGGGCGAAGCTGCTTGGCGAACTGCCGCCCGATGTCAACTAAGTGCTTCCCGTTATGCGGGCGGATCGTCACGTGGGCTCGGTTGGTTGGAGTGAGGAAAAAAACAGACGGAGGCTCATCGAATGCAAACTTTCATAGTCGATTCTTTCACTGACACACCATTCAAGGGGAATCCGGCGGGCGTTTGTATGGTTGAAGCGCTGTTGACGGATCAACGTATGTTAGAAATCGCTCAAGAGTTGAACCTTTCTGAAACGGCTTTTCTTAGCCCGCTGGAGAACGGCAGCGCCTATTCCATTCGATATTTTTCACCCAAGATGGAAATTCCTTTGTGTGGTCATGCGACGTTAGCTTCCGCCAAAGTGATCTTCTCGACTCGGGGACTCAACGAGGTTCACTTCCTAACTACTCAGAATCTCGAATTGTCTGCCCAGGCGTCGAACGGCAAGATCGTCATGGAGTTTCCCATTTACGAGACACTACCCGCCGACGCGCCGCCGGCCCTGCTCGCGGCGCTCGGAGTTAAAGCAGTCAGGAACGTCGCCTACAATGAAGAAACCCACATCTTATTGCTGGAATTAGCAAGCCCCGATGAGGTGGCTGGACTGGAGCCGGATTTTACGGCCCTGCTTCGGTCGCACCACTCCATCAACGGCGTTTTAGTCACTGCGGCATCTGGTTCAGACGGATATGATTTTCATTCACGGTACTTCTGGCCGTGGAGCGGCACAAATGAAGACCCGGTGACCGGAGGTACTCACACCTTCCTGGCCAAATATTGGTCGTCTAGACTGGGCAAGACAAGAATGAGGTCTTTTCAAGCGTCAAAGCGAACCGGTTTCCTGGAGGTGGAATTGAAAGAGGTCAAGTTGCAGATTCAGGGCCAGGCCGTCATTGTTTTCGAAGGCCGGCTCGCCATTTAGGTTTAGGGTGAATGCCGATCACAGGACGTCAGGCGTAAGCATTGCGCCATAACCAGGCGATGCATCGGAGCGCGGGCAGCGCAGTTCATTCCGCCATTGCCGATGCTCACGCCGGGTAAACTGATCGTTCGGGCAGCACGTAACAGATCCGGCGTATGGATGAAGAGCGAATGAGCTATATCGCGTTACTTGGAGAGTATGACTCGACCTTCACGCCACACGTTGCGACCGGGATCGCAATCCGACATTCGAGCGCCGTACTCGGCACAGCAATCAAGGGCGAATGGGTGTCCACTCAGGACATCGACGAGTCGCTCTTCTCACGCTATTCCGGTATCTGGGTTGCTCCAGGAAGCCCATACAAGAATCTTGAGAGAACGCTCTGGGCCCTTGAGCACGCGCGAAAGAACAACGTCCCGTGTTTCGGGACGTGTGGCGGATTTCAGCACATGGTGATCGAGTGCGCTCGCAACGTCTTGCACTACCCAGACGCGCAACACGCTGAATATGACCCATACGCATCGACATTGTTCATCTCGCGCCTCGCCTGCTCGCTGGAGGGCAGGGAGCTGGAGCTTACGTTTGAGAGCGGGTCGCGAGTGGCCGAGATCTACGGATCAACGTCGGCCAGAGAGGAATACTACTGCAACTTCGGAGTGGACCCGGGTAAGGTCGGACTTTTAGCGAGCAGCGGGTTGCGCATCAGTGGCTCGGACAGCGAGGGGGAGGTTCGGGTGATCGAGTTGCCGAATCACCGATTTTACCTGGGGACTTTGTTCGTGCCGCAGACGAGGTCGACCGAGCGACAGCCGCATCCGCTCGTTACAGCGTTCGTGCAGGCCGTGGCTGCGGCGCCCGTTCAACTCTGAAATTAGGCGGGAGACGAAAGAATATGCATATTCCTATTGCGCGTGGCGCGCGGTGACGGCAGCTACCCAAAGCTGCTACGCCAACTGGCGCGCGTGGAGTTGCTGATCCTGGATGACTTCGGGCTCAAGCCGCTCACGCAGACCGAGCGCCACGACTTACTGGAAGTGATTGAAGACCGGCATGGCGTGCACTCGACCTTGCTGACGAGTCAATTGCCCGTCCGCGCTTGGCACGAATATCTGAATGAGCCGACTGTGGCCGACGCTCTGTTGGATCGGCTGTTGAACGGCGCGCATCGGCTCGAGCTGACTGGTGACTCAATGCGCAAGAAAGAAGCCTTGACCAAAGCCAAGGCGAAGCAGTAGAACTTAGTGCGGAAAATCATTTTCTTGAAAGCTATAGTGGCTCTTTTTCAGCACACCGCTTCCGGTTATTATTCCCGCGACCAAAGTCGCGCTGGCAATCAAAGAACCAGTGCTAAACAACCCGAACTGTTATCGAATCGGCACGCAGGCTTTACACTGCGCTGCCGCAGTCAAAAGCTTTTCTGGGAGGAAACATGAACAACAAAATTCTGTCGTGCATTGGCGCGTTGCTGCTGTCGGCTTGCATGGCTCCGGCCTTTTCGTCTGCGTCGAGCGGTGCAACTGACGAAGGGCGCGCGAAATCGCAACCCGAATCTGTCGCGCTACTCGTCACCGTCACCGATCAAGCAGGCCGTCTGGTGACGGGGCTTGAGAGCCAGCACTTCGCGATCTTTGAGAACGGAGTTCGGCAAACGATCACCACTTTCAGCGACGGGGACACGCCGTTCAGTTTGGGAGTCGCGCTCGCTGTTTCAGGCAGTCAAGCCGGCCAGATGCGCGAGGCGCTCGATCTATTCATCGCGCGCGACCATCCGGATAACGAAGTTTTCCTGACCAGCCAAGCGGCGCTCGATGAGGCCGTGGCGCAGGCGCTCGGCAACGTCAAGCAGGGTCGCCATCCAAAACGCGCCTTGTTGGTCATTGCGGACGGGCGGACGCGCGCTGACGCCGTCGCACTGCTCAAGCAGACCGGTGTGCCGATCTACTCAATCGGCTTCAACGAACCGGCTAGCAGCGCGAGCTTCCCGGCAGACAAACAGGCGCTGTTGACCGAATTGGCGCAGGCGACGGGTGGCAAAGCATTTTTTCCCAATTCAACAGCGGAGTTGGAAAACACACTGGACCGCATTGCCCTGGAACTGCGGCATCAATACCGCATCGGCTACACGCCAGCCAGCGGCGAGCGGGAGCGGCAAAGAGATGGCCTCAGAGTAGAACTGAATCCGCCGCGCGGGTTGCCCATGCTGTCGTTGCGCGTCAGCAAGGCGGATGAGACTGCGCGCAAGTGAAGAAGTCGGCGCGGCTCGATTCCGATTACTGCAAGAGGCACGGATTGCGCCGTGCCTCTTGCTTTTGCTAAGCGCCAGCGCGCTCCGCGCGCGTTCACGATCGTGCCAATCCGCGTTCACGATGCTTGCCATTCGGTGTTCATCTTCGTGCGAATACCCAATTGATGAGCTGCTTGATCTCGGTCGTGTCAGTGGTGGGAATGTCATCGTTGTTTTTCATAGATGGCGACCGCGCCGATCCTATGCCAGGCAAAAACGAACGCCAAGGCCGTAGCGCAAATATTTTCTTTTTTCACGAGGGCTCACTGCAGGGACACGGTAAATGACTTACTGCAAATCGGTTTCTCCCCTGCCGTGCTGAGTTCATCGACCAGCGCTTCGTCATTTGATCTGAACAACTACACCGCGATTGAAAAGCTCCGTTTTCCGAAAAGGATCGGTTGGATTTGAATCGGAAACCTCCGCCGATCGGCTATCACCTGCCGATCCTCGGATTTTGAATCGGATGGACCCGGCACATGGTGGAATCATAAAACATTAGACAAGTGGAGAATTCGGAGCCGAATCGTTCTCGAACCCCGTCTTGCCCGGCCCGATCCGGTAACAGGATAAATATACCTCGATCAGTTCTTCCAATTTTCCGACCCCTTCGTTCCTGATCGGGCAAAACTCCACTATGCTAAATCCAAGAATCTCGAAATTGGCCTTCAGTTCATTCACCAGCCTCAAGAGCGCCTCGAAAGATACCCCTTCAGGTGTCGGACATTTTACAAACGGGAACTGCTGCGGATCGAGTACGTCCAGGTCCAGATGAATATATATCTTCTCAAATCCTCTATCTCTGATTGAATCGGTGATGGCGGTGGGCCTCTGTTGAATCTCTTCAACACTGAACAGCGTGATTTTCTCTCGATTGACAAAAAGTTGTTCAGGGGGATCAAGATCTCTGCACCCAATCAGAAATATCTGATTACTGTGAAATCTGGAGAAGGCCGTCCCCAGTATAGGGGCGGCCCCCTCACCCAGCAGCAGTCTTAATGCCATGCCGTGGAAGTGACCGCTGAGCGATGATTCCGGCGTATTCAAGTCGCCATGTGCATCCAACCAGATTAGTCCGAGGTCTCCTGCATATTTTTTATTCAGGAATGAAGCGGGCGCGATTTCTATGCCACAATCCCCGCCAATTGAAAAGATGCGATCCGGGTTTGCTTCTATCAACTTGCCGCAAGCTGTTTGTAATTGTGCGGCGATCTGAGAGCATCCCATAATGCCGCTCTCGATCTCCAGTCTCGAAGACCATTCAAGGTCGATTTCAGTAAAACTAACCAGGTCTTGCATCCGCTCTTTGAGTAAAAGGGCACCTCTGTAGAGTTCATCGGTGAAACCCGATCCCTGCCATTGTGGAAATAGTAAGTGCATATGTTACTGGATCATGAAACAGAAATTGGGCCCATGCAACGATTCGCCCGAAATCCGCCACGCCCAATTTATACAGAGAGAATCGGCAATTTGTAGTCAATCGCCGGTGGCTGGCGGTCAAGTTCGAGATGGTAAAGACCGAACCTGTTGACGTGGCTGGTCAGATACGAACTCTAGCGGTCCAGTACTATTGAATTGATGACTGTTTCAGGACGCATGGCGGATTTCGGGCGAATCGTTGTCATGGCCCCACTACGAATCACCTCACCTTATAACACGCAAGCGCGCTTCGCCTATAGATGAGTTGCTTCATCTCGGTCGTATCAATGGTGGGGATGTCATCGCTGTTTTTCATAGGCGCCGACCGCGCCGATCCTATGCCAAGCAAAAACGGACGCCAAGGCCGGAGCTCAAATATTTTCTTTTTCACGACTGTTTACTGCGGGGACACGTGTTTTCTACACCATGGGCCTTAACTGCGCGTGTCATGGGCTTCATGTTTTGCTCGCATATCGATCGTCGCCAGAACTCACAATTTTCTCAGCAAATCGATCCGAAGCGCTTCCGAGTCCGAGAAAAAGGACCGGCTCGATCAACTCGACCTCCATTAAAATGAAGCCGAGTTCGTCCTCAATTCCATCCACACGAGCGTAGAGCGGCTGCTGGGGTAACGCATCGACAGTTTTCTTTGCGGTGTCTATAACGTGTCGGCTTGGCGCCCCAGCCTTAGCCGTGCCACCAAACTGCCACTGCACACGGAAATCGCCAGGGGCAGGCGCCTTCACTACGGAATGACTGTACTCTCCGCAGATGAACACCAGTGACCACTCACCAAGTGACAATACCTCAGGGATGAAAAGCTGCGCCATCGCCGGGCCATTAAACCGGACCGCCGGCTCGCTTTTGAAGACACGCTTGAGGCGATGGGCGCTGGCGGACACTGTCGGCTTGACGACTGCGCTGTCCCAACCGTTCGCTTTCAAAATGGATTGCACATCGACTTCTTCTTCGTCATCAATCCACACGGTTGGCGGTATGCGAGCGCCGGCATCCTGAAGTTCCCGCAGGTACCTCTTGTCCGCGTTCCAGCGCACAAGGCTCGCTGAATTGTGCAGCGACACTCCGAGCCTTTCCAGGTTCGTGATCCATTCAAGGAACTCAATGGATCGGAGATGATAGTCCCAGCACGACCGCAGAATTACTCGATTGAACCAGCCCCACTCGATCGTCTCGTCCCACGCGACGGGTGTTGCGTCCACGCCTAATCGCCGAAGCGCCGGAATCAGCAGGCGGTCATCATCAGTGAGTTCGGGACATCCCGAATAAGTAACAAGCGCCACATTGTTCACCATTGAGGGTTCCTTACCGCTTTCGGTTCGCGTGGCGGATTCTGAGCCTCGCCGAGGATCAAGATTTCAACCGATCGAGTTTTGCCTGATTGCCTTTCTCCATCGACTTGTTTATCGATCCTTCATTGGGGCTGGAATCTCCGCGCTCCAATTACCTTCACGATTCGAGTTTTCCGTCGACAGGTCCGCCTTCTTTAATCCAGTATTCGAGACCGCCAATCAGTTCCTTGACGCGGAATCCGAGTGCGGCGAGCTTGAGGGCCCCTTTGGTGGAAGCGTTGCAGCCCGGCCCCCAGCAATACGTAACCATAATCTTATCCTTCGGCAGATGCGCGGTCGTTTCCGGGTTCATGGCGCGATGGGGCAGGCTGATGGCGCCCGCGATGCGCTGGGTTTCGTAGTCTTCCCGGCTGCGAGTATCTACGACGATGAAATCATCGCGCCCGCGCTCCATGTCTGTTTTCAGATCCCAGGCGTCGGTCTCCACCGCCAGTTTTGAGAAAAAATGCTCATGCGCGATTTCGGAACTCGCGGCCGGCGTTTCCAGGACAAAAGAGAAATTTGCTTTGTTCATGGCCCTATCCTGCCCGAGGAATTGGAGCTATACAAGAGCCAATTAATGTCACTATAATGGGTACAATTATGACGGTCGTCACCCTCAATATGATCCGGATTGACCGCAGACGTCGGGAGTCTTTGCAACTTCAACTCTACGGGCAAATCCGGCGGGCGATAATATCTGGGGAATTGAGCGCGGGCGCTCGACTGCCATCCACACGAGATCTGGTCGGGCAGCTTGACCTGTCGCGGAATACCATTGTTTACGCATTTGAGCGATTGGTTGCGGAAGGCTATCTGGAAGGTCGTGTAGGATCAGGGATGTATGTTGCGGACCTTCCGGCGGTCAGCAAACCTCCGATCATCAAAGATGTGATTTCTGACGTCGCTTCTGATGGTAGATCACGTATATCACAACGGATCGCGTCTCTTTCAAAAGTCCGTATTGCGCCGGAGTACCCGACGTCGAAAGTCCGTCCTTTCCGACCCTGCCAACCAGCAGTCGATCACTTTCCACTGAGAACCTGGAACCGGGCGCGTTCGTCCGCTCTTCGCCTACAGGCAAAAGAACTCATGTGCGAAGGCGACGTGGCCGGCCTACCTCGCCTTCGCAAGATATTAGCAACGTATTTGCGGGACGCGCGTGGTGTGCAGTGCGATTGGCAGCAGATAATCATCACGGCCGGCGCGCAAGAAGCTCTGTCGCTCATAGCCAAGTCATTAGTCGAGCGCGGCGATACAGTTTGGATCGAGGACCCCGGTTATCCCGGCGCCAGGGCTGCGTTTCTTCGAGCAGGCGCCGGCTTAGTCCCAGTTCCGATAGACGCGGAAGGGTTGACGATCCCACGTTTGCGACGGGCGCCGAGGCTTATTTACACGACCCCTTCACGTCAGTTTCCTCTTGGCGCAACCATGACGCTGACTCGTCGCCTGGCGCTCTTAGAATTTGCCCGCGGTAATGGCGCTTGGATCATCGAGGATGATTACGATTCAGAGTTTCGTTACGTCGGTCGGCCCGTGCCGAGTCTTCAAGGGTTGGATCACGGCGATTGCGTGATCTATGTCGGATCATTCAGTAAAGTCCTCTTCACCTCATTGCGCCTTGGGTATATCGTCGCGCCATCTACTCTAGCGGAGATCATCCGCAGGGGGAAGGAGATCGAATATGGTTCTTCTCCAGGGATCGAGCAGGCGACTGCGGCAATATTCCTCGAAGAAGGTTACTTCGCCGCGCACCTGCGACGAATGCGGAGTCTCTATCGAGAGCGCCGGGATAGCTTTCTTCACGAAGCAAATAAGCGCCTTCTGGGATTCCTAAACTTCCCGCCGATCGAAGCCGGAATGGATGCGATGGGTTGGTTACCGCCCGATATCTACGATACAGCCTTTTCCGAACAACTGGCTGCCGCTGAAATCTACGCGCCGCCCCTGTCAGCCTACTCGCTACGACCTTGCGCCTCCGGGTTGGTCTTTGGATTTACCGCGTTTTCTCCGGGCCAAATCCGAGCTGCGATGCAAAATATCAGTGACTCAATTCACTTTTGATTGCTTAACGTGAGTTCGACATAAATTACACACACTACAGGCTTTTTTTGTGGACATTTTCGTGTCCACTTTCATAAATAGTCTATTGTAGATGATTTAATCGTAAGCTTTCGGCGAGCGGTCTTGATTTTTAACATAAGCCTGTCAAGACCCGCTCGCCGAAAGCTCACGACTTTTCGATAGGGACAGGGAAAGGCAAAGCGACCTTGGCGAAAAAAGTCTGCGCCGCTCTCAACACCGCCCTGCTCGTGCGGTACGCTGTCTCCTGCGGAAGAAACACAACCCATCCGCAATTCACGGACAAACCTTACGACTGAAGGAGGCATTGCATGAAAACCAGAATGCTCTATGCCGGAGCAATCGTC
>Ga0126380_10000469_pt1 | contig 13394 bp, 12 predicted proteins | sample PanSoiMetPlot_26_FD_92544 | JGI IMG/M metagenome (GOLD analysis project Ga0126380, IMG submission 92544) | Tropical forest soil microbial communities from Panama - MetaG Plot_26 | ecosystem: Environmental > Terrestrial > Soil > Tropical forest > Bulk soil | place: Panama | collected 2016-02-17
GCCACAGAAAGCTTGCCGACCTAAAAATTCGCCACGCCGTGCCAGAGATCTCTCAGTATCGTGACTTTGCTGCGGCTGGCGGTCTGATGAGCTACGGATCGGACTTTTCGGACAGCTACCGCATGACCGGCGTTTATACCGGCAGGGTTCTTAAGGGGGAAAATCCCGCCGAATTGCCGGTCGTGCAGGCAACCAAGTTTGAATTGGTCATCAATCTCGAAGCCGCTAAGGCGCTTGGCGTCAGCGTGCCTCCGTCGATGCAAGCGCGCACGGACGAGATGATCGAATAAATGGTGGAATGTCCGCTATTGACCCAAAGCGGACATCGGACGCTCCCTTAACGAACTTAGATTCAAACGGTACCATGGCTTGTCGTGAGCCCGTGCGGGGCCGCAATGAAACGGCGTGAATTCTTCACCGTCCTCAGTGGCGCAATGGTCTGGTCGGTTGCGGCGGACGCGCAGCAGCCGACATTGCCAGTTGTTGGGTTCCTAAGCAGCCGCTCGCCGGACGAGTCGAAGCATTTACTAGCCGCCTTCCATAAAGGTCTGAGCGAGGTGGGGTTCGTCGAAGGAACGAACATAGTTGTCGAATATCGATGGGCACTCGGCGAATATGAGAAATTGCCTGCACTGGCAGCCGACTTGGTAAAACACCGTGTGGCGGTCATAGCAGCGGTCGGAGGTGATGTTTCCTCTAGAGCTGCAATGCAGGCTACATCAACAACTCCAATTGTATTTTCATCCGGTTCCGATCCGGTCAAAGCGCAACTCGTTAGAAGCCTTAGCAAGCCCGCAGGCAATGCCACAGGCTTTACCTTGCTGACGAACGAGTTAGAACCGAAGCGATTAGGCATATTGCATGACCTGTTGCCGAAGGCTGTCGTAGTCGGTGTTCTCTACGATCCAAATTTTCCTGCGGCTGTAGATCAGCTTGGAGCCCTTGAGAACGCCGCAAAGACGATCGCGATACGGCTCGATGTGTTCAGAGCAGGAAACGACACTGATTTGAACGCTGCCTTGCAGTCGCTTCTTGAGCATCGTGTCAGTGCGCTACTCGTGACGGGTGCCCCTTACTTCGACACCCGCAGAGACCGGATTATCCGGTTCGCCGCGGAAAACAAACTTCCGGCCATCTATCATTTTCGCGAGTACGCAGTCGATGGTGGCCTCATTAGTTACGGCCCGCGCATCACTGAATCCTATCGCCAGGCAGGCGTTTACGTTGGTCGGATTCTCAATGGTGCTAAGCCAAGCGATTTGCCCGTTCTTCAACCGACGAATTTCGATTTCGTGATTAATCTAAAGACGGCCAGAGCCCTCGGGCTGACAATACCGTCCGGCTTAATCTCATTCGCCGATGAGGTGATTGAATAATCGATTAATGTCACTTTTGACCCAAAGCGGACACCCCTAGTTGCACCGCAGTGTCGGCTTTCGGGGGCAGAGCGAACAAGACGTTTGCGGCGCGAATGTCTGCTTTTGAGTCAAAGCGGACGTGATAGCGCGCTGCAGATATTCAGCTGAAAAGTGTATCCCCCGGCCAAGTCGGGGGATACACGCGAGCGACAATTATGGATCTCACCGCGGCTGTGCAGCGGCGCTTTCTGCACGACGCATTTGGGTTGCTAGCGCCAACTCGCCTATTTTTTTGCCCATGTCTTTGCCAACGATGGTGGAAAATCGGTAGTGGAAGCCCGCATAAATGCGGGCCATGGCGACCTCGTCGCTATAGTCCTGTAGCCGGGTCCATTTGCGGATAACGCCGGGCGCGGTCGGACTGGTCATTGTGATCTCTCCGACTTCATCGCCGGCTACGCCTTGAAGAACGGCGGAAACTGCAGCCGAAGTGATGCAGTGTGCGCACGGATACTCGGGATGCATCGGCGTATCACCCAGCGGCAGCCATGAAGCGTCACGAGGTGTGGCGCTATTGTTGGTCTGGTCCGCGTTTCGGATCGCGGTGACGGGCCGCCAGAGATTATAGGTGTATTTCGCATCGAACACGGCAATAATGGCGTCTGCTCCCACCATCGAGGTCAATGCGAACAGCCGTGCGCAATCGACGATATCCATGTCCTTTGACGTCGCGACCTGCCGCACGATTGGATTATAGCTTCGCGGGCCAGTGACGAACCAGAATCGACCGATCGCGGTCTGTTCGGGCGTGCGTTTGGTACTGTCGATCCTTCCCAGTTCACGAATTTCATTCAGATCCGCAGTCCATGTCTCGGACGTCAGCGCGGGTGGCGGAGCGGGTCGGAATTGGGAGCCGCTTTTTATCACCCATGGGGTGACTGCTGCGCCAATGGAGAACAACGGAATAACGGTTGGAACGTACACGCCCGGGGTCGTGTGGGGCCGGTAAGTTTCCGGCGCATCTATTCCGTCTTTCGCTCGTAGCTCGATTAAACCAGCGGCAGCTTTTTTCCCAAGCTCGATCCCTTTCGCTTTCGGTTCACCGTCGGCAATGCCGGCGAGCATTGTTGCTAGTGTTGCTTCAAGAGTGCTCTGTTGATCCGGATAGAGGGCGAGCAAGATATCGTGGCCCGCCAAAGCAGCTGCGGCCTCTTTTGATGTAGTTCGATCAGCCGTGAGGTTCAACTTATAAGGTAGATATCTGCCCTCGATAGCATTGACGGCTTCAAACATCGCGACGTGGAGCATCGCTGTGCCACGCGAGTGCTTTAAAGGGCGCTCTTGCTTTTGAGCAGCGATCTCATCCGATTTAGTGTTCCAATCTGTGATGACATCCGCCCGCGTTGGTGCAGGAACATACGTAGCCGCCATGAGGCCGGCGAGCAGCAATTTGCAGCACCAGTTTTTGCTTGGTGACTTCATTGTCAAAGCCTCCAGTCTGCCTGTCGCAGAATAGGTTGGTGTTCTTGCCGAAGTTGATTGTTCATTGCGTACCTCCTTCCAGACAAGTCTGTCCAAATGCAAAGTGGAAGAAATCCAGAAGGACGACAGGCGCACACTTTATACGGGGACAAAATTAGCCATCAGTGATGTACTTCACACAGATCGCCATTGAGGGTGGTCTAGCAAATTCAAAAATGTCTGCTATTGGCCCATGCAGACATGGGCTGGTGCGCTGCACATGTCTGCTTTCGGGGTTAAAGCGGACATGCCTTTTTGCGGCGCAAATGTCTGCTTTTGACCCAAAGCGGACATACTGCCGGTGATGCCCCCAAAGGCCAATACCGCTGCCACCTATCCTGCCTCATCATTCGGGTAGGTGGGCCGCCATACCACCAATAATTACAGTGGCCACAATGCCGGTACATAGAGTAATTGCGAAATGCTGCATGATTACCCTCCGTCCAGGCTTGGGTGCGAATCTGCACGTACTTTTGCTAGGCGACGTTGCGCACCGCGACCGCGACGCGATATGACCGGACACGATCTTCATCGACATCCACACCGAGGCCCGGCCGGTTGAGCACATCTACATGGCCGTTGGCAGTCACAACCGGCGCGGTTGAAATGTCCTCCACCAGTTCCGTATGCGTGAGCGTGAGGGCCCAAGCGATGTCCGGAAGGACAGAGGCGGCATGCAATGCGGCTGCACAGGCAATGCTCGATTCGCCAGTCTTGCACGAAATGTTTACGCTCATGTCGAGTTGCGCGGCCAACCTTCCGGCCTCGACAAGTGCCGTGATCCCGCCCAATTTGATCGCCTTCAGGCTGACGCCGCGTGCCGCCTTGCGCTCGTGATGATGCCTGATGTCGTCGAGCGAATGAATGCCTTCGTCCGCGCCGACCGCAATAACGGTTGCTGCCGCTACCTGAGCCATGCCTGAAAGATTGTCCGCTGCAACCGGCTGCTCGAAAAAGTTGAGTACGGATCCCTTCACCGCGCGCACGTAGTCTAGCGCCTTTTCGGTGCTATAGCCTTGGTTGGCATCGGCGGAAATTAACATGCCTCCGCCCAACATCTTGCAAATGGCGCGCGTTCTCGCAGCATCGTTCTCGGGCGTGTCGATGCCGACCTTGATCTTGTAGGCGGTAAAGCCCATTGCCTTTTTCTTCTCGGCATCATGCAGGTCGCCATCGTAGTCGCCACCGCCAATCACCCCGAGCAGCCGCATACGACTGCGCTTTATCTGGCCAAGCAGCGCATGCACCGGCTTCCCAGTCACGCGCCCAATAAGATCATGGAGGGCAATTTCGATCGCGGCCTTGGCGCCGTGATTACCGTACATGCGGCAATTCATGGCAGTGCGGGCACCGGAAATGTCGGCAGGATCTCGACCATGCAATGCCAAGCTCAAATAATTTACGGCAGAGACTATGCTCTCGAGCGTGTCACCGGTCATGACGGGAGCTGATGCTGCTTCGCCCCAACCGACAACACTGTTGTCAGCCTCGATCCGCACCAGCACGTTCTCGGCACGCCGGACTTCCTCGCCCGCCATGATAACGGGCTTGAGCATCGGCAGGCTGACGGCGATCGGTTCGATGGATTTGATTTGCATGTGGGTATCAAGGATCAGAAAAGAGGAGGCAGGGACTTACAATCAACCGTTCGTCTCCGCGCAAGCGCGGACCCAGAACGCGCCAGGTTCGGGCCAGACATATTACGCTGGATTCCCGCTTACGCGGGAACGAACGGAGGCTGTCATTCAAACACGCATGGACTTGAACCAGCTTGGTTCACGGACTCACGGCTTACAATTTCTGAATCCCCGCCTGGTCGATGATCTCCTTGAACATGGTGATTTCCTTGGTCACCCGCGCCCAGGCGGCGTCGGCGCCTTTCGGCCGCACCAGGAAGCCGGCCTTGTACAGCTTCTCTTTCATGTCCGCCGTGCCGAGAACCTTGAGCGTTTCCTGCTCCAGCCACTTGATGGCTTCGGGCGGAGTCTTCGCCGGTGCGAGCAACACGGTGTCGGTCGCGAACACGAAATCCTTGTAGCCGAGCTCGGTCATGGTCGGGACATCGGGCATGTCCGGCCAGCGGCTTTCGCCGGTGACTGCCAGGCAGCGCAGCGTGCCAGCCTTGATGTGAGGTGCGGCCGGCGGCAGCGAGCCTGAGCTCAGTTGCGCGGTGCCGCTCAGCAACGCCTGCAAGGCATCGCCACCGCCCTTGTAGACGACGTTCTCCAGCTTGGGGAGCTTTTCGCGGATCTTCAGGACTTCGAGTTGGATCTGCGGCGTGGTGCCGATCGGCGGCGTCGCGCAGTTGAACTTGTCCGGATTGGCCCGCGCGAGGTCCACAAATTCCTTCATCGCTTTTGCCGGCAGATCCGACTTGACGACGAAGGTGTTGGGCGAGGTTGCCAGTTCGCTGACGCCGACGAAATCCTTCAGCGGGTCATAGGGAATCTTGTTGTAGAGGCTGGCATTGACCGAATAGGCATTGGTGGCGAGCAGGAACGTGTATCCATCGGCTTCGGAGCGCGCGGCGGCGCCCATGCCGATATTGCCGCCGGCTCCGCCGATATTCTCGATGATGAACGTCTTGCCCGTCGATTGCTGAAGCGCGGCGGTGATCATGCGGCCAACCAGATCGGAAGGCCCGCCCGGCGTGTTGGCCACAACGATTTTCACCGTCCGCTCGGGATAGGCGGCATAGGCCGATCGCACGCGCAGGAATGCTGGCGCAGCGGCACCGGTGGCGAGCGCGCTCGCGCCCTTGATGATAGTGCGCCGTGACGGCAGTGAATTCCGATTGGATCTTGTCATCATCCTCCCCTTCAGGTTTCGCAGATTTTCTGATTAGCGCCGTTGTTGGTCTTAGGCTAAGCTTTTGCGATTATTGGAGCAATGGGCTCGCACGCGGGCGGCGATTTGATCGCAGACGACACATTTCACGATATCCAAATGGCAGCCGCCTGGTCACTCCAGCCATGACAGACAGCAAGACGCGAGCAACCACCTGGCACGAGATCGTGCTCGCGACGCTGAAAGAAAACGACGTGAGGCTCATCATTTACGTGCCCGATCGCGTCTTCACGCCGCTTATCAATGCGATCCATGCCGATCGATTCTTCACGACCTTCGCCGCGACCCGCGAGGAAGAGGCGCTCGGCATCATCAGCGGCGCGTGGATGGGCGGCATGCGCGGCGCCGTCCTCATGCAGACCAGCGGCTTCGGCACCATCCCGAATGCGCTCGCCTCGCTGGTGGTGCCCTCACAGATCCCAGCGCTCATCTTCGTCTCGGAGCGCGGCACGCTGGGCGAATTCAATCTCGGCCAGGCGCTGGTGTGCAAGACCATGCGGCCGGTGCTCAATTCGCTGGCGGTCGAAAACATAACGATCACGCGTCAGGACGAGCTCGCGTTCACCATCGACCGGTCGATCAAGCAGGCCGTCGCGACGCAGGCGCCGGTCACCTTTATACTCTCGCCGCTTCTGACGGGCGGCAAAGTATTCGAGGGTTGAGCGCGCCATGACCGCGAAATCTTCCAGAGCCCCGGGTGCGCACAATGCCAAGGTAATGAACCGCTTCGAGTTGACCAGGCGGCTTGTGACGCAGCTCAAGCGCGACGAAGCGGTCATCGGCGGAATCGGAAATGCCAATTTCGACCTGTGGGCCAGCGGGCAGCGCCCGCAGAACTTTTACATGCTGGGCAGCATGGGCCTCGCGATCCCGATCGCGCTCGGCGTTGCGATCGCGCAGCCGCAGCGGCATGTAATTGCGCTCGAGGGCGACGGCTCGCTGCTGATGCAGCTGGGATGTCTTGCCACGGTCGCCGAGCGGTCGCCGAAAAATCTCACCATCGTCGTGTGGGACAACGGCATCTACCAGATCACCGGCTCGCAGCCCACGGCGAGCGCAGCGGTTGCCGATCTCGTCGCCATCGCGCGCGGCGCCGGCATTGCCAACAGCGCCTGGGCCGCGGACGAAGTGGATTTCGACCGCCTGGCGGCATCGGCGCTGAAAGGTGAGGGGCCGAGCCTGATCGCGGCGCGGATCGACAGCAAGCCCGCCGTCGCAACGACCGATCGCGATCCGGTGCAAATCCGCGAGCGCTTCATGCGCGGGCTGGGCGTGCGGGGGTGACTCGGGGTTCGCGGGTAAATGGAGTGAGTGGTTTTGCTCGTGATGGGTCGAAAAGAACGGGAAGCGTTTAGGCACCGCGCACAACCCATCCACTGTCATGGCCGGACATGTCCCGGGCATCCACGTCTTGCCAGGGTTGCAACAGCGAAGACGTGGATGCCCGGCATAAAGCCGGGCATGACGGCTGGTGGGGCAGCGCGGGACAAGCCCGGCCATGACGGGCTAGAGTTATCGCACCTAAACGCCGTTCGTCCCCACGGAAGCGGGGACCCAAGTGCAATATTCCAGCGTGACTTTTCTCTGGATTCCCGCTTTCGCGGGAACTGAGGCTGCAAATGGCCGAGTTCGACGGAGTTGTCATCGGCGCCGGTCACAATGGCCTGACGCTTGCCGCTTACCTTGCGCGCGCCGGCCTGCGCGTGGCCGTGCTCGAGCGCAACAACCGCATCGGCGGCGGCTGCACCACCGAGGCGAACATCCTTCCCGGCTTCCGGCTCAATCTGCATGCCAGTTTCTACATGGGCATGAGCCATTGCCCGCTGATCGAAGACCTCGAGCTGTATCGCTACGGTTTTTCCTATATCGAGCCGCCGGTGCAGCAGGCGGCTGTGTTCCGCGACGGCACCTGCATCACGATCCACAAGGATCTCGACAAGACCTGTGCCTCACTTGCGCGCTTTTCGAAGCAGGATGCCGAGACGTTCCGCGCGCTCTGGCACACATATTGTATCGAGATGCGGCCGCTGCTGGCCTGCCTGCTCTACAACGCGCCGATGCCGCGCGAGCAGCTTGTCGAACGGCTGAGCGGAGCGAAGGCGAAAGAGCTGCTGTCCCACGCGCAGCACGATCTGTTCAGCGTCGTGCGCAAGCATTTCGTCGACGAGCGCATCCGCACGCTGTTCACCTCATACATGCACGTCATCACGACCGAGAACGTGATGGGCGCCGGCATCGTGTTCCCCGCGATCTTCGCCAATATCGCAAGCTTCACGCTGCCGGTCGGCGGTGCGGTATCGCTGGTGAATGCGCTGACCCGCGTGCTGGAGGCTTGCGGCGGGCAGGTGATCACCAACGCCGACGTGAAGGAGATTACTGTCAGGCAGGGGCGCGCGGCCGGAGTCAAACTGGCCGACGGGTGCGCGATCGAAGCGAAGACATTCATCGCCAGCGCCATCGATTTCCCCACGACGGTGCAGATAGCCGGCGAGGAGCTGTTCCCGGAGCCGGTGCGGGAGAAGGCAAAGGCTTGGCATTGGGGCAACCACAGCCTGGTGACCCTGCACCTCGCGCTCAAGGATCCTCCCGCCTACCGCGCGGCGGCTTTCGATCCGGACGCTGCACGCGCCTATAACATTTTCTTCGGGATGGACGACATCGAGGACGTGGCGAGCTGCTTCGACGATTGTGCGGCGAGGAAATTCCCCAAAGTGCTGATGGGTAACGGTGCCTGCAACAGCCTGTTCGATCCGACCTATGCTCCTCCAGGCAAGCACTCCGCATTCTGGTGGCCGTTCGCGCCTTACTCGGTCGACGGCTCGCCGCAGGAATGGGAGCGCAACCGGGTCGACTACGCGCAGCGCATTCTCGATTACTGGCGCATCTATGCTTCGAACCTCGATGGCGACAATCTGCTCGGCACCTACCTGTTTACGCCGCTCGATGTGGAGCGGCTGAACCGAAATATGCAGCAGGGCGCGGTGCGCGTAGGCGCCTATGTGCCGAACCAGCTCGGCATCAACCGGCCGCATCCGCTGATGCCCGGCTCGCGCACCCCGGTGGAGGGGCTCTACCTTTGCGGCTCATCGTCGGGCAATGGCGGCGGCGTCAACGGGGCGGCGGGCTACATCGCCGCGAACGCGATTGCCGATGATCTGCGGCTCAAGCGGGCCTGGCGTCCCATACCCGCGCCGGAGTGGAGAGATCGACCCCTCAGTGCTGCGGAATAGGTCCACTCAGTTCATTCCTGAGAAATGCAGAAACATATTTTATTGACTGGGTCCCCGCTTTCGCGGGGACGAACGGGAAGAGCATTCGCAACCTCTCCACGGCTGAGAGGGCTCTGAGCAACCCGTCTCCACTCGCTTCGCGAGTTTTGGCGCGCCGAGCCAAGCCCAGCAACTACTTCAGCGTCACCGTATCGAAATTCGCCGGCATGATGATTTCCAGCAATTCACAGTCGTCGGAATAGCCAAGCACAGTGTGCTTGATCTTCGGCGGCTGGATCCAGCACGAGCCGGCCTGGAACGTGTGTACGCCCTGGCCCTCGAACTCGCTGGTGAACGAACCTTTGAGAACGTAGACCATCTGGAAGTCGATGTCGTGGTAGTGCGCGATCGCAACCTCTTTCTCGTCGAACGGCTTGGTCATGCGGATGACGTGCGCCTGCACCATGCCGTCGGTCGCGGGGGCGATGCCGAGATCGCGATAGGCGGAGTAGGGCCGCAGGCCGTGGTCGAAATCCTCGTCACGGTGGTGGCTGAATGCAAACTGTTGCGGCTTGCGCGCGCGGGGCGCCGATGCACGGTGCGCGCGTTTCGCTGACCTCGCTGATCTGGCGGCGACCTTCGTCCGGCGCTTTTTCGCCTTGGCCCCGATTGCCTTCGCCTTGCGTCTTGCTTTCGCCATGAGAGGCCTCCGTCGGACACGTCATGCCCGCGCTTGTCGCGGGCATCCACGTCTTTCAGACGTCAAGTAAAGCAGGACGTGGATGGCATAGGAAGTCGGGTCTACCCGACTTCCGCAAAATACTTGCGGTGACAAGCCCGGCCATGACACCAAAATTTACTCCGCGGCTTCGGCCGCGCCGCCGTGTGCCTTCGACCAGCCGGCAGGGTCGTGAATGAATTTCTCCACCTCGGCCAGCATTTTCGGCTCGAACTCTCCGCTCGCCTTGGCGACCGCGAGCACGTCCTTCCAGGTGGTGAGCGCATGCAGCGTCACGCCGAGGTCGCCGAGGATTTTCTTGCTCTGCGGATAGATGTCATAAAAGAAAATCACGAAGCAGTGGTCGCACCTACCGCCCGCTTCACGCAGTGCATTGATGAAATTGACTTTGCTCTTGCCGTCGGTGGCGAGATCTTCCACCAGCAGCACGCGCTGGCCGGGAATCAGCTGGCCTTCGATCTGCGCGCCGCGGCCGAAACCCTTCGCTTTCTTGCGCACATATTGCATCGGCAGGTGCAGACGGTCCGCGACCCAGGCCGCGAACGGAATGCCGGCCGTCTCGCCGCCGGCCACCGCATCAATCTTGTCGCGGCCGATGTCGCGCTCGATGGCATTGACCGCGAAATCCATCAGGGTCGAGCGGACATCCGGAAACGACATCAGCCAGCGCGAATCGTTGTAGACCGGGCTGGCCCACCCGCTGGTGAAGATGAACGGCTTGTCGCTCATGAAGCGCACCGCGCCGGTGTCGAGATACATGCGCGCCGTCAGCTCGGCGATGGTCTTGCGGTCGAGAAATTGGGCTGGCATTGGGTGGTCCGGTTACCTTTGCGAGGTAACCGATAGTCCAGCGCGGCGGCGAAACCAAGGGGGCGTGCCGTCCTTATCCTCTGCGGGAGCACCTCAGTTGTCATTGCCGGGCGGCAATCCATGATGAGCTGCGACATCGAGGTCAGTACTTGCGGCCCGCCATCATGGATGCGCGGGTCAAGCCCGCGCATGACCCAGCAAAACACGATGTCTCACGCCGCCATGCCGCAGTGGCGCGACAATACACAGGCAAGATCAAGCAGTGGCTCGTCGCCGCCGGCCCAGCCGATGAAGGACAGCCCGACCGGGCAGCCGTCGATCGTGCCGGCTGGAATGCTCATCTGCGGCAGGCCGGAGACGCCGGACGTGCAGGTCAGGCGCATCACCCGCACGCGGAATTCCTCCAGCTCCGCGCCTGATATGTCGATCTCGGGCGCAATGCACGGTGCGGTCGGCAGCGCGAGAATTGTGCCGGGCGTAACGATCTCCCGGATGTGCTCGCGGGCCTTGAGCTGGATCGCGCGCGCGGCGTCGGCCTGCGCCTGGGTGACCGTGGCGGCAAATTGCATGCGCTCCCGCACACCCGGACCGATGTCCGGCTTGTGCTTGCTGATGAATGGGCCGAAGGTCTGCCACGTTTCATGGGCCTGCACGATTCGAAATGCCTCGCGCCAGGCATCGAGACCGTCCGGCGCGATCTTGCCGTGCAGCATTCCCGGCAAATCGTCGCTCATGAATTCGAGCGCCGTACGCAGCAGATCGGCCACCCGTTCTTCCGCCTGGGCGAAAGCATCTTCCAGCACGACCACGCGCGCGATTCGGGCTGGCACACGATTGGCGTCGAGCAGCACGGCGCCGACGTTGCGGAAGACACCCGGCGTCGCGGCGAACCAGCCCGGCACGTCGAAACTCGGCGCCATGTCGGCAACGCCGGCATGCTCGATGCGCTCGTGTGTCGGCCGCAGCCCGTAGATTCCATTGAAGGATGCGGGCACCCGCACCGAACCGCCGGTATCGCTGCCGAGCGCGAAATCGCACAGGCTGGCGCCGCAGGCGGCGGCCGAGCCGGCGGACGATCCGCCCGACAGGCGGCCCGGCGCGCGCGCGTTCACCGGCGTGCCATAATGCGCATTAGCCCCGCTCACGCTGTAGAAAAATTCATCGCAGACCGTCTTGCCGACGATGGTCGCCCCGGCGTCGAGAATCTTCTGCACCGGCGGGCAATGACGGGTGGCGGGCGCATGATTGGCGAGCCATTCCGGGTTGCCGCAGCCGGTACGCTCGCCTGCGATATCGTACATATCCTTGACCACCGCCGTCAGCCCGGCGAGCGGTCCGCTCGTGGCGCCCTTGATCGGGGCCTTGATGTCGTGAGGAACGAAGCAGCTGCGGTAGGCTTGCGGGGTCATTATGCTCTCGTACTCATTTGTTTTGGTCATGGCCGGGCCTGTCCCGGCCATCCCGTTTTTGCGGGCACTGCCATCCTAAGCGAGGTCACCGGGACAAGCCCGGTGACGACATCGCTTTATGCAGCCGATTTTGCACCGGCAGACAGATACCAGTCGAGAATTTTGGCGCCGTCCCAGCTCACGACGCCGTCGTGACCGAGGATCTCGGCAAATGTCCGCTCCACGTGTCCAATGCGATGCGGCACGCCGGAGAGGTATGGATGGCAGGCCATTGCCATCACTTTCGGCCGCTCGGCGGATTCGGCATACAGGGTCCTGAAGTGGTCGAGCGCCCGGGCGTGCCATTGCTCCGATGGAAGGTGCTGCAGCGCCATCATCACGATATCGTGGATCTCGAAATTGTACGGCAGCGCTACCACGGGCGTGTGCGTGGTCTTTAATGTCACCGGCTCGTCGTCGAGCACCCAGTCGCCGATATATTCGACGCCGGCTTCCGAAAGATAGTCGAGGGTGTCGAAAGTCTGGGTCAGTCCGGGACCGAACCAGCCGCGCGGCCGCTTTCCGGAAAATTTTTCGATCACGTCCATCGACTTCATGATCACGGCGCGCTGGTCGTCGAGCTTGTGCATCGGGACCTGATCGTAGCCGTGCGCATTGAGCTCCCAACCGCTATCGAGGCAGGCCTTCACCACCACCGGATAGGTTTCGCACACACGGGCATTGAGCGTGACGGTGGGCGTGATGCCGAGCTTGAGCATCATCTTGCGCAGGCGCCAGAAGCCGACGCGCATGCCGTATTCATGCCAGCTCCAGTTCGGATGGTCCGGCAGCATCGGCTGGCCCTGCGGCGGCGAGATCACCATGCGCGCCATCGGTCGCGCCATGTCCCATTCCTCGAGCGCGAGCACCGGCCAGATCACCAGGCGCGCGCCACTGGGGAATTTGAGTGGAGGGCGGCCTTCGATCGGCGAATAGGCCAGTCGTTCACGCGGATGCATCGGCATGTGATTTCGTCAAAACTTTCTGAATTTGGGTCATGGCTCGGCCGGTTCCGTCGTCATGACAGGGGACGCCTACGACAAACTCCGTTCGTTCCCGCGCCAGCGGGAAGCCAGCAATACGAGTCGCGAACAATGTGTCGCCCCGGGTCCCCGCTTTCGCGGGGACGAGCGGGCTCGGTTGTTTCTTGGCATCATGGGTCGCTACTCCGCCTTCGGGCCGACCTTCATGTACCAGTCCGCGATCTGCGAGCCGGTCCAGAACAGCACGTCGCGCTTCTTGCGGATCTTCTCGTAGATCTTGCGGAAATATTTCGCCCGGTGCGGGGCGCCCATGATGTAAGGGTGCACCGAGATCGCCATCACCCGCGCCGAGCCTTTGGCGTCCTTGTAGATCTGCTCGAACTGGTCCATTGCGCGCTCGTAGAATTCCGACGCCTTGTGATGCTGGATCAGCATCATCGCCACGTCGTTGCATTCCTGCGTGTAGGGAATGTTGAGAA
>Ga0126380_10000470_pt1 | contig 13393 bp, 10 predicted proteins | sample PanSoiMetPlot_26_FD_92544 | JGI IMG/M metagenome (GOLD analysis project Ga0126380, IMG submission 92544) | Tropical forest soil microbial communities from Panama - MetaG Plot_26 | ecosystem: Environmental > Terrestrial > Soil > Tropical forest > Bulk soil | place: Panama | collected 2016-02-17
AAGACGGCGATCGACAAGGGCGTGTCGTTGGTGAAGCTCGGCGGCGTCGTGATCGTCGTTACCTTGCGCGTCGCGATGGCCACCTTGGAGATCGTCTGGCCGCCGGTGTCGCACACGAAGAGGGTCTTGCCGTCTGGCGTGATGTCGATGCCGTGGGGATTCGAGCCGACCGGGATGGGCTTGCTGTAGGTCCCGGTCCTCAGGTTGAGGACGGCAACCTGGTTCCGCAGCGGGACGGTGAGGTACGCGACCGTGGACGCCGGGTTGATGACGACGCTGGCGAAGGCGTCCGGTGAGCCTGTGTCGTACACATCGGGGTGGATGGTGCCCCGCACCGACGGCGCGGCCAGCGTGGCCCCGCTGGGGTTGGACAGGTTAAGGGAGAAGGTCTTGTTGCTGCCGCCGGCGCCGAGGGTAACCGGCAGCAATGTCACCGTGACCGACCCCGACGTGCTGCCCGGCGCCAGCGTGAGCGTGCCCGACGCCGCCACGTAGTCCGTGCCCGCGACCGCGGTCCCGTCCATGGTCGCGTAATGCGCGGTCACCGGAGACGTGGACGCCGCCGAGAGCGTGGCCTTGAAGGTCATCGTGGCGCCGTGCGGCGACGCGATGGCCTGCGCGTTCGAGAAGCTGAGCGTCGGGAGCGCCGCCGGGCTGGCCGACGCACCCCCCGTGACCGCGATCAAGGCGGTCGCGGCTACCGCGAGCGCGAGTGCACTCCGCACCATCGTTCTGTACATAGCGCGTCCCGTCCCTTATGGGTCATCTGCCGGGATAACCGCGTGGTCCGACGGCTATGGTAGCGAGGCGCCGGCCGCCGGGAGGGTCAGACGTTGAAGCCCAGGGCGCGGAGTTGCTCGCGGCCGTGCTCAGCCGCTGATTCCCCCGGCACGGACTTTGAGCCCGCCCGTGATCAGGGCCAGAGTGTCACGCGGGGCCGGCCGCTTGCGGCGAACTGGCCCGGCATGATCCGGCTGGCCGGTGACCATCAGTCTTGTGGCAGCGTGCGGGGAAGCCCGAAGCGGGCGAGGAGCCCCCGGTCGCCGAAGCGGGTGATCACGGAGACCTGGTTCCCCCGCAGCGTGAGCACCGCGAAGCTGCTGGCCCGCCAGATCGGCGTGCAGGGGTCGGCGAGGTAGAAGACGAGGGCGGGCTGGCCGTTGGCCCGGGTGTGAACGAGTTTGAATTCCTGGCCCCAGAAGTGGGTTTCGCGGAGGAACCCGGCGATCGCCAAGGGTCCGCGGAACTCGAACGGCTCGGGCGGCATCGCGAGCCTGGCGTCGTCGGCCAGCACAGCCACCAGCTCGTCAACGTCGAAACGCTCGAACGCGTCGACGAAGCGCTCGACGACCGCGGCCTCGGCCGCAGATCGTGGCAGGGGCACGTCGTGCGGATCTCTGTCGGGGCGGAGGCCGGCCCGGGCCCGGATGAGCGTGCTGTTTACGGCGGCCGGGGTCGTGCCGAGGATGGCGGCGACCTCGGCCGCCGGGAAGCCCAGCACGTCTCGCAGTACGAGGACCGCCCGCTGCTGAGGCGGCAGGTGCTGCAGGCCCGCCACGAACGACAGCGCGATCGACTCCCGGGCGTCATAGCGGGCTTCGGGCCCGGGGGCCACGTCGCCGAGCTGCGCATCGGGATAGGGCTCGAGCCACCACGGGTCCTCGGACCTCACCAGTCCCGTCCACCCCGCGCCCTGATCGGGCAGGCCGGCTGACTGGGGACGGCGGGATTCGTCGCGGAGGTAGTTGAGGCAGCGGTTGGTGGCGACGCGGTACAGCCAGGCCCGCAGGGAGCGGCCGTCGAACCGGCCGAGTGAGCGCCATGCGGCCAACAGAGCCTCCTGAAGCACGTCCTCGGCGTCGGCGACCGAGCCGAGGATCCGGTAACAATGCGCCTGCAGCTCGGCCCGGTAGGGGTCGATGAGCTCGCGGAAGGCCTCGCCATCACCGTCCTTGGCCCGGGCGAGGGCTGTCTCAGTCATGGCGGGGCCGTCCCTTCATCTGGATAACGCCTCCTGTAGGTGCAACACCGGCGGCACTCAGAATTCATCGGCGAATCGCCGATTCCGTCGGTGTTTCAACCAGTGAAGAGTCACCAGTAAGGATCGGAGACACACGTGACCTCGCTCGACCGCAAGACCGGCGTCAGCCACGAGGGGGCGGCGATACCCGGCAAGGCGCGCCGCTGGCGGGCCTTCTCGCTGCTCGCCGTCGCCTTCTTCATGACGGTCATCGACCTGACGATCGTCAACGTCGCGCTGCCGACCATCGGCCGCAAGCTGCACTTCCCCCAATCGGACCTGCAGTGGGTAGTGACCGCCTACGCGCTCACCTACGGCGGGTTCCTCCTGCTCGGCGGCCGGGCCGCCGACCTGCTCGGCCGCCGCCGCCTGTTCATGACCGGGCTGGCCATCTTCACCGCGGCCTCGCTGGCCTGCGCGCTGGCCACCGGCGACACCTTCCTGATCATCATGCGCGGCCTCCAGGGCCTGGGCGCCGCCGTGGTCCTGCCCGCCGCGCTGTCCATCGTGATGAACATGTTCAGCGAGGGCGCCGAGCGCAACAAGGCGCTGGGCGCCTGGGGCGGCATCGGCGCCACGGCTGCCACGGCCGGCCTGCTGGCCGGCGGCCTTCTGACCCAGTACGCAGGCTGGCGGTACATCTTCTTCCTGAACGTGCCGATCGGCGCGGCCGCCCTGCTGCTGGCCCGGCGGGTCGTGCCGGAAAGCAGGCTGCGCAGCGCCCGCCGCCGCTACGACCCGCTCGGCGCCGTCACCGTGACCGGCGCCCTCGTGCTCCTGGTCTATGCGATCTCGCAGGCGCCCACTGCCGGCTGGGCGTCGGCCCGGACGCTGGCCCTGCTCGCTACGGCGGCGGCGCTGCTGGCCGGCTTCCTGGTCATCGAGACCAGGGCCGAAGCGCCGCTGCTCCCGCTACGCCTGTTCCGGCTGCGCACCCTCGCCGGGTCGAACGCGGTCGCCTTCCTGCTGGGCGGCAGCTTCTTCAGCCTGTTTTTCATCGGCACCCTGTACATGCAGCAGGTGCTCGGCTACTCCGCCCTCAAGGCCGGGGTCGCCTGGCTGGCGACATCGGTCACCGCGCTCGCGCTCGCCGGGCCGGCGCAGATCCTCGTCACCCGCGCTTCGGCCAAGCTCGTCATGGCGGCCGGGATGGTCCTGATCGGCGCCGGAATCCTGTGGGCGACCCAGGTGCCTGCGCACGGGCACTTCTGGGCGAACCTGGCCGGTCCGTTGTTCCTCGCCGGCGGCGTCGCCTTCGCGTTCGTCGCGGTGTCGATCGGGGCCCTGGCTGGTGTCACAGATCATGATGCCGGGATCGCGTCCGGACTGCTCAACACCTCGCAGCAGATCGGCGGGGCGATCGGGGTGGCGGTCTCCTCCACCGTAGCGGCGACCCACTCCCGCCTCCTTATGAGTCAGGGGCACGCGGCCGCGGCCGCGCTCACCGGCGGGTTCCAGTGGGCGTTCTGGGTCAGCGGGCTCACCGCACTGGCCGCCGTCCCCCTCACGTTCCTGCTTATCCGGCGCACAGAAATCGCCGGTGCCGTGGCTGCCGCCCTGCAGCAGAAGCCCCCGGTACCCGCTCCCGCCGAGTGACCTCGGTGCGCTGCCGAGGAGAGCACGATGAAAGCCTGGATCGCAGGGGTCGCGACGGTGACCGGAGGATCCGGCGGTATCGGGTGCGCGGCGGCCAGGAGGTCGTCGTAGCGAGGCGCGCAGCCCCCGGCCGGGGGGCCCGGGTGCGGGCTCTCGGCCGGGGCATCGGCCCGCAACCCCGGACCGCGGAGCGACTTCACGCCGGACGCGGGCTCTCGCAGCAGGCCACAGCAGGGGAGCCCGCGATGAGCCTCAGCCACTACGAGCAAAGCCGGCTCTGCCACATCGAGGCCAGTCTGTGCCGGTCCGGCCCGAAGCTTGCCGGCATGCTGGGCATGTTTGACCGGCTCTGCGCAGGCCAGCGCATGCCCGCCTGGGAGCAGGCACCGTCCCGGCTCGACCAGATCCGGCAGGCGGCTGCCTTGCTCGCGGCGGCGCCGATGAGGCCGGCGTAGTGGGAGCCTCGGCAGGTGGGGCCTGGTCTGGACGCTCCGGCCGGCTTAAGTCATTCAAGGACTTAACGCTCCAGCATGCTCTACTGCCCGTTGTCCGGCCTCATCAGGCAATCGTGACCTGCTGCTTGTCGAAGGCGACATAGCCGCTGTAGTCCTTGCCGACGCGGTCGAAGGACGCCGGGTACGGGTCTGGGTAACTCCACGCTGCGTCGTGATGGGTGGTGCCACCCACGGAGATGTCGTGATACTGGGCGACACCCTTCCACGGGCAGGTGTACGGCGTCGAGCTGTCACTGAGCACGCCCGCGCTGATCGAGGAGCGCGGGAAGTAGTAGTTGCCCTCGATGGAGATCAGGTCCGACTCCGGAGCATCCGCCACAACCGCGTCATCGATGATGGCCTTCATGTGCCGTTCCCTTCTGGCTGTCGGAAGATTCCCTTGCGTCAACTCCGCGCTGGCCGTATGACTTCCCGGCCGGCCCGCTCACCATCTCGCCTGGTGCCGCCAGCGCGCCGGCGGCCCAGGGTCCCGGCAACTGCGGATCAGCGGCCCCGGCCGCGATTTAAGCGCACCGGGGGGCGTGGTCAGTCGGTGAGGAAGCCAGCCACTTCTCCGGGTGATCCCTCCGCCACCAGGCGTCCGGCCCGGAGCAGCAGAGCCCGGTCAGCTGCCAGCAGAACGCGGGGATCGTGGGAGGCAAGGATCACGCCACCGCCGCGCCGGCTGACTTCCCGCAATGCCTCGATCACGACGTTCGCCGCCTCGTGGTCCATCTCGGCTGTGGGCTCGTCTGCGAGGACGATGGCGGGATCGGGTGCGAGCGCCCGGGCCACCGCGACTCGTTGCTGCTGCCCGAGTGAGAGCTCGAACAGGCGGTGTTCCGCCCGGTCTTCCAGGCCAACACGGCGGAGCCACTTTTCCGCAGCCGCGTCTGCGGACTCCGGGTCGGCCCCGGAGATGAGGAGTGGCAGGTAGACGTTCTCGCGCGCGGTCAGAGCCGGGAACAGGCCGAGCGACTGGAACACCACGCCGAACTCGCTCGCCCTTCGGCGCGCAACCTCGGTTGCGGACAGGCCGGCGAGCGGTCGGCCGTGCCACATCACGACTCCGCTGTCAGGTGGTTCGAAACCTGCGGCAATGCCGAGCAAGGTGCTCTTTCCCGAGCCCGACGGCCCCATGACGACCACCAGCTCGCCCGGCGCGAGCTGAAGCGAGACGTCTCGAAGGGCGGCCGTCCTCGTTCCCCCGTGGCCATACGTGCGGTGAACATGCTCGGCAGCAACCAAAGGTGCCTTCACGCGTCCGGCGGCGATCACGGGGGCGGCGGCCTTCGCGGTTTCGCCTGTCAGGGCCGCCGGGGCATGCGGTCGGACCGCCGCTGCAGCCCATCCGGCCGACCCTCCTGGCTGGGATCCGATCGCCTCCTGGAAACGCCGGATCCTGACCTCGCCTCCCTCCAGCTCCACTTCGAGCTGCGATGCGGCCGACCTGAGCAACGATGCCGCGGCCTCCGGGAGGGTCATACGACCTGAGGAGTCGAGGTTTGCCCGCCCGGCTGGTCTCCGCACCCTGCCGTCGATCAGGCGGAACGTGATATCGGCCTTGGAGGCCGCGACGAGGTCGTGGGTGGCCATGACGACTGTCGCCCCGAGCTCGGTGCATGCTGCTCGGAGTGCCTCGACCACCTGGTCCGCGCCCTCGGCGTCGATCTCCGCGGTTGGCTCATCGGCGAGCACGACGGCCGGCTTGTGCGCCAGGGCCACGGCGAGGCCCGCCCGCTGCTGCTCACCGCCGGAGAGCATCGCGGGAAGGTGGTTCGCCCTCTGCGCCAATCCCATGCGCTCCAGCAGGTCGGCGGCTCTCCGGCGGCGATTCGCAACCGGCCGCGCGCCGGCGAGCAGCAGGGGAAGCTCCGCGTTCTGGGCGACAGTGAGGTACGGGATCAGGTTCTTGGTCGTCCCCTGCCACAAGAAGCCGACCGTCATTCTCCGGTATGCCGACAGTCCGGCGGCGTCGAGCTGGGACAGATCCGTGCCCCCCACCGATACCAGGCCGGCCGTGGCCGTATCGACGCCGCCGATCAGGTTCAAGATGGTGGACTTGCCCGCGCCGCTCGGCCCCACGATTGCCGCGTACTCACCCCGCGCGATCTCGAGCGAGACGCCCCCCAGCGCCGCGACACCCACATCTCCCACTCGGTGGACCTTGTAGACGCGGTCCAACCGGATGAAGGCGGAGCCATCTCCGTCAGTCTGCATGGACGGTCCGGCGGGCCGGGCGTGCCCGTAGTTACGCACTCCGTCGGTGCTCATTCGGGCTCGCCTCGCAGGATTGCCACGGGTGATAGCCGGCGGATTCTTAGGGCGGTAACCAGGAGCGTGCCGGACAACGATGCGGCGGCTGCTATTGCGGCGGCCGCGATCACTGGCCAGTCGACAAGGACACCCGTGGCCGCGGGTCCACCTGTGGGAGAGGTGACGTACGGGTGCGTGACGGCAAGCAGGCCAAATCCCACCCCCAGTCCGACCGCCGCGGCGCAGAAAACCACGGCGCTGTATTCGAATGCGAGCGTCGAAACCACGTTCCTCAGCTTGGCACCAAGCGCCTCGAAGGATGCCGCCTCGTACTCGTAACGGCGCCCTCCGAAGTACGCCGACAGGACGAGGGCGAGCATCGCGAGCCCGACGCCTGCGAGTGCCGCGGCGAACTCGATGCCGATCGCGAGGTTCTCCTGATGCGACGCCAGTTGAGCCTCAATTGCCGCCGCGCTGGAGACCGCAGTGACCTCGAGCCCGGCGCGCCTCGTCAAGCCGACCGGGCTCTCACCTCTCATCGAGAGCACCACGAACACGCCACCGCCGGGTGGCTGAAGTGCCTGCTCGAAGCGCTGGATGAGAGCCCGCACGGGCACCACAGCGAAAGGAAGCCCTCGCTCTGTGGCGACGGGGAAGGCGTTCATCGTCCCAACGGCCCGGACCGGAAGGACGACCGAGCCGACCTGAAGAGTCGCTTCCCTGGGTGCGCGGCCTGGACCGGCGCCGCCGATCAGAACCGGCACGGCCGCAGGCGCGGGAGCGATACCTGCGAGCGGCCCGCCCCTGGACACTGAGAGCGCCGCTTGAAGCCCTCCAGCCCCAACAGGCATGACGCCGACCGTGGCTCCGCCGGCTGGCAGGCCGCGCCAGGCCGAGACGTCAACGGCCCGCGCGGCACCGGCTCCCGACAGGACAAGGTGCTCGAAGGCAAGACGGACCTTGGGCTGGCGAAACAGGGGTGCCACCGCCTGCGGCGAGCCGCTGACCATGATGGAAAGGAGTCGAGACGCACCTTCGATGCGCGCCCGATACGTTACGGTTCCGGGCCGCAGCACGCCAAGAGCACGGTGAAAGAAGATGCCGTTCGGCGACGAGAGCACCGCCCACAGGCGCAAGCCCGTCCCGCCCGAGGCGCTCACCCGAAGCTGCAGGGTCCGCGCGCCCTTCGGCAGGGCCATCCCGGTCGGCGGAGCTGAGAGCCGCGACAGCAAAGACGGCAGGGGCCGGCTCGCGTCCCGGGCCTGCCACCATCCGGCCCCCGCGTAGGACGCTGGATCGACACCGATGATCGTTGCCAGCTGCAAGGCGGGGGCCGAAGAGGCCGCGGCCGATCCGTAGAAGGCCAAGGTGGCCCTGGAACCGAGCCTGTTCGCGGAGGCTACGCCCTGGGCCGGCCAGGCAACGGACAGGTTCCAGTCGGCTCCGACCTGCGCCCGCGCCGCGTCCTGGTTGCGGGTCAGCTCCGTCGTCCGGAGGGAGGTCGCGAAGGCGAACAGGGCTGCCGACAGGACCAGCAGCAGCGCGAGCCAGGCGGTCGAGCCCGACCGTGACAGCCGGCGCAACGCCAGGTAGGAAGAAGGCTCACGAACCTTCGTTGTCACCCGATCCAGCCTTCTCGCGACCGCGAGCAAAAGACGCGCGGCCAGCGCCGCGACCCCGAGCAAGAGCAGCGTGGGAGCGCCGACCGCGAGTGGGTCGAGCCCGGTTCCCGGGCCGCCGAGATGGTGGCGATGCAGCTCCGTCAGCGCCGCGGCGCCCAGTAGCAAGGGCACGAGCTCGTACGGGAGCCGGGCCCAGATACCGCGTTTGGTCCTGGAAAGCCGTTGGCGCTCCTGGATCACGGTGTGGCGAAGCCGCGGCAGCGATACCACCACCAAGGCCAGGGCACCAAGGACCACGCCACCGAGCGCAACTTGGACCGCTGGCGCGTTGAGGCCGATCGGAAACGGCGTTCCCGGCAGCGCCGGACCGTGGGCAGCGCGAGCAACGAGCGCCAGCCCCAGGCCTGCCAGGAGCGCAACAGGCAACGCCGCGATCGCAGCGATGGCGGCCTCCGCTGCCTGAATCGCTGCAAGCTCGCCCGTGCGGGCCCCCCGGGTTGCCAGGACCGCCAGCTCGAACGACTGACGCTCGAGCTTCAGCAGGCCGATGCCGAGCAGCACGCCCATGCTCACCAGGGCGACCTCGCCGGCTATCACGTAGATCGGCGCCAGCCCCGCGGTGACTGCCCGTTCGGCTCCAGGGATGAGCGACGACAGGCCGGACGAAACGGTTGTCCCGCCCAAGGTTGCGCGTATCCGTGCGCTCGACTGCTCCTCCCGCGGTACGAGCATCCTCAGATCCGCGACGGTCAGCCCGCTGAATGAAGGCTCCGCGTCCCATTCCATGGCAATGTCGGATGTCTGACCGAACGAACGCGTAAGCGCGGCGAATCCAGCGCGCGTTGTCAGCAGGGGCGCGTGCGAAGGGTTGGAGAGCAGCCGATGATCCGCATAGACGAGAGGATCGTTACCTCGCGCTGACCAATACACGCCGCTGACCGTGGCCTGGGTGGTCGCATTATGGCTGAGGGATATGCGGGACCCCGGGGCGAGCCCTAGAGCCGCGGCCAGCGGCTGAGGAACGAGAACCTGATCCGGCTTGGACGGGTACCGGCCCCCGACTAGCGGCAGCTTCTGGAACAGCCCGTCGCGGTAGGCAACGGGAGCTTCGGCCGACCGGTGGCCGAGCGAGACTATGGAGTTTCCGGACTCCTCCTGCAGGATCAGCTGCGAGGTGTGCAGCGGTGCGAGCCCGGAACGAACGCGCTGCGAGGCGCGCGCCATATCGAAGCCCGGCCAGGTCAGCAGGCTCACGAACGTGTCTTTGGTAAGCGGATTCGCGCTGCGCATGTACGCGTATACGATCGCCTGCTCGGCCCCCGCTGCGTAGATCGGCCCGGCCGCCAGGACACCAACAGAAAAGGCCAGCGCGCAGACCGTAGCCGCCGTCAGGAAACGTTGCGCGATAGCGCGCCTCACCGCCAGCCCCAGGTGGCCCACCACGAAAGTATCGTCTTCAGGGCTAACAGAGCGCCAGAAGCCCAGGCCTCGGGGTCATCGCCGCAACTGCGCAGCTTGCCGTACTAGGAGACGCTGCAGACGCACATCAGCACCGCGCGAGCGAAGTGTACCGCCGCGGGCAGGTGCGCGGGCTCCTGCCGCCGCCGCGGGCAGGTGCGCGGGCTCCTGCCGCCGCCACGCGCAGGTCAGAACTTGCACCAGATCCGGCAGCGGCATCGCATTGCCGGGGGGAGCTGTCTGCACCTTCACAGCGGATCAAAGACAAGGCTGGCTAGGCGATTGGCAGGTTCTTGTGCGGGTCGAAGAAGGGGATCGCCGCGGTCTTTGCGGGGATTCGTTCTCCGTTCTTCCACTCGATCTCCAGGTCGTTGCCGGGGGCTGTGAGCTCGGTTGGCACCCAGACGTACCCGATGTTGCGCTCAAGGCGCGGCGACCAGACCAGGTCGGTGACCCGCCCGACGCGCTGCCCGCCAGCCAGGGCTGGCACCGCCTCGGTGATCTCGAAGAAAGAGGGGTCCCCGGGGGCTTGGATGCCGACGAGCTTGCGGGTGACTCCTCGTTCGCGGATCCGCTCGAGGGCAGCCTTGCCCACATAGTCGGCCTCTTGCGCCTCGACCAGCCGCTCCAGCCCGGTGACCTCGAAGGGGTTGTTCTCCACGGTGAAGTCGGAGTTGTAGTTGAAGATGCCGGCCTCGATGCGGCGTGCCTCGCACGGGGCTATCGGCCGGATGCCGTGCGGCCCGCCCGCTTCCATGATCGTTTCCCAGAGTTCGTCGCCGCGGGACGGATCGGTGAGAAAGACCTCGTACCCGATCTCACCGGTCCATCCGGTGCGGCTGACGACGACCGGAATGCCGGCAATCGTTGTGTCCAGGCTCCAGTAGTACTTCACATCGAGGACGGCGTCCCCGGCCAGCTCGGCCATCACCGCTTTGGCCTTCGGCCCCTGCACCTGCACCGGGTAGGCCTCGGGCAATGACACGGTGACGTTCAGGCCCCAGCCCCGAGCCAGGCCCATCGCGTACAAGTGGGCGTCGCTATCGGCCAGGCACAGCCAGAAGGTGTTCTCATCACGCCGCAGCAGCACCGGGTCGTTGATGATGCCGCCGTCTGGGGCGATGATCGGCGCATACTTGCCCTGCCCAGGCGCGCACCTGGTCAGGTCGCGGCAGGTCAGCGCGTTGGCCAGCGCAAAGCCGTCCGGGCCGCTGATCTGCACCACTCGCTCCACGCCGACATCCCACAGCGTGACGTCGTTCACCAGCGCCCAGTACTCGGTCACCAGGTCGTCGTAATACGCGGGCAGGTACATGTGGTTATACACGTCGTAGGCCGTGCAGCCCCACCGCAGCGTCGCTTCGAAAAACGGCGACTTCCGATACCACGGGCCGAAGTACAAGGTGCTCGATGCCACCTCCGGGATTGCCCGGGTCTGACCGTTCACCGCCCCACCGTCCCTCCGTCAAGTGTGTGCTTGCGCCTGGGAGGCCCGCGTGAACCCTCGAAGTGGGCTCTTCGGGCGCGCCGCTAGGACTGAATCGTCGTTCAATTCGATCTATTGCGCAAGAGGGAACCCGCGTCCGCGGATCCCTGGAACCGGTAGCACGCCGGGACGCGCAGCGCCCCGAACACGCGTCAGCAGCCGCGGCCGGTGGGCGGCGTTGATCAGTGCGCGTCCTATCCGGCACGGTCGGCCCGGGCGAGGAGGGCCGGCGGGGCCGCGTCGAGCACGGTATCGAGGAGCCGCTCGGAGGTCTTGAGCTCGCCGATCATGTCGGTGATGCGGGCCCGTTCGCGGCGCAGGGTGACGATGAGTTCGGGGCATGTCGGGATGATGCGCTCGCTGTAGTCGCAGATGCAGGGCAGGACCTCAGCGATGACCCGGATGGGCAGGCCGGCGGCCAGCAGCGACCGGATGTTGCGCACCGCTGCGATATCTGCCGGGCCGTACTCGCGGTAGCCGCTGGGCAGCCGCGTGGGCTGAAGCAGGCCCTGCTCCTCGTAGTAGCGCAGCAGTCGCGCGCTCGCACCGGTCGCGCGGGCCACGGCCCCGATCCGCATAGCGTCCTCCACTTGACCTTCACATCATGTGAGACTTTACCCTGGCGATGCTGAACGCGGAGCGAAGGGAGGCGGACATGCCGCCAGTGGTGGTGATCGGCGCGGGTCGCGGTATCGGCGCGGCGGTGGCCCGCCGGTTTGCCCGGCAGGGCCTGCCGGTCGCCCTCATCGCCCGCAGCGCGACGACGCTGCAGGCCGTCGCGGCCACCGTTGGCTCGCCCGGCGCGCCGCCGCTGTGCCTAGCCGCCGACGCCGCCGACGACACCGCATTGCGCCGCGCCCTGGACACGGTGACTGCGACGCTCGGCGTCCCCGAGGCCGTGGTGTACAACGCCGCCATCATCCAGCGCGACAACCCTGGCGACCTGCCAGTCCAGGGCCATCTGCAGGCCTGGGCGGTGAACGTGATCGGCGCGCTCACCGCCGCCGCGCACATACTCCCCGACATGGCGCGCGCGGGCGGCGGCTCGTTCCTCGCCACCGGCGGGATGCCTGACCCGGAGCCGCGCTACACCAGCCTTTCGCTCGGCAAAGCGGGCCTGCGCGCCCTGGTGTCCCTGCTCGCCAGCCACTACGGGCCGGACGGCGTGCACGTGGCCACCGTCACCGTGGCCGGCACGGTCGCCCCCGGGACCGCATTCGACCCAGACGATATCGCCGAACACTACTGGCAGCTGCACAGCCAGCCGCGCGGGCACTGGCAGCTGGAAATCATCCACCGGTAAAGAGTCAGGCAGAACGACGCAGCGAGCCGAGCACGAGGAGTGATGATGCACGGCCGCGCACAGCGCGTACCTCGACGGCATCCGCTTTCTCAGCGGCTCACCCAGAACGACGTAAGCGCCATCCCTAACCGTGGAGTACCACGGTGACTCAACTGCGGGCCACCGTTGATGTGCATATCCATTACTCATTCGAGGCGGAGGACGCCCGGCGCCAGGGTGACCCGCTGGCTGGTCCTGGACATCTCCATGCCCCGTATCACCCGCCCCCTCCGCAGGCTCATCCTCAAAAGCTTCGACAAAGAGAACCTGCGGACCATGGCCGCAGTCAAGAAATACGCCGAGGCGCGAGCCGCCCGGGCCCGGGTGCGGGCCGTCAGGCGGTGGCGCGCTGGCGGTGCTCGGAGGTCTCCCTGGGGTCGTGGATCGTGGCGACCTTGCCCGGCTCGGGCTCGGTGTGGTGCTCGTGGGTGTAGAACCGGACCTCGTGCCCGTCCGGGTCGTGCAGCAACGGCAGGATCCAGCCGATGCTGGCCCAGTGGACTCCGGCGTGCTGTTCGCCCAGCGCGGTCAGCCGGTCGGCGAGCCGGCCGATCGCGCCCTTGTCCGGCACGCCGATGGCGAAGTAGTCGAAGCCGGCCGCCGCCCGGGCGCGGTCCGGGTCGAGCCGCAGGGCCAGCGCTGGGCCTCCGTTGGGATGTGTCATCGCGTATCCCATCAGTTGGCCCTGCTCGACGAACTCGGCCACCACCTGGTAGCCCAGGCGGGTCTGGTACCAGTCACGCGACCTGGCCAGGTCGGTGACCGGCAGTTTCAGGTGATGGACCCCGGCGAGAGCGGGAATGTCCGACACGCTCATGACCCCTCCCATGCAGTGTTAGTGCATCCCTTGCAGTTAGACTGCATCACATGACGGAGGATGTCAACTCACAGCCCGCCCCCGAGCCGGCGGCCCCGGGGTCGGTTTCTCCGGGGCCGGCCTTGTCGCCGCTGCGGCAGGCGCAGATCAGGCAGACCGAGGAGCGGATCATCGCCGCCGCCACCGAGTTGTTCCTGGCCGACGGGTACGTGGCCACCACCCTGGAGGCGGTCGCCAGGCGTGCCCAGGTCGGTGCGCGCACCGTTTACGTGCGATTTGGCACCAAGGCCGCGCTGTTCAAG
>Ga0126380_10000472_pt1 | contig 13371 bp, 12 predicted proteins | sample PanSoiMetPlot_26_FD_92544 | JGI IMG/M metagenome (GOLD analysis project Ga0126380, IMG submission 92544) | Tropical forest soil microbial communities from Panama - MetaG Plot_26 | ecosystem: Environmental > Terrestrial > Soil > Tropical forest > Bulk soil | place: Panama | collected 2016-02-17
CGTGCTGCACGTCGCGTTCTCGATCGGCAAGGACGAGCTCGAGCGCTGGGAAGCCCATCTCGCTTCGCGCGGCGTGACAATCGAAGGACGCAACGACTGGGAGCGTGGCGGACACAGCATCTATTTCCGCGATCCCGACGGGCATCTCCTCGAGCTTGCGACGCCGGGATTGTGGGAGGTGTATTAGGGGACGATTGGCGACTGAGTCCACTGGTCGGCGAGGTCATGAGGTGCCCGACCGTATAGACCGATGTGGCGGTCAATAATCTCCCGTTTTACTGGTCGGTACGAATAAGCAAAGGGATGGGTTTCCGTGTAGATGCTCGAATTGCAATGCTTGGCGTTCAAGGAACACTGCACTAAAACCTCAGTAGTTCAATTTCCGCCGCAACGGCCCGATTTTTGATGAATGAGCACGACCTCTTGCGAGCCTGGCGTCGCACCACGTTGATCACTGTACCAACGCCGGCCCGGCACCGTACGCCATAGGCGACCGTCTCCTGGCGGCGCGTGCGGTCTGTCATCGAGGTTACCTTCGCTCAATGGCTTAGTTTGACAGATGCTCAATTGAGCCCATTCTGAGGCAAGTGGAGCATTTACGGTAGCGATGGAGATGTCTCCGTCTGATGACCCCAGAAGAATTTTGGAAATACTACCCACTTCTGCTTGGCTGGATTGACGCCACGTTGAGGGCTCACGCGGGAAACGCTCGAACTGTCGCCTCGCGAGGGTTTTCTCGTTTGCCGCGTTATTTCAGTCCCGACACATTAACGTCGGCAAAGGTTGTCCAGGTCGATCAATTGCCAATTCCTCCACTGTCATCATGGGGACTGACTCGCTTTGCCGATTTTGAGCGCGGCAATTTCGACGGCGTTACATATCTGAACACTTTCTTCATAAGACGGGACGAGCTAGGAAATGAGGCGATCCACTTTCATGAACTCATCCACGTAATTCAGTGGCGGTTTCTTGGACCCGAAAATTTTCTTCGTTTGTATACGGACGGTTTGGAGCGCTTTGGATATAGAAACAATCCCTTGGAAGTAATGGCATACGATGCCGAAGCAGCATTCAGGTCTAACGACGTTTTCGACGCGGAGGCAATCGTGGTTCGAAAGCTGAGTTAGCCGGCTTGCAAAGTCGGCATTGTCCCGAAAGCAGACGTTCGGCGGCGCAAACGGATTGTCCGGCCAAATGTCAGCAAAGACCCAGCCAGAGGCGGGGAGGCGGTTCCCGGCTCGAACTCAAGGAGTGGATTTGTGCCCTCCGATAGGTCTTAATTGGCGACGTCTCAATTGTGACGGGGAGATCCATGAGGGCCTTGCCCACCTTTACCGTAGCCACTGCTGTCGGGCTTCTTGCCCTGGTCGGTGCAGCGCACCAGGCATCGGCGCAAATCAAGATCGGCGCCGTCCTCTCGGTGACCGGACCGGCGTCTTTTCTGGGCGATCCGGAAAAGCGGACGCTGGAAATCTATGTCGACGAGATCAACGCCAAAGGCGGCGTGAACGGCCAGAAGTTGCAGCTGGTTGTCTACGATGACGGCGGCAACGCCGACAATGCGCGCACCTTTGCCACCCGGCTGGTCGAAGAAGACAAGATCATCGCCATGGTCGGCGGCAGCACGACCGGCTCGACAATGGCGATGATCCCGGTCTTCGAAGAGGCGAAGATCCCGTTCATTTCACTGGCCGGAGCCATCCAGATCATCCAGCCCGTGCGTCCGTGGGTCTTCAAGACGCCGCACACCGACAGAATGGCATGTGAAAAGATCTTCGCCGATCTCAAGGCGCGCAACCTGACCACCATCGGATTGATTTCGGGAACGGACGCGTTCGGCAAGTCGATGCGCGATCAGTGCGTCGCGGTGGCGGGAAATGCCGACATCACCATCGCGACCGAGGAGAGCTATGGGCCGCGTGACAGCGACATGACCCCGCAGCTCACCAATATTCGCAACAAGGCGGGCGTGCTTGCTGTCGTGAATGCGGGGTTCGGCCAGGGCCCGGCGATCGCGACGCGCAACTATCGTCAGCTCGGAATCACGTTGCCGCTGTACCAGAGCCACGGCGTAGCCTCCAAGCAGTTCATCGAACTCGCCGGCCCGGCGGCGGAAGGCGTGCGGCTGCCGGCCGCGGCGCTTCTCATCGCCGACAAGCTTCCGGACAACGATCCGCAGAAGCCCGTTGTGTCGAATTATTCCCGCACCTATCAGCAGAAAACCGGCCAGGCGGTTTCGACCTTCGGCGGTCACGCCTATGACGGCTTCATGATCCTCATCGAGGCCATGCAGCGCGCGAAGAGCGCCGATACGGCCAAGGTACGCGACGAAATCGAGCGAACAAAAGGCTACGTCGGCACCGGCGGAATCGTGAACATGTCGCCGACCGACCATATGGGCCTCGATCAGTCGGCATTCCGCATGCTCGAAATCAATGGCGGCGACTGGACGCTGATCCCCGGCAGCTGAGATGATGGCGCGATAGGCCCGGCAGGCGCCGCCGCGCTAGCTTGCGGCTAACAGATCCAAACCGTGCGAGGCTTTCGAGGCGATGGCCGAGTTGCTGCAATTTGTCTTCTCCGGCCTCACCGTAGGCGCCATTTACGCGCTGGTCGCGCTCGGATTCACATTGATCTACAAGGCGTCAGACATCATCAATTTCGCGCAGGGCGAGTTCGTGATGTTGGGCGGAATGACGACCGTTTTCGTGGCGCATGCCGGCGTTCCATTGCCGCTTGCCGCGCTCATCGCCATCATCGCGACAACCGCCATCGGCCTGGCCTTGCATCGTTTTGCGATCGAGCCTGCGCGCGGGGCGACATCGGTCGCCCTGATCATGATCACAATCGGCGCTTCGATATTTCTGCGCGGCACCGCCCAGATCGTTTTTGACCGGCGCTTTCACAGCCTGCCTCCGCTACTTGGTGCTGATCCGATTCAATTCGGCGGCGCGGCCATATTGCCGCAAAGCCTGGTCGTGTTGGGGAGCGCAACAGTTATCGTCATCGTCCTTTGGCTCTTTCTCGAGCGCACCATTTTCGGCAAGGCGGTGATTGCGACGGCGGCCAACCGCCTGGCGGCGCGGCTCATCGGCGTCGATACCCGGCGCATTGTCGCTTTTTCGTTTGCCGTCTCGGCGGCGATGGGGGCGATTGCCGGCGTCCTCATCACGCCGATCACGCTGACCAGCTACGATGCGGGCACGTTGCTGGCGCTGAAGGGCTTCGCGGCGGCGATGCTTGGTGGAATTGGCAGCGCCCCGGGAGCCGTGGTCGGCGGTCTTTTGATCGGAATGTTCGAGGCCTTGGCTGCCGGCTATCTGTCTTCGAACTATAAAGACGCCGTTGCCTTCCTGATCATCCTGATTGTGCTGGTCGCTATTCCCCAAGGCTTGTTTGGCCGGCCCAAGATCGAGCGGGTTTGAGCTTGCGCAACCTGCTGGAGATCCGGTTGCTGCCGCCCATCGCGGTGGCCGCGGTCTTTGTCAGCATCCCGTGGTTCTTTCCATCGGCATACTATTATCGCATCGGCGCGCTCGTTTTCATTTTTGCGCTGGCGGTTGCAGGCCTCAACCTGCTCATGGGTTTCGCCGGACAAGTCAGCCTGGGCCACGCCGGCTTTCTCGGCGTCGGTGCATATTCGGTCGCGATCGGTCCTGCGCATTTTGGCGTGCCTTCGTGGTTATGCCTGTTCGCCGGTGCGGCACTCTCGGCCGCGGTCGCATTTCTTGTGGGGCGGCCGATTCTCCGGCTCAAGGGACACTATCTCGCCGTCGCCACCCTGGGTTTCGGACTGCTTGTCGCGATCGTGCTGACCAACGAAGCGAGTTTGACCGGCGGTCCGGATGGCATGACCGTTCCCAGGCTATCGGTTTTTGGCTGGAGCGTGCGCGGATCGGTTGTCTGGTACTGGGTCGCAGGCACGACCTTTGTCGTCGGGTTTGTGCTCGCGCTGAACGTGATGGAGAGCCCCACCGGTCGCGCGCTGCAGGCCATTCACGACAGCGAGATCGCGGCGCGGGTCCTTGGCATCGATGTGGCGCGGAAGAAACTCATGATCTTTGTCATTTCTGCCGTGTACGCGTCGGTGGCCGGATCCTACCTGGCCCTGTTCAATGGCCATGTCACGCCCGATGTCGCGGGATTTCTCCGTTCAATCGAACTGGTCGCCATGGTTGTCCTCGGCGGCATGGGTTCGATTCTGGGCTCACTGGTGGGAGCCGGCCTGCTGGTTGTCCTGCCGCAGACACTCACCATTTTCCATGAATACGAGCAGGCGCTGCTCGGACTGATTTTGATTGTCTTCATGATCTTCCTGCGGCGCGGCATTGTGCCATCCGTCGCTGCGATCATTGCCGGGTGGCGCAAATGATGATTCTGGAGACCGACCGGCTTTCCATTGCATTCGGTGGAGTGCGGGCGATTGATACCGTGAACATCGCCGTCGAATCCGGTCAGGTGTTTTCGATTATCGGGCCCAACGGCTCAGGCAAGACAACGCTGTTCAACCTGGTCTCGGGAATTTACACGCCCGATGACGGAAGCATCAGGTTCGCCGGTAAAACAGCGACAGGCCTTGCGCCTGACGAGCTTGCGCGGCGCGGATTGTCGCGGACGTTTCAAAACCTGCAGATATTTTACCGGATGTCCGTGCTGGAAAATGTGATGGTCGGGCGCCATCGTCATGAGCGGACCGGCATTCTGGCTGACTTGCTGCACCTGCCGTCGGTCGCCCGCCAGAACAAGGCGACCGCGGAAGCGGCGCGGACGGCGCTTGCCCGTGTCGGCCTCGCCGATCTGGCCAACCGTCCCGCGGGCTCGCTTGCCTATGGCGCGCTCAAGCGTCTTGAAATAGCTCGCGCTCTGGCAACTGAGCCGATCCTGCTGTTGCTTGACGAGCCGGCGGCGGGCTGCAATCCCGTCGAAACGCAGGAAATCGACAGTGTTATCCGATCCATCGTCAAGGATGGAATCACGGTCGTGCTGGTCGAGCATGATATGCGTTTGGTGATGAATATCTCCGATCGTGTTCATGTCCTGGCGAATGGCGGGACGCTCGCCGAAGGCACTCCTGAGCAAGTGCGGTCCGATGCGGCAGTGATCCAGGCCTACCTGGGCGTTCATGGCTCGCAGGAGGCGGTTCGTGCTTTCGATTGAAAACGTCAAAAGCGCCTACGGCCGCATCGAAGTCTTGCACGGCGTGTCGCTCCACGTCGATGCGGGCGAGATTGTCACGCTGATCGGAGCCAATGGTGCCGGCAAGACAACGCTCATGCACGCGATTTCGGGCGTGCAGCCGATCACGGACGGCGTCATACGATACGAAGGCGAGACCATCGAGCAGCGGCCTGCACATGCGCGTGTCGCACTCGGCATCTCACAGGTCCCGGAAGGCCGGCAAATCTTCGAGCCTTTGTCGGTCAGGGACAACCTGATGCTTGGCGCCTGGTCGCACCGCAAGGACGGTCTGGAAAAAGAGCTTGCGCGCGTCTGTGCGCTGTTTCCGATGCTGGAGGCGATGTGGGACATTCCGGCGGGTGCCTTGTCCGGCGGACAGCAACAAATGCTTGCAATCGGCCGAGCCTTGATGGCCAAGCCTCGACTGCTGTTGCTTGACGAACCGTCAATGGGCCTGGCCCCCAAGCTGGTTGATCAGGTGCTCAGCACGATTCGTTCGCTGAAAGATGAGAACCTGACGATCCTGCTGGTGGAACAGAATGCGCGCGCGGCGCTTTCGATTGCGGACCGCGCCTATGTCATGGAAACCGGAAAAATCACGCTAAGCGGGACCGCTGCCGAAATCCGTTCCGATCGTCGCGTCCGCGAGGCTTATCTCGGTATTAGAAAACGCTGAAGGGCACGCTTACGGATTTTTTTGTTCCGCGTCAGCGTCCTTCCCCGTTCATCCCCGCGCAAGCGGGGATCCAGTGCGATGCGCAGTAAGCGCGGGGACGAACGGTTTATAACGCTCCAGCCTCCATCCGCACCACCTCCGCCGTCTTCACGATCCCGTCCGCCGTAAAATAGTGCACCATGTGCCCGGCCTCCGGCACGAGGGTCACGGCGGCGTGCGGCATCGCCTTCTGCAGTCTCTCGGCCTGCTCGCTGTCGACGATCTCGTCGTCCTGTCCGGCGATGATCGCGCTGGGGCACTTGAGACGCCGGTATGACATCGTGAACGTTGCCGCGGATGGCAGCAGGAAGGCAGAATCCTCGGCCACCGCGCGCAATTGACTCGGGCGGACCAGCATCAGCCGCGGATATTCTTTTTTGACGATGTCCGGCACCGTCTTGGGCGCGAAAGTTTTTTCGCGAAAAGCGGAAGGCCCAGCCAACTCGAAATGGGAGAAATGGTGTAGCGCAGGGCATCGCCGATCAGCGGGAGGGCGGCGGCGCTCGCGAACCAGACGTCGAAGCGCCAGGTCGGGAAGTAATAGCCGGAGGCCAGAACTAAACCCTTCACGAGCTCGCTATTCCGCGCTGCCAGCGCCAGCGCAACCAGCGTGCCCCACGAGTGGCCGAGCACCAGCGTGCGTTCGATGCCGAGCCGCGCCAGCGCCGCGGCAAAGAGATCGGCCTGGCGCTCGGGACTCCAGATGACGCTGCGCGGCCGGCTGCTGTGGCCGAACCCCGGACGATCGAAACATATGACGCGAAATTTGCTTGCCGCCTTATCCACCAGACCGCTGATGGCGAAATCCTGCAGCATTGTTCCATTGCCGTGGAACATGACTAGCGGAGGCGCATCGGGATCCCCTCTCATTATAAAATGCAATCGTACGTTATTGACGTCGAGGAACTCGCCGATCGGCGGATAGCGCCAGTGCGCGATGAACTCAAGCGCGACGTTCGCGACCACAAGGCCGACGAGCAGCAAGAGAAACAAAAGCTCCGTGCTCATGTGACGCAGGACTACTCCGATGCCGACAACGGTCTTGCCCGAAAACGCGCGGGATCGGGCGGTAAGCAAGAATCTTGCGACCGCTTGCGCCGGAAAACGCGCGCTTTGACTGAAGTTTCCGTCGCGCTGGACGAACGCCGCGAACTTGCGCGCGTTCCGCTCAAAAATAAAAACAGTGGTGACTTAGTTTTACCAAATTACAGGAACAGAAAATGCACGAGACCGTTGGCCAAGAGACGGACGGACGTCGTCAATCAACACATGTCAAAAGATATATGTGCACATCATCCACGTGGGATGGAAAGGGAGAAGGATATAATGGCTAGAGATACGGAATTTGCCCAGCAAACCAGCGAGCGCGCAATGCAGGCTGCCGCGTTCGGATTTACCTGGAGCCGGGAGTTCGCTGAGGAGAGTTTCAATCAGGGCAAGCGAACACTCGACGCGCTGATGCGGGTCGCCCGCAAGATGGCGGACGATTTCGAGAGTCAGTGTTCCGCAATCCGCGAGCAGACCACCGAGGTGACCGAGAAGACGCTGTCCAACACGATGGAGTACGGACAGAAGCTTGCGCGGGTGAAGGAACCCCAGGAGTTCGCGCAATGCCAGAGCGAGTTCCTGGCCCGGCAGGCGCAGACGCTGGCCGACCAGACCAAGGAATTCGGTCTGCGCATGCAGAAGGCCGCGCAAACCTTTGCTAGCAGTGCATCGCAGGCGATGGCCGAAGCGAGCCGCCGAACCGAGGACACCGTCTCGACCATTACGTCGCGTGCGGCAGACCAGACGTCGAAGCGGCAAAGGGCCGACGCGTAAGCGCTAGCTAAACTCGACTCGGTTCAGTCCGAGCGGTCGACTTAACCGTTCATTCCCGCGGAGGCGGGGATCCAGTTTGATCTGGGTCCCCGCTTGCGCGGGGACGAACTTTTTTTTGTCCCAACAAACTCTCAGGCGTCTGCGCGGGCTTGCCCGCGCATCCACGTCTTAGTTGTCTCAACCGTCATGCCCGGGCCTCGTCCCGGGCATCCACGTCTTAGGGCAATCAAACAGGAAGACGTGGATGGCCGGAACAAGTCCGGCCATGACGAAAGACGGCGGGTGCGCCTCTTAAAGTGAAGTCTCAAATCACATGAAGCGACGCATTAAGTGGGCTTTCCCATGCCGGTTTAAGCGCTTCGTGCTCAGGATTAACAGAAGATTCAAGGCCTAAATCCTGATCGCCCTTGACGCGACGTCTGGCTACCCCGCCGCCGGGGTTGGAAGATTGACAAGAGCCGCCGGCAGGGCGCTCATCGGTAGGCCATTCGAGCTTCAGCCGGGGGGCTTGTGCGCAGTCTATCGCGGTTGTGGTCCGGCTCGGACAGGTCGACGGGCATGTTTGCCCTCGCGATCGTCATCACCGTTGCCGCAATTTTCGCTTTTTCGATGTTCGCTGACTACGCCGCGGATCCTGGCCGGCTGTGGCATGACGTTCATCACGATCGCAACGGCCACTTCAATTTCGCTCTCGATCTCGCGCTGTCGCTGAGGAATTTCGACGTCGTTGAATTTCTACTTCACCTTGAGCGGGCCCGGGTCTGGCCGCCGGTCCATGGCCTGGCCTTGGCCTCGGTCCTGACAATCGGCGGCATCGACGTTCGACTCGCCATCCTGCCGAGCCTGATCGGGTGGGTAGCGACGATCGCGCTGACATTCCTCATCGCGCGGCAACTGCTGGCCGATCGCCGCGGCGGCATTACAGGCGGAGCGCTTGCCGTGACGTTTGCGCTCGCAAGCCCGGCCTTTCGGCTGATCACGGCCGACGTCATGCTGGAAGGCCTCGGTGCGGCGCTGACTGCGCTTTGCTTCTATGCCTATCTGCGCGTGCCCGTGAGCGAACGCTGGTGGGGGGTGCTGGCGCTGTCACTCACCGCGCTGTTTTTCGAGAAGTCGAATTACTGGCTGCTGACTGTCGAGGCGATTGAATCCGATCCCCGCTTCGCGCGCGTCGTGGCCGAGCCGATGTCCGGCCTTGGCGCCAACGTGACGATCTGGCAGCGGCAGAGGCAGAGGGAGTAAGGCGCGGTGGTCACCGCCCCTGGTACGACGGCGTATGCACGATGAGCCCGTCGAGCGCCTCGGTGACCTTGATCTGGCAGGAGAGGCGCGAGGTCGGCTTCACCTCGAAGGCGGCGTCGAGCTGCTCTTCTTCCTCTTGCGACGGCGGACCGACGACCTCGAACCATTTCTCGTCGACATGCACGAGGCAGGTGGCGCAGGTACACGAGCCGCCGCATTCCGCCACGATGCTGGTGATGTCGTTGCGCAGCGCGGTCTCCATCACGGTCGCGCCGAGCTCGGCCTCCACCGTGTGCTGCGCGCCATCGTGCTCGATGTAGGTGATCTTGGGCATTGGCCTAACCGTCATTCCGGGACACGCCGAAGGCGTGGACCTGGAATCTAGAAACAAAATCTTGCCTGCGTGTGGATTCCGGGTTCGCGCGTTATGCGCGCGCCACGGCATGACCGGCAAAAAGTGAGCACCCGGTCAACCATCACGCCACGCCGAGCTTCTTCTGCAGGCTGGTCGACGACGTCGTGTACTGGAACACCAGCCTCTTCTCCGGAAAGACGTAGTGGAATGCCTTCTGCGACATCAGCGCGGCCTCGTGGAAGCCGGAGAGGATCAGCTTGAGCTTGCCCGGATAGGTGTTGATGTCGCCGATGGCGAAGATGCCGGGGATGCTGGTCTCGAACGTGCCGGTGTCGACCGGGATCAGATCCTCCTCCATCTTCAGCCCCCAGTCGGCGACCGGGCCGAGCTTCATGGTGAGGCCGAAGAACGGCAGCATCGCATCGAGCTCGATACGCGATTCCTTTCCATCGTTTCCTTTCACCGTCACCGCGCTGAGCGTGCCCTCGGCGCCTTCGAGCGTGGATACCTGGCCGATTTTGAGATCCATGCCGCCGGAGGCGACCAGCGAGCGCATCTTGTTGACGCTGTCGGGCGCGCCGCGGAATTCGTCGCGCCGGTGCACCAGCGTGAGGCGCTTTGCAATCGGCTGCAGGTTGAGCGTCCAGTCGAGCGCCGAGTCGCCGCCGCCGACGACCAGAAGACGCTTGTCGCGGAATTGCTCCATCTTGCGCACGGCATAGAAGACCGACTTCTCTTCGTAGGCTTCAACGCCCTTGATCGGCGGGCGCTTGGGCTGGAACGAGCCGCCGCCGGCCGCGACCACAACGCATTTCGCCTCAAAGGTCTTGCCGGCATCGGTGCGCACGCGGAAGAGGGGATCGCCGACCTTCTCCAGCGTCGTCACCATCTCCCCGAGATGGAAGGTGGGATGAAACGGCTTGATCTGGTGCATCAGAGAGTCAGTGATGCCCTGGCCGGTGATGATCGGGATGCCGGGGATGTCGTAGATCGGCTTTTCCGGATAGAGCTCGGCGCACTGGCCGCCGACCTTGTCGAGGATGTCGACAAGGTGCGCCCTGATATCGAGCAGGCCGAGTTCGAACACCGCGAACAGGCCGACCGGACCCGCCCCGATGATGAGCACATCGGTCTTGATCGTTTCGCTCATGCTCTTGATCCCGGCAGGGGTCGGCTCCTGACGCTGTAACATTGGCTCTATACCCTCACTCTGAAATCAAAGTCCGCGTCCCCGCGAAAGCCGGGACCCAGGGGCGGACGTTCTCAAGTTTGTTCTGGACCCCCGCGTGTGCAGGGATGAACGAAGATTGCTGCACTCAACTCTCTCCTTATCCAGCGGAGATTGCTGCACTAAACCCTCTCCTGCTTGAATTTCGCTGAGGCCCCATCGTCCCGCGTGATGCGCTTATCGGGAACTTCGATCAAGCGCAACAGTTCCGCCAGATTCTGTTCCGGCGTGCGGCCGCTGGTGGACAGGGCGACATCGGCCTTCGCATACAGCGGCTCCCGGCTGCGCAGGATCGAAATGAGATCCTCCATCGCGCGTGCGCTTTTTGCCATCGGACGCATGTCGCCCTGTGCCATCACGCGCTTCATGTGCTCCTCGGGTTCGGCGCGCACCCACACGGTGAAGCAGGAGGCGAGCAGAAGCTCGAGCGTGCCGGGCTCGGTGACGATGCTGCCGCTGGTCGCGATCACGAAGCGATCGTGCCGCCGCAGCACATCGTCGAGCGCCTCGCGCTCGGCGCGGCGGAACGTTTCCTGGCCGAACATGTCGAAAATCTCGCTCAGGCTCGTGCCGCTGCGTTTCTCGATCTCGCGGTCGAGCTCGATGAAGGGAACGCCAAGACGCTCGGCGAGCAGCGCACCGATGGTCGATTTGCCGCCGCCGCGCAGCCCGATCAGCGCGATGCGGCGTTGTCGCGCATCGTCCGACGGCTCGCTGAAATGGCGCAGCAGCATGTCGCGCGCTTCGGCCAGCGCCGGCGGCGACAGCCGCTCGAGGAACTGCGACAGCAGCACGAAATCGAGTGGAGGCTCGGCGCCTTCGTTCACAAGCTGGGTGACGGGCAGGCCGATGGCGCGCGAGATCCGCCGCAGCAGCACGATCGAGCCGTTGCCGAGGCCGGCCTCGAGCTGCGCCAGGTAGCGCTCGGATACCTTGGCGTGGCGGGCCAGCGCCTTGCGGGTCATGCCGCGCTGATTGCGCAGCGTGCGCACGCGCTCGCCGAGCCGGCGCAGATAGGCATCGGTTTCGCGGCCGCTCATTAGCTTGCCATTGCCGGGCTTGCTATTGGCTTTTGCCACTGAACTGGTACGTGCTTTCATGCTTCCCACCTAACATGCATTATATTGCCGAGCAATAGGCCCATGGAACAGGCTTTGGAACGCCGCTTCCCTAAGGCTCCAGTTGTGGCCGCCCGTACGGCATGTTATAAATATGCAAAATAATGCATCAAGAGAGGTGGGTCACCCCACCGATCTGGCGGCAATCTCCGTTCATTCCCGCGCAAGCGGGAATCCAGGTTTCTGGGTCCCCGCTTTCGCGCGGACGAACGGGTGGTGGCCGCCCGCGCCCGGACAAACTGATGGTCATGAACACAATCGACTACCAGACCGACCCCCCGCGCTACCGTCACTGGAAGATCGAGCGCGATGGCGACATCGCCTACCTCATCATGGATGTCGACCAGGCCGGCGGGCTCGGCGACTACGAGCTCAAGCTCAACTCCTACGACCTCGGCGTCGATATTGAGCTCAACGACGCCGTGCAGCGGCTGCGCTTCGAGCATCCGGAAATCCGCTGCGTCGTGATCAAGTCGGGCAAGGACAACGTGTTCTGCGCCGGCGCCAATATCCGCATGCTCGGCAAGGCGACGCACGGCGCCAAGGTGAATTTCTGCAAGTTCACCAACGAGACTCGTTTGGCAATTGAGGACGCATCAGAGAATTCGAAACAGATCTACGTCTGCGCGATCAACGGCAATGCGGCTGGCGGCGGGTATGAGCTGGCGCTTGCCGCCGATCACATCATGCTGGTCGACGATCGCCGCTCGGCGGTCGCGCTTCCGGAGACGCCGCTGCTCGCGGTGCTGCCGGGCACTGGCGGACTCACGCGCGTCACTGACAAGCGCAAGGTGCGGCGTGACCGCGCCGACGTCTTCTGCTCGATTGAGGAGGGCGTGCGCGGCGCGAAGGCCGTCGAGTGGCGGCTGGTCGACGAGGTGGTGCCGAATTCGAAATGGAAGGAAGCAGTGGCAGCGCGCGCGAAGGAAATCGCTGCGCGATCGGACCGGCCGAAGGACGCCAAAGGCATCACGCTCACGCCACTCGGGCGGAAGATCGAGATGGATAGAGTAGCGTATTCGCACGTCGATGTGGAGATAGACCGCGAGCGCGGGCTCGCGACTGTGACCGTGCGCGGGCCTTCAGAGGGTGTGCCTTCTTCCGTTGAAGCGGCGCATGCGCTCGGCGCCAAGTTCTGGCCGCTGATTGTCGCACGCGAGCTCGACGACGCAACCCTGCATTTACGGACGAATGAAGCCGCAATCGGCGTTGTTCTGTTCCGCACCGATGGCAGGGCGCAAGCTGTGCTCGAGTACGATGATTTCGTTGCCAAAGCCGACGGCGACTGGCTGATGCGCGAGATCCGTCATTACTTGAAGCGCGTGCTCAAGCGCATCGATGTGACGGCGAAGAGCTTTATTGCCTTGATAGAGCCCGGTTCCTGCTTTGCCGGCACGCTCGCCGAGCTCGCCTTCGCTGCCGACCGCTCGCTGATGCTGATCGGCACGCGCGAGGGCGACAACCGCAAGGCCGCGGCGATCACGCTGGGGCCGGCGAATTTCGGGTTTTATCCGATGGGTAATGGTCTAACGCGCCTGGAGACGCGTTTTCTGGGCGAGCCGAAGACGCTCGAAACTTTGAAGAGCAAAATCGGTTTTGGCGTCGAGGGCGAGGAGGCTGCCAAACTGGGTTTCGTCACCGCCGCCTACGAAGATTTCGATTGGGCTGATGAAGTACGCATGATGCTCGAGGAGCGTACGAGCTTTTCGCCCGA
>Ga0126380_10000473_pt1 | contig 13360 bp, 18 predicted proteins | sample PanSoiMetPlot_26_FD_92544 | JGI IMG/M metagenome (GOLD analysis project Ga0126380, IMG submission 92544) | Tropical forest soil microbial communities from Panama - MetaG Plot_26 | ecosystem: Environmental > Terrestrial > Soil > Tropical forest > Bulk soil | place: Panama | collected 2016-02-17
CCAAGGGAGTAATCCTCAACGTCGATTGGACACGCGCCGGCAAAGACGCAATCGAGGGTCGGGATTACTCCTATTTTAGCCCGACATTTTTGCTTAACAACGGGAAGGTGGCGGGCTTAACCGAGCGTGGCGAGATCGGTTCGCTGACCAATAACCCGGCCTTTGAACAGATTGAGCGGATCGCAGCGTCAAGCGATCCCGACGATAACGACGATCCGGATGACGACAAACAAACTATGAACAAAGTAGCAGAAAAGCTCAAAAGCTTTGAACTGATAACCGCTGAGCAATGCGAGGACCAGGATGCCGTCGTTACGGCGGTCGTGACGCTGCACGCGGAATTAGAGGCGGTGCAGGCATCTAACGCCGCGCTGATCCAGGAAAACACAAACCTGAAGCTTGAGGCCGAACGGATCAAGGGCCAGGAAGCGGATGGAATCATTCAGGCGGCGATCGCTGAAGGTAAGATCGGCAGCCAGGATAAGGATTCGATCGGCTTTTTCCGTGCACAGTTGATTGCCTCGCCGGCGACAACCAAAAAAGTGCTGGCCTCGATGCCGCCTAATCCGGTGCTGAAGCAGGTGATCAACGTCAATGCCGGCGACTCGAGAGCCAACATTAACGATGGCCGGACTAAGGCGCGAATCGTGGCCGATATCCATAACGCGGTGAACGAGGTACTGGCGGCTAATCCCGGCATGACCTATACCGATGCCTGGGCCAAGGCTAAGCGGGAACACAAAGAGCTCTTTATTGAAGCTTAAAAAGAAATAGCAAAAATCACTCACTACTCCTAACAAACCTATGTCAAGTGTTGGAACCATAGTGCGCGACCCTGGGGTCGTGCAATTGTCAGTCGGCGTTTCGAGCGTAATCGTGCGCGGCAACGCCGTATCGATGGACCCGGCAACCAAGTTAGCGCGTATCGCGCAAACTGCCGATAGCGTCTACGGCATCGCGACCGGCGATGCGGACACCGATCTGGGCTACGTGCCTTTGGCGGTCAGAGGCGGGTACACGGTAGCGATTAAGCCGGCTGGCGCCGTGACGTTTGCGATTGGGGACAAGGTCTATTACGACGCGGCGGGCCAGAGCGGCAATTTCACCAATGTCGCCGGCACGGGCCAGGGGGCGATCGTCATCGGTTGGGTCGTGGACAAGAATGTTGACGCTCAAGGCTGCGTTGAAATGGCTTACATGACAATTTAAGGAGGACAGCAGACAATGGTTAAAGATCATGTACAACTTTTGACGTTCTCCCAGGGTGTCGTGGCCGATTGGGAGCGAAAAAACCAGATAGCGCAGTTTATTGCGCCTGAAGTGGTGGTAGGCGGCGGAATTTATCACTATCACGATTACAAGAAAGGGAACGCCTTTAACCGGCTCGATATGCGCCGAGCGGTCGGCGGGCCGGCCAGGCAACTGGCAATCGATGTAGCGGACTTGCAGGCAATTAACCGCGAGTACGCGCTTGAGACCTTTATTGACGATCAGGAACGGGAAACCAACCCGGTCGATATCGGGGTGCTTGAGCAGCGCAAGATTACCGATCTTGTGAATACGGCCATGAACAATAATTTGTACATGGTGCTTGACCAGGCGCGCACTTTAGCGTCGAGCGCAATCGGTACCGGGGGTGTGTGGAGCAATTCGGCCAACGATCCGGTCAATGACATCAACTTGGCGTGCAAATCGATAGCCGATAACTACGGCGTTTTGCCGAATCGGATCTATTTCGATAGCAAGGCATGGTTGGTTTACATCAATAACCCGCTGGTCCGTGGTCGGTTCCAGGGGGTCTTGATTCAGGCGGTAACGCCAGCCAATGCGTCAACGGCTTGGAACATTCCCTTGGACTGCAAGGTGAACCAAGGTGCCCTTTACGAAGGAGTAGCTGCCGGTGCCGATTGCATCATCTTTTTCGGACAGGACGGCCCGAGCCAGTTTGATACCACGTTCATGAAGACGTTTGTCAACGTGGGGGGCCGGTTTACCAAGGTGATCAGCTGGCGGGATGAATCGACCTCAAGCGATAAGTATAAGTGCAGCTGGTACCAGAACATCGTGCTGACCGGACAGACTACGGCGGTGCGTTTTGCCGTAACTTAGTACTTAGTACCAATTTATGAGCAATGGAGCGGAATTAAAGCCCGATACCGCTGGTACCTATTTTGGAGAGCTTTCGCCCGGAGGAGGTTGGCGCTGGAACGGTACAGGGCTGCCCACGGACGACTGGGTAGCGGTTGAGCAACAGGCGGAAGTGACGCCATTGGTTAATCCGGCGGCTAAACGACACCATGTCTGGGCGATGAACTCGGCTGATTGCGCGTTTAAGACGGACTTAAGCGGATATCCTGGATTGACCTATGGCAAGCTATTGACCTTACCGACGGCTGAAGTGCAAAGGATCTACGCAATGAGTCCTTGAAAGGAACTCTTATGACACTTGATGACGCTCTTCGCAGTAATCCGGAGGACGAGGCAGTCGAGAGCCTGCGCAAGATCAACGAGTTGCTTTTCTTCATCGCCAAGACAATGGCACCGGAACCACCGACGCCTCCGGCTTCTGGCGAAGCTTAAGAAAAGAATAAAATGGCCTGGATTGCCTTAAGCGTTACCGACATCCAGAACAGTCTGACCGAGCAGGAGCAGAGCGGGATCTCTACTCCTGCCGCCGAGGCTGACCTGAGTGTTATTGTCCGGAGCGTGATGGGTCTGGTGCGCGGAAAGGTCAATTCCAACAAACGTAATCAGGGGCATCTGGGGCCGCCGGGCACGATTCCGGATGAGCTCTACGCCGCGGCGATCTCGATTGCGCGATTCAAATTTTTGACCCATCTGCCCGGGACGCAACTGATCACGGCGGAGCGCTCTGCCGATAAGGACGCAGCGTACCAACAGTTAGCCGATGTGGCTAATGGGGATCTGGTTGTGGTCAGAAGTGATGATGTTGGCGATCAGAGCCCAGATCCCGCTAGCTCGAGCGGCTCAAGTGCTCCGAGTCTGCAGGGCCCCTGGCCGGCGGACAACAATCCTTGGTACAATCCGGAACTGTATTGGTGATGATTACTTCGCTGATTCAATGGTTGGTTTTGGTGATCGTTGTGGCCTTGCTCTATTGGGTTTGCTCCCAGTTTGCGCCGGCACCGATCATGAAAGTTGTGCTTGTGGTCTGTGTGGTTGTCATCGTCTTGAGCCTGATCTGGCTGTTTTTGCCGCTGGCCCATATGGGAGGATTCCGTTGAAACTCGAGCGATGCAGATCAATGTCACCATCACGCTGAGCCCGGAGTTTCAGGCCAGATTGGCAAGGCTTGGAAACATTGCGCCCGTCCTTTTATCTGTCGGTGGCGAAGCCGTTTACGCGTTCCTGCGCGATTATCATTCCAAAATGGACTGGAAAGGGCCGAACTGGTTTCCTGGGCCTTATAGCGGGCAGTTTGCGCAGAACGTCGTACAAGGCTGGCAAAGACCGGTGGTGAGCGGCGATTCAGTGACGATTCGCAACACCTTCGGGCTGCTGGATTGGAAAATTCGGGGCGGCACAATTACACCCAAGAGAGCCAAAGCGTTGGCCATTCCCTTGATACCTGCGGCGCGAGGGCTTTACGCCAGCGAATATCCGGCGGCCAGAGGCCAGCAGCTTTTCAGAGAGGGCTCGGCGCTTTTTCAAGTCATGGGCGGCAGGGCAGAAGCCGTTTATGCCCTGGCCAGGAGTGTCACTCAAGGGCCGTGGCCGGGAGCGATGCCGCAGGATAACGATATCCGGCAGGCCTTTACCGAAGCCACTCAACAGTATCTTGAGGAACAATTTGCTCGAGCAGCTTAAGCAAAATGCCCTCGATTAATACAACGCTTTTAGCGCTCCAGGCTAGTGCGCAGGCTATCCTGGCAGCCGACGATATTTATAAAGGCTTACAGAGCAAGAACGGGCAAGCGATTCCAATTATCACCGAACAATTGGGCAACATCATCCAGCAGATCGACACGTGCCTGGGCCAAGTCGGGATCTGTGCGTTGATTGTGACGCCGGGCTTTAAGTTGCATAACAACCTCATTAATGATCCGCGCGGCTGGGCTGACTTGAGAATTACGCTGTACGAAAACGCCACAGTTAACCAAGGCAACGGAGGCACAGGGATTCAGGCAGTTCAGTTGGCTGAACGGACGGTGCTGATTTTGCACGCTGTTCCACACGGGGTCGTTACCGGTCCGGTCGGCGGGAACGAAGCGTCGACCTGTTTTCTTGGTGCTCCGCAACCGATTGAATTTGTGAATGTCGGGCCGCCATTGCAATACAATTGCAATTTTCAGGCCCATGTAATGCTTAACCCTACTTATCAATGATATGCCAAATGGACAAGTAACGCCTCAGGCGACAACGCCGCCGATTAGCGCGGTAAACAAGTTCCCGGCTGCCAGTACGTTTACTTTTGGCAGCACAAATGAAACTGGGATTGCGGTTGATACCTACGAGCAAAACGACCAAGTCGATACGTTTGAGCAGAAGAACGAGATCGGTAATGTTATTGAGGCCATCACGCACAATATGCGCAGTGAGATCACCTGCAGCGGTGAAATCCAAACGACAATGGCCTCGATTGTCGGCCAGATCTGGACTCCGACCAACCTGATTCTGCAACAGTACGGTGCCACTCCTCCGCCGGGTGTGATGATCGTTAAAAGCCTGACTTACAGCAAGGGCCGAGCCAAGAATATGTCGGTCAGGATCACCGGCACCTTCTATCCGCTGCTTACGGCATAAGCGCCATGGAGAACGGCAATTATCACGAAGAACTCCTGGCGACGACCAACACGAAACTTGCTGCGGTGCTGTTGGTTTTCGGCGCTAAGCTGCGCAAACAGATGCCGCTGGAGTGGTGCGATGTGCACGAATCGCGCCAGGCGTTTTTGCGTAAGGCGCAGCCCAGAACGCAGGTGACATTTAATTTCGAGAACGGCGGAGTGCCGGCGGCGGAGATAGTAAAAGCTTACGAGAAAGATCTGGGCGCATTGTACGCCAGCTTGGAGAGTGCGCTGGCAGCATTGAACGAGCAGCAAAAGAGCACTGTGCGCGATGCGGTTTCTCGGATCATCGCCCGGGCTTGTCGTGATGCGCTCGAGAAACGGGAATTCCTAGTCGATCTAATTAAATCGATGCCGGAAGACTCCAAGTGGGACCAGGTACACGCCAGTGGCGGTGCGCGGGCACCTTTTGTGCGGATGGGCAAGCGATGCAGTCCTGAGCTACGGGCGCATTATTTGGCCAAAATATAGATCCCTAGATTATGTATGAACGAAGAGATATTGGATTTAACGACGGATGAGGCGTTGCTTTCATCTTTGTCGGAGCATCGGCTCGCAGATGACGAGCTGAAACTGGAGCCTTACAGCCTGTTGCGCCAGGCGGTTGCAGCCGGTTTATGCGGGACATCAAAAACGGGGTTGTATAATGCGGTGATGACGGTCTGGGTTTGCACGCTAAATCCGAAAGAGGTGCTTGCGGCTCATGAGAACTTGGAACAAAGCCGCTTAAAAGCGTTCGAATGGGCTGAGACTCGCGGTTATAGCCTTCTTAATTGGGAGCCAGTTATCGACCTGTACAAACAGCTAAACGATGAACTGATGGCGGCGACCCATGTGCGGGTCAAGCCGATTGAGGGTGCCAATGGAGAAGAACACCCAAACGCTGGAGGGCAGCCGGCGTGATCGAGCTGGCCTGCACAATTGCGCCTTTGTGCGGGCTGTCATGGCACCAGATCATGTGGGAGCTGCCCGTGGCGGTTGCTTATCAGATGTTTAATTTTGCGCTGCAATTGCGCAGCGTCGAATTGATTCGAGGTCCAAGTGAAGCCGAACTTCTTGAGGATTTGAAGCGATGGCAGACGTAAATGTCACAGTTGGTTTAGACGCAAGTCAATTGGCTGGGCAGATTCAGCAAGCAAAAAGCCAACTGGCTGAGATTGATCCGTATAGGAATATCAGAGCAGGCACAGCAATTGGGGCACCGCCTCCATTTGGCTTAGGTGGGCCACCGCCTGTTCCTGGGCCTTTGACTCGAGCTGCTATGGCTCAAGTAGCGGCGAACAGGGAACTCGCGCAAACGGAAAATGAGGTGGCTGAAGCTGCAAGCCGAGCCGGAATCAATATCGGATCGATGATGGAACGGATGGCGCTTCGTTTGGGGATTCTTTATCTCTTTCATGAAGCGATTAAACAGATAATTGAAGCTTTTCAGCAAGCTGCTAACGCCGAGACTGATTTTGTTCATATTCAGGAAATGACTGCTCAGAGCACTGAGCAGACGGAAAAGACTTTTGATGCTCTAAGACAGATTGCGCACGATACCGGGCAGGATTTTGAAAAGATCGTAATCCCGGCATTCGTAAAACTCAGGGAACAGGGATTTGATCCGAGCGAAGCTGTCGAATTTGATCGGGTGATTTCAAGTGCGCTTGAAAAGACCGGGACCAATCTGAGCGATGTAGCGGCGAAAGCCGAAATTGGTGCCGCGAGCTTTGCTGATTTAGCCAAAGCTGCCAATGCTTTTGGAGACGTCGCTTTAGGCAAACTAGCGCAGAGCTGGATGCGCGCCGCAGAGGCTGAAAAGATTTATGGCCAGGAAATAGCGCGTGAGCACGAATTGACGCAGCGCGCCGTACAGGATGCAGAACGTTTAGCCGGCGCTCACGAACAGTTCGCTTCAAGCACAGGGTTAGCAAGCGGGGCGTTCCAGGCATTCCAACAGGCTGGGGCGCGGCCGAGTGCCTATGCGACAATTCCGAAATCATTAGCTGATCTGCCGGGTGGCCATCAGGCTTTTAGCCAGCTTTTAGGCGAGATGCAGAAGCGTTACGGCGAGGGGATGGCGCAGATCGCTAAGGAAGAACATTTGCCGACTGCTTTGGTTAAGGCAGGAGTAGCGGCCGGGATCAGCGGTTTTGACGAGAAGAGTTTATTGGCAGCGCAAAAGCGCGGTGTCGAAGAGCAGAACATTGCGCGAACACGCAAAGAGCAGGACGAACGCTATGAGCGGACAAAAGCTTTTGAGGATGCGCGGATCAACGCCAATAATGTAATCAGCCAGAAGATGCACGACCAAGTGGCGGCGGCCAAAGATTTAGACAAGGTGCTGGAAACCACTAATGGGCGGTTGCAGCAGATGGCCGATTGGTGGCATGAGCAACAAATGTCGGTAGGCGATGTAGCTCGTGGATTGCAACAAATTTTCACTACTAGGAGGCCGGAAACACCAGGTCAAGCTCGCGGTCAGGCACTGGCCGGCAGGACATTGCTCGATGCTCTGTGGTCGATGACCGGGTTGCCGGGTACTCCGGGTGGTTTGCTTCCTGCGCCGGCAGGTGTGCCAGGCACTCCGCAGGACGCCGGCAAACAGCTTTCAAGTCCGATTGTCGAAAAGCTTGATCAACTAATGAGCATGCTGCGCGGCCATGGCTAGTACTGGCATTATATTTAATTCGGTTACCAGCTTTGTGCTTAGCCCAGGCAAGACCAAGCGCCGGGTCAAGCGCGACGATCTGGACACCCTGCAGGAGGTCTGGACCGGGCCGGCGGGGGCTGAGGACGGCTTCATTCCGCAGATCGGGACCAAACATCGGCTCTACAGCCTCATGACATTAATCAATGCGAGCACGAAACAGCTGCCTGGGTTGGTTGTTGAGGTGACGCTTGATTATCACGGCAAGCTGGATAACACCGGCACGAGCTCTTATACCAGCGTGCCGACCATCAGCCGTTACTGGAGCGAGGGCGAGGTCGGTTATCAGAGCGGCGTTGCAACCATGGCTCGCCGTTACACGGGGCGTTGTGTTACGATCGCCTATATCACTAACCGGGTGCCGAGCGGGAATGCAACCAATATTGGGAGGGCCAACGAGTTTTTGGGCTTTCAGAATGTTTGGGATCAAGTCGTCAACCAGGGATTACCGCCGGTGCCGGGGAGCACCATTACGACCCAATTGCCGCCGATTGAGCAGATGTGCTGCACGGATGTCAGGACTGAAGACACCGCCGACGGTTGGTTTCGGGTGACCGAGACTTATCAGTCCAGAATGTTTCCTGGTGAGACGATTACACGGGTGATTCCCCAACCGCCGATCTTTCTCGGCTTTAAAAACATGTCCGACATTCCGGATCTTTTTGGTACTCCACAGACTTCTGCTACTGCCCAGCAAAAAGCCAATCAGACGCAGGCGGCTGCCCAGCAGGCTGGAGACAAGCAAGGGGTAAACGTGCCAGTGAGTTCTGCTGGGAATGCCGCAGATATCGCGCAAAGCACCGGGCTCGACCCAGCTTGGGGCAACGTTTCAACAACTTCGTCAGGCGAGGTAATCCCTCCTGATGGCAGCGTTCCCGACGTCGTCGGCACTGCTCAAGCAGCAGTGAGTACCGCGGATCCGCCGGCCGACGTGCAAACGGGTTGGTGGGAGCTTGGTGGCACGATTTTCCCGCCATCGCGTGCCGCGCGTTTAACGTTTTAAACTGCCAATGATTGAACGCATATCCATCGATTGGGCTTGGTTGCAAACGACGCTGAACCGGATCATTGATGCGCTTAACGAGCAAAAGCCCTTAGGCAGCGCCACGATTGCGATCAACGAATCGCCTAACGGCACACTGCTAAGCCTGGCTGCGCAACAGGGCGGCGGCGACACGACGGCTGCACCGAGTGCCGATACGCCTTGGAAAACGACACCGGACGGTGAAACGGCAAAGTGGCACCAGATCCTCGCTTTTGATCCGTCAACCAAAGCCGTCAGCACGATTTGGGTTTGGAGCGGCTCCTTGAAAGCGCCAGCCAACTGGTGGGAGACGGTTACCTTGGTTGATCCGGCCAATAACTGTGCACAAAGCCAAGCGGCAATTCTGGTCAAACATTAGCATGAGGACGCTGCTATCATATTGCCCTGGAAAAAGCGCTTGCGATCCGTGCGTGCCGCACATTGGGAATCTGGCTATTGTCGGTGTTGATTGGAGGAGTCTGGGATACCCAGGGCCGCACGTAGCCGTGCGATGGAGCAGCTCCGATGGTCCGATGTATCAATTGGTAGAGATATCAATTGTTTACACAATTCATGCGCAGGACAAAGATCATAATCCAGTTTCAACGGTATTCACTGTTAAAGGAAAGGTCACATTCACCGGCGGCGGTTCAGGTGCTTTTTTGCCCTTACCGCTTACTCCGTTACCCTTGACAATCGATTATATCAATCGGTTGCCGATGTATGCAGGCTCATTTGTTGGCTACAGCATTTTTCTGGAAGCTTCAACAACTGGTCCAGATAATCAGGGTCCGGTTCTCGGTCTGACTAATGGTCCGAATTTTATTGCCACACGGGATGACGGTTCAACGTTCAATATCGCATACGGATACGGATCTTGACATGGATGCTTTACTGACACAGCCCCAAAGAGAAGCGCGGTTCATCATTTGCCGAGGGTGCGAGCATCTTGCCACCAATCCGCTGACTTGCCGTGCGTGCGCTTGTGACCTGACTCGCAAACTTTGGTGGAGAGCGGCTAGGTGCCCGATAGGAAAATGGTAAACCCATGAACATCATTGTTGATCTCGATCTGAACCAGGTGGTTGAATCCTGGGGTTCGCGCAATCCGGCCCCGGCGATTCAGGTTAAGAGTCAGGACACGCCGACTTTTGCTATCTACTTTGCCCGCGGCAACATCAACTATGATATTGGCACCAGCCCCGGGCTTCGGTTCGGGCTTTATCAAGCGGGCAGCCCGAATGCACTGGTTCAGACAACCACATTTACGCGGACAACCGATGCACAGAATCGCGTTGTCTACGTTGCGTATCCGAATTTTAACACAACGGCGATGCTGTCTGCGATTGGGAGCAGCCAACAGCTGAGCGCTCTCGGTGAACTGCGTTATCAGACTAGTTACGGCACCATTGCCAGAACTCTGGATATTCCGTTTACGGTCCTGCGGAGTCTTTTGATCGAGACGAGCCTCGATACGACGATTGCCGCATTTACGACACCGGCGGTGGGGAGCAACGTTACGGTGCGCATCAATAACACGGGCTGGCTCTCGAACAACCTCAATATTTCGATTGGAGCCGGAGCTGGGGCGTACAAGGTCGTTTCGATCACCAATACCACGGATTTCGTGGCGCAAAATCTGGGCGGTGCAAACAATGCGGCCAGCGGCACCAATATACCAAGTGGAACTAATGTCGGAATCGCACCACCAAATGTTATCGGTGCCTTTCCTGATCCATCCATTATCGAGGTCACGACCCATAAGAACGTCGCAAACGGTTATGCGGGGCTTACCTCAGCTGCGATGCTGGCGACGACCATTATCCCGGTCGACACGCAGACCGTCCGTTTTAATTCGAATGGACAGTTATCCAGTTCAGCGATCATGGCGACGACGACCGCCAATTTCACTACGCCGGCAGCCAATGCGAACGTGCAGGTGACGCTGGCTTCGTCCAGCGGCTTAATTGCAGGCGCCTACATCAGAATTCCGATTGCCGGTTACTATTCAGTCGTATCGATTGACGACGCGACCCATGCCACGATTAAAAACATTGCTGATCCGTTCAATGCCGCGGGTGGCACAACCATCACAAGCGGTGCTGTATTGCTTCCGGCCCAGGCGGTATCCGGCGGCGGCGGTGGCGGGCAACCGGCTTATACGCAAACGACGGCGAGTTTTGTGGTGCCAGCTGTGGGTTCAACAGTGCCCGTGACGGTCGCCAGTACGGCTTGGATGGGCGGCAATGGCTATTACGTGTTCATCACCGGAGCCGGTTATTATGCAGTTCAATCGATCACTGATGCGACCCACGCTGTATTGACTAATGCCGGCGGTGCCAGTAACGCGACCCCAGGAGTGACAGTACCATCTGGCGCGACCGTTTCGGCTGCAGGGCCTGCCGGCGCAACTGGTTCGCCAGGACAAGGTTTAGCGGCTTATGACGCCCTCAGCGCGGGATTTACGATGCCGGCCGCAGGTGCCAATGTAACAATCTCGATCGGCAGTACGGCCTGGGTAGGCCAAAACCAGGTGCTCTATATCGCGAGCGCCGGATACATGTCCGTAATAGCGATCTCCAGCGCGACGCAGCTCAATGTCCAAAACCTGAATTATCCCGGGAACGCTTCAAGCGGCACCTCGATCGTCGCGGGCTCGCATGTCGGCCCAGGCGGTTTGCAAGGCGCGCAAGGCGCTGGCGGGGCGGGCCTGAACGCCTTTACGAACCTGGCCGCCAATTTCACGCAACCGGCGGTCAATAGTACCGTCACCATCAATGTCGGCACGAGCGCTTGGATTGCGGCCGGTCAAGGCGTCTATGTGCAGGGCGGCGGTTATTATCAAGTATCAACCGTTCCGGATTTGACCCACGTTACGCTGACCAATCTCGGCACTGCCGGCAACGCTGCACCGGCTGCTACGATTACTAGCGGTTCAACAGTGATGGTGACGCCCAGTGGTACACCGGGTTCTGGTGTGAATTCCTTCACAACCATATCGGCTTCGTTCACTCAGCCTGCAGTCGGCTCTAATGTCACAGTGACCCTTGGCAGTACCACCTGGATGGTGCAAAACCAGTACCTTTTCGTGAACGGCGGCGGCACATACCAAGTCGTCAATATTAACGACGCGACTCATGCCATTCTGCAGAGTGTTGCCGCGACCGGCAACGTTGTTTCAGGCTCGACCGTTCCCGCAGGCAGCGGCGTTTCGCCTTCCGGGCCTGCCGGACCTCAGGGTCCTAGCGGACCAAGTGGCGGTATTTCAGACGCTCCCAGTGACGGCAATACCTATGGCCGCAAGAATGCCGCCTGGAGTGTGGTGTCTTCTGGTGCCGGTCCGGTCTATCCATCCGCCAGAGCATTTGAAGACGACGATTTCACTGGTTACATCCAAACCAACAACGCTCCAAACGGTAAACTCCAATGGAACCTAAAAACTGCCGGCGGCGGCACGGCAACCAACGCGGATCAGACCGGCGTGACAGCCGCCGGGAAGGGGTTGGGCGTCTGGAAATTTACGGTAACCAATTCCGGCGATCTGCAAATGATCTCGCAAGGACCTGGCGCAGGTATAACTGCTCCGGGCATAATCGTTCCGGGCCTTGGAATATGCGATGTGGAATTTCGTATTTGGATAGGCGCTCTTCCAACCGGAGCCGACGATTTGATTGTCGAATGCGGACTTGGTGCCAATTTCGCCAGTGCGACGGGCCCTTACGGGGCGGATGTAATTTCCTTCTTTTACTATTACGGCGGTGCGTACACAAATTGGCAACTGCAAACATCGAAGGCCGGGACTAAAACGCTTGGGAACACTGGAGTAGCGGTGACGGCAGGGAACTGGTGGAAACTGCATCTCACGACCGACGCAGTATGGGGCACCATTACGCCGACTATCAATGGCACCGCTTACAGCGCTGCTACGGCTAATATCCCGACCAATAACCTGATGCCGTTCTTCAGAGTTTATAAGGGAGGCGGAACAACGGCGATAAGCGCCTACATAGATTATTTCTACAGGGATTATCAATTTACCAGATGAGGTTGCTATGCTGAACATCTTTCCACAGACCTTATGCAGCGGCGACACGATCCCGATTAATTTGACGTTCACAGATAAGGCGACCGGCAATCCATACAACTTAACCGGCAATACGATCGGTCTAACGGTTAAGACTGAGCCCGAAGACAGCGATGACACAAAGGCACCGTTTCACCAGGATGTCGTCGGTGACGCCACCGGCAAAGTGAGCTTTTCGATTACACCACTAGCGCCCGGCACTTATTGGCTGGACGTCAAGATGTGGACGGGGACGACGAGCGGGCCGCGGACCACGGTAATTCCGCCTTTGCAGTTTAATTTGGTTCAGAGCGTTACGACGCGTTAGGCATGGATATCGATGTCTTAATGGACGGGGCTGAGATTGGTATTGCGCTTGAAAGCCCAATATTTGCTTTTGAGGTCGATACGCCGGAGCTGAATTTTGAGTTTGGTTCGCCCGGGTTCAATTTAGCGCTTGATTCACCTGTACTGGACGTTCAATTCGCTTCTCCGCAACTGCTCCTTCCCGTTGCCGCCGCGGGCATCCCGGGTCCGCCTGGGCCAGTTGGACCGCAGGGGCCTCAAGGTGTTATCGGTCCAACAGGATCAACGGGTCAGACGGGGCCGGTTGGGCCGCCTGGGTCGCAAGGCTTGAGCGGTGCGCAAGGTCCGATGGGCCCGGCAGGCCCGACTGGGGCAACAGGAGCTGTGGGTGCTACGGGGCCACAAGGGCCGACGGGCGCTGCTTCTACGGTGCCGGGGCCGCAGGGGCCTATCGGGCCGCAAGGCTTGAC
>Ga0126380_10000474_pt1 | contig 13339 bp, 12 predicted proteins | sample PanSoiMetPlot_26_FD_92544 | JGI IMG/M metagenome (GOLD analysis project Ga0126380, IMG submission 92544) | Tropical forest soil microbial communities from Panama - MetaG Plot_26 | ecosystem: Environmental > Terrestrial > Soil > Tropical forest > Bulk soil | place: Panama | collected 2016-02-17
CCCGTGTACAACGGGCTGACCGACGAGTGGCACCCGACGCAAATGCTCGCCGACTTCCTCACCATGCACGAGTCCAGTCACAAGCCCTACGACACGATCCGCTATGCCTTCGTCGGCGACTGCCGGTTCAACATGGGCCGCTCCCTACTCGTGATGGGCGCGCTGATGGGCAGCGACGTCCGCCTGGCCGGCCCGGCCGAACTGCACCCGCCCAAGGATGTCGCCGACATCGCCGCCGACATCGCCAGCCGCACCGGCGCGCGCATCACGATCACCGAGGATCCGGGCGAGGCCGTCTCCGGGGTCGACTTCATTCACACGGACGTGTGGGTGTCCATGGGCGAGTCGAAGGACGTCTGGGTAGACCGGGTCCGGGTGCTCACCCCCTACCAGGTCAACACCGCCCTCATGCAGCGGTCCGGGAACCCGGCGGTCAAGTTCATGCACTGCCTGCCCGCGTTCCACGACCCGAACACCACCGTCGGGCGCGAGATCATGGAGCACACCGGCATGACCTCCGGGCTCGAAGTGACCGGTGAGGTCTTCGGGTCACCCGCCAGCATCGTGTTCGACCAGGCCGAGAACCGCCTGCACACGATCAAGGCAATCCTCGTGGCCACGCTCAGTTAGCGCTCGGCGTCCCGACGCCTTGCGGTCGTCCCAGCCGGCGACCGCGGTCAGCCGGCTGGAATAACACTTGACGCGCGCTCGCGGATCCGATCCGCGTAGCGTGGCAGGGTCAGCGGGTTGGGACGGGGTGAGGCCAATGGCGGATATCGAGCACGTCGTGGTGCTGATGCTGGAGAACCGGTCTTATGACCACCTCCTTGGCTACGTGCGGCATCCCGATCCGGCGTTCGACGGCCTGCTGGGCGGGGGCACGTTCCGCAACCCCAGGTGGGGACGCGGCCCGGCGGTGCCCGCGTCGCCGGCCGCGAAACAGGTGCTGCCGGTCGGCCCGGACCACTCACACGATGCGGTGATGGCGCAGCTGGCGCTCACCCGCGCCGGGGTGCCCAGGAACCGGGGTTTCGTGCGCAGCTACGAGCGCAAGGGCCGGGGCCTGAACCCGCCGGCGTTCGGCGGGCTGCTCGGGCCGCTGGTCAACCTGGCCCATGCCTGGTTCAAGCATTCCGGGCCGGCCATCAAGGGCCGCGGCCCGCTGGCCATGGCCTGCCAGCCCCCGGGGAACGTGCCGGTGCTGGCCACCCTGGCGCGCGAGTTCGCGGTGTGTTCCCGCTGGTTCTGCTCGGTGCCGGGCGAGACGTGGCCGAACCGGAACTTCGCGCACGCGGCGACCTCGGACGGGCAGACCCAGATCGAGGCCCGCCCCTACACCAACCGGACAATCTTCGAGCTGCTCGAAGACCACGACACGGACTGGCGGATCTATTACGACGACACCCCCCAGGTCTGGGCGTTCCCCGCGCTCTGGGACACCCCGCAGCGGCACGCGAAGTGGTTTCCGCTGGACACCTTCGCCGGGCACGTCGCCGCCGGAAGCCTGGCTGCCTACACGTTCATCGAGCCCAACCACCGCCCGCCGCTGCACGTACTCGACGACGGCTCCTCGGGCCTGAGCAACAGCCAGCATCCCGAGAACAACCTGGTCAGCAACGACGCCTACGACTCCTTCACCCTGTACGGCGAGTCGGACTTCACCCGCGCCGAACACCTGATCGCCTCGATCTACGAGGCGCTGCGGGGGCGCCAGGACGTGTTCGACAAGACCTTGCTGCTGATCACCTACGACGAGCACGGCGGTCTTTACGATCATGTCCCGCCGCCCACCGGCGTGCCCAGCCCGGGCGGTCCCATCAGCGGGGTGGGGCGCGTGCAGCGGGCGCTGCTGTACCGCAAGTGCGCCGCGTTCGATTTCACCATGCTCGGCCCCCGCGTCCCGGCGGTGGTCGTTTCGCCGCGGGTCCGCGCGGGCACGGTCGATACCCAGATCCACGACCACGCCAGCATCCCGGCCACGCTGCGGGCCCTGTTCGCCCCCCATGCGCGGCCGCTGACCGCGCGGGACCAGTGGTCGGCGCCGTTCCACGAACTGGCCACGCTGCCCGAGGCCCGCGCCGACCTGCCCGACCTGTCCGCGCACGACACCCCCCTCACCACCGCGATCAGCGCGCCGCGTGCCCCCACCGCGACCGCCGCGCCCCCCACCGCGACCGCCGCCGCCCCCGCCGCGACCGCCGCGCCCCCCGCCGCGACCGCCGCGCCGGCCTACTATCAGTCGTTCCTCACCCTCGCCGGGCAGGTCCAGCAGCATCTGGCCGCCGTCGGTGAACCGGAGGTGGCCACCCCGGCCACCGGGCCGGCCGTCGACCGGGGCACGCAGATCACCCGGGAATTCGCCGCCGCGGCCGACCGCCACCGCGAGTCGCTCGGCGAAGGGCCCCCGTGAACGGCTACCAGGTGGTGCCGATCGCCTGGGTGGAATCCCCGCTGACCGACCGGGCGCAGGCGCCGCGGCAGGGCGATGAGGGCGCGCCGGACGCGTGGCTGGTTTTCGAGCCCCGGGTCGCCGAGGGGATGGGGGACCTTCAGCCCGGTACCGACGTCCTCGTGCTGACCTGGCTGGACCGGGCCGCCCGTGACGTGCTGGTCACCCGGCCGCGTGGCGATCCCGCGAGCCCGCCGACGGGCGTATTCAGCACCCGCTCCCCGGACCGGCCCAACCCCATCGGGGTGCACCGGGTCCGCATCGTCGCGACCGAGGGCTTGCGGGTGCTGGTCCGCCCGCTCGAGGCACTGGACCAGACCCCGGTGCTCGATATCAAGCCGGTCCTGGACAAGACCGCCGAACGCTGACCGCCGGCCGGTGCCACCCGTCCAGGGGCTCGCGGGAATCCGCGCGGTAGCCCAGGCGATCCAAGACGCGTAGTGCGCCCGGTCACATGGGCCCGTAGAGGGTCAGGTCCAAGACGATGGCCATCATCACGGTCAGCAGCCGGGCCGAACGCGACACCGGGGCGGTGAACTCCACCTTGTAGTGGTCGGAGGGGGTGAGCATCTCCTTGGTGAAGCCGGCCCAGGTCTTGCGGAGCCACGCGAACTCGGCGCCTTGCGCGCCGGTCACCATGAAGTGCTTGAGCGCCAGGTCGCCGACCACCTTGCCGACGGTCTCGCCCTGACCGTCGATGAGGGTGTAGTGGCGGGTGGTGTGCGTGGCGCGGATCCGGCCGGCCAGCTCGCCTTCGGGGGTATGCAGCTCGGTGACCCGCTCCCTGTGGTGCTTGATCAACGTCAGCACCGGCTCGTTGGCCGCCGTGGTGACGGCGAGCACGCGCGCGTCGGGCAGCGGCTTGCTGGGAAAGTTGATCCGGGTGTGCGCCCCGGTCTCGGTGGCGATCGCCAGCAACTGCCGCTGCTCGTTGAAGATCTCATAGCTGGCACGATTGGGCAGGAATCGTCCCGGCTGATGGACCCGCAGCGCCTGGAAGTCAAAGGGATCGTCCACAACGGTGAGTATGCAGCAGTTGCGCGGCCAAAGCGACGGGGGCACCCGCCCAGCAGCAGGCACGCTGACCTCCGGGGGCCGCGCCCTACCCGGCGCGGCGCTCACCGTAAATGGCGAGCCCGCAGAGCACGACCATGCCCACGGCGGTGACCACCAGGAACCAGAACGGGTACCCGGGCAGGCCGGCTATCTGCCCGATGGCGTTCAGCAGCAGGAGCCCGACGCCAAGCCACCGGGCCCGCTGGCTGCCGGTCAGGATCCCCCATGCGGCGCCGAACTGCAGAATCGCGATGAGCAGCGTCACAAATCCCCAGGTACGCAGGTTGCCGAACAGATACCGCGGGGTGGCGCCGAAGTCATTCGAGCGGGCGATCAAGGCGAAGCTGGCCACGAGGTTGTAGCACGCGGCGAGGGCGACAAACCCGGCCGCGAAGGCAATCAGCCTCTTGTCGCGGGCCGTAAGGACGTCACGATCCGCGACCACGGCGGCTCCGGCCAATCGTTTCGGCTCCTGAAAATATTCAGGCTCGGGTCTGGGCGCGCTTTCCACGTTAGCCGACAACCCTCCGCGCGCCGCGTTACAGGTGGTTGAACCCGCCGGATTCCTCTTTGGACATGGGCACGGTGACCGGGTGCCTGCCGAAGTGGGCGACCGCGTCGCGGAAATCGTCCAGCAGCAGCGAGGCCATATCGCGGCTCACGCCCAGGCGGACCAGCACGCGTTGCACCGCGATGTCCGACGCCGTCCCGGTGAGGGTGTAGGCGGGCACCTGCCAGCCGCGGCCGCGCAGCCGGTCGGCCAGGTCGAACAGGGTGTACCCGGGATCTTCGCCCTCGGCGATCCGCCAGGTGACCGTGGGGATCCCGGTGCTGGGGTTGCTGTCGCAGAGCAGCTCGAACGGGCCCAGTTTGACGATCTCGGCAGCGAGATACTGCCCGATCTCGTAGGAGGCCTGGTGAATACGCCGGTAACCCTCGTAGCCCAGGCGCAGGAAGTTGTAGTACTGGGCGACGATCTGGCCCGCCGGGCGGGAGAAGTTGATCTGGAACACCGGCATGTCCCCGCCCAGGTAGTTGACGTGGAACACCAGGTCATCGGGGAGTTCGCTGGGGTCCCGCCAGATGACCCAGCCGACACCCAGGGGCGCCAGCCCGAACTTGTGGCCGGACGTGCTGATGGACTTGACCCGGGGCAGGCGGAAGTCGAAGGCCACATCCGGCGCACAGAACGGGGCCAGGAAGGCCCCGCTGGCCCCGTCGACATGGATGCCGACGTCCAGCCCGGTGTCCGCCTGCAACTGGTCCAGGGCATTCGCCATCTCCGCCACCGGCTCATACGCGCCGGTGTAGGTGACGCCCAAGGTCGGCACGACCATGATCGTGTTCTCGTCCACCCGTTCCAGCATCGTGGCCGGGTCCATGGCGTAGCGGCCATGGGCCATCGGCACCTCGCGAATCTCGACGTCCCAGTACCGGGCGAACTTGTGCCACACCACCTGGACCGGGCCGCACACCATGTTGGGCCGGTCGGCCGGCTTGCCGCTGGCCCGCCGCTGTGCCCGCCACCGCCACTTGGCCGCCATGCCGGCCAGCATGCAAGCCTCTGACGAGCCGATGGCGGACGTGCCCACCGTGTTGGCCCCGTCGGGCGCGTGCCACAGGTCGGCCAGCATGTGCACGCAGCGGCTCTCGATCTCGGCGGTCTGCGGGTACTCGTCCTTGTCGATCATGTTCTTGTTGACCGAGAGTGCCAGCAGCGCGAGTTGCTCGGGCTCCTCCCACGTCTGGCAGAACGTGGCCAGGTTCTGCCGGGCGTTGCCATCGAGCATCAGCTCGTCCGACACCACCTGGAAGGCCTCGCCCGGCACCGTGGAGTCCTGGGGAAACCGGTACTTGGGAACCGGCTTGGTCAGGTCGCGCCCGACGAACACGCAGTCGGTCAGGCGGTTACTAACGATGTCACGGTGATGCAACGGCATGGTCCGCATCCCTTGTGGTCGCGGCCCGCGTCGGTGCTTGCCCCGGAAAGCACCGCCGTCCGCCGCCAGCACGGAACGGGCCCGGTTGGGTCCGATGCTGCCGGGAGCGGCCGCGGAGGGCATCCCCTGCTACGGGTGGTTAACCGCCTGCCGGGCGTCCAGTTCCGCCCAGACCGCCTTGCCCCTTGCCGTCTGGCGGACGCCCCATTTCCCGGCCAGGGCCTCGATGAGAAGCAGGCCGAATCCGGACTCGTCAAGCCCGTCGGGCGCGCGCTGCCGTGGCACGCGTGCGTCGGCGTCATGGACCTCGATCCGCAGCCACGCCCCCGCGCCCTCCAGGCGCAGCGCCAGCGCGAGCGGGCCGGTCCGGGCGTGCCGGACCGCGTTGGTGACCAGTTCGGAGACGATCAGCACAGCGGTATCCTCCAGGTGGGCCACCCGCCAGGCCGCCAATGCGTCCCGGGTTGCCTGTCGCGCCTGCCCGGCCGCCCGCCCGGCCGCGGGCAGGGTCAGCGTCATCTGCCTGGCCACGTCACGCCTCGATCCCCTCGTCCGCCAGCTTCGAGGATCAGGCCCGGATCTGAGCGAAAGCTCAAGGCATGCTTACCGTTGGCCGGACATTTTCTGGCTACTAGCTGACCGTAAGCTCAGCATAGGCGGAGCGCGCCGCCCGGCCTGCCGCGCGCCGCGGCACGTCACCCGCTCCGGGTGAACCGGCGCCCGCGCCGCCAGGTAAGCCTGCTGGCATGCCGCCAACCGGAGGGACACGGCGATGCCGGAGGGGATGAGCACCGAGGTCTCTCCCCAGCCGGCCGGGCGTGACGCGGAGCAGCCGGAGCGCCAGAAACGCTGGGAAACGCTCGTCGAAGTCGTCGAGGTTCTCGTGCTGGCGATCGTCGCCGTCGCCACGGCGTGGAGCGGCTACATGGCCGCCAGGTGGGATGGCCAGCAGTCGCTGCGGTACGGGCACGCCAACGCCGACCGGTTCAAGGCGGACGCCGCGTCCACCCGCGGCGGCCAGGAGCTATCGGCGGACGCCTCGATGTTCACCGCGTACCTGCAGGCGCGGTCGGCCGGCGACAGCAAGCTCGCGAACATCTACGTCCGCCGTTTCACGCCCGACTACCGGGCCGCCTTTGCCGCCTGGCTGAAGACCAGCCCGTTCACCAACCCCGCCGCGCCACCCGGGCCCGGCTACATGCCGCAGTACCGCAATCCGAACCTCGAAGCCGCGGACCGGTACAACGCGGCCGCCTCGGCCACCTTCGACCAGGGCACCGCCGCCCGCGACAACGCCGAGCGCTACGTGCGCGATACCGTGCTGTTCGCGTCGGTGCTGTTCGTCATCGCGGTCGCGCAGCGGTTCACGGTGCGCTCGGTGCGCGTCACCACGACCGTGGTCGCCCTGGGCCTGGCCGCGTACACCACGTTCGCCGTGCTGGCCCTGCCGAGGATCTGACCGCATGATCCCCCGACATCAAGAGCCCGCGCCCGGCCGGTATGGCGCGCTCCTGCTCCTGCTGATCGTCAGCTATCTGATGTCGGCGTTCTTCTCCGGCCGGTGGGTCGAGTCGCTCCAGGTGGTGCTGTTCACCGTGGCCGGGGTGCTGGCGCTGCGCAATTCCACGGTGCCGCGGCGCGCGGTGCGCGTGTTGCTGGTCGCCGCGTTTTTCGGAGTGCCGGTCTTCTTCGCCCTCTCGTTCAGCAAGGCAACGGGGGACACCGGCACCGGGGTCGCCGACATCTGGATCGGCCTCGTGCTGCTCGCCTCGGCCGCGCTGATCGTCCGCCGCGTGCTGGGCTTCGGCACGGTGACCCTGCAGAGCATCTTCGGCGCGCTGAGCGCGTACCTCATCGTCGGCCTGATGTTCGCCGCCTTCTTCGCGGCGATCGACCACCTGGGCAGCGGCCCCTTCTTCGCGAGCGGCCAGCCGGCCAATACGCAGACGTTCCAGTACTTCAGCTTTACGACGCTGACCACACTGGGTTACGGCGACTTCACCGCCCTGGGCAATTCCGGGCGGGCGGTCGCGGTCTTGGAGGCGCTGACCGGCCAGGTCTTCCTGGCCACGCTGGTGGCCCGGCTGGTCGCGGCGTTCCGGGCCCCGGCCGACCGGCAGGACTGAGCTACCCGGGCAGGGCGGCCGCGTGCAGCCGGTGGTAGCGGCCGCCGGCCCGCAGGAGCTGATCATGGGTGCCGCGCTCGGCGACCCGGCCGGCCTCCAGCACGACGATCTCGTCGAGGCGGTCCAGGCCGTCCAGGTCGTGCGTGATAAGCAGGGTGGTCCGGCCCTCGGTCACCTCGAGCAGGTCGGCGGTCAGCGCGGCCCGGGTCTCCGGGTCCAGGTGGGCGGTGGGCTCGTCGAGGATCAGCACGGCGGGGTCGGCGAGCAGCGCCCTGGCCAGCACCAGCCGCTGGCGCTCGCCGCCGGACATGGCCGCGCCGCGCGCGCCGACCGGCGTGTCCCAGCCCAGCGGCAAACCGCGGATCCAGGGCAGCAGGCGCGCCCGGGCCGCGGCCTCCGCCAGTTCGTCGTCGGTCGCGCCCGGCCGGGCCAGGCAGAGGTTGTCGCGGATGGTGCCGGCGAAGATGTGCGAGTCCTGCAGGCACCCACCGATGATCTTCCGCACGTCGTCGGCGCGGTAACCGGCCAGGTCGGCACCGCCCAGGGTGACGCTGCCGCCGGCCGGTTCGCAGAAGCGCAGCAATACCGCGGCCACCGTGGACTTGCCCGCGCCCGCCGGGCCGACCAGCCCGACCCTCCGGCCGGGCGCGAGGTCCAGCTCGAAGCCGTCGAGCGCGAGCGGCGCATCCGCCGCGTACCGGACCCGGACGCCGCGCAACCGGACATGGAGCGGGCCGGCCGGCAACGGCCGCGGCCGCGCGGGCTCGGTGACCGGGCAGGGCGCGTCCAAGACCGCGCCGAGGCGGCGGGCCGAGGCGCGCGCGGCGCTGAGTTGCAGGGCGGCCGCCGGCATCACCGTGACCACCTCGAAGGAGGCCAGCGCGGCGAGGGTGATCACCGCCAGCGGCACCCGGGTGAGCGTGCCGCCGGAGACGGCCGCGACGCCCAGCACCAGGACCCCGCACACGGTCACGCCGGAGACGAGCATCGTCAGCCCGCCGCCGAGCCCGGCCGCCGCCGCGGAACGCCGCTCCAGCGCGGTCAGCCGGGCATCGGCCTCGGCCACGGCGGCAAGGGCGTCGTCCTGTGCGCCGAACGCGTGCAGGTCGGCGGCCCCGGCGAGGATGTCGGTCACGGTCGCGCCCAGGTCACCGCGCAGCGGCGCGGTCCGGTGCGCCGCCCGGCGGGAGACCGCCACGGCGAGCGCCGGCACCGCGACCCCGGCGGTGAGCAGCCCCAGCGCGAGAACGGCACCGGCGGGCGCGAGGATCAGCAGGCAGGCCGCCACCGCGCCCCCGCCGGTCAGGAACGCGGCCAGCGGGGGGCCGATGCCCCGCAGGTACAGGTCCTGGGTCGCGTCGACGTCGCTGATCAGCCGGGCGAGCAGGTCACCGGACCGGAAGGCGGCAAGCCCGGCAGGGGCCAGCCGTTCGGCCCGGCGGTAGACCGACGTCCGGATGTCCGCGAGGACGCGGAACGCTACATCATGCGAGGTCAGCCGTTCGAGGTAGCGGAACACCCCGCGCCCGGCGCTCAGCCCGCGGACCGCCACCACCGCGACCGAGATGGCCACGATGCCCGGATGCTCGGAGGCGCGGGCGAGCAGGAACCCGGACACGGCGAGCAGCGCCACGCCGCAGCCGGTCGCGGCGGCACCGGCCAGCACCGAGAGCAGCAGGCGCGCGCGCAGCGGCCGGGCCAGCCGCAGCAGGCGCAGCAGCGGGCGCCGGTGACCCCGGTTCACCGGGGCACCGCCGCCAAGGGCCGGTCACCGGGTCCGGTGGGCTGGGCGGCCGGCGCCACCCTCCCCCGGTCCAGGCGGATGACGCGGTCGGCGCTCCCGGCCTGGTCCTGGCGGTGGGTGATCAGGATGACGGTCCGCCCGGCCGGCACGGCCTCGACGGCGTCCCCGATCTGGCGCGCGCTCACCGGGTCCAGGTGGGCGGCGGGCTCGTCCAGGAGCAGTATCGGCGCGTCCCGCAGGAACGCCCGCGCCAGCGCGATCTTCTGCCGCTGGCCCGGTGACAGCCGCGTCGCGCGCTCGCCCAGCGCGGTCTGGTAACCGGCCGGCCAGGCCTCGATGAACTCGGCGGCCCCGGCGAGGCGGGCGGCCCGGCGGATCGCCTCGCCGCTCGCGGCGCGGGAGCCGAGCGCGATGTTCTCGGCGGCGCTGCCCGCGAACAGGTAGGGCCGCTGCGGCACCCAGGCGATCCGGGCACGCCACTCATCGAGATCCAGCGCGGCCAGGCCGGTGCCGCCCACCGTGATCGTCCCCGACGCCGGCTCGACGAACCGGAGCAGCAAGGCCAGCAGCGTGCTCTTGCCCGCGCCGCTGGGCCCGGTCACGACGATCCGCTCGCCCGGCGAGATCGTCAGGCAGATCCGGTCCAGGGCGGGCCCGCGCCCCCCGGCGTAGGCCACGGTGACCTCGTGCAGGGCGATGACCCCGGCCGGGCGGCCGGCCCGCGGGCCGGCGCCACCAGGAGCCGCGGGCGCCGGCCGCGCCGGGCCCGGAGGAGGGGTGTCCAGGATCTCAAGTACCCGGCCGGCCGCGGCCGTGCCTTCGGTGCTGGCGTGGAACTGCGCGGCGGCCGCCCGCAGCGGAACGTAGGCCTCCGGGGTGAGCAGCAGCACCAGCAGCGCGGTCTGGTACATCATGTGGCCGGACAGCAGCCGCAGCCCCACCTCCACCGCGACCAGCGCGGTGGCCACCGCGGCGGTCAGCTCGAGCACCAGGGCGGACAGGAAGGCCACCCGCAGCGCGGACATGGTGGCCGCCCGGTAGGCGCCGGTGACCTTCCCGATCACCTGCTCCTGCGCCTTCGCGCGGCCGAAGACCTTGAGGGTCGGCAGCCCCTCCACCACGTCGAGGAAGTGCCCGGAAAGCGTGGCCAGCAGCCGCCACTGCCGGCGCGTCCGCGCCTTGGCCTGCGAGCCAACCAGGACGGCGAACACGGGGATGAGCGGCACGGTGACGGCGATGACGACCGCGGAGGGCCAGTCGGCGGCGGCCACCCGCGCCAGCACGGCAACGGGGACCACGGCCGCCAGCACCAGTTGCGGCAGGTAGCGGGCGAAGTAGGCATCCAGCCCGTCCAGGCCCCTGGTGGCCAGCGCGGCGAGTTCGCCGGTCTGCTGACCAGCCAGCCATCCCGGGCCGAGCCGCAGCGCGCGGGCGGTCACGCCGCGCCGTAGCTGCGACTTCACCCGGGCCGCCGCCCGCAGCGCCACCACTTCGCCCGCCCCGGTCACCACGGCCCGCCCCGCCACCACGGCCGGCAGCAGAAGCAGGGATGCCCGCACCGCGGCCAGGCCCCCACCGCGAACGGCGCCGGCGAGCGCGCCCGCGAGCAGGCCCGCCTGCGCCAGGATCAGCGCGGCCCCGGCCAGCCCGAGGGCGATCGCGCAGAGCAGGTAACCGCGCGCCGCCGCGGCGTGCCGCAAGAGCCGCGGATCCACCGCCCGCACGGCCCTTACGGGGCCGGTACCGCGCCCGGCCGGGACCGTCACTGCGGCGGCTCGACATAACGGCGTTGCTCGTATACCTCCGTGGCGGCGCGGGAGCGCCGCCGGGAGACCAGCACCGCGACCGACACGACGAGGCCGACCGCGCCGGCGATCATCAAGATCACGCCGGTGGCATGGAGGTCGACGTATTTGGGCTTCCACGTCACCGCGAAACGCAAGATGGCGCCGATGGCGATCAGTGCGATGCTCCCGCCGATGGTCATGACAGCGTTCTCCCAACCTCGGGCCGCCGCTCGGCGGCGGCGTGCCGGGGCATGTCAGCCGGGCCACACTCGCGTGCCCGTGCGGGCTCTTCGTCCCAGCTTGCGACCGACGCCACCATCGCGCCTCGCCCGGACGGAGTGACTAACGGCGACGAAGTAACTGGCGGCGCGGTTTCGCGGGCCGCGGCGGGATACCGATTCCTGGCCGGCGAAGGCCGTTTCCCGGCCCATTCACCCCGGCCGGGTGAGGCGCGGCACGGCCGCCAGGAACCAGCGTGAACGGATACGAGGCCGCGCCTTCGCGGGGGGCCGCGGCACGGCAGCGCCCGGAGTCACAAGGAGATGACCCCCTTGTCCGAGACCGACAGCGAACCGGCCGGCCCCGAGGGTGCCGCCGGGCTCAGCCAGGACGAGCGCGCTGAACTGGCACGCCTGCGCAGCGAGGTGACCGAATTGCGAAGCGAACAGGCAGGCCAGCCACCGCGGCGCCGTCGCGCCTGGCGGACCCCCGTCGCCGCGCTGCTCATCGTGATCGGCTGCGTGCTCGCCCCGGTGGCCGTGATAGGGGTCTGGACCGCCAACCAGGTCTCGGACACCAATCGCTACGTCGCGAACATCGAGCCGCTGATCCACGACCCGGCCATCCAGAACGCGCTGACCGACAAGATCACGGTTGCGATTACCAGCCGCCTCAACGTGGCCGGGCTCACCACCCAGGCCGCTGACGCGCTGACAAGCAGGGGCCTGAGCCGGGTGGGCACGCTGCTCGGCTCGGTCGCCCCCCAGGTGGCGAGCGCCGTCAACGGGTACATTCACAGCACCGTGCACAAGATCGTGACCGGCCCCAGGTTCGCCAACGCCTGGGTTCAGGTCAACAGGGCGGCCCACCAGGCCCTGGTGCAAGCCCTGTCCGGGCGCGGCGGCACGATCAGCGTCAGGAACGGCCAGGTCGTCCTCGACCTCGCCCCGTTCATCGCGATCGTCAAGCAGAACCTGGTCCAGCGCGGGTTGACGATAGTCAACAGGCTTCCGCCGATCCACCCCACGATCGCGCTGTTCTCCTCCAAGACCCTGACCCAGGCGCAGACGCTCTACCGGCTGATCAACAACCTGAAGATCGTGCTGCCGATACTGTCCCTGCTGTTGATCGCCGCGGGGGTGTACATCGCCCGGGAGCACCGGCGCGCCCTGATCGGGGCCGGGCTGGGCTTCGCCGCGTCCATGCTGGTCCTCGGCGCGGTGCTGCTGATCTTCCGCGGCGTCTACCTCAACAGCGTCCCCAACTCGGTGTTCCCCAGCGACGCCGCCGCCGCCGCGTTCGACACGCTGGTCCGCTTCATCAAGATCGGTCTGCGGGCGCTTCTGGTCCTGGGCTTGGTGGTGGCGATCGCCGCGTTCTTTACCGGGCCGTCGGTGACCGCGGTGCGGAGCCGTGCGGCCTTCGTCAAGGGCTTCGACTGGATTCGGTCGACCGGCGAGCGCCGGGGGGTGAGCACCGGGCCGGCCGGCCGGTGGACCTACGAGCACCGGCGCGGCCTTCGCATCGGCGCGGTGGCCCTCGCCGCCGTCATCTTCGTGTTCCAGGGGCGCCCCACCGCCGCGAGCGTCATCTGGCTGGTCGTCATCCTGCTGCTGGTCCTCGGGCTCATCGAGCTGATCGGCAGGCCCCCTGCCAAGCCAGAAGTTGCCGGCCAGACTTGAGCACGACTATGTCCACGTCGAGGCGGCCGCGCCGGGTCCGGCGGTAGCGGAACGATGCTGATACAGGCTGCCGGGCTGGCGCTGCTGGCGGCGCTGTCCCCGACGGCGCTGCTGGTCGCCGCCGTCTACCTCGGCTCCGCCCGGCCCCGGCTGGTCACCGCGTTCTACCTCGCCGGCGCGGTGCTCATGAGCCTGCTCATGGGCGTGATTCTGCTCGCGGTGCTGCGCAGCGCCAGCCTGCAGCGCCCGGCGGAGCACACGCCGCGGTACGGGCTGCGCCTCGCCCTGGGCATCCTGCTGCTGGCGGCGGCCGTGGTGGTCGCACGGCGCAAGCCG
>Ga0126380_10000475_pt1 | contig 13285 bp, 16 predicted proteins | sample PanSoiMetPlot_26_FD_92544 | JGI IMG/M metagenome (GOLD analysis project Ga0126380, IMG submission 92544) | Tropical forest soil microbial communities from Panama - MetaG Plot_26 | ecosystem: Environmental > Terrestrial > Soil > Tropical forest > Bulk soil | place: Panama | collected 2016-02-17
ATCAGCTCCCGAAACATCGGACCTTCAATAGACTGCTGGAGATAAATAGAATCTCCTGCCGCTAAACTGGCCTTTGTCGTAGTGGATGTGATACGCAAAAAAGCGGTTGTAATAGCATAGGAGGTACCAGGAATGGAAACCCCTGCCGTTGCTCCCAAACCAGATTGGAAGCCTTGTCCCTGAGCAGTCAATGTGCCGCCGCATCCCAATACCCAGCGATCTTCAATAAAATTAGTGCCAGCCGAAACATTAACCGCTGTCCGACAATTGCGCTGCGTCACCTCTCCATTCGGGTTTCCAACACTTGAAAACGACCTGAGCCTGACCGCAGTGATCTGGCTGGGACCCTGGAATGAAAAGATCCTGAACGCCGTGCCGTCGCATACCACGCCGATCGCGACCCCGGCCGCCAGTTCGCCTCCGGCCAGAGCTGTACCGTCGCATGCCGTAATCGGGAGCGAGGATAGCGGGGAAACGGTCAGGGTCGAAGCGCCGGTATTAGTGGTCGTCGGCTTGAAAAAGACGGTCATTCCGTTGTTGTAAGCGCTCGGCGCTCCGTAAGTGCAGGTAACACTGTAAGCGTTGACGGCACCCGTATCGGTCAAGGGTCCGTTGACACTGCCAAGACTTGAATCATTGATCGCCCCGGTCGCGTTGTTCGCGTTCTGGTCCAGGAGTGCCAGGCTCCAATTGGGACTAGTGGAAGCAAAGAGATTGGGACTAGCAACTCGATTAGCCATTTTTTCCTTTATCCTTTAGACTGCATCATCTTACGGAAACTGATGACAATCGCCTGCAACACCGCATTAGAAGACGATAAGGTGATATTAAGGCCCATGCCGCGTTCCTGAAACGGAACCACAAACTGGGCCAGGAGATAAGTAAACCCACTAATGCCAAGCCAGTGACCAGTCACGCCGCTCGCATTGACCCACACCCCGATTGTGCCAAGGGAATTAAACCAGTCTCCCAAATCAACGTTATAGTTCTGCGTGATACAGCTTGCCGGCGATTGACCGGGACCACAAATGACTCCGGTAGAATTAACCTCGCACACGGTGAGAGTAGCCGGCTCGGTCAATACCAACTGGATGGCCGCATTAGTAAACCAGTCATACGTCAGCTTGGAATAAAAGTCCCAGATCTTGGTGTTGAAAGTGCTCGTTACATTCGCGCTACCGCCAAACAGGTCGTAAAAGTTAGTTCCATCCGAATAATACGTAATGGGTCGATTGTTATTCAGAGCGCTTGAGATGGAGCCGCAAACCCATTTAAGGACGCCAGTCCCGCTCCCGGTCTGGGGGATAATCCGAAACCATTGCTGGTTAATGGTGTAACCGAACACGGTCCAATTGTTGTCTCCCGTCCAACGACAAGCCCAGAAGACACAGGGCATCTGCAGGACGATCCCCCATGTGCAACTCCAGGAGCAATTAGCGAGATCCAACCCCTGGAAGAATCCATCCAGGGCATTGGAGATTTTGCTGGGGAAAGAACCGTTAATGACCCAGAACCCGAAAACGTTAGCAAAAAAGAGCATGCCACCGTATTCGGTAATGGACCATTTATTAATCGGACCGACCTGGGTTTCAAGAGTCGGTTGCTGAAAGGAGAGAGTCGTGATTCCGGCCACGGTCAAAGGCTGGAGATTGTAGAGGGTCTTGATCCAGTTGCTCCCGAACACGTACAGGCTGCCATTGTAATCCCTCAGGGCGATTATCGGGTTAGCGCATCGGCCCTCGGTAATTACAAAGGTGCCGCTGTCGCCGCTAAAACTGTTATTGGTATTGGCATTGGTCCAGGTAAGGTCAAGACCATGACTGAGCCAGAGCCGGTTGGAATAGACCGCGATATGCTCGGCTGGTTGTCCCGAAAAGACAGTGCCCAGGGTCGTTCCGTTCCAACTGAAGATTTTGGACTGGCTCGGATCGGTGATCATCATCTGGGTTGCCTGCCAGTTGGCGATATCGCACGCCGGTCCAAAACCACTGCCCACATCGGTCATCACCCCGCTCGTATCCATCTGACGGATATGTGAATCGCTACACAAAATAAAGGTGTAGAGGTTGCCGTTTAAAATATCGGTATAGGCCCAGATCGTGGTGATACCGGCCGGCAACGAACCGATGATTCCACTGGGGCTTGGCACCTGCTGGAAAGCCGAAAGTTGCGGAACCCAGTTGATGAGTTCGTCAGCCTCCACATCACTGATGATCTGGCGCGAGGCGATATTGAACTTGTTCAGGCCCCCCCAGTTGACCGCCCCCTGCATCCCGGTAATCGGAGAAGTGGTCAGCGGAGGAATCTGGAACTCCTCATCACCTCCAGTTGTCCTGTTTACAGGCATTTAGTAAATACTTGAGTAAGGAACGCTAGCGAACGGAGTCGGAGTTGAAGAGGAAATCTTGGCAATCTCGCGCATCGCTTTCTCCTCGAAACGGTCAGCCGAATCCTCGTCATCATTAAAACTCCATGCCCAGCGGGCAGCTTCCAGAGGCACAACCGCTTCAGCAAAAGGGCTTGGCACCGCATAATCGATATCGGTGTAATTGTTCAAAGGCAACGGCAACCAGATAACCCGGACTTCCAGTTTCCACCCCACCCCCGATGGCGAAGGTCCAAGGTAAAGCCAGTCACCGCTTGAGAGGGTGGTGTAAGCTTCCGGCAAAGAGTTAATCGGGTTAAGCCGGTAGCGCTCATTCATATCGGTCCAGGTGATCGGCTCCAAGGGGATCTTCAGATTCGGAGTCTGAATAAAATTAGCGCCGACCACAGCCAGGATCGCCCGGGCGGTAGGTGCCTGGAGCTGAACTCCGGGCAGAATCACGTTTGCGAAGGAATAATTTTCCTGACCCTGGACCAGTGGAAAAGTGACAATCACCTGGGGTGCCAGGATATGGGAAATGACGCTGTCGCGAGCCTTATTGACGCAACGAATTAGTTGCCCATCGGTAAAAGTGATGGCATTGGCGTCATGCAAAAGAAACCGGGCATCGACAAGATAATCAAGCAAGGTTGCCACATCTAATTCTTCTCCAGAGCCAGGGGTGCAGCCAGTTCTTCCTCATACTCCGGGACCCTTTTCAACCTGAAATGGACCTTGTTTAAAAACCAGTTCTTATACTCCCGGTCATCATCGTAGCTACCCAGCATAGCACCGTTCGCCCCGCGAATAATCACGCCTTCAGAATCTTTCTGCGCATAAAACACCTTGGGACAAAGTCCCCCAAGCCGATGCTCAAGCTGGCTTTCTTCGTTGCGCTCCTTGATATCGGTGGCCCGCTCGAGGCGTCCGTCCTTGCTAAGCTGAACAGCCCAATGTTCGTAGGCGATAGCCAAAGGTATCCAGCGGATAATCGGCCGCTTTGCCTTGATCAGTTCCGCAGAACTGACCCGGTACTCGTAGGGTTTGGAATCATAGAACCAGGTCGGTTCGAAAGGCCCTTCGTTCACAACCCCTACTCTGATATCTTCAAGACTCATGGATAATCGATGGCCTGCTTTATACGATATAAAGTATAGGTCTGCCGGGTCGAAGTCGCCGGATTCTGGATACGCCAGGTGAGTCCATCGAGTTCAATCCACTGGAAAGTGGCTGCCGTCGAAGTAAAGACCGTGGTCCATGACCCCGCGATATTGACCTGTAACAAGGGGAAATTGGTGGCAAAAGCCGCTACCCACAACATCCGGCCCGGAGCCGGAATATAGTAATCGGTTGCCGTTGTGGACACGACCTGGAGATCTCCCGGCCACCAGGCGCAATCGACTTGCTCGGTGTAATTGGGTGGATACTGGAAGGAGAGAAAATTCTGGGCAAAAGAACTGAAACGGGTATTGGGATTAACCTGCCAGTTGTTGCCTCCAAGAGCGGGAGGCTGCTGAACCCAAACACCACCGGTTGGACCCGTGCCAGGGGTCGAAGCGACCGTACCCGGAATCGCGTAGACACTTCCTGCTCTCTGGACAAAGGAACCTGCTACCGGAAGGGTGCCGTTGCCGGCGGGGTAAGTCGCCGTGTTATCGAAAGCCTGGGCGAGCCAGGTGACTGTCGATGGAATCTGGATCGCACCGTAATTAGGGAAACCGCGAGCAGCTTGCTGCTGCTGCATGAAAGGTGCCCATTTCTCGCCTCCGCGCGCTAAGTAACGATCATTTTGCTCTTGCTGCCAACGGCGCGAAAGCTGCCGCTCGGCTCGCCGTTCGTTCTCTAGTGGATCTTTCATATTCCTCCTACAAGGTGACAGTCCCGGTTATCCCGTATAACACGGAAGAAGCCCTTGGTTTCGTATTGATGAACTGCGCCAGGAGCAAGACCACCGCCACATAGTTAAGTTGCAATGCTGGGACCATGCTTTGAAAATCGATCATTGCCCAGTTGCAGCGTTCATGGACCTGGGCAGTGAGATAATTGGTGTTGGTCTGCCAGATGTAACCCTCAGTCAGGTAAGGGTCGCAATAGACGGGCACCCCCATGATCTCCATCGCCAGAAAGCTTGAGGTATACTTATCTAGCTGGGACTCAGTTGTGATGATGCGTTCCAGGGATAGAAAATCCTGCTGAAGCTGCGCAAAAGTCGAGGGGCCGCAAACCGCGAAATCCGGTTTTTCGCCCTGCTGTTTAAAGTTACCAATCGTGTATAACGAGAATAAAGCCCTGGTAATAGGCGCATTAACATTATATCTCTTGCTCTGCCACCAGAGGTTTCCGGCACGGGGGATATTACCAAAGTTAGCATTGTTAGTGCCGTCATCGATCAGCCAGTTAAGTCCCTGGAGCTGGGTGTTATCACTAACATTAGTGGCTAACATATTTTCCATCAGATCCCCGGTGGCGTTCCCGGCATCGGTCATCCGCAATTCAACGACATCATGAATTTTTTGCTCGTCCTGCTGCAAAATTTCGTTCAAATAGACGGGGATCGGGCAGGCGATCATCACATAGGGCCAGGCTGCGCTCTGAATGAAAGGCAGTGGTGCAGGGTTGTTAAAAGCCCCGGTGAATGTCGTGACTTGCGGGACTACACCCGGAGCATACTGGACATTGGCCATCAAATTATCCAGGCCTCCGGTAGCCGGAATCGCATTGGAAAAGAGCGCCGTAATCAGCGGTCGTTGATTATAGATTTCACAGACTGCGTCCGCTAAATATGAGCGCCTAGTAATAGCACTCATAAAATTCCCGTACGCGCCCGTCGGTTCTGCACCCTGTCCGAGTGCTAGTGGGAATAATGCCATAGTATATTTATTGTTAGACTCCTAGGGATTCCTTAAAATCATTGGAGGCTTGGGTGGCCAGTTTCCTGATATAGACTTTACGCTCACGCCGAGGCATCAGGGCAGGGTTAACCTTGGGATCACGGCTGGCGAGGTCTTCGCGCCATTGTTCGCGTCCGCCATCTGATGGCATACCGAAAGGATTTCCCACTCCAACCGTGGATGGCCCAATGGGCATATCGAGCCGGCGCAGGGTATCAGCCGCTGCTACATAGGAACTAAAGAGCATTCCTTCCTCCTTGGCGGCTTTCTCCATGCGGTCCTCAAGCTCCTTAATGCGCTTATCGCTAAAACCCCGGGCGCGCATAGTGGCGCGTTCCTGCTCGTAACGGTCAGCGCTGGAGCGCTCGGCGAGTTGTTGCTCGAGCTTTGAGATGCGCTCCTGGAGCGGTGCCGTGGCACCATCGAGGATCTTCTGCTCTTTGATTGCCGGATGATCCGGCATTTTATCCTTGTAACGGCGCAAAGTTTCGGTGCGATACTCCGCATCATTGGCCATCAAGTCAAAGAGTTTAACGTCGTCCTGGGTCATGGCGAGGTCTGAAAGTAAGAAGCACCGGTTGGCACAGTTGCCGAAGTTGTGGTGAGTCCGCGGGTGGTGCCAAAGTTAAGATAGTTACCCAACCAACCTGAATCCATGCCGCCACTGCCCAGGAGTTGATTGAAGGCATCACCAAAAGAATAACAAGGCGTGGTTTGCCCCCAGGGAGCCACAATCTGGTAAGTGGTTGCTTGCCCGACCTGGGTAGCACCCGGTGGATAAGTGCAAAGCACAGTAAGGTAAAAGGCCGTGGAGGCAGCCATAGGCGCTCGAGCCCCCCTAGCGTTTACCAACTTTCATGACCCGATTGCCACTGCGGTTACGCGGTGCCGTGCGTTCCTTGCTTACCGGCCCCACATCGCCAATATCCGGAGGCGACATGATTGGTCCGCGGTTATGACCGCCCGGGTCAAACGGACTTTTGGGCTTACCGAAACTAGGGTTAATAGGAATTGACTGAGCCATAAATTACCTCTCTTTTTTTCGACCCCCAAAAAAAGGGCGGGGTTTCTGTTCCAACGGACCGGTGAGTTGTGCCGGACTATAACCTGGAGTGGACCTGATGCGGTCCTGGGTCTGAAAATCGTCTTTGTGATAGCGCTGCTTGGCCAACATGGTCGGAGGGCGGATATCCTGGATGGACCCCACGATCTTGTTAAACTCTTCGCAGCCTACCGGCGAACACAACTGGTAAGCCCGGTCTGAATAGACGGGAGCCTTGATCACTTTGCCGTTGCAGCCGTAGTTCACCATGTTGCGAACCGGGAGCAGGTTATCGGCATTGCTCTTGATCCGACGTCCGTTGAGGTCACCGGACTCAAATTCGGCTTTCTTTGGCTTGTTGGACACTATCCTCCTCCTGGTGCTCCAGAGAACATCGGCGGCCGCCGACCTGCTCCGGGTGCCATCGCAATCGGGCCGCGAGGTGGACTGGGAGGCCCACCGGCGGCACCTCCCATTCCACCCAGAGGCGGACCCGAAGGTTGCGCGAGTGTTCCCGGAGTGGGGAGTTTGCCCCCTTTCATCGAGTCAGAATCAGGAGCAAACTCGCGGCTAAGACTGCGAAAAGCGCTATCGATACTTTTAAGATATTTGGAAGTGGGACTGAAAAGTCCGCGAACAAAATGGAGTGCTCCGGTAATCGAACGCATCATCTGCATCCCGAGGGCTTCATTACCGGCAGCCGTAACATTCTGGGGTGTGGGTGCGGTGGTGGGCGGGAGCATACCCGTGGCCTGGTCAGGCAAGGGTGTGCCCCCGGCAGGACTGCTCGGAACCGCATCTCCGGCGTCACCCGGAGGGGGAGCTGCTGCGCTTGCCGGACCCGGGCCACCGGCCGGAACCGGAGGTGCCATAGGTGGAGGCATTTTAGCAGATCCAATGCGATCCCTGAGTTTACTTCCGACCGCGACGACCGCGTTTGCGACCTCTACGGAACTCAATGAGTTCAAGCATTGGGAAAACTTCCTCCTTTCAAGAGTAAAGGAGTGCTACAAAAGTTGATGACATGCAATCATTTTCACGCATTACACCACAATCAATGCGAGCGGAACACCTAAAAAATGGAAGATCACTCTACATAGAAACACTCAAGGGCCTTGAGCAGATGGAGCATCTCGCGAAATTTCTAGACAAAGTAAAACCTTCCTCCTCAAGAGCGCGAACGACGCGAGAGCACATTAATCTTGTGCTCTTGGAGAGAGTTTGACAGTAGCCAGAAAAGCAAAAAGGGAATCTGCAAGACGCAATTTTTGGCTCTTGGTCATACCCCCTAGCGCGCCAGCGGTCCGACATGAATGCCGCTGACAAACCCCATCAGGATCCAGATCGCGTAAATCACAAACAAACAGATCGCGACCACCTGGATAATATGGGCAAACGGTGCCATGAACGGGATCTGGCTGGCCAGCCACACGACCAGGCCCAGGATGATGGCGACAACTAAAAGCTGCAAAAGCAGCGTAATCATTCTTCGCCCCCGGAGGCGCAGAGGGTGGCCCTCCCCTGAGCCCAAGAATCAGTTTCCATAAAAAGTCGGAAATCCCGCAGCAGGAATTATCATGGAATAGGCAGCTCTTCCACAAAGAGCATAATAAAGACTATCATAACTGGTCCAGCCTGCCTTTTTCCATTGCCAGAATTCTTCTCTTATACTTGGTCTGGTCATTGAATTTGGTAATCACTCCTCGCCTCCTCCACCCATGCCAACCGTGGCTTTGCCGCCACGTTTAAGTTGTTGCTGCATCTTAATTTGTTCTGCTGCTATTACCTTATCGTGCTCGATGTCACGCATTTCGCGTAAAATCGATTGCTCCATTACCGGACTCACCATCCGGATACCGCGACTTGGCAGAACCAGGCCCTGCTGGATCAACCATTTCGCGTCCAGTTTATGGTCCTGGATAGCGATGGGACTAGTGGAATGACCGTCAATCTTGATCCGGACATTGGCAGGAAACTGACTCAGTAAAAAGCGGGAACCGTTTTTATCGGTGAGGGTATGTGCATCGTAACGGCGCATATGCTCAAAAAGGAGTTGGCCGAAAGCGGCAGCCTGATCTTCGACTTCGAAAGATTTCATTAAAATCTCGGCACTGGCCAGGGCCATGAGATTGGCGGCGAGTCCCTCGCTCCTGATCCCGGGCTGGTTGCGACCGCGCAAAGCCGGCGAGAGTTCGCTCTGTTCCTCGAGTTGTTCGGCAATCGCAGCCATCATCGTAAAATCGGCTTCACTCATCTCCGGGCGGAAGCGCTCGATCCGCGCATTGGCGTTAGGCACCGCAATACGGCCGCCGGCCTTAGAGAAAGCGCGTAGCCTTTCTTCGAACCCGCCACCAAGACCAATTGCTGCGGTCGGAGGCCGGAGAGACTGCCGGAATTTTTCGTCCATCCCTTCCATCCTAGACAAATACCACTCCTGCAGTGGAGAGAGGTTATCCACCAGGCTCACACCCCAGAAGCTTTCGGGATCTTCGTCACCACAGATTTTGACATAAGGCAAGCAATTGGGTACACCCACCAGTGCTGCGGCCCGGTCGCGCAGGATCATCTGACCCGAGATCGTAAAGACCCGCCAGTCCCCAAGCCGGTCATCAAAGAGGCGCAACTCATAGAGTTCGACCGCGATCCGGTCGGGAATATCCTCCCCGTGGCTGGCAGTGGCACTGGGCCAATTTTCCGGTTTGGCCTGGAACATCGTTGCTCCGGGAGCCATCCCGGTAATGCGGCTTGCACCCAGAGCGCGATCAATTGCTACAAAGGCGAGTTTACCTAAGTAACTTTCACGGGCCCGGCCCTGGGGCAGCCACGCGTCCAATTCATCCAGTGTATGATAGGTACGCACGCAGGTTGCGTACTGACGGGAGAGGTCCCAACTCCCGGTGCCGGTTTCCCGCCCGACTCCGAAGTCCCTGGGATGAATCAGGTCAGCCCGGAGTTCGATCTCCCAGTTGGTCCGTTTCTGGGGTACCAGGGATATAATGCGACTGCCCAGAACAAGGCTCGAGCGGACTGCCAAGGGGAAAATCTTGTTCATCCCCAGTTCTTTCCATTCCAGGCGCAAGGCATCGGTCACACTATCGACCTCTAGAAAAGTATCCTGGTCATCCTCATCGGGAGGAATGACGATTTCAAAGCGCATGATCTGGGGGGCAAAGAGCAAGGCTGCCTGTTTCTTAATTGCCGGTGCTGCCTTGTTGAGCCGACCGCGGATCACCCCGGCTGCACCCTTGTCATAGATCGATTGCCACCGCGAATACTGGGTGGCGCGAGTCCCCATGCTCCGGGTACATAACCACCATTGCTCCATGACCTGGTCATAGAGCCTGCCTTTATTGTCCGCTAAAATCATACCTCTTTCTTATTAATACTCGCGCGCGCGCGCGCGCGCGCGCGAGGACTCTCGCGCGAGTGTCCCTACAAATGAAGCTCATGCACAAAGGCGGCTTTGCGCGCACGCTTGGCCAGTTGCTCAAAAACCCAACTCATTGGTTTATCACGGTCTTTTGCCCTCTGGATTAAATCCGGACTGTATCTGGCAACAAAGTCCGTCAGATCTTCGGGCGTCTTATCGGCAGCATTCATTCTCTGGAACGATGGGTAAAGACTGTTGAGCAACGCATAAGAGGTGAGAGGCCTGCGCCCACCTTTGCTCCGGGTGAAACCTCCGGATGCACATTGGGTGGAACAAAGGGTTTGCCATCCATTAGAAAAGGCGGCAATTGCACCCCGTCTTTGCGCATCGACTCAAACCCGCAATAGGCCCGGATCGGGGCTTGAGTTCCCGCCCATTCGGGCATCGTGTTATAGGCCAGACGCGGGTTGCGCACCCGGCTCACCACCGGCACCCCGTCCCGGTGATAGAGGTTACTGATCCCCATGATTTTAAAGTTCTGTGCGAAACTGCGATCCAGGCTGCGCGCCGAACCAGGTGTAGTGCGGCCACCCGCAGCGCCTGGAGGATGGCCGCTTTCCAGGCACGCTCTGATTCCAGTGAGAGGCGCACTACGGCTCCCGCACCGGGGACAGAGATCCAGTAATCCTTCATGAAGGGTTTCACATTTTGGGCACCTGAATGTTTTAAAGATTCCCATTGCATTTTAACCCTGGTAGAGATCTAAAGAGTCGCCTTCCATCCAAAGCCAGGGGGGAGTCTCGCCTTCTTGGGTGGATGAGAGACTCTCACTCAAGAGTCGCTCCCGCCATCCGTCGCTCAAGATTTTCATAAACTGGTCGGGACTTAAAGCGTGCGGATCCTTATCATGAACCTCTTTTAAGGTCGAAGAAAGATATTCTTCTCTTCCTCCGATATCCATATCCAGGACCTGGATATAAGCCATTGCGCCGATGGCAGCAGCCATCAGCCGATGATTCTGGGAGCCGCTCTCAATCTCGCCCGTACGCAGTTGCTGCAAGGTGGCACACTCGGCGATCAGCTCCTCGCTTTTAAGTTCAAGCATATCGCGCTCCAACAGGTTTTTAAAATTATGGAGCATCCGCGGCCGGGTCTTATAAGTAGTTTCCCAATGCAGGGTGCTCGTTGCTCCGTGGGTCGAATCGCCCCGGGCATAAAGATAATGACTGATTTTTTGAAAGTAGCGGGCTAACTTCGGCGCATAGCCGTAAGCCATCTCAGCCTGGAGCCGCTTAATCTCCTGGTAAACTTCCACCCCACCCCCCTGCATCTCGATATTTAAGTGGGTCTCGGATTCACCTGAATTGTACACTCCCACAAGGTGCAGAATCACCCAGGCAATCTGATAGGTGGGCACCTCGCGCTTAACCCATTCAGCCACCTGCAGGGCTTTATCGCTGTAACACTGAAAAACTTCGATCGCAGCATGATCACTCTGCTCGTGCGCCCCATGGGCCGGGTCGCACCCCAGACAATAACGAACCCGGGGACCCGAACAGGGTGGGCTGAAACACACCAGATCATAGTAAGAGGTACTGGCATCCACCTCGATCATGTCACTGTTCTCAAAACGCACCCCATCCCCGGGATCGAAAATGAAATAGCGCTTGGGTTCGGTCCGCGCCGCAACCGCGCGACTCATGGAAACTGAAAGCTTGTGCCCGTTAATAAAGGAGTTGCCTCCATAGGTCCACGCATGTTCGGGCAAAGGTGGATACTCCTGGTACATCAGTGCCAGATTATCTTTTTTTCGTTCCCTCAAATGCCAGCGCCACCAACTGATCTGGGTCGGGCGAATATCAAAGCCATAGCGTAACTTGACCCCTTCAACCCAGCCGGCCTCATCCCGGGTCAACCGCGGCAGAGCGCCCCAGTAGATATCAAAACGTTGCCGGTGCCGCGGATCAGAGAGGCAATGCTCATACCAGGGGTGAAGCCACCACCCGATAAAAATCGCCTCTTGAGTCGTATTGTCCGGCCTTGCTGCCAAATCGTAGAGTTCCTTGAATAAATTGGGCCCTTTGGCTGTGCCCTCAAACACATGCAGCCCAAGAGGGTTATTCTCCGAGATCGAACTCAAGAGTGAAAGGGTCCCCTCCTCGTCCTTCCAGCACCCCAGCTCCGTTCCCCAGCTCGCCGTAGCCCCAATCGAGCGGCCCAGACCCCCTTCATCGTCACTATTAGAGTTAAGCCAGTAAATCGCAGACCCGTTCTTGAAGGAGACAAAGTAACGGTTGTTCTCCTCAACCTCCTGCCTCCAGGCCGGCACCTTCTTCAAGCTCACAATAAACTGTTGCGCCAGACGCCGGTTCAACACCAGCCGAGTCGCTGTATCAGCGATAAAACAAAAAAGGAGACCGGCATGCTGAAAAGCCCACAATAACGCAATGCCCAACCCCAATGTGGTTACCCCGCTCTGGCGGCACTTGAGCACGTAAAAAGTGTTCTTGCCAAGCGCTTTGCCACGGGCAATCTCACTCAGGAGATAATTCTGGGTCGGTAACATCGGATCAAAGGGCACAAGCACACTCCCGCTCGCGTCCTCTATGTCCGCCTCCTCACGCCCCTCCTTTGCCGGAATAAGCACATGGGAGCACAGACTCTGCAATAATGCCGGATCAAATTGTATGTTTGAGTTTTTTTTCAACCTTATCCACACTCTAAAGGCTCTCAGAAAAAGGGAGGTGTCCCCCAAAAGCACAAGCCTTCCACCAAATAGTACGAAACTCTTTCTAAAAAGCCAAACCCTGCATCGCCTCGCCCGCTGGGCAAGCAGACGCGGACTCGCCCCTGCCCAAGCCGCAGGCCTGCTCATAAGAGAGGAACTCGCCCTCATGCAAAACCCACTGGATGGTTGGACCGGAGAAGAGCAGCAACTCATCTGCCTGGCCTGCGGTAAAGCGATGACCAGCAGAGAATATTCTCTGATGGGCAAAAAACTCTGGTCAACCATCCATGACAGCGAGTCCTGTATCTATAAAGCGGTCATGATGGCCGGAGGAGGCGCTGTGCGCTACTCGCGCGGCTGGACCCGCCGCCACCTCCCCCCAGATGGTAGCGACCCCTCTGAAAGCAAACCCTCCAAGCGCTGGTACCATGATCCCTTTTAAGACCCCAACCCACTCCAGCTAAAATATGCCATCCAATTGGGGTCGAAGAAAAAACGGCACTAACCCAAGAGCTCTGGGCACCAACCCTAAAGCTACCAATCCCCGTGCATTGGGCACAAACCCCAGAGCCTTAGGCACTAACCCAGAGCGCCCTGAAACGAAAATATTGGCAACAACGTAAAATCCTTCTAGCTAAACTCGCAAAAACCTGTGGAACATTGTTCCACAAATGCACTTTAAGCTTGACATCCACCTCTAAAAAGGGTTTCTCCTAGACCTCTTCCTAAAAATATTGCGTGTCCTAACCACACACAACCACTCTGTCTTGCTCCTCTTTTCCCCCTGCTCACCAAAGAAAAAGAACGAGTGAACCCCACCCGGTGAAACTTGCCCCCTCACCTTCGTTAGTCTCGCGTGAACGCTCATGCCCCCATTGGGGGCCCCTAC
>Ga0126380_10000477_pt1 | contig 13261 bp, 13 predicted proteins | sample PanSoiMetPlot_26_FD_92544 | JGI IMG/M metagenome (GOLD analysis project Ga0126380, IMG submission 92544) | Tropical forest soil microbial communities from Panama - MetaG Plot_26 | ecosystem: Environmental > Terrestrial > Soil > Tropical forest > Bulk soil | place: Panama | collected 2016-02-17
AGGCGCAGGCGCGGGCGCTGCCCGCCGTCCAGGCCGTCTACGAGGCCGCGCGGGCTAGCCCCCGGCGCGGCGTCCTAGCCGAGGGCAATCACCGGATGCTGTGCGACGCGCTGAGCGCGGTCGGCGTGCAGTTGGGCGGCTACGACCACGCCATCGCGATCTGGCTCGCCTGGTTTGAACCGGCGACGGTCGCGGTGGTCGCGGGCTGGGTCACTCGGGCGGGAGCGCGGCCATGACCAACAAGGGCGCTCGCGCGATTCTCGGCCTACCGCAGATGCCCGAGCGCCAGTTGCGGTTCCTGCTCGCGCTAGAAACCTTCACGCGGCGCGAGGACGGCTGGCGGCCGTCCGGAACGGAACTGCTCGCCGATGCGGCGGGGCTGTCGCCGAGGACCGTAGCTAAGGCTCGTAGCGAGCTCGTGGCTGCGGGCCTAATCGACTACCGGCGCGGCGACGGCCGGGGTCACGTCAGCACCTACCAAATCCGAGCGCCGGGGGTCGCAGACCACCATCTAAAGGTCGCAACAGAGGTTGCGACCTTTAAAGGTGGCAACGATGTTGCGACCTTTACACAGGCCGAAAGGTGGCAGCCCGAACCCGTAAAGGTGGCAGACCAGGCCGATAAAGGTAGCAGGCGAAACGCTCTGACCAGCCGAAACTCATTTGGTGCTCCTAAAGATTCTGCTCTTAAAGAGTCTGCTCTCCCGCGACCGGTGCTCGCGGGAAGCGGCGGACCTGCCGTCAACAGCCCCGAGGAAGGAAGCCGGGGACAGATTATTGATGATCAAGAAACTGGTGACAACAGCAAGAGCCCCCCGCCCTGCTTCGCAGGCGCGGAACGAGTCGCCCCACACCCGGCTAGGCATCTGCCCCGAGTGCGAGCAACCCGTCGCGGTGACAGGTAACGGGAAGATCGGCCGCCACACCGCCACCGAACGCAGGAACCCGGGCACCCGGTACCGGTGCCCCGCCGAGGGCCGCACCCCTCTCACGATGGTGACCCCGTGACCGCAGCTGACAGCGGCGGCCACCTCGGCGAGAGCCAATGCCCCGACTGCGGCGGGTGGTTCCGCATCGCGGGCGCGGGCTGCTCGCCGGGCATCCCGGCTGCCCCAACGGCGGCCCCGGCTCACGCCGAGAGCCGGTCGGGTCGGTGCGTCGTCCGCCGAGAGGCGGGCAAGGGCACTGTCCGGCGGGGCGAGTGCTCACAGAACAGGTCCATGATTGAGGGGTCCATATCACTTCGGGGTTCCGGCTTCGCCCGCCAACACAGGCTCCGGGTAACGCTTGGCCAGCCACCTGGCAAGAGCGTGAACGATCGCCAGTCCGGCCGCGAGAATCCCGATACCTGCGAGAATCTCCGAGCCACGATGGGCCGCTTCGGTGCCGATTTGGCCCGGTGCCGAAAGGGCGAGCACGAAGGCAAACGTGTAAAGGCTGTAGTAGATCCAATAGGACCTCTTGTACGCCATGATCGCCAGTACAAATGCGGCGGTGGCGAGCACGGCGATGACCCAGTGGGGCGGCTCGGCGATGGCCGCGGGCACGGCGGCCGCGGCGCCGACTGCCGTGCCAATCGCCTTTTCCCGTATGCGTTCCCGCTTGCCTATAATCACGTAGAAAATGAGCAGCAGGACCGGCTCGGGGACCCAGTAAGGCTCGGCCCATCCCAGTGCCACGCCGATCGACGCACTGGCCGCCATGACAGCTCCGAACATGATGGCCACCATGACAGCCTGCGATGCCGGGACTCGCTGGCCTTCAACGATGTCACGAGCCTTGAACCGGCGGGCCAACTCGGCGCCGTAGAGCGCGCCGATGCCGGCAATGACCCCATACACCACTGCATGGTTTCCCGACGAAACCGGCGTGGCGAACGTGGCAGCGAAGGGCAGCATGAGCAGCGGGGGCAGCCACCCCCATCGCATCCCGCCTCCGGCGACGGCACCCGCAACGGCAAGCACCACCACCCACCACCAGCCGTAGGCAGTGAAAGCTCCCAGCCCGGCCGCTACCGCGATCCCTGGTGCGACGTAGAACATCCGGCGGGTGCCGCCGACCATGCTGCCAGCCACGCCATAGAAAAGACCCACGAGCATTGCATCGGCGCCGAACGCCCCGACCAGCGCATCCATCAGCACAACTGGCAGGACAACACCTACCAGACAGGCCCCGGCCACGTGAATCGCCCGCCGCGTGCCCGAAGGCTTATCCGGGACCGCCTCGACGTGCTCGGTTTCGCTCACTCGCACATCCCCAGCCAGACACTCGCCGCCCACACTTTGACGAAAGGAATCATCCCATGACCAGCCAGCCCGACCCGATCACGGTGCTCCGCGTCCATTTGTCCGGCGACCCGGACGGCCGAGCGCTATTCGCGTTCTGCCACCGATCGCTCGCCACCCGGCTCGCCGCCGACGCCGCCGAATCGGCCGACGAGGTAACCGACCTAGGCCCCGGCGCGATGCTCACCGCCCAAATGCTCGACCCCGCCGATGTCACCCGGGGGCACCTGCTCACCGTAGGCGTCACCCAGGACGGGCGATGGCTTACCTGGCACCTGCCCGGCGTGCCCGAACCCCCGCCGGGATCACCGGGGGCTGCCGCGCAGGCCAACTAGGCCCTACGCTGGCCGTGATGGCTGCGGCCCTGTACTAGCCGGCTAGTTCTGCTCGCGCAGGCCCGGTTCGCCGCTAGCGGCCCCGTGCGCCCGGTTGCGTGGCGTGCGATCCGCCCTGCTCCCCGCGTTGAAAGCCGTAAGCCATGACTACACCGCCCCCGGTCACGACCGCCTCGTTTAGCGCGGTGATGTGGCCCCCCGATGTCGCACAGATCGTCAACCTGCTCCTGGGGGGTTCCCCGTTCGCCGGGTCGCTCACCCGCTACCCGACTAACCGCCATGAGGTCGCATTCCCCACGGCGAGCCCCGACCGGCCCGCGTGGACCGCAGAGGGCGCACCGCTGCCGATCATCGGCCTGCACGACGCCGCCGACATTGTGGCGACGGCGAAGCTCGGTGAGATCGTCATGCTGTCGAACGAGAGCGTGGCCGACACGTCGGTGAACCTCACCCAGCAGGTCGGGATGCTGCTCGCGGACGCCGCAGGCCCCGAGCTTGATCGTGGCCTGCTCTACGGCACGGGCTCACCGGAACCTATCGGCGTCGTCGCTAACGCGCCGGCCGTAGACGGCGCAGATGGCGCGAGTCCGTTCTCCCCGCCCCGATGAGGCTGGCCTGGCCTTCGACCGGTGCAACTGATCTGGCCCGACACGCCGAGCCATGCTGAGAAGGCCGGGGCTGGCACGTGATGATTCGACCCGCCCTGTGGCGAACCCTGGCACCGGCTCGCCAGAACACCCCAATCTGGGCGCCTGGGGCCGTCAGTCGATCGCGGCCTCTGAGAGTACAGATCTGGGCGGGCACGTGCGTCAGTGGCTGGTGGTGCGTCGATCGACTCCCGTCACGCTCCGCGATCGGGTGCGAGAGCCGATCTGACGGTTAGCGCCGTGTGCCAGACCGCGGGGAAGCTCATCAGTCCAATTCTGCGGAGGAGGTTTGCTACCCGCGGGCGATCGTGATCGGGCGTGCTGTGCGCTCGGCGAGGGCGGCAAGATCGCCCGGGTCGCTGGTGAGGACGATGGGGCTGGCGCAGGTGCTGGCGAAGGCGGCGACGACGGCGTCGGTGGCGGTGATCGTTGCGGGGCGGCCGGTGGCGGTGCGCAGCCGCGCCGCCTCCCGGGCGTGCGGCTCGGTCACGTCCCGGACCTGGCAGGCGCGCAGCAGCCGGTTGGCGTGGAAGTCGCGGCGGTGATCCCCGGTGAGCGACTCGGCCAGGACAACCGAGGGAACTTGTGCGGGCCATAGACCGCGTCGGCGTAGTTCCATGAGGCGGGCGCGCTGGCCTGCCAGCGCGCTGATGCCCCCGGCGTCCAGGATCAGCGTCATGCGCTGCGCGCCCGGCCGGTGCCATCCCGGCCGGCGGGCAGGATGGCATCGGCCCATTCCTGGGCCGCCCGAAGCTCGTGCTGCGGGACCGGCCCGAGCTCGTTGTCCAGGTCAGCAAGGTAAGCGTCGAGCTCGTCGATCTTGGCCCGGCGGTCCAGCTCCTCGGCCAGCGCCGCCGCGGCCAGGCGCGATACGTTCAGGCCCGCCTCCCTGGCTTGGCTGAGCAGGTCGTCGGGCAGCGTGATGTTCACCCTCGCCATGCGCATAATATACACACTATTGCGCCAGCGTGACGTCGCCCTTCAAGCCTGCGTTTCCGCGCCCCATACCCGCCCCAGAGCGTCTCGCTGAGTACAGAAGGCCAGGTCAGAGCGGTGCACAGCAACGCCCTCCGGAGCCGTGAGCACAGGTTCGAATCCCGCCGAGAGCACTGGTAAAAGGCATAAATTCGAACACTCTGACAATCTTGAGGCGAAGGGCGGCCAGGCCTGTGACCTGCGGCAACGCGGACGCGTTCCAGACCTTGCGCCCTATACGTGCCCACAGCGAAAGGCCGGGCAGGGCGAATTGTCTGCTCAGCAGCATCACACGCTCACGGTCTCTGGGCCGGAAACAGGCCGTTGCTCCTGCGCCGGCGCTGCAGCTACACGGTGATGGCCTCACCCTTAAGCACCTGCCACGCGAGGCCTGCCTAGCGGATGGGACAACCCCTTTCACCTGCGGGGTAAGCTGTCACGGACCCGGCGGTTGATCTAGGGCCTTACCGCGGCGCCGGGTCCGGTGAGGAAAGCTGGCTGATTACAGTGGCCCTGAATGGGGCGGCCAGCAGTTCGAGCAGCGGTGCGTACGCGCCCGTTGCTGCGGCTTCTTTCATGTGGGCCTCCCGCGCTTCGGCCGACTCCCAATCGGCGATCTCGACTAAGAGGTCGGGGTTGTCGAGCACCCCGTAGCGTGTGCTGCCAAGGAAGCCGTCCTGGCCCGGTCCCGATGTCGCGATCAGGCTTTCGAGCTCACGCTTGAGCTCATCGCGCCGATCTGGCTTGGCCTGCAGTTCGGCAATCACCTTGATGGCCATCTGGGCCTCCCTAGTTGTCCCTCATGCACGCCTGCCATGCTCGTCCGCCTGCACCTGCCAGCCGGACGACCCTGAATCGTCCTGCCGGGGTTGGCCAGGAGGGCTGATGGTGATTAAGCCGGAGGACCGGCGGGCACGACGCCGAGCTGCTGCAGGAGCGACAGCATGTCCGCGACGCCCCAGTGCTCACACACCAGGCCAGCGCGGTCGAACCGCATGATGTCGATGAGCTGGAACTCCACGCGCGTGCCGTTCGGCGGCACCCCCATGAACTCGCCCTTGTGCGTTCCCGTGACCGTCACCCGCGCTACGGTCTTGTCCCCGCCCGCGATCAGGTCCTCGACGGTCATACGCCAGTCCGGAAACGCGGCCAGCAAAGTCCGGAAGAACTCCAGCGTCCCCTCCTTAGTGGGCGGAAAATCTGGCCCACCCGCCCCTTGGTGCTCGACGAAGTCGTCCGCTACCAGGTCGCCGAACCCGGCGATTTCTCCTTTGTTGATCCGCTCGTAGGTGCTCCGCATCGTCACAGCGTGCTCCACGGTCGCTCCCCTTTGTCTGTGGTTGGAGCATGCGTTAGCGCATGCGATCCGATTGTGCTGGCGGCCACCGGCGAAAGACATCACTCGATCGAGTGATGTACTACGGCGGCGAGCGCGACCCGGTTCGGCACGCCCAGCTTGGTGAACACGTGCCGCAGGTGGGTGTTCACGGTGTGCGGCGAGATAAACAGACGCCTGGCCACCGCGCCGTTCGTCAGCCCCTCGGCCACCAGCAGCGACACCGCCCGCTCGGTCGCGGTGAGGCTGTCCCAGCCGCCCGCCGGCCGGTGCCTGGGCCCGCGCAGGCCAGGGCGGACGCCGAGGGCCCGCAGCTGCGCCCGGGCCCGGGCTGCCCAGGCATCGGCACCTGCCTGCTCGTAGCGTTCCAGTGCCTCAGCCAGCAGCGCCGCTGCCTCGTCCCGCCGGCCGCCGTGGGCCAGCAGCCCCGCCGCGTCCTCGCACGCACCGGCGTGCTCGACCAGCAGCGGCGCCCGCCGGGCGAACGCGACCGCCTCGATCATCGGCTCGGCCTCGCCGTCGACCAGTCCCTGGCAGCGCAGCGCCAGGGCGCGCACCGTCGGCACCTCCGGCGCCAGGGCAACTCCTGCCGCGACGGTGCTGGCCACCTCGGCTGCGACGTCGCGGTGACCCAGCGCCAGGGCCAGGCGCACCAGATCAGGGGCCAGCGCGCGGTGGTAGAAGCGGCACTCCCGCGCGGCGTCGAACCGCCAGCACCGCAGGAGCAGGTCATAGGCGCCCTGCCGGTCGCCCTCGGCCGCCTTCACCCCCGCCACCGCGAACGTGAGGATCCCCGCGTTGTAACTCAGCTGGTCGCCCTCCAGCGAATCGCTGATCCCGGCGGCCAGCTCGCTCGCGGCCCGGTGATCTCCCGTAGCCGTCGCGATGATGGCCCGGTAGGCCAGCGACTGTGACACCAGAAGCTGGTTGCCCTTGTCCTCCGCGGCCTGGCCGCCGGCAATCAAACCGGGAACCGCGTCCGCCCACTCCCCGATGACGAATGACGCCTGAGCGTCGGCCATCAGCGTCTCCGACAGCCACCACCCCGAGCCGAACTCCTCATCGAGAGCCTCCCGGTACGCGGCTCGCGCTTCGGTGACAAGGTCGCAGTCGAACAGCGCCAGGCCGAGGAAGAACTTCGGCTGCAGCGGCAGCGATCTGGTGTCGGGCGAGCCGGCGGCCAGGGCGGCGGCCTGCCGGGCGCAGGCCAGCGCCTCGCCGTAGCGGCCCTGCCGCCCCACTGCCACCAGCAACGCCGTCAGCGCCCACACCGTCATCGCCGCATCGCCCGCCTGCTCGGCGATGACGAGCGCCCGGCTGGCGGCCGATTCACCCGCGCCGGGGTCGCCCGTATACACCAAGGCCCAGCTTTGCTGGGCCAGCATCAGCACCTGATCGGAGGGCCGAAGCCGGGCCGGGCCGGAGAGGCTGGCCTGCGCTACGGGTATGAGCTCGGCGGCGCGGTTCTGCAGAGCCAGCGCGCCAACAAGCGCAAGGCGCAACGGGGTGTCCACCTCCGCGGCGTGTTGCCGGGCGAGCACCGCCTCCGCACGGGCTGACGCCTCGGCCACCTTCCCGGCGCGCAGCAGCGCCTGGACCACCTCCGACGACACCAGATCCGCGTCGCGATGACCGCCTGGCAGCAGCGCCTCGGCGCGGCGAATGAGCTCGAGGGTGACCAACGGCGCCTGTGCCGACGCCTCACGGGCGGCGTCCCGCAACCATGCGGCCGCCTGCTCGTCACCCCGCTCCGCCCCGAGCATCAGATGATCCGCCACGTCCAGCCGGTCCGCGCCCGCGGCCATCAGCGCGACCGCGGCCTCACGGTGCAGAAGATGGCGGGCCGGCGGCGGCAGGTGCCGGTAGATCGCGTCGTGCACGAGCTGGTGCCGGAACACCACCCGGTCGCCGGTCTCGTCGAGAAGCTGAACGTCGAACGCGTCGCTGAGCTGCCCAACGACCTCGGCCGGGGGCCGACGGGCGACAGCGGCGACATCGCGAAGCGACACGGCATCGCCGAGCACCGCCGTCACCTGTAGCAGCTCCAGCGTCGCTCTCGGCAGGTGCCGTAGGCGGCGAACCACCAGCTCACTTAGCGACACCGGTAGTTCTGAGGTCGTCGCCTCGACGTTGTCCCCGGCGCAGCGCAGCATTCCTTCATCGGCCAGCGAGCGCAGCATGGCCACGGCCCACAACGGATTCCCGCCGGCCTTGGCCAGCATGGCGGCCAGGGCGGGACCGGGAGACGCCCCGAGCACGTGACAGGCAAGCACGGCCACGTCGCCGGGCTTCAGCGGCTGGAGTTGCATTGTGCGCGCGCCGCCGGCCGCCAGATCATCGAGCAGCCGCGCCGCCTCGGCCGGCAGCGGCGACGGCCGGGCTGTCACCACAACAAGCAATGCCGCAAGCGGCAACTGCCGCGCCACCGACAAGATCGCCAATAGGCTTGCGCTGTCCGCCCAGTGGATATCTTCGGCCACCAGCAGCACCGGGCGCTCGGCGCACGACGCCTCCACCAGGTCCACGATCTCCTCGACGACCCGGTACTGGATGTCGCCAGCGGCCCGCGCCGGCGCCCCAGCGCCCTGGCCGGCCAGCAGCACGCCGATCGCAGCCCTGCGCGGGTCCGGTGACCGCCGGCTCAGATCCAGCGCCGCGGCGACCACACCGAACGGGCGGGCGCGCTCAAAGGGATGAGCCTGGCCGCAGAACACCGCCACCCCACGAAAACGCGCATCATCGACGATGCTCTGCACCAGGCGGGTCTTGCCGATGCCGGCCTCCCCCTCGATCACCAGCGCCGACGGCCGCCCCTCGCTGAGCTGACGGACCGCAGCCGCAGCCACGGTGAGCTCGGCCTCCCGCCCTACGAGCCCCTCCGCCGAGGACCCCCCCAAAGCCTCCCCCACCCCCAAAGCCTCCCCCACCCCCAAGCTTCCCCCACCGCCACCGCCAGCGTCCAGCCGAAGACCAGCAAAATAGGCCAGCCAGGGGCAAGCCCGGGGTAGGGCGACAGTTGCCGGCAACGGTGACCGGGGGCCGCCAACGCGCGCCGAGCGCCGACCTGTATCTCTAGCCGCGGTTCTTGGGACTCTGGTCGCGTGAGGCATATCAGGGTGTTTGGCGCTGGAGCGCTTGCGACGCCGGAGGCTGCCGGTCGCTCTCATGTCCGGCTGCACGGATGATGAGCCGATCCCGGCTCTCGGGCCGCGTGTGGGCTGCTGGCCGCTGCTTCCTGGTTCCGGAGCCGGTCACCTGCGCGAGGCGAGCGGAGCATCCGGCTTGGGACGCTCCGCGCTGCGGGCCCGCCGGCAGCCGAGGTGCCTCATAAGGTGAGGAGTTCCTCCTCCGCTTTCGAGCCGACGGCCAGGTGCCAGTGCTCGGTGACCTTCCGCGCCGGGCGTGGTAGACGTCAGCGTACTGGACGGTGCAGGTGAGGCCCTTGTGGGTGAGCGTGGTCTGACCGAAGATGCAGCGGGTTGCGTGGTGCCCGTGCTGGGCGACGGGCGAGGGCCCGCGGGAGTGGCGGATGACGGCGAGCCGCCCTGGCCTGCCGTTGCCGGGCTGGACGGGTTACCGGCCAGCTCCGCTGGCCGCCACTACCGGATCGCCGACCCGGGTCAGGCGGGCGGCGGGCCTAGGAGGGGGCCGAGCTCCTGGGCAAGATCAGGCGTGGTTATCGGATCGTCTTCCACGATCTTGCCGCCGGTGATGCGGTAGAAGGTCAGACCACGGAAGGAAATCGGCTTCCCGCTCCCATCGCGCATCTCGGCGGTGTACCGGGCTACGACGGCGTCTCCCTCGGCAACCAGGTCCTCGATGCCGAACCGGCGATCGGGCAGCGCAGCCGACAAGCCGGCGAGCATCCCCTTGAACGCCTCCAGGCCGACGCCGAACGCCCGGTTCACATAGCCCGGCGCAACCAGTTCGTCGATCTGGTCGAGCTTGCCGTCGGCCAGCACCTCCTCGATGAATCGCCGGACGACGTCCTTGTCGTTATCTGCTGCCATGACTTTTGCCTCCTGGTTTTCGGTTACCGAGCCTGGCTGGTGCCGGGATGTTGCGGAAAATCGTGCGGCTAGGGACGCTGGGGTCACTCAGGGGCGCCTGCTCAGCCCGTCCACTCCTCGGCGACCCTCAGGTCGGTGAACTGCGGCGGGCCGTCGAAGATGTCTGCCATCACCGCCCTGGCGGCATGCAGCCCTTCCTGGCGGCGCGGATCCTGCTCGCGCGCGCGTGCTTTCTCCTCGCTCTCGAATACCACCAGCGTGTACACCTGGCTGGGGTCCTTCTGGTCCTGCATCACCAGCGTCCGGACCAGCCCCGATCCCGGCTGCTCAGCGGCCCGGAGCTGGTTATGCGCCTCTGCCATGTCTTTGCCTGGCTTCAATCGCATCGTGATGAGCTGCGCCCACATATCGCATCCCTTCCTGACCGGGGTCAGATTCTGCTGGTGTCGAAGTCGAGCACCAGTTCCGGGACGGTGAATCCTTCTTCCAGGGCGATGCCATGGACCTGGCGGACGTGGCCGCGGAACCAGCGATCGAACGGCTCAGCCGAGCTCCCCAGGAGCGTGAACGCGGCGGCCAGGTCGTCGGCCTCCAGGTAGACCACGGCAACATCCCCGCCTGGCCCGCGCTGGATCCAGACCGCTTCCCTGATGATGCCCGCACGGCGTCGGCCGTCCTGGTAGGCCTCCGTGCGCGCACCAGACTGGCACGAGGTCAGCGCGGCCCGGGCCGCGTCGGCCTGGCCGGGCAGCACGGGAACGGCGAACGCAACGCACTGCATGCCACCGATTGTGTCGGCGGGCGGCGGGAGGAAACATCACTTGATCGAGTGATAGGCCACAGTGGCAAGCGCGACCCGGCACCGACCGGCACCTGGTGGTCGGACAGCAGCAGCCACGCAGCCATCAAGAAGGAGGACCTGTCAGCGATGCCGCGGAACGCCGCCTTCAGCCTGATAATTTCCTACCCTGACCCCGATCACTGCACCGGAAACCCCTCCGGAGCTGACGGAGTTTCCCAAAGCACATGGGACCATCCACATGGGCGCGCGCACCCGATACACGCCCGGGAGTGACATCTGCGAGCACGTTTACGCAGGTGAGGGGCTTGCATTGCAACGGACTCCGGAGCCGTGAGCGCAGGTTCGAATCCTGCCGGGGGCACTGTTCAGAGGCATAAATTCGAACTTAACTTCTAATTACGAGAGCTCGAGCATGCCTCGCTGACCTGCAGTTCCCCTGCCAGTGTCAATGTGGATCGGACGCGATCCAACTCGGTTTTGCTTCAGTTGCTCGATGCCTCGCCACGTCCATCGCGGAGGCCGTCGGTGGATTGCCCGGAGCGACTAACGTACCGTGCCCGAAGACCGCCGCACTGGCCGCCAACAGTCCCGTCGGCGCGCACCATCCCCCGGTGGTGTCCCTATGCCACCCGCCAGCGGCTGTTCTATGGCCACTTCACCGTGGTGACCGATCTGCCGCCTCGTAGTTCGTAGCTGAGCGTGGTGGCTTCCCCGGCAGGTGAGGACTGTGGACAGCCACAGCTCGCACCGCCAAAAAAGTGAGGGCACCCACGATGCCTCACTGGGGCTGAGGCCAGATGCTGCGTCGACAAGGAGCAAACGACGCGGGAGACAGGGGAAAGCAATGAGACGGCTCAGACTGCTTGTGGGGCAACACTCTCCCGGGGGGGACATGAATGCGTCCAGGGAGAGCCATAGCCCGATTCCGGCCAACCGTGGCTCTCATTGGTGTCTGTTGGCCAAGCGACCGCAAGGCAGGCCGACCGGCACCGGGGCCGCCACCGGCGCGGCGACGGCGTCCGGGAGAAGGAAAGCCCAGATCGCAGCTGTCACCGCCGTCATGATCGTGGCTGCGGCCTCGTTCTCGGCCCGGCCCGCCGCGGCGCAGCAGTCGGCATCGCCAGCTGATGGCCTTCGCTACCGGCTCATCGACCTGGGTACTCTCGGCGGCCCCAACAGCGCGGAGACCCAGGAATTTCCCTACATCAATAACACAGGAATGGTTGTCGGGTTCGCGGATACCGTCACTCCCAATCCCGGCAACCCGGAGGGTTTCGTCTTTCACGCATTTCGCTGGCGGGGAGGGCCGCTCAGGGATCTCGGCACGTTGCCGGGCGGTGTCAACAGCTTCGCCATCTGGAGCAACAATGCCGGTACGGCCGCCGGGCTCTCCGAGAACGGCAGAATAGACCCGCTTCTGGGAATGCCAGAGGGCCGCGGCGTCCTGTGGAAGAAGAGCGGCCAGATCGTCAATCTTGGGACGTTCGGAGGACACGAAAGCCTGGCGGGCTACATCAATGACCGGGGCCAAGTCGTCGGCGTCGCCGCCAACCGGAAACGCGATCCCTTCTCACTGTTCGGCTGGGGCACGCAGACACGGGCGTTTTTGTGGCAGAAAGGCATCATGCGGGACCTGGGCACCCTGGGAGGCCCCGACGCAAATGCCGCCGTCGTCAACAACCACGGCCAGGTGGCCGGCGCTTCCTACACCAACTCGGCGCCGAACCCGGACACCGGGAGCCCAACTTTGCATCCGTTCCTGTGGACGCACGGCACGATGGCCGACCTTGGCACCCTGGGAGGCACCGTAGGCTTCGCAACCGCCCTCAATAACCGGGGTCAAGTTGCCGGCCTGTCCAGCACGGCCGGAAACCATGGTGCTCACCCCTTCCTCTGGGACCGGGGAAAGCTCACCGACCTGGGCACCCTCGGGGGGACCTTCGGCATCGCCACCTGGATGAACAATGCAGGCGAGGTGGTCGGCGGCGCCACCACCAGGGCGGACAAGGCTTTCCACGCCTTCTTCTGGCGCAAGGCCAAGCTGACAGACCTCGGAACCGTCAATGGTGACATCTGCAGCGTCGCTCACTTCATGAACTCCCGCGGCCAGGTCGTCGGCACCTCGGGAGGACGCGGATGCGACCAGGGGCAATCTGAAAAACACGGGTTCATCGCCGAGCGAGGCGGCCCCATGATCGACCTGAACAGGTTCGTGCCCGAAGGCTCCCACCTGACGGTCACCGACGGCGAGACCATCAATGACCGGGGAGAGATCGCCGCATCCGGAATGCTCCCCAACGGCGACATCCACGCTGTTGTCCTGATCCCCTGCAACGGCGGACAGGGGTGCCAGGACGGCAGCCGCCACGAAGGCACCCGGCAAAGCACGACAGCAACCGGCTCGCCGACCGCGGCGGGCGCTCCACTGATATGGACCCCAAACGAGATGGCGACCCGGCTCTATCCCCGCTACCGGGCGCCGCTAGCTGGCGGGACCGGCAGAAGCAGGTGAGCTAGCGCAGGTTGCCGTCCGATCAGCCGCCGGACCAGCACAACCGCGGGCCGGAGAAGCTGCCGGACGGCGGCTGGCCATCCTGCGGCATGACGCCGGGGCGCTGAATCCAATCCAAGTTCCGGCCGGCCGCGGCGGCGACCAGTTCTATGGCCACTTCACCGTGGTGACCGATCTGCCGCCTGGTAGTTCGTGCCTGAGCGTGGTGGCTTCCCCGGCAGGTGAGAACTGTGGACAGCCACAGCTCGCACCGCCAAAAAAGTGAGGGCGCCCACGATGTCTCACCGGGGCTGAGGCCAGATGCTGCGTCGACAAGGAGCAATCGACGCGGGAGACAGGGGAAAGCAATGATACGGCTCA
>Ga0126380_10000478_pt1 | contig 13217 bp, 9 predicted proteins | sample PanSoiMetPlot_26_FD_92544 | JGI IMG/M metagenome (GOLD analysis project Ga0126380, IMG submission 92544) | Tropical forest soil microbial communities from Panama - MetaG Plot_26 | ecosystem: Environmental > Terrestrial > Soil > Tropical forest > Bulk soil | place: Panama | collected 2016-02-17
ACCGCGAACAGACTTTCCACGACCGGCCGGCGATCCTTTATCGGCGGAATCGACAGGACTTCCATATAGACGGTGCCCAGCCCCCGCAGTCCCAGCAGCGTCCCGGCACCAAGACTTAAATCCAGATCGCGATTCGCGACAAACGGACCTCTGTCGTTGATTGTCACGTTGATTGAACGGTGATTCTTCGGATTCGACACGCGAATGAGTGTACCGATCGGCAATGTCTTGTGAGCCGCGTGCCATCCGATGGGGTTGAACGCTTTGCCGGTCGAAACAAGTTTGTCTTCCCAGTACATCGACGCGACAACCCACGATCCCGCCTGGATTCGATCCAAAGAATTCTCACTCGAGACGCTCGGCATAGGCAGCACAGAAAACAGGCCGCCGAGCGCGAGAAGACAACTCGCGTGCGCCAGCTTCCGGGCAACCCACCGCACAATTTTTTCGGATTCGATCAGCTTCATCACTCTGATTTGACAAACAATTTGCGCAAGCAGCGCATCGGGTGACCTCGCGCTGACCGAGAGCGAGGCGCTCCGATTTGTTTTTAGAGCGCTACAAATAAGGCCGTTCTGTGATTCTGCTATGCAGGCTAGGAACGCTCGCGCAGCGTTTTGATCGACAGCTCGGCCGCCAATTTTTCGAGCTGCGTCAATAGCTCAGGCGCAAGCGCCAGTCCGTTGCGCTGTCGATCGACGCGACGCTGCGCCCGCTGCCCGCCGGGCAGACGAACACTTTGACCCGGCAGCGCTTTTGTATTGCGCATCTCCCGGATATGCCGGTCGACTTCTGACTTGAATTGATCGAGCGGCTGAAACCGGCTCGGATCGAGCGCGAGCACGAACTGACCGGTATTGGTGACCTTGTCAGGTTCAGCGTTGAAATCGACGCAGTCGCGACCAAACAGCGCACCGTTGAGGGTGCCGGCGAGAAGGCCGAACGTCAGCGCGAGCCCCGCGCCCTTGTAGCCCGCCATCGGCAGGAGCAGCGCTTCGGCGCTCTTTTGCGGATCAGTGATCGGTTCTCCGGTTTTCGGATCAATCATCCAGTCGTCGTGCAATGGCTTGTTCTGCAGGCGATAGTTCTTGATCGTCCCGTACGAAACGATCGAGGTGGCAATGTCGAGGACAATCGGCGCTTCCTTGCCTGCAGGGATGGCAACCGCCAGCGGATTTGTACCGAGCAACGGCTCGGCGCCGCCGGCGAGCGGCATGTGATTGGCATTGGCGACCGCGGAATACAGGCCAACCATGTCGGCCTTGAGCGGCAAAGCAGCATAGACCCCGGCAGCACCGGCGTGACCTGACATGCGGCAGCCGACCCAGGCGACGCCGCATTCGCGCGCGAGTTCGATCGCGGTCTCTGCGGCGCGTGCGACAACCAGATGACCCATGCCGTTGTCACCATCGACAAGCGCCGTTGCCGGGGCGGTGCGCTTCACCGTGATATTCGGACACGGATTTGTCGAGTTGAGCTTTAGCCGCTGGACATATTGCGGGAGGCGAAACACGCCGTGCGCGTCGGCGCCGATCAGATCCGCTTCCAGCATGAGCTCGGCGATCTTGCTGGCGTCATCTTTGGCCACGCCGGCTTTGCCCATGGCATCAACGATCAGACCCGTAACGGCTGCCGTTGGGATCCGCACCGCTTTGGTAGACTGGACGTTCATGGTTTCCCCGATAGCAATGCTTCCGCGCGCGATCCGAGAATGATTGCCTTGTCGGCATCCGAGATCTTCAACGACCGCACGTGATCCACGCAATCCATCATGCCCATGTCGTAAGGATAGTCGCTGCCGAGCATCACACGATCGGCGCCGACATACCCGATCATGAACTCCAGCACCGGCGCAGAGTGCAGAATGGTGTCGTAGTAGAAGCGTTTCGCGATATCGCTCGGTCGGCCCGAGATGTTTTTCTTGGGTTCCGGTCGCACGTCCCATCCATGTTCCCATCGCGCGGCCTGGTAGGGCGTAAAGCCACCGCCATGAGCCAACACGACCGTGAGTCGCGGATGCCGGTCAAGAACTCCACCAAAATAAAGACAGGCCGCACCAATGGTGGTGTCGAGTGGATTACCGATCAAATTGTTCAGGTAATAGGACTTCATGCGATCGGCGCCGGCCACATTGTTTGGATGCACGAAGACGAAGGCGCCAAGATCCTCGGCGGTCGCCCATAGAGGCTCGAAGCTCGGATCGTCGAGATTCTTCCCCATGATATTCGACGCGATCATTGTGCCGCGCAGACCAAGCTTTGTGATCGCGCGTCGGAGCTCGCCGGCGGCTTTTTCCGGCGCCTGCATCGGCAATGTCGCAATTCCCATGAACCGCTGCGGATTCGTCTTGACCAGTTTAGCGATCTGATCGTTCTGAATCGCCGCGGTGGCGGCGCCTAACCCTGCTTCCTGATTGTAGAGATAAGTTTGCGGAGTGGCGGAAAGAACCTGCACATCGACACCGGCCGCATCCATGTCGCGCAATCGATGCTCAATATCGAAGCCACCGCGCGGATAAGGCCGGTAGGCAACTCCTCCAACATCGAGCGTTGCCGACGCCTCATCGATCGGCGTGATCGTCACCGGAACCTTCGGAGCCTCCTTGCGCAAAAGCGCGGCGGTCTCCTGGGTCAAGACATGCGTGTGAGTATCGATAGCGCACACTTTGCTCATTTCACCACCCGAAAGGCGCCACACGTGGTGCGGCAACAAAGGCCTCAGTGCCGCAGCCCGCTGACGGACGCAAGCCCCTGTTGCACCCTGCGCTTTCGGCTATAAACGAGACCCGCAAGCAATATCGGACCACACATGACCGCAAGCCCCGTCGATCCGAACCACACACCGCGCGTTGAAGACGACGCCCTGGTGCGCGGAGCGGGCCGCTTCATGGATGACCTCCGGCTGCCCAATACCGCTTTCGCCGCTTTCGTACGCTCACCGCATGCGCACGCACGTTTGGTTTCGGTCAGAGCGGATGAAGCGCGCAGGGCGAAGAAGGTTCTGGCCGTGCTGACTGCCGCAGACATGAAAGCGGCGAATGTCGGCAGCGTGTCACGACATCCGCCCGTGCCGGGCCGCGACGGCGCGAAGATGATAATGCCGTTTCGGCCGGCACTCGCGGGCGAAAAGGTCATGCATGTCGGAGACCCGGTCGCAATGGTGGTCGCCGAGACGATTGGCGCCGCGCAGGACGCAGTGGACCTCGTGCGGGTCGAATACGACGAATTGCCGGCAGTCATTGATCTGCATTACGCCATGAGAAAAGATGGCACCCAGCTTTATGCCGAAGCGCCCGGTAACCTCTGCGTTGACTGGCCCGGCCCGGTGCCCGACGGAAATAATGAGCGTGATGTCGCAGAGGCCATCGCCAAGGCGCCGCACGTCGCCAAGGTCAGCGTTGTCAATCAGCGCATGGTTGTTGCATCGATGGAGACGCGCGGCTCAACCGCCATCTATGATAAGGCAAATGACAGCTATACGCTGCACGTCTGCTCGCAGAGCGCCGACTCCCTGCGCAATCTGACCGCGGCCGTGATGGGCCTTCCACCTGAAAAGCTGCGCGTGATTACCGAGGATGTCGGTGGTGCCTTCGGCATGAAGACGCCGCCCTATCCCGAATATCCGGCCTTGCTGGTGGCGTCGCGCCAACTCGGTCGTCCCGTGAATTGGCAGTCGACCCGTTCAGAAGCTTTCCTTACCGATACGCAGGCGCGCGACACGGTGACCGAGGCCGAACTGGCACTCGATGAAAAGGGTAAATTTCTGGCACTTCGCGTGCGACACCTGTGCAACCAGGGCGCCTATGTGAGCACCGCGGGCGTCGGCATCAACACCAACAATTTCGCGCGTTGCCTGCCCGGCATGTATCGCATTCCAAAGATCGATGTTTCGGTCGCCTGCTATTTCAGCAACACGGTACCGATTGGTCCCTATCGAGGGGCGGGCCGGCCTGAAGCAAATTACGCCCTTGAACGCGTCGTAGAGGAAGCTGCGCGCATTACCGGCATCGATGCGGTGCGATTGCGCAAAAAGAATCTCATCCCCGCATCGGCCATGCCGTTCAAGACCCCGATCAACACGTATGACAGCGGCGACTTTCCGGCGATCATGGACAAGGCGCTGAAACTTGCGGATTTCGAGAATTTCAACAAACGGCGGCGTGAATCGGCAAAGCGCAAGAAACTTCGTGGCATTGGGGTCTCCTGCATGCTCGAGCACGCCGGTGCAATGCCGATGGAACAGGCCGCTGTTTCGTTTCCCGGCGGCGAGCAGCTCATTCTCGGCTGCAATGTCCAATCTACCGGCCAGGGGCATGCGACCGTTTTTCCACGTCTACTCGCCGGCAAGCTCGGCATCGACGCCGCAAAGATTCAGCACCGGCACGGCGACACGGCGCAGGGGCTGACCGGCTTCGCATCAGTCGGCTCGCGCTCTGCCATGTGCGCAGGAAGCGCGATCGTGCACACTGCCGACGTCATGCTGGCAAAGGGCAAAAAAGTCGCTTCGGCTCTGCTGGAGGCTGCGGAAGCGGATATCCAGTACCGCGGTGGAAGTTTTGAGGTCGTTGGAACCGACCGCAAGATCTCGTTATTCGAAACCGCAAGGCGCGCGCACGAACTCAGCGAAAATCTGGACACCAAAGAAAAAACCGAGGCTCCCCTCACATTTCCCAACGGCTGCCACATCGCCGAGGTCGAGATTGACCCCGAAACCGGCGTCGTCGACCTGATCACTTACACGGCGGTCGATGATCCGGGAGTGATGCTCAACGCGATGATCGTCGAAGGCCAGGTGCACGGAAGCATCGCCCAAGGCCTGGGCCAGGCCCTGGCGGAAAACGCAGTCTACGATGCCGGCAGCGGCCAACTGGTTGCGGGCTCATTCATGGATTACGGCATGCCGCAGGCGCACACGATGCCGGTCGAATTGCGCGAAGCGGTGCACTCTGTGCCGGCAACGAGCAACCCGCTTGGCGTCAAGGGCACGGGCGAAGCCGGCACGACGGCCGCCATCGCCGCGGTGATGAACGCGATTTCGAACGCCATCCCGAATGGCGCGGCCGATCACATGGACATGCCGGCAACACCTGCAAAAGTCTGGGCCGCATGCCAGAAGGGAATGGCGGCCAAATAGGCGCCACCACTCCGCGATGCTTGCCAGAAAACGAATGGCCGGGACGAACCCGGCCATTACGCGTCGCAGTGCAGTCCGCGATTACGCCTGCGAAATGAACTTGATGTTCATGTAAGCCTGCAGGCCTTCGATGCCGCCTTCGGATCCGTAGCCCGATTCCTTGATGCCACCGAACGGCGTCTCGGGCGTCGAAATCGCGATGCTGTTGACGCCGACCATTCCAGACTGCAGCGCGTCGCTGATTGCTGACGCGTTCTTGTCTGATGTGGTGAAAGCATAGGCCGCGAGACCGAATTGGAGTGAATTTGCGCGCTCGACCACTTCGTCAAAGCTCTTGAACGGCACGATCGGCGCGACAGGACCGAACGGCTCTTCCGTCATGATCTTGGAATCGTCCGGAACATCAGTGATCACGGTCGGTTCATAGAAGTAGCCCTGGTTGCCGTGTCGCGAGCCACCAGTTGCCACCTTGCCCCCGCGATCCTTGGCGTCATTGACGAAGCTCTCCATCGCATCCAATCGGCGCGGATTGGCGAGCGGGCCGAGGGTGATGCCCTTTTCCAGCCCGTCACCGAGCTTCAACCCCTTGGCGTATTCGGTGAAGCGAGCGACGAACTTGCTGTAGTTTTTCTCGTGCACGTAAAAGCGGGTCGGTGAGATGCAGACCTGCCCGGCGTTACGATATTTGAACGCCGCGATGGTATCAGCGGTCTTTTCCGGGTCGGCATCGTCGAACACCACAACCGGCGAGTGGCCGCCCAGCTCCATGGTGGCCTTCTTCATGCCTTTGGCCGCCAGCTCGGCGAGGTGCTTGCCGACCGGAACGGAGCCGGTGAACGAGATCTTCTTGACTGACTTTTTCGGGATCAGATGCTCGGACACTTCAGAAGGCACGCCGAACACGAGATTGAGGACGCCCGCCGGCAAACCTGCATCGGCGAAGCATTTCACCAGTTCGACGCATCCGCCCGGCGTTTCTTCCGAAGCCTTGATGATGATCGAGCAGCCGGCCGCAAGCGCCCCGGCAATCTTGCGGACGGGCGTCAGCGTCGGGAAATTCCAGGGTGTGAAAGCCGCAACGACACCGACCGGCTCCTGGATAACCATCTGGCGTACGCCCTTCTGCCGTCCGGGCACGACGCGACCATACGTACGGCGACCTTCCTCGGCATACCAGTCGATGATGTCGGCGCTGGTGATCACTTCCGCTCGCGACTCGACATAGACCTTGCCCTGTTCCTGGGTCATCACCTTGGAAACGTGATCGAAGCGCTCGCGCAGCAGATCGGCAGCCTTGCGCATGATCTTCGAGCGATCGTAGGCCGAGGTCGCTTTCCACGCCGCGAAGCCTTTTTCAGCTGCGGCCAGTGCGGCATCGAGATCCGCTTTGCTGGCGTGCGGCAGACGCGCGAGGGTTTTTCCGGTAGCCGGATTGGTAACGTCCTCGCCCTTGCGGCCTTCGCCGTTGAGCCATTTGCCGTCGATATAAAGCGCGAGATCGGAATACATGGGAGCCTCGTTGTTACCCGGAACGAACTAGGGCGGTTGGATTAGCATTTTCGCAAGGGTGCGGCCACCCTGTCGCCCAGTGGCAGCGGGCTATGAACCCAGATAGCCGCCCCCGCTGACGTGAATGGTCTGGCCGGTGACGTAGCGACCACCGGGGCTGCAGAGGAACCGCACCATGGCGGCGACATCGTCGGGCTTTCCCCGCTCGCCGGAAATGGTGCCATGCGTCAGGTGATGTGCCGGGGCCTGCGACGAGGCAGGCCGCGATGTATCGATTGCGCCCGGCACCACGCAGTTAGCGGTAATTTTCTCGGCCGCGAGGTCATGCGCGAGCGCCCGCGTAAACCCGACCAGGCCTGTTTTTGCCGTCATGACATGCGCGCGATCTTTCGAACCGATGTGCGCGCTCATCCCGCCGATATTGATGATGGTCCCGCCATTTTTTCTCATCGCCGGCAGGCAGGCGTGTACGCAATGGAAAGTCCCGTCGAGGATCACGCCGATCACTTCGCGCCAGTCCTTGTAGCTCATTTCGATGATCGGCTTTTCGCGGCGAAGCGCGGCATTGTTAACCAGAATGTCGATACGACCGAATTTCTTGAGCGCGGTATCAGCAAGCGCAGAAGCGGTCTTCTCTTCGGCGATGTCACCGAGAACAGCGGCTGCTTTCCCGCCAGCGGCCTCGATTTCGCGCAATACGCTATGGGCTTCAGCCTTGTTGGACCGCACGTTGACAACGACAGAAGCGCCGGCCTGTGCGAGTTGAATTGCGATAGCACGACCGATGTTGCGTCCGGCACCCGTAACAATTGCCACTTTGCCGGCGAGCTCTTTTTCACTCATGAGGTTTCTCTCCACTCGTCATCCGTAACATTGCCGGTATGACGAAAAATCTATCCCCGCAAGAACGCCAAATCGATTTTTCCATCGAACAGCTTTGCAAGCTTCGCAATCGCCGCCGCGGCACGCTTCTCATCCCATCCGCCATGGCGAGCATTGAGCATGAATTTTTCCTCGATGTCCGGGCGAGAGAGCGGTTCGTGCGCCCCGCCGCGGAAATGAGGCTGTCGCTCCTCTACGACAGTGCCGTCGTTGAGTACCGCGCGAATGTGGCCGGTGAAATTGTTCGGATAAGGATTATCCGGATCGATCACGTAACGGACTTTCGACGAGAGCGCGAGCACATCCTTGTCGCCCACCGCGGCGTCCGTGAAAGCGTCGAGGCCGACGACACCGCGTACAAAGCCTGTGGCGAGCAGAAACGGCGTTGAAAATTTCGCGGCGTAACCGTTCGGCGGGCGCTGTTTGTCGGCCAGCGGCTCCCAAAGTCTGTGCACCGTGCCTTCCGCCACTTCGCAGACCAGCTCCTTCACATCGCCGGCCTTGATGCCGCGTGCAGCAAGGCGCTTCGCACAGTCGATGTAGGGATGCGCCATCGTCCCGCAGGGATACGGCTTGAATGCAAGCGTCTCGGTTACCCAGCGCGTACCGAAATCACCAGTGAGGGCGCCATAGTTGCCTTGCGTCGTATGGGCGAAGCCGTGGAAGAGTCCATGGCGGCCCTCGAACACGGTGCGCGGCCCGATGAATCTGCCCCGCGCGAGCAACGCTGCGCGGATACCGGATTGTGCCGCCCATCCGGGATGCAGTCGTTTCGTCCAGGTGCCCTCCGCCAGGTACTCGATGATGCCCGACGCCATGCTGGCGGCAATGCCGAGCGCATCGACAAGTTGTTTTGCGTTCAGGCCCAGCGCAGCACTCACGCCAGCCGCCGCACCCATCGCGCCGAAGATGGCCGTCGGATGGAACCCGGCCTTGTGAACCGCCTTCGGAACGACCGTGCTCAACCGGCACATGACTTCAGTGCCCACCGCAATTCCAAAAAACGCGGCGCGACCGTCCGGCTTGTGGCGCTCACACACCGCCAGCACCGCCGGCACAATCACTGCACCGGCGTGCACAGGTCCGCCCTCGAAGGTATCGTCAAAGTCCTCGCCATGGGCGGCGGTGCCATTGACGAAGGCAGCGCTGGCAGCACTGAAGCAACGCGCATGGCCGATGGCCGTGCACAGACCATCGTCGTCGCAACCGGCAAGAGCACTCTTGATATAGTCCTCGTTGCGCGCGGTTACACAAAGACCCACCACGTCGATCAGAAGCTCTTCGCACTTCCGCCGCAGGGATTTTGGCAAGCGATCCGCGTGCAAAGTCGCCACGCGCTCGGCCAGCTGCTCAGCAACGGATATCTTGGGTAATTGGCCGCTCACAGGACCACCACGATCACGGCGTCCTGGACAGTCGGCGTGCGCCACCGAACTTCAGGCTATTGGCAAGCGCGACGATACCGAACGTGAGGACCAGCATCAGCAATCCAAGCACCGCGATGGCGGCGAGATCGCCGCTTTCATTGAGGTCATAGATGAGGACCGACAGCACCTTGGTCTCTGAGGTGAACAGCATGATCGCTGCCGACAGTTCGCGGATCACGCCGACGAAGATAAAGCACCACGTGGCAATCACGCTCGTACGCAGCAGCGGCGCGGTGATCTGCCAGAGCGCGCGCAACCGCGTGGCACCGAGTATGCGGCTTGCGTCCTCCAGTTCCGGATGCACGGCTTTGAAGGCCGACTGAAGTTGCTGATAAGCCGCCGGCATGTTCAGCGTCACGAAGGCGATCAACAGGATCCACAGCGTCCCGTAGAGCACAAATGGCGGGCGCGTATACGTGAAGAACAATCCGACGCCCAGGACGATCCCCGGGATCGCAACCGGTGCGGTCGCGAGAAATCCGAGCAGTCGATAACCGGTGACAGCCTGCCGTGTATGCACGTACCCGATCACGAGTGCGAGCACCGTACCGGCGGTCGCCGCCAGCGTTCCGAGAATGAACGTATTGCGCAGCGCGAGTTTGGTTGCCGACAATTCGTAGAAGACGAAATGTAGATTGTGCAGGGTGAAGTTGTTGAAAGACACCAGGTGCGAAGCAACTTTCGAGAACGAAGCATTGAGCAGCGCGAAATAGGGCAAGAAGACTGGGCACATCAGTACGAGCATCGCAATCGTCAGCATGACCCAACGCCAGCGGCCCAGCCGCACGATGCGCGGTTCGCTGTTTTTCGCGCCGACGACGGAGTAACCGCGGCGGCCGAGCACCATGTGCTCCGCACGCAACAGGATGATGGTTAGTATCAAAAGCGGCAGCGAGGCGGCTGCGGCCAGTTCGGGCTGGGGCGGAAACTGAAAGAGGCTCCAGATCTTGGTGGTCATCGTGTGAAAGCCGGCCGGCATCGCCAGGATCGCCGGCGAGCCGAACAATGTCATCGCTTGCAGGAAGGCAACCAGCGCGCCCGCGAGCAGCGAAGGAAGCGCTAGCGGAATCGTGATCCGGCGTGCGGTGTCCCAAGCCTTTCCGCCGAGGATAGCGGACGCGTCCTCGAGATCACCGGGCGTGCGATCGAGCGAGTTCGCCACCAGCACGAAAACGTAGGGAAACGTATAGCAGCTGATGACAAAGACGAGCCCGGTGAAGCTGTAGATGTTGAACAGATGGGCGCCCTGTTCGGCGCCGGTCAGTTCCCGGTAGAGTTGATTGAGCAACCCACTGTTCGGTGCGGCCAGCAATTCCCACGCGATCGCGCCGAGAAATGGAGGCGTGACGAACGATGCGGTCACCAGCAGCCGTACAGTGCGCCGCAGCGGCATGTCCGTTCGAGCCACCAGCCAGCCCATCGGGGCGGCCACAACGCAGCAGATGACCGCGGCCAGGGTGGCGAGCGCGAAAGTGGTAAGCAACGGGTCAAGATATGCGGCGTCGGCAAGCAGCCGATAGAAATTACTGAGCGTGAACTCCCCGCTTTTGGTGCTGAAGGCGTAGAGAACGAGCCACGACAGCGGCATAGCGATGAGCAAAAACAGGATCACCGCAAACGCGATCAGCACCGGCTTCGAGAGGTCGATCCCGAGTCCGCGCCGAGCGGGCGATGCAGGTAAAGCGATGGTCATACTGTCGCCTTCGCAAATTTCGACTGGCCTGCCGATGTGTAGACGATCGTCATGGCCGGGCTAGGCCCGGCCATGACTTTGTCGAGGCTGTCAGCGCCCGCATGGTGTCAGACACGGAAGATCTTCGTGTAGCGCGCCTTGATCTGCTCGCCATTCTTGAGAACTGCCGCGGCGTCGTCTTTCATCAACTTGATCTGGCTCAACGGCGTGCGTCTCGCATGCTCCTTGGTCTGCGGATGCACCGACCGCAGCCCGCCGATATCGATGCAGAGCTGCTGGCATTCCGGCGAGAAGCAGAAGCTCTGGAACAGGCGCGCTGCATTCGGGTTTGGTGCCGCCTTGAATAGGCCATTCGGCCCGATGATCAGCGGATTACCTTCGGTCGCATACACCGGCTCGACAGGCTGACCGGATTCTCTCCCCTGCAAGATCAGGTATTCGACGCCATCAGCCTGGACCGCACGTTCCCCCAGCGCGATTTTCTTCGGCGGATCGGCAGCCGACTGCACCTGCAAAATGTTCTGCTGGGCGAGTTTTTCGAAATATTCCCAGCCCAGGTCGCGCGCCATCTGAAACGTCGCAGTCATGATCGTTCCGCTGTAGCCAGGGTGCGCCTTGACCATCTTGCCCTTCCATTTTGGGTCAAGCAGGTCAGCGAAACTTTTCGGCGCCTCTTCTTTCTTCACCATGTTGGTGTTATAGGCGATGATGCACAGGAACACGCGGAAGCTCGCGTAAGTACCGTCCGCGTCCTTGTGTTCGGCGGGATAAAACTTGGCGACATCTTCAGGAACATAAGCTTCGAGCAGGCCCTGATCTTTCCAATAGACGAGATGCGATGCGTCTGACGAGTTCACGACGTCGACTGCATGAACGTTGGCGGTGTATTCCTGCCCGATGCGCTGCAAGATGCGTTCGGCGCCGGTCCGCTCGACCTTGCAGGCGACACCTGGATATTTGGCTTCGAACGCCTTGCCGATCTGCTCCGACAATTTGAGGTCGACCGAGGTGTACCAGACAACTTTGCCTTCCTTCTTCGCGGCTTCAATAAGCGCCGGCGTAACTGGACTCGCGGGCGGTGCAGCAGACAAAACCCTTGTTGAGAACGCGGCGCCGGCAGTCAGCGCACTCGCGCCGACCAGCACGTCGCGGCGAGAGATTTTCGAGCCTTTCATCGACGTATCCTCCATACCTTCGTCTTGTTGTTTCGCCCCGCGAAGTCGTTAGCCGCTTAGCGCGCGGCAGCGCTCAGGCGGCAAATGTACCCAGACTGTGCTGCCTTGCGGGATGTTCTCGCCTGCGGCCGTCAGTATGCGCAGCTGCGTGCCATCCTTGGCTTCAACCATATAGTCCCGATTGCCACCGAGAAAGACCTGCCGCACCACCGTCGCCGGCACGACATTTTCGCCCTGCCGTTGCGCCACGGAGATTGTGATGTCATGCGGGCGGATTGAAACCGGAGTCGATGCGCCGGGCTTGATTTGCTCGCCAGTGCAACGAAGCGGCGTGCCGGCGTAATCTACGTGAGAAGCGTCGAGCCCCTTGCCCTTGATGACGTTGCTCGAGCCGATAAACCGGGCAACGAACTCCGAGCGCGGCCGATCATAAATATCCTCCGGCGAACCGGCCTGCTCGATCTTGCCGGCGTTCATCACCGCGATCAGATCGGCCGTGGTCATCGCTTCCGATTGATCGTGCGTCACATAGACCGTCGTGTAGCGATAGGCATCATGCAGTCGGCGCACCTCGAAACGCATTTCCTCGCGCAGATTGGCATCGAGATTGGACAGCGGTTCGTCGAGGAGAAGGGTTTCCGGCTCCACGATGAGGGCACGCGCAAGCGCCACCCGCTGTTGCTGGCCGCCCGACAATTCCCCCGGGTAACGTTGCGCAAGCGGCGCAAGCCGCGTGGTCGCGAGAATGGCGTCGAGTTTCTTGCCGATGCTGTTGCGGTCCATCTTGCGAAGTTTCAGACCGTAAACGATGTTCTCGACCACCGTCATGTGCGGCCATAGCGCATAGCTCTGGAAGATCATCGACATGTTGCGCTTTTCAGGCGGCAACGAATGCGTAGGCGATGAAACCAGTTTGTCGCCGACACGGATTTCGCCCTTGCTGGGCTCGACGAATCCGGCGATCAGCCGAAGCGTCGTCGTTTTACCGCAGCCCGATGGACCTAGCAGGCAAACCAGATGACCGTGCTCGATTGTGAGCGAGATGTCGTCGACCACTGCGACATCACCGTATCGTTTGGTCAGATCCCGTAACTCGACAGACGCCACGCGCTTCCTCCCCTGAATCCGCCGCTTTGCACGGCTGTATAATTCCAAACGTCATGTACCAACATCGGTGACGCGCTTGTGTTCACGCGCACGCTTCAGGAGCCGGTGAATGCCGGCTTACGCTTCTCCATGAACGCCTTGCGCCCTTCCTTGTAGTCGTTGCTGGCAAAGCAGGCCTGTACAAGATCATCGCATTTCTTAAGGTCCCGCTTGCTCTCGTCAGTCACCGTCTGGCCAACGATGTATTTAACGGAATCCACCGTCAGGGGTGCATTGGCCGCGATGGTCTCT
>Ga0126380_10000479_pt1 | contig 13205 bp, 10 predicted proteins | sample PanSoiMetPlot_26_FD_92544 | JGI IMG/M metagenome (GOLD analysis project Ga0126380, IMG submission 92544) | Tropical forest soil microbial communities from Panama - MetaG Plot_26 | ecosystem: Environmental > Terrestrial > Soil > Tropical forest > Bulk soil | place: Panama | collected 2016-02-17
CGTGTATACCGCGAACACACCCAACAACGCCTTCATCGACCCGGGCGGCGGCCACCTCCACATCATCCGGGACGAAAGCGGCGCCGTCGCCAAGACGGTCGCGGTGCAGTTCGTCCCCGCCGGTGCGACCAGACGGCAAGACGCCCCAGACCCGGGCAACTGCCCCTTCTGAACTTCCACCGGGGCATGCAAGCGACCATCCCCGTACCCGGCCGAGGCGGAGGTGTGCCATGGCCGACACCGCGCGGGCCAGCCCGGACAAGCAAGCGGTGACCTCGCCAGGACCCACCACGCCGGTTCCTGTGCGCTGTCCTGTGGGCCTTCTTGCGAGCGGTCCTGCTTGGTGCACACCTCCGCCACCGGCCACGGTGGAATCAGCCGCGACGGGCCAGCCGGACCACCGCCTGGGGCCGGCCTGCGCGGCAGCCACAACGAACGGAACAGCCTGCGGTGAACGTCAACGATGCCACGCTGACTGGGCTGGCCACCGGCCACGTCGACAGCAAGGTCAACGACCGCGCGCCCGGCGCCCCGGCCAGCGGCGCCTTCGGCTGATCGCCGCGGCGGCCGCCGACAGCGCCCCGGGCAGCCACGCCCGGCACGCTGACCATCACCGCGACCGGCCTGACCACGGTCAGCCGCCGTGGCCGCGGCAGGTCCTGCCCCGGCTTTCGATACGGCCAGCCGCTGGGAACTCAGCGGCACCGGCCCCCGACTACGGCGGCAGTGATGCGCCGCCAAGGAGGTAACCCATGTTGAAGCGTCTTGGCGCTCGGCGTCCTGCCGGGCTTCGGAGGGGGCAGAGATGAACAGGTTCAGGCTTGCCGTGGTTACGGCCGCCTTGGCTGCTCCTCTTGGCGCACTCGCCCCGCTCGGAGCAGCGGCCTCCGCGCAGGCGGCAGATTCACCCCCGGCCGCCGGTACCGGAGCGCGCCGATTATCCCGATCGTTCCTGCGTCGTCCGCCATGAGCGGCGGCGGGCCCGCGTCCGGAGGCCCGGGCACCGCCGCCTGTTCGAACCGGGCTTTTACGTCGAATTTCCACGAGAACCGGGCGAGCGAGGCAGCATTCCTGCCGCTGGAACAGTTGCCGGCCAACGCTGTGAGCGTGCCCACGTGGTCGGGGTCGTTCACAACCGGCGGGACGGCGTACCCGTTCACGATGGTCGGGACCGACCCGGCGGCCGGCCAGGCGACTCACGTACCGGTCGAAATCATCCCGCTAAGAATCGACTTCGCCGGGAACGGGTGCGTGCTCGAAAACCGTGGCATGGCAGCCGACCTCGAGGCGTCGCCGTTGTTCGCCCCAACAGACCTTGGGCTCGGTGCGACGCAGTGGCTCGACCTGTACCAACGGGCCAATTTCTGGCCGACGGTCAGCACCACGAGTCCCGGATATCACTTGCTGCTCGACCCGAGCGACGTCCCCGCGGTCACCTTGCACGTTCCGGCCGCGCAGGGGATTACGTTCTTCGACCTGAACACCAATCGCACGGTGGGTGTCGTTAGTGGGGATTGGTTCTTCCACCAGCTTCTTGGCCTGATCAGCTCATTGCATGTCAGCCCGACGACCCTCGCGGCGTTCGTCCCCTACAACACATACATCACCGATCAGAACCCGAACACCTGCCTCCAGCCTCCTGGCTGCGCGTTCTCCTCCGGGTTCCATATTGGGGTCCTCAGCAACAACAATCCGCACGCCATCAACACCTTCGCAGAGGCCTCCTATGAGGACCTTGGGACCCTCTCGCCGTACGACTGGGGTACGGTCGTGCTCAGCCACGAGATTCTCGAATGGGCAGCCGACCCATTCGATCATGACTCAAGCAGCCAGGGCCAGGTCAGTTTCCGGTCGAACACGGCGCCCGCGTGGAGCTCACCGTACTTTTTCGGCGGCTCAGCCTGCACCACGGTGCTCGAGGTAGCCGATCCGCTCGAGGAAGGCCTCGCCTTCTACGTCCCACCCGACCGGCACATTCTCGCCAACGCGGCCTTCCTGTCCTGGTTCGCACGCCAAAGCCCATCGACCGCGATCGGCGGCCTCTACGACCTGGGCGGCATCTTCAGCACGTATTCGACGGCCTGCTGACACCGGCTCAGCCGAAGAGTCGCTTCCCGGCACGTAGCTCGGACAGCCAGCCGATGTGGCCGGCGTTGCCGAAGCGGAGGGGGTTGTCGAAGCGAGCTGCGCATCGCCTCGGCAAACCCCTCCGCACGCCCCCGCTCGAAGCCGCCCTCCCACCAGACCTTGAGCGCAGTAACAGCGGCTAGATGAACGATTCCAAGGGTTAGTGGTCATAGGCGATCAGTGAGCGGTGGACTGGCTGGCCGGTGCGGTCGTTGTGCCAGATGGCGGCGGTCAGGGCGAGGATGGGCTGCAGGACACGGGTGATGACGCCGGGCGGGGTGTGCCCGCCGTGGCGTTCGAGGTCGAGCTGGCCTTTGAAGGTGTCGTTGACCGATTCGATGATCTGGCGCAGCGGCTTGAAGAACGGGGCGCCGGGCCGGGGATCTTCGCCTTTGCGGGGCGGGCGGAGCAGGTGCATCCCGCTGCCTGCCAGGGCGGCCTCGAAGCCGCGGCCGTAGTAGTACTTGTCGCCGATGATGATCTGCCCGGCCCGGCCGGTGGTGAGCGCGGGGTCATCCAGGATGCCGGGCAGTACCTGCCGCTCGTCGGCCTTGGCCCCGGCCAGCGCGTACCCGACGGGCAGCCCGTGCACGGTGGCGAGCAGGTGCAGCCGCAGCCCCCAAAACCAGCGGGAGTGCGAGGGGCAGTACCCATACTCGGCCCACCCGGCCAGGTCGCTGCGGCGGGTGGTGTCCTTGGACCGGCCGCATTCGACCGGGGTGGAGTCCACGACCCACAGGTCATCGGCCCACAAGCTGGTGTCTGCAGCCAGGATGCGGATCAGCCACACCATGGTGGCGGCCAGCTTGCGCAGCCGCTTGTTGTACCCGGGCTGGCCGGGCAGGTACGGGAACAGATACCGCAGGTGCCTGCCAGCGAACCGCAGCCAGCGGGCCTCGCTGGCAAACCCCAGCAGGGCCTGCATCACCGCCAGGGTCACCAGCTCAGCGTCAGAGATCCGGGGGCAGATCCCGATGACAGGCCGCCACGGCGCCCGTTCTGGCGCAGCCTTCAGCAGGTCATCGGCGCGGGCATAGAGTGCGGTGGCGAGGGTGTCCAGGTCGGCGTCCACGAGAACCTCCGGTTCGACGTTGGGTCAGCAACGTCGATCCTGGGCACCCATCGCCTTGCCAGGGGCGCGAACGCCGGCAAACCCCTTGGAATTGATCATCTAGCGGAGGATTGCGAATCTCCCTGGCCCAGCCGTTACCGGCTGGCCAATGTCAGCGTCGTTGCTGGCCTGGTAGCGCTGGCGTGGTCCGCCGTCCGGGTATGTCAGGGAGCTGTCCGCCTGAACCTCAGATATAGCCAACAGAACGAGATGTTCTGCGCGGATCATTGGTCAGGACCCACCTTCAGGCTTGCGCGCCGAATCGGCGATCGGAATCTGCAAGCCGGCGAACCGGGCCTCACGGTGTGTGATCGGCCCAGGACTTCGTAAGCGCGCGCACTCCCGCCGTTCGGTACGTCAAGATGACCCGCCTCAGTGATCACGGATGAAGCGCCGACCGGGACGTTCGGCGTGGCCGGCACGGCCTGGAGCCGAGGATGCAGGTGGGGTTAGCCTGCCTCGAGTTCGTCGGTGAGCAGCTAGATCGCTTCGATGGTGACCTGCCGCACCGGGTCCCACGACTTGGCCCGGTCTCCCATGAGCCGTACGCCGAGCCGGGCTGCGGGCCTTCCGTGATTCGGGAGCCGCCGTTCACGCGGCGCGCCGCGGTCAGTTACAGCTGCCCGGCGCCGGAACCGCACCGCCGCCGATACTGGGCTGCAAGCTTTGCATTACGGTGCCGTCCGCGCGCAGATCAAGGTGATCGGCAGGGATGCCAGCGCGGTTGCCGCGCGGGACGCGGATAAGGTTCGGGTATGGCTGTCTCGTCGTTGATGGTCCCGCTCGGCACGCAGGCGCCCGATTTCACCCTTCCGGACACCAGCGGCGCAATGGCAGGCCGCGACGACTTCATCGCCGCGCCCGCATTGCTGGTTGCCTTCTTGTGCAACCACTGTCCCTACGTCCGCCACGTTGAGACCGCGCTGGGCACGCTGCTGTCGCACTACCCTGACCTGGCCGTCGTGGGCATCTGCACCAACGACGCCGATGCTTACCCCGACGACCGGCCGCACGAGCTTGCCGGGCAGGCCCGGCGTGCCGGCTGGAATTTCCCGTACCTGGTCGACGCCGACCAGAAGGTCGGCCGCGCCTACCACGCCGCCTGCACGCCGGACTTCTTCCTCTACGACAGCGCGCGCCGGCTGGCTTACCGCGGCGCGTTCGACCAGTCCACACCCGGTAACGGCAAGCCGGTCACCGGCGAGTTGCTCCGCGCGGCCATCGAGCTGACCCTGGCCGGCCAGCCGGTGCCCGAGCCGCACCGGCCCAGCATGGGCTGCTCAATCAAATGGCGGTCCTGACCATCCTCACGACCGGCGCAGCCCGCCGCCAGGGCCGTTGACCCGGCACCGCCTGCCACCATGACCAAACGCCCGTGCCGTGCCAGAAGCCGCCTGCCTGGCGAGCCTGGGATCGGGTCACTCTGGGTGACCGACTGCGGCTTGTCCCTTGCCCTGATCCTGGCTGAGCCAGCGCTCCGGGCGCATCCGGAACGCCACGTTTCCCCTCCCGGGGTCGGGGTTGCCGGCGACGTACCGGTCACCGCCCGCCGCACCGAGGTAACGGCGCGCCATCGCCAGCCGCTCGGCGGGATCGAGCTCCTCCTCGCAGACGACCGGGCCCTCGACGCTGACATACCGGTAGGGCGGGCTGGCGTCCTGCACGCACAGGCCGAACTGGCCAGCGGCGCGGATCGCCGCGGCCTTGTGCGACCGGCGGCCAGTCAGCACCGTCAGCAGCCCGCCCGGCTGGTAGCTGTACCAGACCGGGACCGCCAGCGTCCGGCCCGCCGTGCCAACTGCCGCACTCAGCACGCCGACATGCACGCCAGCCAGGAACTCCTCGCGCTCGGCAGCGCTCATGGCAACCCACATGACGGCTTCCTACCAGACCGGCGCCGGGTCCCGTGTCTTTCGCCGGCCGAAACGATCACAGAGCGTGGCCAACCAGTGAGTTGCCGCCGCGCGTGTAACCGCCGATCTGGGTGGCCGACTGGTGTTGATGGTGTCGCGTGGATTGGGCGCAGATCTGGCTGATCTGCTCGCATGCCAACGGGCCATCGTGGCCATTGCCTCACATCGGACAGCAAAGCCGGCGGCCGGCGCGCTGCCATAGGATCCGTGCCAGCAGGTGCCCCCCGCAGTAGTGATGGCTGTCGATGTGATGGGAGCCTCAGCAGTGCCCGCTTCCCCCGGCAGTTCACGTCTTGCCGTAGTCGGCGACCGGGTATTCGATGCGCGGGCCGGGGCCTGGGCTGGTGGCACGGTGGTGCTCGTCGAGGACGGGGTAATCGCCGGCATCGCCCGGTCCGCGCCGGAGGGCTGGCTTGTGCTGGAGATGCCGGGCACCAGCCTGCTGCCAGGGCTGATCGACGCGCACACCCACGTGCTGCTGCGCAGCAGCTGGGACGAGCTAGAACTGGCGCGGCAGATGGTCGAGGAGAACCCGGGCCACCGGGCCGCCAGCGCGCTCCAGGCGATGTCAATCGCGCTCAGGCACGGATTCACCACGATCCGTGATCTCGGCACGGAAGGTACCGGGTATTTCGATGTCGGCCTGCGCGATGCCGCGCGGGAGGGCATTGTGCCGGGTCCGCGGATGCTGGTCGCCGGGCCCGCTATCCGGTCGACCGGCCGCTATCCGGTGCCCGGTCAGCAGCACAGCATGACGTTCCCGGTCGGCATAGACAGCTGCACCGGCGCTGCGGCCTGCCGTGAGACCGTGCGAACCCAGATCGCCTACGGGATCGACTGCCTGAAGATCTACGTCAGTGAGCGCTTTGACGCGCCCTCGGGCGACCTGGACTATCCAGACGGCCCGCTGGTGTGGACCGAGGAGGAGGTGCGGGCGCTTGTCGATGAGGCGCACCGGCAGTGCATCCGGGTGGCCGCCCACTCGCTGACCCTCAGCGGGGCAAAGGTGGCCGTGGCCGCCGGAGTTGACTCGATCGAGCACGGCTTCGCCATCTCTTCCGATCTCGCGGCGGACATGGCCGCCCGGGGTACGGCTCTAGTGCCGACCCTCCTGGTTACCCGGGAGCATGCCGAGCACGGCTCGCACATCTCCGAGCCGGTGCGGGCCGCCCATGACCGCTCCTTCGTCAACTGCCTGGACGCGGGTGTCCGGATCGTGCTCGGCACCGATGTCGGCGGCTTCGAGTGGACCAGAGTGTCCCAGGCCGAGGAGTTCGCCCTGATGACCGGGCTGGGGATGTCCGCTGCGGATGCGCTGCGGGCCGGGACGCTGTGGGCCGCGGAGTTGCTCGGGCTCGCCGGGACGGCCGGGGTCATCGAGCCGGGCGCGCCCGCTGACATCGTGGCCGTCGCCGGCGACCCGCTGCGGGACATCGAATGCCTCCAGCAGGTGGAGCTCGTCATCCAGGGCGGCCTGATCGCCTGGGACGGACACCACCTCGCCTGGGACCGGCGCGATACCACCGCGTGACCTACTCAGTGGCCGCCTCCGGCGCGGCCGCCCCTGAGCCGGGCTGAACTCTCTCGACGCCCGCTTCCGCGGCCGGTGACCCACGGGGGTGCTGCTGCCGCACAGGGTCGTCCCGAGACCGACCGCGCACCACCATGGGGTCCGCTGGCGGTACACCACCCCGCACATCCACGGGTACGCGTCTGCGTGGATGTGAGGGCGTGGAATGTCATGCCGCCCGCAGCCCGACACCCCGGCGGCGGGAGACTGCAGCAGCACGCGCGCCCCGCCGACCGGTCGCCCGCCCGAATAGGCACAGCGCACCTTCCACTGGGAAACGAACCGGGGCAGTCAGCTGGTCAGGGCGGCCTCAGCGGCAACGAGCTCATACTCACAAATCCGCCTGCGCGCAGTCCAGTTCCCGGCGTGGAGGTTCTTCCGCCGCCCGAACGGCTGATCGGCTCGCGGCTGGGGGTAAACAGCCCTCCCGTATATTCACCTGCCCGGTCTGGGTGGCCGGGCGAGTTGCACCGTGCGATGGTCGGGTCACCGGGTGAGGGTGGCCCGGTGTGGGATGGGGCGGTGGCAAGGGTCTATGTGTCGTCCGCGATCACCGGCCTGAGACGGCGCAACCGCGGCCACGCGGTGATCACCAGCACGACGCGGATCAGCGCGAGCAGGGGCGGGAAGGGCAGCGCGAAGCCGTACCAGAAAAGTGCCTCCAGCGGAATCGTTGCGACGGCGAGCACCGCACCGGCTCTCCAGCCGCGCCAAAGTAGCCAACCGCCCCACGACACGGCCAGCAACGCCACGAGGAAGGCGCCGAGCTGCGCGGCGAACCGCTCCGTCTGCCCGCTGTCATACCAGGGCCCGCCGTACATCGGGAAGGCGCCGAACAGCCACGGCAGCCGACCGGCCCGCAGTAGATAGACGGCGACCGGGATGGCTGGCAGCCCGAAGCACGCGGCGTAGACCCACATGACGCCCGCCGCGGCCTTCGCGGCCGGTGGGGCGGCCCGGCGCGAGGCCTGCGGCGCCTGCGTGGCCACGTCAGTGTGCCCGGCGGCGGTCGGGGACGGCAAGGCACCACCCGAGAGCGGCGAACAGCAGCATCCAGCCGGCTATCGCGGCCTGCCCGGCCTCGACCGCCAACCCGATGGCTGGCAAGGGCACGAACACCCATATCCCGAGCGCCACGGGCCGCCACCGCCGCCAGCCGTCCCAGACCCGGGCCCGCAGCACCGCGGCCCCTTCGAGGATCAGTCCTGCGCCGATGAGCAGGCTAAACAGGCCGTAGCTCGTCACCGGCAGCCCGGCCAGCGCCGTGTCATTGGTGTCGTGCCGGGCCACGATCGCGGCGACCTCGGTAACAGCCCATCCGATCATCCCGGCAACGGCTCCGGCGTGGCCGATGCGGCCGAGCCTGGTCGATCTGGCTGCCCTGGACCACCACAAGGCGAGCAAGCCGGCGAGCAGTCCCAGGTGCTGGAGCGCGAACCAGGCCTGCGTCCCGGTGAGGGCTTCTGGTGTCTGCGGGTAGCTCGACATGTCCTCCGGCACTGCTGGCGAGCCGAAAGCGAGATAGGCATTTGATGCTGCGCCGAGAACACCAGCTAGAAGACACAGCTGGCCGCAGAAGCGGATAACCGAGGAGGTCTTGGTCTTCACCGAGTACGTGGTCATCGATAGGTCACTGTCCTTAATGGTGAAGAGCGGCCTGGAGGCCGCTGGTTCACGGCAGGTGGTGAATGTGCGGGTCTGCCCGCGCGCTGGCTCGGCGTCGGTTAAGTGACGGCCAGCCCAGCAGGACCAGCGCCGTCCGGGCCAGCCCTGCGACGGGCCCGAAAGGCAGCGCAAACCCGATCCAGAAGGCGGACTCGGCCGACAGCAGCGCCAAGGCCAGCACCGCGCCCGCGCGCCGATGCTGCCACAACAACCACCCGGCAGCGATCTCCGCCGCGCAGACCAGCAAGAACACCACCAGCAGGGGCACCGTGGTCGCGATCCCGATGTCCTCAAACGGCCCCCCGCCGTAGGTCGGGAAGCCCAGAAAGGTCCAGACATCACCGCGATCGGCGAAATACCAGATCGCGTACGCGCAGGGCAGGCCAAAGCCGAACGCGGCGACCCAGGCCAGCACGGCCGCCATGGAACTCCAGCATCGCGCCTTGCCAGCACCGAGGGTGCACAACAACCCCACAGCTGCCCTCGTCATGGCCCCTGCCCCCCGATCATGTCGCGGCATGCGTAGGCTGCCGCGCATTCCAAGCCAGGCCACCCCCCAAGCGTGAAGGCCGCGTGCAGAACGCGTGTAGCCCAGATGCGCGGCACCGGTGTGGCGCCACCGCGTCCAGCAATCAAGGCCAAGCAGCCGTTGTCCCCATGGCCGGAAATATGGGAAAGCTGATCGCCTGGCTCGGAACGCGTCCAGAACTGACAATCTGTATGCGGGCACTCGGACAATCAGCGCGGCTACGGAAAACAAATATTCGGCGTTCGGCGTGCCGACGATCGCTCAGGGACGTCCGCCGCGCTCACGTTGAGTCGCAGGGCATCCGCTCCGGCTGCTGGCTGTTGTCGCCAGGAGGCAAGGCGTCCGGGCGCTGACCAGGACGCCAGGATGGAGCACAGCGAGCCTTGAGATAGGTCACGATGGCCGGCCTCGTATCGCCCGGCGGCACCAGCTCGCGTTGGCTGTCGCCCGCCGGTGCCCGATGAGCAACAGCCAAGGCCGCTTGAGGTGCAGCAGCTTGGATCGTTTGGCCTGGCCGATATTACTGCCTTCGAGGAGGCGGTACTTCTCGGACAAGGCAGTAGCGGCCTGATACAGGTCCGCTGCCCGGGTCGCACTGTTCCGGCCGTGCGATCGCGGGAATAGCTGCGACTGGCTCGGCGGCACCCCCAGGGCCGAGTCGGCCCGCTAGATTGCCTCCCGAACCGTAAGGTCAAACCGCCCCAGCATGATCGACAGAAAGCGGCGATCGATGGCACAAGGCGAGAGGGACGACCCCGCGGCGGCGAGGACGGGCCTGGGGGACTCGCCCGGGCCGCTGGGCGGGCGGGTGGCCATCGTCACCGGCGCGGCGGGCGGCCTGGGCACCGCGCTATGCCGGTCGCTGCAGGCGGCCGGTGCCGCCGTGGTGCCGGTGGACCTGCGGGGCGAGGGCTGCCTGATCGCCGACGTCAGCACCGCCGGGGGGAACCGGCGGATGGTCGACGCGGCGCTGGAGCGGCACGGCCGCCTGGACATCCTGGTCCTCAACGCCGGAGCGCAGGCGATGAACCCGATTGCCAGCTACCTCGAACAGGACTGGGACAAGCTGATGGACCTGATGGCCAAGGGGCCGTTTTTGGCGATGAAGTTCGCCTGGCCGCACCTGACCCGGCACCCGGGCGGCCGGATCATCGTGATCTCCTCCACGGCCGGCCTTCAGGCCGTGCCGTTCAAAGCCGCGTACGTAGCCGCCAAGCACGCCGTCATCGGACTGGTCAAGGTCGCCGCCCTGGAGGGCGCGGGCAACGGCCTGACCGCCAACGCGGTGGCGCCCGGCTGGATGGACACCCCACTGCTGGCGGGGCAGCTCGGCCAGCACATCAGCCTGCGCGGGATCCCCCGCGAGCAGGTCCTCGCCGCCATGAAAGCCGAGCAGCCCGCCCGCCGGTTCATCGACACCGCAGAGGTCGCCGCGCTGGTCACCTTCCTGGCCAGCGCCGCCGCCTCCGCGATCAGCGGCACCTGCATCCCGGTCGACACCGGCGCCATGGCCACCTGACTGGACCCGGCCCGGCGCCGTGCCAGCGCTGGCCGGTGCCGCAGCGCCGCCGCCAAGACCGGGCCCGGGCACCCCCCGGCCTGGTTTTGCGCGCCGCGACCAGCCCGGGCACCAGATGCCGTCCCAGCGCCCCGCTCGCTCCCATGACGAACACTCGCAGACCGTTTCCTTCCGCCTGGTGCTTTCCCTTGAAGACCAGGAACCACCCCAAGCTGGTTCGGGCCGGCCTGGCAGTCGATCACCTCTTGTCGTTGCGCCCCACGCAGGCGGCCGTGCACTTGGCACGGGCCAAGATCGCGGACCCGGGTTCGGCGGCTCGTGCCGGGTCGGCTGACCGGGGATCACCCCGGAGATGACGGCACCGGTGGTGTGGCTGCCGGCCTGTCGCCGGTCAGGCCAGGCGGACGAGTCCTGGCCGGGCACGCCGCCGGCCCGGATCTGCCCGGGGCGGGTGAGGCCGTCCTCTGTGCCGTCCTATCGTTGGTGATGCGGATATCGGGCAGGCTAGGAGCAGCGGGCCCGGCGGGGCGTCACCTGATGGTGGAACAACGGGTGGAATATCCGGTGTCGCCGCGGGGCTAGCGGGGCATGGGTTCGGGCAGGGCCTGGCTGCTGCCCAGGAAGAGACGCCGATGACTGAGCCCGGCAGCGCGCGGGAGCGCGACGTGCTGCTGGCGGCCAAGCTGCACGTTCCCCGCCCGCCGCCGGGCTTCGTGGCCCGGCCGCGGCTCGCCGAGCGGCTGGATGAAGGGCTGTTGCGGCCGCTGATTTTGGTGTGCGCCCCGGCCGGGTCCGGCAAGACGGCGCTGCTGGCCGCCTGGGCGAGCGGCGGCCAGGGGCCGGTGGCCTGGTTGTCGCTGGATGAGGGCGACAATGACCCGGCCCGGTTCTGGCGGTATGTGGCAGCGGCGCTAGAGCGGTACCGCCCGGGGATCAGCGGCCAGATCAGCCCGCTGCTCGGGCCTGCGCCGCGGTCGTTCCAAGGTGTGGTCACCGCGCTGGTCAACGAGCTGGCCGACCGCCCCCTCGCCGGGCAGGCGCTGCTGGTGCTGGATGACTACCACCTGATCGGCGCCCGGCAGGTGCACGCCTCGGTGCAGTTCCTGCTCGGATACCTGCCGCCGGGACTGCACCTGGTCCTGGCTACCCGCTCCGACCCGCCGCTGCGTCTGAGCCGGCTGCGCGCCCACGGCGAGTTCACCGAGCTGCGGGCCGGCGACCTGCGGTTCACCGAAGCAGAGGCCGGGGCGCTGCTGCGCGGCGCGGCCGGGGCCGCTGCGCCCGGCCTGACCGGGCCGGCGATCGAGGCGCTGACCGCACGGACCGAGGGCTGGGCCGCCGGGCTGCGCCTGGCCGGGCTGTCCCTGCAATCCCAGGACGATGCCGATTCGTTTGTGGCGGCGTTCAGCGGCAGCCACCGGTACGTCCTGGATTACCTGGCCGAGGAGGTGCTGGACCGCCAGGACCCGCAGGTACGCGAGTTCCTGCTGGAAACCTCGGTGCTAGACCGGCTGTCTGGGGACCTGTGCGACGCGGTCACCGGCCGGAGCGGCGGGCAAGCCATGCTGGAACGGATCGAGCGGGCCGGGCTATTCCTGCTGCCGCTGGATGAGGTGCGCGGCTGGTGGCGCTACCACCACCTGTTCGCCGGCCTGCTCCAGGCGCGGCTGCTGGCCGGGCAGCCGGGCCGGGCCCAGGCGCTGCACCGGGCGGCGGCCGCCTGGCACACGCAGCGCGGCCTGCCTGACGACGCGATCCGGCATGCGGTCGCCGCCGGGGAGCCAGCGCTGGCCGCGGACCTGGTCGAGCGGCACTTCGACGCGGTGTACTTCACCGGCGAGAACGCCACCTTGCAGCGATGGCTCTCGAGCCTGCCCGGCCAGGCCGCCGGGCCGCGCCCGCGGCTGAACCTGGCGCGAGCGTTCCTGGCATTGGCCGCCGGTGACGTGGGCACAGCGGAACAAGCGATCACCAGCCTGGGGGCGGACCTGGCCGGGGCCGATGACCCGTTCTGGCCGTCGGTGGGCGCGGCTGCGAGCTTGATCGCCAACGTCCCCGCGGCGGCCGCGATCGCCCGCGCCTGGCTCGCCTACCTGCGCGGCGACGCCGACGGCATAGCCGGGTTCGCCGCCCAGGCCCGGGCCCGGCTACGCGATGGCGAATGGCTGCTCGAGTCGATCTGCCGGCTGAACCTGGCGCTCGCGGATTGGCTGGGCGGCCGGCTGACCGGCGCCGGGCAGCACCTCACCGCCGCCATCGCCGGGTGGCAGGCGGCAGGGCGCCATACTATGGCCGCCCTGGGCTGCCACTTCCTCGGCCAGATCCAGCGCGTCCAGGGGAACCTGGACGGCGCCTTGACGGCCTACCGGGAGCTGCTGCAGGTCACCGCGCTGCCCGGCGGCGCGACGTCTCCGGTCGCCGGGATGGGGCACGTGGGCATCGCCGAGGTGTGCTACCAGCGCGGCGACCTGGCCGCTGCCCGCCGTGAGCTTGATACCGGGCTGCCGCTGTGCCGGCAGCTCAGCGAAACCTGGGCGCTGGCCACCGGGCTGGCCACCTTGGCCTGGATCCGGCAGGCCGAAGGCGACCCGGCCGGGGCGCGGGCGGCGATGGCCCAGGCCGGGCGGGCCGGCCCCAGCCCCGCCGCCGCGCTGCCCAGCCCGGTTCCCGCGCTCCGGGCCCGGCTGGCGCTCTCCCAAGGCGATACCGCCGCGGCCGCCCGCTGGGCGCAGCAGCGGGGCCTGTCCCCCGACGGCGAGCCGGCCTACCCC
>Ga0126380_10000481_pt1 | contig 13183 bp, 8 predicted proteins | sample PanSoiMetPlot_26_FD_92544 | JGI IMG/M metagenome (GOLD analysis project Ga0126380, IMG submission 92544) | Tropical forest soil microbial communities from Panama - MetaG Plot_26 | ecosystem: Environmental > Terrestrial > Soil > Tropical forest > Bulk soil | place: Panama | collected 2016-02-17
CCATCATTCAGGCCGGCTGGGAACGCATGCGAGGCCGGCCCGCCGGTCTGCGGGCAGCCGAATAGTCCACAAAATCAGACGGCGCTGAGGACGGTGGGACCCGCATGTGGTTCCGCGCGTTGTTCCCGCATGTCGTGAACTTTTCGAGCGCAGCGTTGGCCGTGTGCAGGTTTCAATGAGTTCTTGCTGATTTTGTTTATGCCAAATTTATGCAAATGCGGCCTACTTTCACTCTAAAAGAGCACAACAACAAACATGACGTAGGAATAGGGGAGGAAGTAATGGCAGTCGCAGCAAGTTCTGCAGAAAAAGTCCGTGCATCCGAGGGGACCCGCTGGGGTCAGCTCGTCTTCGGTATCATTTGCATGGTGATGATCGCCAACCTGCAATACGGCTGGACGCTGTTTGTGGGGCCGATCGATCAGAAATACCACTGGGGACGCGCGGCAATTCAGGTCGCCTTCACAATCTTTGTGCTGACAGAAACCTGGCTGGTGCCGATTGAAGGATACCTGATCGACAAGTTCGGTCCGCGCGTGATGATCAGCGGCTCCGGCGTGCTGGTTGCAATCGCCTGGGTCATCAATTCGGTCGCAGACTCCCTTCCTTTGCTTTACCTCGGCGCGGCAATCGGCGGTATTGGCGCCGGCGTGGTCTATGGCGGTGCCGTGGGCAATGCTCTCAAGTGGTTCCCCGACCGGCGCGGCCTTGCGGCTGGCCTGACTGCAGCGGGCTTCGGCGCAGGCTCGGCACTCACCGTCATTCCGATCGCCAACATGATCGCATCAAGCGGCTACCAGGCTGCTTTCCTCTGGTTCGGTCTCGGACAAGGTATTGTGGTGGTTCTTGTGGGCTTGCTTTTGCGAGCCCCCGAGGCTGGCGAAGTGCCGGCGAGCCAGGCTGTGCAGCAATCGCGCCGCGACTATGAATGGACGGAAGTGCTCAAGACTCCGCCATTTTACGTCATGTACGCGATGTTCGTGATGGTTGGTGCGGGCGGCCTGATGGCGATCGCGCAACTGGCGCCCATCGCCAACGACTTCAAAATTGCCAGCGTTCCGGTTTCACTGATTGGCCTGACGCTTCCTGCGCTGACCTTCGCGTTGACAATTGACCGAGTGCTCAACGGCATCTGCCGGCCGTTCTTCGGCTGGGTATCCGACCAGATCGGCCGCGAGAACACGATGTTCATCGCCTTCTTCCTCGAAGGCATAGGGATCTTCGCCCTGTTGTATTTCGGGACTAATCCGGTGTTATTCGTGATCCTGTCCGGCCTGGTGTTCTTCGCCTGGGGCGAGATCTATTCGCTGTTCCCGGCGACATGCACCGACCTTTACGGGAAGAAGTACGCGACCACGAACTACGGAATGCTGTACACGGCGAAAGGCACAGCCGCCCTCCTGGTGCCATTGGCTAACGTTCTCACGTCGGCCACCGGCAGCTGGCACGCTGTGTTCTATGTCGCGGCCATTCTCAATCTCATCGCCGCGGTGATGGCGCTGGTTGTGCTTAAGCCCATGCGTACACGCTTCATCGCGAGAAACTAAGCGCGCGGAATAGCTTAGGCCGCCCGCGAACAAGGTTTGCGGGCGGCTTTTCTTCCTGAGCGGCAATAAACCGGGCCGCCGGTTGCGTGCGCCAACGCTTCTGGCATATTGTATACCAGCCATGAGTAGCCGAGACCGTAGCTCCCGTCGCGTAAGGATGTCCGATAACGGCGGCACCGCCCGTTCTCGCCTCGCGCCCCACCCGACGCTTGAGCCGATCGACATCACGCCAAGCTTCAAGCAAAAGGCCTATACGGCGCTCAAGAACGCGATCGTGGCGATGGACATCTATCGCAATCGCGACGAGATCCGCCTCGACGAGCGAAAACTGGCACAGGAGTTCGGCATCAGCCGCACGCCGGTGCGTGAGGCCATGTCCCAGCTCGAGAGCGAGGGTTTTGTGCGCTCGGTGCCGCGCCGGGGAATCTACGTCGTGCGCAAGACGAAGCGTGAGGTGATCGAGATGATCACGGCCTGGGCGGCGCTCGAAAGCATGGCGGCCCGGCTGATCACGAAGACCGCGACGGACGAAGAGATCGCGGGGCTGCGCAAGATGTTCGCCACCTTTGAGAACGGCAAACTGCGCGCGCATCTCGATGAATATTCCGACGTCAATATTGAATTCCATCAGTCCATCATCAGGCTGAGCCACAATGATGTGCTGATCGATCTTGCCGAGAACCTTTTCACGCACATGCGCATGATTCGGCGCAAGACAATCGGTGAGAAGGATCGCGCCGATCGCTCGATCCGTGATCACATGAACATCATCGAAGCGCTGGAGTCTCGCGCGACGGATCGCGCTGGGGAATTGGTGCGTGATCACGCGCTCGGCCTTGCCGATCACGTGTCCCAATACGCTGACTATCTCGACTGACATGCTTGTGAAATTCATCCAATGCGCGCGGTCAGCGCGAAACGGCAAACTAGAAAATCGGGAGGACTCCCAATGGCTGAAGCAGCAGTGAAGGAAAAAACCACGGCACCTGACGCACAGCAGGAGCTGACCGACGGATTTCACCTCATCATCGACGCGTTCAAGCTGAACGGCATCAAGACGATCTATGGCGTGCCCGGCATTCCGATCACGGATTTTGGCCGCATGGCGCAGGCCGCCGGCATCCGCGTCATTTCGTTCCGCCACGAACAGAACGCAGGCTACGCCGCGTCAATTGCGGGCTTTCTGACCAAGCAGCCCGGTGTGTGCCTCACCGTTTCGGCGCCCGGCTTTCTCAACGGTCTGACCGCGCTGGCGCATGCGACCACTAACTGCTTCCCGATGATTCTGGTTTCCGGCTCGTCCGAGCGCGAAGTCGTCGACCTCCAGCAGGGCGACTATGAGGAGATGGATCAGTTGGCGATCGCCAAGCCGCTGTGCAAAGCCGCTTTCCGCGTGCTGCACGCGCAAGACATCGGCATCGGCCTTGCGCGCGCGATCCGCGCCGCGGTCTCGGGCCGGCCGGGCGGTGTCTATCTCGATCTGCCAGCAAAGCTGTTCGGCCAGGTGATGAATGCCGAAGTCGGAAAGAAGTCGCTGGTGAAGGTGATCGATGCGGCGCCTGCGCAGATTCCTTCTCCGGAAGCGATCAAGCGTGCGCTCGACGTGCTGAAGAGCGCCAAGCGCCCATTGATTATTCTCGGCAAGGGTGCGGCCTACGCGCAAGCCGACGACGCGATCCGCACTCTGGTCGAAAAGAGCGGCGTCCCTTTCCTGCCGATGAGCATGGCCAAAGGCATTCTGCCCGATACGCATCCGCAATGCGCGGGCGCGGCCCGTTCGACCGTGCTGAAAGATTCCGACGTCGTAATGCTGATTGGCGCCCGTCTGAACTGGCTCCTGTCGCACGGCAAGGGCAAGACCTGGGGTGAGGCGCCAAAGAAGTTCATCCAGATCGACATCGAGCCGAAGGAGATGGACTCCAACGTCGAGATCGCCGCGCCGGTCGTTGGCGATATCGGCTCGTGCGTCTCGGCGCTTGTCCAGGGGATGGGCGGCAACTGGGCGGCTCCGCCGGCGGATTGGACCAAGGCCGTCAGCTCAAAGCGTGCAGAGAATGTTGCCAAGATGGCGCCACGGCTGATGAACAACAATTCGCCGATGGACTATCACGGGGCGCTCGGGGTCCTGCGTACAATCGTCAAAGAGCGGCCCGACGCCATTTTCGTCAATGAAGGCGCCAACACGCTCGATCTCGCGCGCGGCATCATCGACATGTACCAACCCCGGAAGCGGCTGGACGTCGGCACATGGGGTGTGATGGGGATCGGCATGGGCTATGCCGTCGGTGCTGCGATCGAGACAGGCAAGCTAGTGCTTGCGGTCGAGGGTGACAGTGCCTTCGGCTTCTCCGGAATGGAGGTCGAGACGATCTGCCGCTACAAGCTGCCGGTCTGCGTCGTCATCTTCAACAACGACGGCATTTACCGCGGCACCGACGTCAATTCGGCCGGTTCGGATCCTGCGACGACGGTTTTCGTCAAAGGCTCGCGTTACGACAAGATGATCGAAGCTTTCGGCGGCGTTGGCGTCAACGCGACAAGCCCCGACGAGCTCAAGCGCGCCGTGAACGCGGCGATGGATTCGGGCAAGCCGACGCTGATCAACGCGGTGATCGACCCCGCGGCGGGCAGTGAGAGCGGCCGCATCGGCAACCTCAACCCGCAAAGCGCGCTTCGCAAGAAGTAAATCACCTGGATATTCGCCGGATGTCCGTGTGCGGGCATACGCGGAAAAGATGGAGGAGTTGAAATGGCCAAGAAGAAACAAAAGAGAACAAAAGCCGCGGCGAAAAAATCGTTACGCAAAGTCGTGAAGCTTGCGGCAGCGCACAAGGTGAAGTCAAACGGAAAGCAGAATGGCTTTCCGCGCGCGTCGTCCAAGCCCTTCGGGCAGGACGGCCAGGCATTGACCGGTGTGCGCATCCTCGATTTCACGCATGTGCAATCGGGGCCGACCTGCACGCAGCTGCTCGGCTACATGGGCGCCGACGTGATCAAGGTCGAGCGTCCGGGCGTCGGCGACATCACGCGCACGCAGCTGCGCGATGTGAAGGGCGAGGACAGCCTCTACTTCACGATGCTCAACGGCAACAAGCGCTCGATCACGATCGATTCCAAGCATCCTCAGGGGATGCGCGTGCTCAACGCGCTCATCAAGACCTGCGACGTGTTGGTCGAGAACTTCGCGCCCGGCGCGCTCGATCGCATGGGGCTCACCTGGGAGCACATTCACAAGACCAACCCGCGCATGATCGTCGCCTCGGTGAAGGGCTTCGGCCCGGGTCCATACGAGGATTGCAAGGTCTACGAGAACGTCGCGCAGTGCGCGGGCGGCTCGGCATCGACCACGGGCTTTCGTGAAGGTCCTCCGCTTGTGACCGGCGCCCAGATCGGCGACTCGGGCACGGGATTGCATCTCGCGTTCGGTATCGTCTGTGCCCTTTATCAGCGTATGCGGACCGGGCGCGGCCAGAAAGTTCTGTGCGCCATGCAAGACGGCGTGCTCAATCTCGCGCGCGTAAAACTGCGCGATCAGCAGCGCCTCAAGCACGGGCCGCTCACCGAATACAGCCAATATGGCGAAAACATTCCCTTCGGCGATGCGGTGCCGCGTGCCGGCAACGATTCCGGCGGCGGTCAGCCCGGCTGGATTCTGAAGTGCAAGGGTTGGGAAAGCGATCCCGACGCGTACATATACTTCATTACCCAGGCCCCCGTCTGGGGAGAGATCTGCGAGCTCATCGGCAAGTCGGAGTGGAAGACCGATCCCAACTACGCCACGCCGCCGGCACGTTTGCCGCGTCTGAAGCAGATCTTCGCGACCATCGAAGAATGGACCATGACCAAGAGCAAGTTCGAGGTCATGGATATCTGCAACAAGGTCGATATTCCGGTCGGGCCGATTCTTTCGATGAAAGAAATCGCCGAGGAAAAGTCGCTGCGGGATACAGGCACCGTGGTCGAAGTCGATCATCCGGGCCGCGGCAAATATCTCACGGTCGGAAACCCGGTGAAAATGTCGGACTCGGTCACCAAGGTGAAACGTTCCCCGCTGCTCGGCGAGCATACCGACGAAATTCTGAAGGACGTGCTGGGTTTCAAGGCCGCGGAGATTGCCGAGATCAAGAACTCGGGCGCTCTCAGCGCGCCGAAGAAGGAAGAAAAGGCCGCGTGACGTTCATGCCCGGGCTCGTCCCGGGCATCGAACCGGGACTAAATCCGGCGATGGGACGTTGATATTTCGGAGGGGTTGAATGCGTATTGTCGTTCACGGCCAGCAGGCCTTCGGCAAGGCCGTGTTGGAAACGTTGCTCAAGCGCGGTGAGAATGTCGTCGCCGTATATGTCGCGCCGGAAAAGGAAGGCGCCAAGGCCGATCCACTCAAGGAAGCGGCGCTTGCTGCCAAACTTCCGGTGCATCAGCCGGCGTCCTACAAGGATCCGAAAGTCTGGGAAGAGTTCAAGGCTCTGAAACCTGATCTTCAGGTCATGGCCTTTGTCACGCTGTTCGTGCCGGAGGATTTTCTCAACATCCCGACGCACGGTTCGATCCAGTACCATCCGTCGCTGTTGCCGGCCTACCGTGGTGCGAGTGCGATCAACTGGCCGATCATCAAGGGCGAGAAGGAAACGGGGCTGTCGATCTTCTGGCCCGACAACGGATTAGATACCGGCGACGTCCTGGTTCAGAAGAAAACACCGATCTCCAATACGGACACACTAGGTACCGTCTATTTCGACCGCCTTTTCCCGATGGGCGTCGAAGCGATGATGGAATCGGTCGATCTGGTGAAGGCCGGCAAGGCGCCACGCATCAAGCAGGACGAGTCGAAGGCGACTTACGAAGGTCGCTGCGGCGCCGGCAACGCGAAGATCGATTGGGGCAAGCCGTGGGAGCAGATCGATCGCCTTATCCGCGGCTGCAACCCCGCGCCCGGTGCCTGGACTTCGCTGGGCGGCACGACTTTCAAGATCTTCGACGCCAAGCCTTTGCCGGCCAAGAACCCCAAGGGCATCGGCGGGAAGCTTGGCGAGGTCGTTTCCGTCGACTCCGACGGATTTACGGTGGTTTGCGCCGACGGCCGCTTCAAGGTCACGCGTGTTCAGCCCGACGGAGGCAAGAAGATCGACGCTTCCGAATTCATCTCCACTGCCAAACTCGTCAAGGGAGCAATTCTCACCTGATTTATGGCCGGGCCTGTTGCCGGCTATCCGCTCATGGGGCACCGCGTTCCGTCGAGCGGATGTCCGGCACAGGCCGCGCATGACGAAATTGGAAAGCCCTCACTTCTTCGAGTCACATAACCCACATATTGGATCAATCTCATGCCCGCCTCGCAGCACCAAAGCCCGAAGTCCGACATTGAAATTTCGCAGTCCGCGAAGAAGCGCCCGATCCTCGACATTGCAAAAGAGAAGCTCGGCATTGCTCCGGAAAATCTCGAACCTTACGGCCACTACAAGGCCAAGGTTTCGATGGACTACGTCAAATCGCTGCAGCGCAAGAAGAATGGCAAGCTGATCCTGGTGTCAGCGATCTCCCCGACGCCGGCAGGCGAGGGCAAAACGACCACGACGGTGGGTCTGACCGACGCGCTCAATCACATTGGCAAGAAGGCGATGCTGTGCCTGCGTGAGCCGAGCCTTGGTCCGTCATTCGGCATGAAAGGCGGCGCGGCGGGCGGCGGCTACGCGCAAGTGGTGCCGATGGAGGACATCAATCTGCACTTCACGGGCGACTTCCACGCCATCACATCGGCGCACAATCTTCTGTCGGCGTTGATCGATAATCACATCTATTGGGGTAATGCGCTCGGGATCGACTCGCGCCGTGTCGCATGGCGCCGTGTACTGGACATGAACGATCGCGCGCTGCGCGAGATCGTCTGCTCGCTCGGCGGCGTTGCCAATGGCTACCCGCGCGAAGCCGGTTTCGACATCACGGTTGCTTCCGAAGTCATGGCTATTTTCTGCCTGGCCAAGGATCTTGACGACCTGAAAGAGCGTCTCGGCAACATCATTGTTGCGTACACTCGGGATCGCAAACCGATCCGCGCCCGCGATCTGAAGGCGCATGGTGCTATGGCAGCGTTGCTCAAGGAAGCGATCGCACCCAATCTTGTGCAGACGCTCGAGGGCACGCCCGCGTTCATTCATGGCGGCCCCTTCGCCAATATTGCGCATGGCTGCAATTCGGTGGTTGCGACGACCACTGCGCTCAAGCTTGCCGACTACGTGGTGACGGAAGCCGGATTCGGTGCCGACTTGGGCGCCGAAAAATTTCTCGACATCAAGTGCCGCAAGGCCGGTCTTTCTCCCGATTGCGTCGTCCTGGTTGCGACCATTCGCGCGCTGAAGATGCATGGCGGCGTCAAGAAAGAGGACCTCAAGTCCGAAAATCTCAAGGCCCTCGAAGCAGGCATGGCCAACCTTCAACGGCACGTGGAAAACGTGAAGAAATTCGGCCTGCCGGCTGTGGTCTCTATCAACCGTTTTTCTGCCGACACCGACGCCGAGATCGCGCTGGTCAAGGAAAAGTGCAAGGCGCTCGGGGTCGAGGCACTGATGGCCGATCACTGGGCGATGGGCGGGGCGGGCGCAGCCGATGTCGCCAAAGCTGTCGCGAAGGTGATCGACGAAGGCAAAGGCAAGCTCAAGTTTCTCTACCCAGACGACATGCCGCTGTTCGAAAAAGTGCGGACCATTGCCAAGGAGATCTACCGCGCAAACGATGCGACCGCCGACAAGTCGGTTAAGGATCAGCTCAAAAGCTGGGAGGAGATGGGATTTGGCAAGCTGCCGGTCTGCATGGCCAAGACCCAGTACAGCTTCTCAACCAACCCGGATCTCAAGGGAGCCCCGGTCGATCACGCTATCGCGGTCCGTGAGGTGCGCCTTTCTGCGGGTGCCGAGTTCGTCGTCGCGATATGCGGGGAAATCATGACCATGCCGGGTCTGCCGAAGGTTCCGGCAGCCGATTCGATCGACGTCAACGCGCAGGGGCAAATTGTCGGGTTGTTCTAAACGTTAGCGCATTGCAGGCAGATTAATTTTTTCAGAGTGCGCGCGCGATTGTGCCAACGTCTCGCGAGTTAGACTTTCGACTAAACTAAAGAGAGTGGCGACGACTCAATCGGACAACAACGGCGCTATGCGACGCGCTTCTGCGACGAGCGCGGCGGTCAATGTCGACATAGGCTCACGCGCAGGCGCGACCAGACCGATGGTATGAGTTGCTTCAGGCTCGACGATCGGGATTGCGCGCAATACGTCCGTCAGTCCGAGTGATGCGGCCAACCGGGCAGGCATGACGCTTGCCCAGCGCCCGGTGCGCACGTGGGAGTACAGAAGAATCATTGAATCAGATTCGAGCGAGATCCGCGGTTCGATGCCGGTGTCGCGCAGCAATCGTTCGATGATGCGACGGTTTTGCATGTCCGGAGTGAGGAGACAGAGCGGGACCTGCGCGACTTCGTTCCACGTCACCGACTGGCGATCTCCAAGAGGGGCATCGGCGGCAACGAGCAAGCGATAGCGTTCGCGATAGAGGGGCACCGCGGTAACGCGACCGAGCGGTTCATTGTCGAGATATGTGAGGCCGGCGTCGATCTCGAGATTTTCCAGGTGCGTGAGGATCTCGACCGACGTGCGGGATAGCACGGTAAAATGCACCTCGGGATGGCGCGCTCGAAAGGGGGTCGTCAATGTCTCGACCATCGCCAACGCGGTTGGGATCGCGGCCAGCTGCAACTTTCCGGCAAGTCCGTGCTTGAGAGCATGGACCTCCTGCCGCATGGCACGAGCATCGCCTACGATCCGGCGTGCCCACTCGAGCACGCGATCGCCTTCCGGGGTGAACCCCTGGAAACGGGAACCGCGGTTGACGAGAAGTACGCCGAACGTGTCTTCGAGTTGCTTGACCCCTGCGGACAGCGTCGGTTGCGTTACCCCACACGCTTCGGCCGCCCGCCCAAAGTGCTTTTCGCGTGCCAAGGCGAGCAGAAATTCGAGCTTATCGAGCAAGGCTGCTCCCGGGGTGCATCAATATGAACAAGTTTCGCGGGCGTTCTCGTCCGCGAAACCCAGGCCCTAAAACACTAGGTTCAAGCCAAGATAATCGGAAAATACAAGAAGGCGGTGTTTTTTGATAGAAGGCTTCTATCGGTTGATTTGGACGGAGGGCTTGCCGAGCCCGATTCAGAGGCGTTTTTCTGGGTTCAGAGGAATGAGATGAGCATTACGGAACAATCGCCTCCCAAGACGGCCCCTGGCGGGCGTCGCCGAACGCGGCGTACTCCAAAGGGCCGACAAGTCGACCCACAGGCACTCGTGGAAGTTCGGGCTTTGCTGACCGACCGTCCGCGTCGGCGCGACCTGCTTATTGAACATCTTCATCTCATCCAGGATCAGTACGGCTTCATCTCCGCAGCGCATCTCGCCGCGCTGGCCTTCGAAATGAAGATGGCGCTAACCGAGGTCTACGAGGTCGCAACCTTCTACGCACATTTTGATGTCGTGAAGGAAGGCGAATTGCCGCCGCCGCCGATTACGGTGCGCGTATGCGATTCGCTCTCCTGCGCCATGGGTGGCGCCGAGAAACTGCTTAAAGAACTTCCCGGCAAACTCGGACGCGATGTTCGCGTTGTGCGCGCTCCATGCATGGGCGGCTGTGATCATGCACCCGTCTGTGCCGTCGGGCACTTGCAAACATTCAAGGCGACGCCCGAGACAGTCGCGGCCGCTGTGAAAAAAAATGGCCATGCGCATGCGTGGAAGCCGGACACCGATTTTGCCGGATATCAAAAAGCCGGCGGCTACGCACTTTTGCAGGCTTGCCTCGAAGACAAACGTACGCGTGACGAACTGATCAAACTTGTGAGCGATGCGGGTCTGCGCGGTCTTGGCGGCGCCGGCTTTCCCACCGGCCGCAAGTGGTCGCTGGTGCGCGCTGAATCGGCACCGCGAATGTTTGCCGTGAATGCAGACGAGGGTGAACCCGGCACCTTCAAGGATCGTTACTATCTCGAACGCGATCCGCACCGCTTCATTGAAGGCGTGTTGATCGCTGCCTGGGTTGTAGAGGCGCGCGATACATACATCTATCTCCGCGACGAATACCCCGAGCTGCGGCTGATGCTCGCCGATGAAATTGCCAAGGTCGAAGAGGCAGGACTTACGCCGCATACCAGACTGCATCTGCGGCGCGGTGCAGGCGCCTATATCTGCGGCGAAGAGTCGGCGATGATCGAGTCGATCGAGGGCAAGCGCGGACTGCCACGGCACCGTCCGCCTTACGTTGCGCAGGTCGGCTTGTTCGGCCGCCCGACACTCGAACAGAACGTGGAGACTATGTTCTGGATTCGCGACATCATCGAAAAAGGCGCGGAGTGGATGACCTCGCAGGGCCGTCACGACCGCAAGGGCTTTCGCAGTTTTTCCGTTTCAGGCCGCGTGAAGAATCCTGGCGTGAAGCTGGCGCCCGCCGGCGTCACCATGCGCGAGTTGATTGATGAATTCTGCGGCGGCATGCAGGACGGCCACACGTTCAAGGCCTATCTCCCGGGCGGCCCCTCCGGCGGCATTCTGCCGGCTTCGATGGCGGATATTCCGCTCGATTTCGGAACTCTCGAAAAGTACGGCTGTTTTGTGGGTTCACACGCAGTTGTAATTCTCTCCGACAAGGACGACATCAAGGCTGCGGCGTTGAATCTGATGAAGTTCTTCGAGGATGAAAGCTGCGGCCAGTGCACGCCCTGTCGGGTGGGGACTGAAAAAGCGGCCAAGTTGATGGCCAAGGGTCCGTGGGATGTGAAGCTTCTCGAAGAACTTTCGACGGCTATGCGGGACGCGTCCATATGCGGACTGGGCCAGGCCGCGCCGAATCCGCTGTTGTGCGTGCTAAAATATTTTCCGGATGAACTGGCCAAGCCATTGGGAAGCTGGTGACGGCGAAAGGCGAAAAGCGATGAGCTCGGGCAACGGCAAATCCAAATCAGTAAAATTCGTCCTCGACAGCAAAGAGGTTGAAGCGCTTGATGGCGAAACCATCTGGCAGGTGGCAAAGCGCCTCGGCACCGACATCCCGCACCTTTGCTACTCGCCGGAGCCCGGGTATCGCGCCGACGGAAATTGCCGCGCCTGCATGGTGGAAATCGAAGGCGAGCGCGTGCTGGCTGCAAGCTGCATTCGTAAGCCGACCGAAGGCATGAAAGTGAAGGCGACCTCAGACCGCGCCAAAACGGCACGGCAGATGGTCTTCGAGCTGCTGGTCACCGATCAGCCCGAGCGCTCAACATCACGCGACCCGCAATCGAAGTTCTGGAGCTGGGCTGACCGGATGGGCATCGACGTCGGTCGTTTTCCCGAGCGCGAAAAAATGCCGTCTCCCGACCGCAGCCATCCGGCCATGGCGGTCAATCTTGATGCATGCATTCAATGCAATCTCTGCGTGCGGGCTTGCCGCGAAGTGCAGGTCAACGACGTCATCGGCATGGCCGGCCGCGGTCACGGCGAAAAAATCGTGTTCGATTTCGACGATCCTATGGGCCAATCGACCTGCGTCGCGTGTGGCGAATGCGTACAGGCCTGCCCGACCGGCGCGCTGATGCCCTCAACGCTGCTCAACGACAAGAATGTGCGCACCGAGTATCCGGACCGCGAAGTGCACAGCGTGTGCCCGTATTGCGGCGTCGGCTGTCAGCTCACTTACCAGATCAAGGACGACAAGCTCCTGTACGTTACCGGCAGGGACGGACCGGCGAACCAGAACAGGCTGTGCGTCAAGGGCCGGTTTGGCTTCGACTACGTCCATAGTCCGCAGCGGCTCACCAAGCCGATGATCCGCAAAGAGGGCGTGCCGAAGGTGCCGCACGAGTTCATCGATCCGATGAATCCGTGGACGCATTTCCGTGAGGCCACGTGGGAAGAGGCACTCGACAAGGCCGCAGCCGGACTCAAGAAAATTCGCGATCGAGACGGTCCGAAAGCGCTCGCAGGCTTTGGCTCGGCGAAGTGCTCCAACGAAGAAGCCTATCTGTTCCAGAAACTGGTGCGCGCGGGTTTCGGCACCAACAATGTCGACCACTGCACGCGCCTTTGCCACGCGTCTTCGGTTGCCGCGTTGCTGGAGGGCGTCGGTTCGGGGGCCGTGTCGGCCACCTTCAACGAAGTGAAGAACTCCGATGTCATCATCGTCATCGGCGCCAATCCGACCGAAAACCATCCGGTTGCGGCAACATTCTTCAAGCAGGCTGCTAAACGCGGCGCCAAGCTGGTGGTGATGGATCCGCGCGGTCAGTCGCTCAACCGCCATGCCTGGCGCGTGATGCAATTCAAGAACGGTGCCGACGTGGCGATGCTCAACGCCATGCTCAACGTCATCGTCACCGAGAAGCTTTACGACCAGCAATATATCCAGACTTACGTCGAAGGCTTCGGGCCTTTCTCCGAAAGTATCAAGCATTTCACGCCCGAGGAGATGGCCCCGATCTGCGGCATTCCCGCGGACACTTTGCGTGAAGTGGCGCGCACTTATGCGCGCGCGGAAAGCGCGATCATTTTCTGGGGCATGGGCGTGTCGCAGCACACGCACGGCACCGACAATGCGCGCTGCCTGATCGCGCTCGCGCTCATCACCGG
>Ga0126380_10000482_pt1 | contig 13176 bp, 12 predicted proteins | sample PanSoiMetPlot_26_FD_92544 | JGI IMG/M metagenome (GOLD analysis project Ga0126380, IMG submission 92544) | Tropical forest soil microbial communities from Panama - MetaG Plot_26 | ecosystem: Environmental > Terrestrial > Soil > Tropical forest > Bulk soil | place: Panama | collected 2016-02-17
GCGGCCGGCTGTTCGTCTGTGACCGGTCGAATGCGCGGATTCAGATCTTCGACCAGGACGGAAAGTTTCTGGGCAGGTGGTACCAGTTCGGTATGCCGAGCGGGATCGCGTTCTCGGTCAACGGCGACGACCTGATCTACGTGTTCGATTCGGAATCGGACAATGTCGAGAACCCAGGCTTCGAGCAGGGGATTCGGATCGGCGACGCGCAGCACGGCTGGGTGAAGCATTTCATCCTCGACCAGGGCGGCAACCCGAACACGCGAACGGGCAGCGGACCCGAATTCGGCGCCGTCGACAAGCACGGCAACGTGTTCGCGGGCGAGCCGCGGCCGCGCGTGCTGCGGAAGTACGTGAAGGTGAGATAGTCGCCTGGCCGAGGCGGACTTTGGCCTGTCGGCTGCGGGCAAGGCTTCACGCGATCACGGCGGCGGCGGGCCGGAGTGACCTCACTCCATCCTGCCGCCGAACAACCGCTCGGCGTTGCCGTGGGCGATGCGCCGCGCCTGATCGGCGGGCAGTTGCGCGAGCCAGTTGCGGTACCCTTGCATCAGGGTGTCGTACGCGAACCAGCGCTCGTTGATCCAGGTATCCGAGCCGATCACGAAGCGGTCGGAATATTTTGCGAACAGCGCGCGCCAATCGGCGGTCAGCTTGCCGGCGCCGTCGGTGATGCCGCCACGATAGGACAGCTCGCCCCATATCGCGTGCTTGTCGAGCAGCTCGGCGACCCGCTGCGGCGCCGTGGAGAATCCGGTATGCGCCCAGATGATCTTGGCCTTGGCGTTGTGGCCGAGCAGGATCAGCAGCGCTTCCTCGTCGCAATGGGCATGCAGATAGAGGTCGCGCTCGACCGCGAAGTCGACGATCTTCCTGACCCACCCGGTCGCGGCCGACTTGCCGTAGATGTGGAACTCGCCGATGCCGCGGTAGGCGCCGCGCTTGTATTCGGACTGCACCAGCTCGTAGATCGTCGGATCGTCGAACCAGGTCTGCATGTCGCTGCGCACCCGATAGGGACGGATGAAGGGCACGACCCACAGCCCCGGCGCCTTGGCGTCGAGCAGGACGCGCGTGCCCGTGTTGGGGCGGCTGGTCGCCAGGATGCCGGCGACGTTGTTGCGCTTGAAAATCTCCAGCACCTTGTCGAGCGGATAGAACGGCGTCGGCTCGGCGTTGTAGTGCAGATGCGCGTCGAACAGTTTCAGCGGCGCCTGGGCGGGGGCCATGGTGGCCGCCACGGCGGCCGCGAAGAGCCCGCCAAGCATGCGTTTCAGCATCGCCCCCTCCTCAAAAATCCCGGCATGGAAGCCGTCATCCCAGCGGCCCCTGCGCCAGCCGGGCGAGATCGAACCGATCCACCTCGCCCATAAGCTCGACGAAGGCGCGCGCGCCGTAATCGAGCGCCGCCTCGCCCTTTTCGCGGCTGGCGGCGGTGGGGTCGCCGACGGCGCCCGAGGGATGCAGGTCCTGGGTGGCCCAGCCGAAGCCGGCCGGCCGGTAGGCGTGCAGCCACTTGAACTCGCGCTCCATGGCGACGCTCGCCGGCACGGCATTCTGCGCGCGCTCCCGGCGCACGGTCTCGGGGCGCGCCGCCAGCATCAGCGAGGTCTCGATGGCGCCGGCGTGGATGCCGTGGTGGCGCTCCTCGGCCGAGAACAGGTTGTCCGGATAGCCGAAGCGGTGCCAGGCGCAGACCACCAAAAACATGTTCAGGCGCACGCGCAGCTCGCGGGCGATCAGCTCGATGGCCTGCAGATTGCCGCCGTGGCTGGTGACGAGAACGAGCTTGCGGACGCCGGCGCGATGCACCGACTCGGCGATCTCGCTCCACGCCCGGATGACCGTGGTCGAACTCAGCGTCAGGGTGCCCGGAAAGGCCACATGCTCGTCGGACTGGCCGAGCTTCTGCAGCGGCAGAAAGCTCACTGGCAGCCCGGCCGGCAGCATGGCGCGCACGCGCTCCAGATAGGCCTGGGCGATGAACGTATCGACACCGAGCGGCAGGTGCGGCCCGTGCTGCTCCACCGCCGCGACCGGCAGCACGGCGATCCAGCGGGACGTATCGGCGCCGGCCACGTCCTCCCACGTCATCTCCAGCCAGTCGCGCTTCGGCAGCATGCGGCACTGTCCTTGCAAAGTCGGCCGCCGGCCGCCTTGCACGGCCGATGATCGGCCGGTAGCTCAGGGCAGCGGCGCCAAGAGGATGCGGCGTCGGGCCCGCCCGGGCAAGACACCCGGCGTCCGGCACCGTCGAGGAGAAGCGATGAACTTTGGGCTGGTGCGATCGTTGGCCGCGGCGGCGCTGGCCAGCATGGTGGCGACGGCGGCCGGCGCCCAGGCGCTGGACAAGGTGACGTTCGGCACCAACTGGGTGGCCGAGGCCGAGCATGGCGGCTTCTACCAGGCGGCGGCCGACGGCACCTATCGCAAATACGGCCTCGACGTCACCATCGTGCCGGGCGGCCCGCAGGTGAACAACCGAATCCTGGTGCCGGTCGGCAAGATGGACTTCGTCATCGTCGCCGGCACGCTGCAGGCCTTCGACGTCGCGGTGCAGAACATTCCCACCGTGTCGGTCGCCGCCTTCTTCCAGCGCGACCCGCAGGTGTTGCTGGCGCACCCGGACCAGGGCATCAACAAATTCGAGGATCTGAAGAAGCTCACGCTGCTGGTCTCGGCCGAAGGCATGGTGAACTATTTTCAGTGGCTCAAGGCGGACTTCGGTTTCAGCGACCGACAGGTCAAGCCCTACACGTTCAATCCGCAGCCGTTCCTGGCCGACAAGCGCAGCGCCATGCAGGGCTATGTCACGTCGGAGCCCTTTGCGATAGAGAAGCAGACGGGCTTCAAGCCAAAAGTCTTTTTGCTCGCCGACTACGGCTACGACACCTATTCGACGCTGATCGAGACGCGCCGCGAGCTGGTCGAGAAGAAGCCCGACCTGGTGCAGCGCTTCGTCAATGCCTCGATCATCGGCTGGTACAACTACATCTACGGCGACAACCAGGCCGCCAACGCGCTGATCAAGGCGCACAACCCGGAAATGACCGACGCGCTGCTGGCCTATTCGGTCGCCACGATGAAGCAGTACGGCATCGTCGATTCCGGCGATGCGCGCGAGCTCGGCATCGGCGCGATGACGGACGCCCGCATGAAGAGCTTTTACGACAAGATGGTGCGGGCCGGCGTGGCGAAACCCGGTCTCGATTACGCAAAATCCTATACGCTGCAATTCGTCAACAAGCGGGTCGGCATCGACCTGCGTCCGAAGAATTGATCCGGCTGATCACGCTGACATCGATAGCGGCTCATGTCCAGAACCCCCCTCCCTGTCCCTCCCCCACAAGGGGGGAGGGGACGCTGTGGCGATCATCATCGCTCAAGTTCAGCCACGCGTGCGCGTCGCGGAAGTGTCTTCCGATATTGCCACTGCGCAGTGGATCGGTGCCGAAAGTGCTCTCCTCCGGTTCCCTCCCCCCTTGTGGGGGAGGGACAGGGAGGGGGGTGGCTGCAGACTCGGCGCGTGCTTTAGAACGATCGAACCATCCATGGCTGAGCCCGCGAACGCCGTAAGGGATGCGCGCACGGAAGCGGACGGTGCGCCGATCGTCGCGCTGCGCAACGTGTCCAAGACGTTCGCCAACGGCGTGATGGCGCTCGACCGGTTCGACCTCGCGGTGCGGCCGGGCGAATTCCTGACGCTGCTCGGGCCGTCCGGCTGCGGCAAGTCTACGGCGCTGCGCCTGATCGCCGGATTGGGCGCGCCGTCGGGCGGCACCATTGCCTGGCCGCAGGATTTTCCGCGCGGCGCCACCGGAGCGATCGGCTTCGTGTTCCAGGAACCGACCCTGATGCCGTGGGCGACGGTGTTCGCCAACGTCCACCTGCCGCTGCGCCTCGCCGGCGTTACGGCGAAGGAGGCACAATCCCGGGTGATGGAGACGCTCGCCCGCGTCGGCCTCGCCGACTTTGCCGACGTGTATCCACGCGAGCTGTCGGGCGGCATGAAGATGCGCGTGTCGATCGCCCGCGCGCTCGTTACCCAGCCGAGGCTCCTCTTGATGGACGAGCCGTTCGCGGCGCTCGACGAGATCACGCGCTTCCGCCTCAACGACGACCTGCTGGCGCTGTGGCACGCCTTGGGCAAGACGGTCGTGTTCGTCACCCATTCGGTGTTCGAGTCGGTCTACCTGTCGAGCCGCATCGTCGTGATGACGCCGCGGCCGGGCAGCGTGCATGCCGAGCTCAAGATCGACGCGCCCTATCCGCGCGACGGCAGCTTCCGCACGTCGGCACAGTATGTTGGCTTGTGCCGGCTCGCGTCGGAGGCGCTGGCCGGCGCCATGGCGCGGGCCGAAGGAGGCGCAACGTGAGCGACCCGTTGCCGCAGGCCGACCACCGCGAGCGCATGCTGCGCGCCCTCCTGCCCTGTGCCGTGCTGGCGCTCGGGATTCTGGCCTGGGACCTGGTGGTGCGGCTGAACGACATTCCGCCTTACGTGCTGCCCGGCCCCCTGCTCGTCGCCAGAACGCTGGCAACCGACTGGCCGGTGTTGTCGGGCTCGCTGCTCGTCACACTGATCACGACCTTCCAGGGCCTGGCGCTGGCGGTGATCGGCGGCGTCGGCCTGGCGGTGCTGTTCAACCAGTCGCGCGTGCTCGAATACGCGCTCTATCCTTACGCCATCATTCTCCAGGTCACGCCGATCGTGGCGATCGCGCCGCTGCTGCTCATCTATCTGCCGCAGCCCGCCGCCGTGCTGGCCTGCGCCTGGATCGTGGCGTTCTTCCCGGTGCTCGCCAACACGACGCTGGGGCTCAACTCGGTCGACCATAATCTCATCAACCTGTTCGAACTCTACGGCGCCTCGCGCTGGCAGATTCTTGCGCACCTCAAGCTGCCGGCCGCATTGCCGGCGATGCTCGCCGGCATCCGCATTGCCGGCGGCCTGGCGCTGATCGGCGCCGTGGTCGCCGAGATCGCGGCCGGCACGGCGGGCGCTGGCTCGGGCCTCGCCTACCGCATCGTCGAAGCGGGCTACCGGCTCAACATTCCAAGACTGTTCGCCGCGCTGCTGCTGTTGTCGGTGACCGGCATCGTGATCTTCTTCGCGCTCTCGCTGGTCTCGCACCTGGTGCTGCGCCGCTGGCACGAGAGCGCGATCGCCCGCGAGCGCTGAAACCAGTCGCTTCCCGACGCGGCGGAAACGCGCGATAATCGCCCACGCTGTAGCTCAGGAGGGCGACCATGCGGAGTCTCTGGCTCATCGCGTGCATGTGTCTGGGTGGCGTTCTTGTTCAGGGAGCCTCGTGGCCCGCCGCCGCGCAGACGCCGACGCTGGCCGGAACCGTCTCCTCGGCGGAGGAAGGCGCCATGGAGGGGGTGCTGGTCAGCGCGCGCCGGGACGGCTCCACCATCACGATCACCGTCGTGACCGACGCACAGGGCCGCTACGCCTTCCCGGCGAGCCTCGAGCCCGGCCGCTACACGCTGGCAATCCGCGCCGTGGGCTATCGGCTCGACGGCCCCAAGACGGCCGAGCTTCCAGCGGCCAGCGCGGCCGCCGCCGCCGACCTCAAGCTCAGCCGGGTGAAGAACGTGGCGGCGCAGCTTTCGAGCGGCGAGTGGCTGCTGAGCATGCCGGGCGCCGACCAGCAGAAAGCGTTTCTGACACAGTGCGTCGGCTGCCACACGCTGCAGCGCGTGATCATGTCCACGCACGATGCTGACGCGTTCCACCAGGTGTTCCGGCGCATGGCCATGTACTCGCCGGGCTCGCAGCCGACGCATCCGCAGCCGCTCCTGCCCGGCCCGCGGGGCGAGCGCCCGGTGGTGACCGGCGCCGCCGCCGTAGCCGCCGCCGAATACCTGGCGGGCCTCAACATGAGCACCGCCGAGACCCTGGAGTTTCCGCTCAAAACGCTGCCGCGGCCCAAGGGGCGTGCGACGAAAGTGGTGATCACCGAATACGACCTGCCGCGCCGGGATGCGATGCCGCACGACGTGATCGTCGACCCGCAGGGCAACGCCTGGTACTCTGATTTCGGCTCGCAGTTCGTCGGCGTGCTCGATCCCACAACCGGCAAGGTCAAGGACATCGCGATTCCCGTGCTCAAGCCGGAGCAGCCGAAAGGCGGGCTCGACCTCGAGTTCGATCCTTCCGGCAACATCTGGCTGTCGATGATGTACCAGGCCGGCGTTGCCAGGATCGATCGCACGACCCACGCAGTCACGACCTATTCGTTCCCCAAGGAATGGCAGACGAACTCGACCCAGGCCTCCATGGTGTCGCCGAACCACTCCAACGTCGACGGCAAGGTGTGGACCAACAACCAGGAGGACCATTTCACCTACCGGCTCGACCTCGCCACCGGCAGTTACGAGAACCTCGGCCAGGCCAAGGATCCATCGGGCAAGCAGATCCGCGCCTACGGCATGCCGACCGACCAGCACAACAACGCCTACCAGCTGGAATTCGGCGGCACGAGCATCGGCCGGCGCGACGCAAAGACCGGCGAGGTGAAAATCTGGCGCACGCCGCTGGCGGGCTCGCGACCGCGCCGCGGCCGGGTGGACGAGCAGAACCGCTTGTGGTTCGCCGAGTATGGCGGCAACCGCATCGCCATGTTCGATCCGGCGAGCGAGCGCATCCAGGAGTGGATGCTGCCGACGCCTTGGAGCGCGCCCTATGACGTCGTCCCGACGCGCAACGGCGAGGTGTGGACCGGATCGATGCTGACCGACCAGGTGTCGCGCCTCGATACCAGGACCGGCGCGGTGGTCGATTATCTGCTGCCGCGCACGACCAACATCCGCCGGGTGTTCGTGCAGGAGACGGGAGAGAAGCCGGTGTTCTGGGTCGGCAGCAACCACGGCGCGTCGATCATCCGGCTCGAGCCGCTGGATTAATACGCCTTCGCCGGGGCGAACTCGGCGCGCTCCCTCTCCCCTGTGTGGGGAGAGGGTTGGGGTGAGGGGGCGAGTGACCCTCGATCGGCCCTTGCCCCCCTCACCCGGCGCGCAAGAGCGCGCCGACCTCTCCCCTCTCTGGGGAGAGGTGGAGCAAGTGGCCCGGCCTCGCTCACTCCTAGCCGCCCAGCAGCAACCGCAGCGCCATGCCCAGCGCCGCCATGACGGCGACCGTCTCGACCAGGCCGCGGTGCAGCCCGAACGCCAGCACGCCAGCGATGACCGCAAGCGCCGCCGCCTTGAGGTCGAGCGCCCACACATCGATCGCATACCAGCGCAACGGCCCGGCGCGCATTTCCTGCACCTGCCCGAACAGCACGTGCAGCGCGAACCAGACCGACAGGTTGAGGATCACGCCGACCACCGCCGCGGTGATCGCCGCGAGCGCACCCGAGAGGCGGTGGTTGGCGCGCAACTGCTCGATGAACGGCGCGCCGGCGAAGATCAGCAGCATGGCGGGCGTGAAGGTGACCCACGTGGTCATCGCGGCGCCGAGAATGCCGGCGGCAACCGGCGAGAACGGCTCCGGCGCGCGAAAGGCGGCGAGGAAGCCGACGAACTGCGTCACCAGGATGAGCGGCCCGGGCGTGGTCTCCGCCAGCCCGAGGCCGTCGACCATTTCCGGCGCGCTCATCCAGCCCTGGGTCTCGACCGCCTCCTGCGCCATATAGGCGAGCAGCGCATAGGCGCCGCCAAAACTCACCACCGCGAGTTTCGAGAAGAACGTGCCAATGCTCACCAGCACATGCTTCGGGCCGAACACGAGGGCGGCAAGCGCCACCGGCGCCCACCATACAACGAGACCGATCACGGTTGCCCATGCGGCCTGCCGCCAGCGGCCGGGCGGCGGTTCCGTCACGATATCGGCATCCGACTTGAGGCCGAGCGCGGCGGGTGACGAGCGGGCCACCAGGAAACCGACGAGTCCAGCGGCCACCACGATGAGTGGAAACGGCAGGGCGAAGAAGAAGATGCCGACATAGGCCGCCGCCGCCAGCGCCAGGAGCACAGAAGTCTTCAGCGCGCGCTTGCCGATGCGGATGAGCGCCTCGAGCACGATGACCAGCACCGCCGCCTTGATGCCGAACAAGGCGCCGTCGACCAGCGAGAAGCCGCGCCCGAGCGCGTAGATCAGGCTCAAGCCCAGCATCACCAGCGCGCCGGGCAGCACGAACAGGATGCCGGCCGTCAGCCCACCGCGGACGCCATGCAGCAGCCAGCCGATATAGGTGGCGAGCTTCTGCGCCTCCGGTCCCGGCAGCAGCATGCAGAAACTGAGTGCATGCAGGAACCGCGGCTCGTCGATCCACTTCTTCTCGTCCACCATGACGCGATGCATCATGGCGATCTGCCCGGCGGGCCCGCCGAAGTTGACGCAGCCGATCTTCAGCCAGACCTTGAAGAATTCTCCGAAGCCCGGATGGACCTCGCCGCCGGTTTGCGGTGAGGCTGCAGCATCGTCGACCGCCATGACGCGCCTCACGCTGCCTTGGCCGGCCAGTTGTGGCGCTCCTGCGCGGCGAACCTGAGCCACGCGAACAGCGCATCGTAGATCACGGAGCCGTGGCGCAGCAGCCCATGGTCGTCATCGCCGGCCAGCGCCGACAGGCCGAGCGAGACGGCAGCGTCATGCACGCCGCGGCGCCGCACGTCGACGATCTGCGGCGCCTGTGCGCTGCCGATCAAGGTCCACAGAACTTGCGGAGAAATGGAGAAGCTCGCAGCCAACATGAGCCCCCTCCTGTGCCAGAGGAGGCGGTGCTTGGGCGCGAGCCTTGGAAATGCGGGGCGACCGCCGCAGGCCCCACGCGACGCAGACTAGCTGATAGCGAGTACGCTTACAACGTCACAGGATGTGCCCCCCTCCCTGTCCCTCCCCCACAAGGGGGGAGGGAACGCTGTGGCATGCACCTTCGCTCCGGCTGAACATTCGTGTTCGGCAGCGATTCTTGCCGGGGTGGCCGCGACACTGGCAAGTGAGTAGCGAAGGCACTCTCCTCCGGTCCCCTCCCCCCTTGTGGGGGGAGGGACAGGGAGGGGGGTTTTGAATATGACTGCCGGGTAAAGATCGTTTCGATCGGAACGCGGTGCAGGAGCAAGCATGAACCAGATCGATCTCTCCGGCCGGGTCGCGGTGGTGACCGGCGGTGCGCAGGGAATCGGCCGCGCCATCGCGGAGCGGTTTCTCGACTCAGGCGCCGCGATCGCCATCTGGGATCGCGACGCCAAGCTTTCCGACAAGGCGGCGGTCGAGCTGAAGGCGCGCGGTCGGATCGAGGCCTTCGCGGTCGACGTGACGGTGCTTGACGCGGTGGAGCGCGCGCGCGATGCCACGCTGGCGGCGTTCGAGAGCGTCGACATCCTGGTCAACAATGCCGGGATTGCCGGCCCCAATGTACGTACCTGGGAATACCCGCCCGAGGCCTGGGATGATGTGCTCGACGTCAACCTCAGCGGCACATTCAACTGCTGCCGCGCCGTGGTGCCGCACATGATCGCGCGCAACTACGGCCGCATCGTCAACGTGGCGTCGATCGCCGGCAAGGAGGGCAATCCCAACGCGCCGGCCTATTCGGCCTCCAAGGCCGGCGTCATCGCGCTGACCAAGTCGCTCGGCAAGGAGCTGGCGGCGCATGACATCGCGGTCAACTGCATCACGCCGGCTGCCGCGCGCACGGCGATCTTCGACCAGATGAGCCAGGAGCACATCGACTACATGCTGTCGAAGATTCCGCGCGGGCGTTTCGTCACCGTGGAGGAGATCGCCGCGCTGGCCGCGTTCTGCGCCTCGGCGGAGTGCTCGTTCACCACCGGCGCGGTATTCGACATTTCCGGTGGACGGGCGACCTATTGAACGATCCCGCCCACGAGCGCCGCCAGCGGCTGAGCGGCATCGCGCTGATGTGCGGCGCGCTGGCGTGCTTCGCCTGCCTCGACACGATGGCGAAGTTCCTCAACCACTACATGGACACGCTGCAGGTGGTGTGGGCGCGCTACACCGGCGCCTTCATCCTCGCCATCGTGATCTCCAATCCGATCACGCGCCCGGGGCTGGTGCGGACCGCCCGGCCCGCCCTGCAGGTCGGCCGCTCCGTGCTGCTCCTCGGCTCGACCCTGCTCAACTTCTTCGCCCTGCGCTACCTGCAGCTCGACCAGGCGCTGGCGATCGTGTTCTCGACGCCGTTCTTCGTCGCCATCCTGTCCGGCCCGGTGCTGGGAGAATGGGTGGGCTGGCGGCGCTGGACCGCCATCGGTGTCGGGTTCATCGGCGTGCTCCTGGTCGCGCGGCCGGGCTATGGCGGCATCCATCCGGCGGCGCTGATCTCGCTGGCAGCCGCCGTGTTCTACGCCGCCTACAGCATTACGACGCGCCTCTTATCGCGTACCGATTCCAACGAGACCACCCTGTTCTACTCCAACATGGTCGGCGCCGCCGCCATGCTGCCGGTGATGCCGTTCGTGTGGACCACGCAGAACGACCCGGTCGTCATCGCCGTGATGATCGTGTGCGGCGCCTTCGGCACGGTCGGGCATTACCTGCTGATCATCGCCCACCGGCTGGCGCCGCCCGCCGTGCTCGCCCCGTTCATCTATACCCAGATCGTCTGGGTCATCATCCTCGGCTACCTGGTGTTCGCCGACCTGCCCAACCGCTGGACGCTGGCCGGCGCCGCCATAGTGGTGTGCTCGGGCCTTTACATGCTCTACCGCGAGCAGAAGTGGGGCCCGCGACGGTGGTGGATGAGGCGCAAGGCCGACCAGTCGGCCGAGTAAGAGGCGTGCATTCCGTAGGGTGGGTTGAGGCGCCGCGCGGCCTCCGATTGTTGCTCGGCGGATCGCGCCGAAACCCACCGTTTTGACGGTTTCGGCGCGCGACGGCGTGCTTCGTCCGCACGTGGAACGTAGCGCCTCAACCCACCCTACGGCGTTTCCCCGAGCAGCCAGTTGCCCCGCCTTCGCCTCAAGCGCTAAGGTCCGCGCCGATCCAACGTCCGAGGATTTTTATGGCAAAAATCGAAGACCGGGCGGGCACCAGGCCAAGCCCAGGGCTGAACGACGATATCGGCGAGGAAACGCGGCTGCGGCTCTATCGCGTCCAGTTCGAGATCCGCGAATCCGAGCAGCGCGCCTACGACCTGTTCCTGCAGAACCTGGTCAAGGGCACCAGCCATCTGTCGCTCGGCCAGGAAGCGGTGGCGGCCGGCTTCGCCGTGGCCATGCAGCCGGGGGACTTGAGCTTCTGCACCTATCGCGGCCATGCCCATACGCTGGCGCGCGGCGTGCCGGTGGAGAAGGTGCTGGGCGAACTGATGCAGCGCGACAACGGGCTCATGCGCGGCAAGGGCGGCTCGATGCACCTGACCTCGGTCGAGCACGGCGTCATGGGCTCCTACGCCATCATCGGCGCGCACCTGCCGATTGCCTGCGGCGCCGCCTGGCGCGCCCAGTTCCGCGGCGACGACGACGTCACCGTGTGCTTCTTCGGCGACGGCACCACCAACATCGGCGCGTTCCACGAGGCGCTCAATTTCGCCGTGGTGTGGAAGCTGCCGGTGATCTTCGTGTGCGAGAACAACCTCTATATGGAATACACGCCAATCGGCAGCGTGACGGCGGTCGAGCACCCGGCAGCCGGACGCGCGGCGGCATACGGCCTCGACTCCATCATCGTCGACGGGCAGGACGCCGACGAGGTGTATCGCACGGCGCTGAAGGCCTACGACAAGGCGCGCAGCGGCGGCGGCCCCTCGCTCATCGAGTGCAAGACCTACCGCTACAGCGGCCATTCGCGCGCCGACCCGGCCAAGTACCGGCCCGAGGGCGAATTGGACAAGTGGAAGCAGCGCGACCCGATCGTGATCTATCGCGAGCGGCTCAAGCAGTTCGGCGTCAGCGAGAGCGTCATTGGCGGCATCGAAGCCGACGTGCGGCGCGAGATCGACGAAGCGACGGAGAATTGCAAGGCCGCGCCGCCGCCGCCGCTGGAGATCATGACCACCGACGTCTACGCCGATGGAGGCTGGGCATGGCGGAACTGACCTATCGTGACGCGGTCACGCGCGGCATCGCCCAGGAGATGGAGCGCGACCCCTGCGTCGTGTTCCTCGGCGAGGACGTGGCCGCCGCCGGCGGCGTGTTCAAGAGCACGGTCGGCCTGCTCGAGCAGTTCGGGCCGATTCGCGTGCGCGACACGCCGATCTCCGAGCAGGCGATTCTCGGCGCCGCCATGGGGGCGGCGATGACCGGCCTCAAGCCGATCGCCGAGATCATGTTCTCGGACTTCTTTGCGGTGTGCTTCGACTATATCGCCAACGAGTTCAGCAAGAGCCGCTACATGTCGAACGGCCAGGTCAAGTGCCCGCTGGTCGTGCGCACCGGCAATGGCGCCGGCTCGCGCTTCGGCGCCCAGCATTCGCAGAGCGTCGAGAACTGGGCCATGATGATCCCGGGACTGAAAGTGGTGGCACCGTCGACGCCGCGCGACGTCATCGGCCTGATGGCGGCGGCGGTGCGCGACCCCGACCCGGTGATCTTCTTCGAGCACAAATCGCTGTACCCGACCAAGGGCGAGGTGCCGGACGGCGAGATCGTCGACAGGCTCGGCACCGCCAAGGTGGTGCGGCCGGGGCGCGACGCCACTATCCTGGCGCTGGCCCTGATGGTGCCACGCGCCCTCGAGGCGGCCGAGACGCTGAAAGCTCAGCACGGCATCGACTGCGAGGTGATCGACGTGCGCTCGCTGGTGCCGCTCGACACCCAGACCATTCTCGGCTCGGTCGGCCGCACCCACCGCCTGTTCACGGTCGAGGAGAACCCGCGCCTGTGCGGCTGGGGCGCTGAGCTCGTGTCGATCGTGGCCGACGAGGCGTTTTACGATCTCGACGGCCCGCCGGTGCGCATCACCACGCCGCACATCCCGCTGCCGGCCGCTGACATTCTCGAGGACGCCGTCCTGCCGACGCCCGCCCGCATCGCCGACCGGGTGCGGCAATCGCTGAACAGCTAGGTTTGCCGTGCCGCGAAATCGTAATAGCGGGGTTCATGCTGTACCCCCCCTCCCTGTCCCTCCCCCACAAAGGGGGGAGGGAACGCTGTGGAGGGCATCATCGCTCAAGTCAGGCATACGCGGGCGTCGAACACTGGCGTTCAGCGTGTCACCCCGCAATGACGAGCGGATAGTGAAGCCGCTCTCCTCCGGTCCCC
>Ga0126380_10000483_pt1 | contig 13176 bp, 13 predicted proteins | sample PanSoiMetPlot_26_FD_92544 | JGI IMG/M metagenome (GOLD analysis project Ga0126380, IMG submission 92544) | Tropical forest soil microbial communities from Panama - MetaG Plot_26 | ecosystem: Environmental > Terrestrial > Soil > Tropical forest > Bulk soil | place: Panama | collected 2016-02-17
CTGTGGGACGAGCTGTCCGGGATCGAGCGGCCGCGGATCTGGACCGCCCAGCGCGACCGCGAGGTCTGGGCCGAGCTGCAGGCCTGAGCGATGGCGCCGCTGGTGGCGGTCCTGGGCAACGGGCCGGTGGGGCAGACCGCCGCGCTGATGCTGGCCCGCTGGGGCCTGCCGGTGGTGCTGCTCGACCAGCGCCCGCACCGGGACGCGGCCGGTTCCAAGTCGATCGTGCAACAGCGGGACGTGCTGGACGCCTGGGACGCGGTCGGCGCCGGGCGGCGCATCGCCGGCGAGGGCGTCACCTGGACCACGGCGCGCACGTTCCACCGGGACGCCGAGCTGTTCAGCGTCACCTTCGCCGATTCGGGCCGGTCCGCCTTCCCGCCGTTCGTCAACATCTCCCAGTCCCGGACCGAACAGATACTCGACGAGTGCATCGCCGGCCAGCCGCTGATCGGCGTGCGCTGGGGGCACCGGGTGACCGGGCTGGCCCAGGACGCCGCCGGGGTCACCGTGACCTGCGCGACCGCCGCCGGGCCGGCCATGCTGCGGGCGGACTACGCGGTCGCCTGCGCTGGCGCGCACGGCGCGGACATCCGCCGGATGCTCGGCGTGCGCTTCGCCGGGCAGACGTTCGGCGACCTGTTCCTGATCTGCGACATCCGCACCGACTTGCCCGGGTGGGCCCGGGAGCGGCGGTTCTACTTCGACCCGCCGTGGAACCCAGGCCGGCAGGTGCTCATCCACCCGTGCCCGGATTCCACTTACCGGATCGACTGGCAGGTGCCCGCCGGCTTCGACGAGTCGGCCGGCGCGCGTGACACCAGGATCCGGAAGATCATCGGCGACCGGCCGTACCAGGTGATGTGGTCCTCGGTGTATAAGTTCAGCTCCCGGGTCGCCGACCGGATGGCCACCGGGCGGGTGCTGCTGGCCGGCGACCTGGCGCACCAGTTCTCCCCGTTCGGCGCGCGAGGCCTGAACTCCGGGGTGCAGGACGCGGAGAACGCCGCCTGGAAGCTCGCGTTCGTGCTGCGCGGCTGGGCGCCGGATGCGCTGCTGGCCAGCTACCATGCCGAACGGCACGCCGCCGCCTGCGAGAACCTGCAGGTCACCTCGGCCACGATGCGCTTCCTGGTGCCCGGCACGGACGCGGAGCGGCGGCACCGGCTGGCCACCCTGGACCGCGCCGCCGCCGACCCCGCGGCGCGGGCGGCGGTGGACTCGGGGCGGCTGGCCGAGCCGTTCTGGTACAGCACCTCGCCGCTGACCACGGCCGACCCGGCCCGGCCGGTCAGGGGGCGCCCGCCTCGCGGTGCCGTGCCACCGCCCGGGCCGGGAATTCTCGTTCCTGACGTCGCTATTTTTTCTGCAGAACGAGCTGGCGCGCGGACCCTCCGTGCCGTCGCCCGGGAGGGTTTCCTGCTGCTGTGCGCCTCCGGCGCGGACGTGGCCGCGGCTCGCCGGGCCACCGCGGCGGTGGCGGCACCGGTCCGGGTGCTGGACGCCGCCGGGCTGCCCGACTGCGGGGCGGGCCTGGCCGGGGCGGGGCTGACCGGACGCGGCGAGGTGTGGGTGATCCGCCCGGACGCGCACGCCGCCGCGGTGCTGCACGACCCCGGCGAGGCGGAGATCGCGGCGGCGCTGCGCCGCGCGCTGGGGCTGGCGGGTGCGCCGTGACCTGGCCAGGGCCGGCGGGTGCACCGTGACCTGGCTGGATCTGCCGCCAGGGACCGGGTTCGGCATAGCCAACCTGCCGTTCGGCATCTTCTCCCGCGGCACGGGTCGGCCCGCGGGCCCGGATGAATGTGAGTCTGGTGTTCAAAGAACCACAGCAAACCCACATCCATACACCCCCGGCGGCCGGGCCGGCGTCGCGATCGGCGACTCGGTGCTCGACGTGGCTGCCGTCGCCGACGACCTGCGGCTGCCGGTGCGCGACCTGTTCACCGGGCCGGTGCTGAACCGGTTCCTCGCCGCCGGGCCCGCGGCCTGGCGGGAGGCGCGGGAGCGGATTACCGAGTGGCTGACCAGCCCGGCGCACCGCGCCGTGGTGGCGCCGCGCCTGGTCCCGCGCGGCGAGGTGCGGCTGCACCTGCCGTTCGCCGTGGCCGACTACGTGGACTTCTACGCGTCCCGTAACCACGCGGAGAACGTGGGCCGGATCTTCCGGCCGGGCCAGCCGCCGCTGCCGCGCAACTGGCTGCACATGCCGCTGGGCTACCACGGCCGGGCGGGCAGCGTGGTGGTCTCGGGGACCCCGGTGACCCGCCCGGCCGGCCAGCGCTGGGAACCCGGGGCGGCGGGGCCGTCCTTCGGGCCGTCCCTGCGGCTGGATTTCGAGGCCGAGGTGGGGTTCGTGGCCGGTGTCCCTTCTTCGCACGGCGAGCCGGTGCCGGTGGATGGGTTCGACCGGCACGTCTTCGGCGCGTGCCTGGTGAACGACTGGTCCGCCCGGGACATCCAGGCGTTCGAGACCGTGCCGCTCGGCCCGTTCCTCGGCAAGGCGTTCGCCACGTCGGTGTCGCCCTGGGTCGTGCCGCTGGACGCGCTCCGCGCGGCGCGGACCGCTCCCCCGCCGCGGGAGGTCGAGCCGCCCGATTACCTGCGCGAGGACGGCGAGCCGTGGGGCCTGGACCTCAGCCTGACGGTCAGCATCAACGGCTGCCCGGTCAGCCGGCCGCCGTTCGCCACCATGTACTGGACCCCGGCACAGCAGTTCGCGCACCTGACCAGCGGCGGTGCCCCGGTCCGCACCGGCGACCTGTACGCCTCGGGCACGGTCAGCGGGCCCGGCCGCGACCAGCTCGGCTGCCTGCTGGAGCTGACCCGCAACGGCACCGAGCCGATCGTGCTGGGCGACGGCAGCACGCGGGCCTTCCTCGAGGACGGCGACGAGGTCGTGATCGGCGCCACCGCGCCGGGCCAGGGCGGGGAGGTCATCGGCTTCGGCGAGGTCCGCGGGCGTGTCGCTCCGCCCCAGACCTAACCTTGGTTGGCCCTTCGCGTCAGGCTAGCGCCGCACCCAGATGGAGGTGGGATCGCGGTTCCGTAGCCAGCCAGCCCCAGGTCCCGGACCAGGCCGGGAGGCAGCAGCGACACCACGTACGACAGCGACGTGACCGTGTACCCGGGGCCGAACGGGTGCTCGCTGACCGCCGCCCCGCCCACTACGCCGCGGCGCTCGCACACGAGCGTGTCCAGCCCGCTGCGGGCCAGGTAGGCGGCCGCGACCAGCCCGTTGTGCCCGCCGCCGACGATCACCACGTCCCGTGCCGTTGCTATGAGCCGTACCCTCACCCCGCCCGCCCCAGGAAACCGTTCTCGCCAGGTCCGCGGCGCATCCGGCCCGGCCCTGAGAGCCGTCAGGCACGGCCTGGGCCGCCCGCGCTGCCGCTATCGGCCTGGACCTGGCGGCCGACCTCGCGGCGGAGGCGGCCACGCTGGCGCAGGGCGTGGTCCTGCGCTATCACGGCGACCTCGCCGGGATGGACCGGCGGTGCGCGGCGCTGTCCCGGCGTTTGTGCTAGGAACAAACGCGCCAGCTGAAGATTGTGCCCGTACTCGGTGCCCGGTGTTGGTACCGCGTTGCAAACTCGGGAAAATGATCCCAGGGAAACGACATCCGGGGCGGTGAAGGAGGGCAGATGGAATCCGAGGCCGGCCGCGCGGCGTGGCCGCGGCCCGTCCGGCCGCGCCTGCCCGGCTGGCTGGCCTACCGCCTGCAGCGCGTGCTGGCCCCCAACGCCGCCTACCGCCGGCTGGCCGGCGTGCTGGCCGGGTCCCCGGCGGCCTATCGGGCCTTCACCGCCACCGAGCGCGCGGCCAAGGGCGCGGCGTTCGGCTGCCGGATGTGCGGGCAGTGCACGCTCCCGGTCACCGGGTACGCCTGCCCGGAGACCTGCCCCAAGAAGCTGCGCAACGGTCCCTGCGGCGGCGTCGGCGCGGACGGCTCCTGCGAGGTGTTCCCGGACACCCGGTGCGTCTGGGTGGTCGCCTGCGAGCGGGCCGAGCGCGAGGGCCGCGTGACCGACCTGCTGCTGTTCCAGCGCCCGGTGGACCACCGCCGGGCCGGGCGGAGCGCGTGGGTCAGCTACTGGGCCGGGGACGACGCGGACCTGTGGGCCCCGGCCGCCGGGACCGGGGCCGCGCCCGGCCCGGACGCGGCCCCGGCTGCCGGTTCCGGGCCGGGCGGGTGAGCGTGATCACCGGGGCGGGCCTGCGCGCCCGGCTCGCCTCGGGCGCGTTCGCGGTGACCGCCGAGATCAGCCCGCCGCGCGGGGCGGATCCTGGGGCGCTACTGCGCAAGGCGGAGCCCCTGCGCGGCTGGGCGGACGCGGTCAACGTCACCGACAACGCCGGCGCGCACGTGCGGATGGCGAGCTGGGCAGGCAGCCTGCTCGCGGCGCAGGCGGGGATCGAGCCGGTCATGCAGCTCACCTGCCGCGACCGCAACCGGCTCGCGCTCCAGTCGGACCTACTGGCGGCCTGGGCCGTGGGCATCCCCAACGTGCTGCTGATGACCGGCGACCACCCGAAGTTCGGTGACGACCCGGGCGCGGTGCCGGTGTTCGACCTGGACAGCGTGCAGCTGCTGTGGGCCGCCCGGACGATGCGCGAGGAGGGCCGGCTGATCTCCGGGCGGGCGCTCACCAGCCGCCCCGGCTGGCTCATCGGCGCCGTGGAGAACCCGTTCGCCCCGCCGGCCGGGTTCCGCGCCGCCCGGCTGGCCAAGAAGGCGGCGGCCGGCGCCGAGTTCGTGCAGACCCAGTTCGTGTTCGATGCGGCCGCGTTCGGGCGCTGGATGGCCGAGGTGCGCGACCTCGGGCTCGACCAGCGCTGCCGGATCATCGCCGGGGTGGGGCCGGTGCGGTCGCTGCGCGCCCTCGACCACATGCGCACCGGCGTGCCTGGGCTGTACATCCCGGACGAGGTGGACCGCCGGCTCCGGGCCGTGCCGGCCGACCAGGTCGCCGACGAGGGAACGCGGATCTGCGCGGAGATCATCGAGCAGGTGCGGGCAATTCCCGGGGTCAGCGGGGTCCACGTCATGGCGCCGGGGTACGAGCAGGCGATTCCCGGCATCCTGGAGCGGGCCGGGCTGGCGCGCCGGGATCCGGCGGCGCCGGCGTCCGCCCTCGGGGGGCAGCATGCTCATTGACGTGCGCCCGGTGGCGAAGCTGACCGGGCCGAACCCGGTGGATGTGGCGGGCGCGCTCGCGCCGGTCTTCACCGCGCTGAGCACGGCGGCGCTGGACCTGGCCAGCCTGCGCGTGGTCTGCGACTGGATCCAGTACCGGCACAACTTCTACGAGCCGGTCGAGGTCAGGCCAGTGCTGGCCGACCGCCCGCGCCGGGGGGAGCCGGACGTCGGGCGGGAGCGCCCGGCCGAGAGCGGCCTGGAGATCGCCATCGACATGCGCCGGCATCGCGATGGCGGCCTGGCGGCGCGGGTCACCAAGGCGCTGGCCGAGCAGGCAGGGGACGGCGGGACCGGGCATGTCCTGCTCGAACCCTGGCAGCCCGCCAGCGAAAGCTGCCTGTGGCGCTTCAACACCCTCTACTGGCAGGCGCTGTCGCACTGGGAGGAGGCCACCGGGCGGGAGTACGAGCAGGCGCTGCCCGGCGGCCGGAGCGAGGCGCGGGACACCGGCGTGGCCGGCGACCTGATCCGCGAGCTGTTGCGGGTCTGGGATGAGCTGGACGCGCGCCGGGCCCTGCCCGAGGAGCTTTACATCGCGGAGCTCGGGGTGGGCAACGGCAGCCAGGCGCGCACCTGGCTGGACACGTTCACCGAGCTGGACCGGCAGCACGGCCGCGACTACTACCGGCGGCTGCACTACCTGATGGGGGACTACTCCGCGCACGTGCTGGACCGGGCCAGGAAGGCGGTGGCACACCACGGGGACAAGGTCAGCACGCTGGTGCTGGACGCGACCCGCCCGCAGCAGACGCTGGCCTTCCTGCGCGGCAAGGCGTTCTGCGTGTACATCTCCAATGTCTACGACAACCTGCCTGCCGACGACGTGGCGAGCATCCGCGGGCATCCCTACCTGGTGGAGGTGCGCGCCTGTCTGCGCCGGGCCGACGCCGCCAAGATCGCGCGCCGCTACCACACCCGGCCCGGCGAACTGGCGGCGCTGGTCCACCGGCTGCTGCGGCTGGGCCCCGACCTGCTCGCCGAGGCGGCGCCCGGCCAGTTCCGCGCCACCGGCGACGCCGTGGCGTTCTGGCAGGACACCTGGTCAGCGCTGCGGCTCCGGGAACGCTACGTGCCGCTGGACGGGCTGGACGCCTACCAGGTGACGCCGGCCATGACCGGGGAGATCCTGCGTCCGCTGCTGGAAAGCTGCGGCGACGTCCGGATGCACGTCAGCAACGGCGCGCTGGCCAGTTTCGCGGGGACCCTGCCGCTGCTCCACCCGTTCGGCCGGCTGCAGTGCCACGACCTGTTCCTCACCGAGCCGTCCGGCTACCTCACCGGGTTCCACGGGCCGGGGAAGTACGACGGCTCGGTGGTTAACTGGGTCAACGGCCCGTTGCTGGTGCTGGCGGGCAACCGGCGCGGCTTCGACGTCAAGATCACGCCGGCGCGCCGGCCGGGCGCGAGCGTCAAGATGCTGACCGCGCAGGTGCGGGACTGATGTCCCCGGCCACGCCCGCGACCGCCGCGCTGCGCGGCACGCCGCTGACCACCACGGTGGTGGGGTCGTACTCGGTGCCGGAATGGCTCGGCCGCGTGAAAACGGACTACTACCAGCGCCGGATCAGCGCTGGCCACCTGGACGAGATCCACGAGGTGGCGATCAAGGCGGCGCTGAAGGACCAGGAACTGGCCGGGGTGGACATCGTCTCCGACGGTGAGCTGCGCCGCGACAACGACATCGACTACCTGCTCACCCGCATTCCGGGGGTGGAGATCGCCGACCGGGCCAAGACCGACTACTACGACTACTACGACGCCCGGGTTCGCGCGCCGCTGCCCGAGGCCGCCGGGATGAGCCCGGGGCTCGCCGCCGACTTCGCGTTCACCCGCGAACAGACCCGGAACCCGATCAAGTTCTCGTTCACCGGACCGTTCTCCCTCTCCCGCCGGATCCGCGGAACCGGCTATGACGACGCTGCGGACCTGGTCCGGGCGCTGGCACGCAAGCTCAACGCGCAGGCGCGGGAACTGGCCGGGGCCGGCGCGGACCTGCTGCAGATCGATGAGCCGTTCCTGGCCGGCTACCCCGAGCAGGTGGACCTGGCGATCGAGGCGGTCAACATCGTCACCGCCGGCGTTCCCGTCACCTGGGCGCTGCACGTGTGTTACGGCAACCGCTACGCCCGGCCGCTGTGGGAAGGCCACTACGACTTCCTGTTCCCGGCCGTGGCCTCGGCGCGCGTCGACGCGCTGGTGCTGGAGTTCGCCCGCAAGGGATTCGATGACCTGCGGCTGCTAAAGGAGCACGCCTGGGACCGCTACCTGGGGCTCGGAGTGATCGACGTGAAGTCGGCCGGCGTGGAGGACCCCGCCCTGGTGGCCGCGCACATCCGCCGGGCGCTCGAAGTCGTCCCGCCGGAGCGCCTGATGGTCAACCCCGACTGCGGACTGCGTCACCTGCCCGCCGAGGTGGCCCGCGCCAAGCTGCGCGCGATGGTCACCGGCGCCGCTCAGGTCAGGAAGGAACTTGGCATCCGGCCGTCCTCCTGATCCGGCGCAGCAGTGCGGCCGGCGCACCGATGGGCGGGTGCCCCGGCGGAGGCGGGCACGGGCACCGCGATGATCGCTGCCGCAGCCGCGATCATGGCGCATCGCCGGTGGCGGCGGAGAACCACCGCCGGCGCCTGCGCCCGTCGCCCTGGGGCGGCTCCCCCGGCGGGGGATCGCCGTGCCCCGGGGCTTCCCCGGCGGGCCCGGGCCTGCGGGGGCCGAACCCGGGGATGAAGTCCGCCACGGACTCGCCGTGCCCGCCGTCGCGGGCCCGGGCGGGCACGGCCGTGGCCGCCACGGCCGGCGCCGCAGCGTCCTGGTCCGCCTGCGGCAGGCCTCCCGGCGGCGGGGCGGCACCGGCGGGCGCCGCCGGTGGCACCGGTCCCGCGGCATCGCGGGCACCTGCCACGCGCCGGAGCAGCCAGTCCGCGCCGGCGGCGTCGGGCCGGGCACCCGGGTCCTTGCGGAGCAGGCCGCTGATCACCGGCCAGAGCGGCCCGGCCCGGCCGGGCAGATCCGGGTAACCGCTGACGACGGCGGTGAGCACCGCCGCCTGGCCGTCCGCGCGGAACGGCGGCCGTCCCTCCACCGCCGCGTACAGGGTGGCACCCAGCGACCACAGGTCCGCGGCGGGAGTGGCCGGCTGGCCGCTGGCCCGCTCGGGTGCCAGGTAGCGCGGAAAAGCGGCCGGTGCTTCCGGTGCCGCCCGGCCGGCGTCCTCGGTGACCATGCCGAACCCGCCGAGCATCGCCCAGTTCCCCCGGCCGAGCAGGACGTTGCCCGGCCTGACGTCGCGGTGCAGCACGCCCACGGCGTGCGCCGCCCGGAGCGCGGACAGGATTTGGTAGCCGGCCTCGGCCGCCCGCCGCGGCGGGAGCGGGCCGTCGTGTTGTAGGACATCGGTGAGCGAACGGTAGGGAAACCGGTACGGGGCAGCCTGCAGGACCATCCAGGTCCCGTCGTCGTCGACGATGTCGAGGATGAGGGGAATGTTGGGGTGATCCAGCTGGGCCAGCGCACGGGCGTCCTGGACCAGGCGCTGATGCGGTGACTCCCGTTCCGCATCCCCCGGCCGCGGCGCCGGCGGGACCGCCCTCACCGCCACGTCCCGGTGCAGCAGCCCGTCTCTGGCGAGCCAGGTGGTCCCCGTGTCGTCCCGGCGGAGCACCGCCCGTAGCCGGTACCGAGCGGCAAGAACGCCCCCGGGCTCAACACGCCCCATGTCTTCCGGATACCCGAGGCTGGCAGCAGCTAACTAGGACACACAGGCATACACCGGGCATCTTGGCCGGTGCGCCGCGGGCGGTGCGAAACCTACCGGCGGCCCCTCCGGGCCGGCGTGCAGGGCGGTGACCCTGGCGGCCGCGTCCCGGACGCCTGCGCGCAGTTCCGGCGGGTGGAGGACCTCCACCTCGGCGCCGAGGGCGAGCATGTCAAGCACCGCGATATCGGCCGAGTCGACCCGCACCCAGGCCTCGACCCAGTCCCCGCGCCCCGCCACGGTGTGCGGGCTCCGGCGGACCCTGATGTCCGGCGGCCGGCCGAGCAGTCCGGCGAGCCGGAAGAAGGGCCTGCGCGGCCGGTTCGGTAACTACGTGCCGCCGGTGCTGGAGGTGCTGGGACTCGCCGAGGTCGAGCACAACGCCCGCAACAACCGGATGCGCGCCCGCTGACCGCTGCCCGCCGTTGGGCCAGCTGCCACGTCATCGCGCCGGGCCGCTCAGCCGGCTGTCCGCAGCGGGGGCCTTCCCGCCCTGGCGTGCCTCGGCCGGACGGCCTCAGCCTGGGCGCAGCTCGTCCGGTACGTGCTCAGCGAGCTGCGCCGAGCACGTCGCGGCCGCCTCCGCCGCCTGGCCGATGGCGCCCGGCACCGCACTACTGGCGGTGTCCGCGCAGGCGCCGGACAGCACGGCCACCCGTTCGGAGATCAGCGCCCATGCCGCCTCGCGCCACGGCACGAAGTTGCCCATCTGGTAGTACATCTCGAAGGTCGGGCCGGCTGTGCGGCCCGGGTGCTCTGGGCCGGCGGGCATCGCCGTCAGCGCCCCGGCGAGCGGGCGCATAACCCCCGCCATCAGGCCGAACGCGGACTCGACAAGCGAGCGTAGCTGCTCATCGGTCTCGTCGGTGTGGGTGAAGAAGCGGGTCAGTACCTGCAGCAGCACCTCGTAGCCGAGGTTGAAGCACTCGGCCACCCGCCGGGTGACCGGGTCGGTGAGCAGCGGCTGGGGCTCGGCGACGTCGAAGGGCTGGCGGGTGAAGGCGGGGATGACCGGGCGGGCCGGCTCGAACTGCGGGTCTTGTTTCCGCAGGCTCTGATACTCCTCCCAGATGCTGAGGAACCTGCCATAGTGGGCGGATTGCCAGTCGCCGCGTGCTCCCTCGCCCTGCTCGATGATCTCGTCGATCGCCGCGCGCGCCGAGGGCAGGCCGGTCACCGCGATGAGCTGCGGCCAGCGGAACAGGTCCGGCGTGGCCTGCGCCCGCGGCGGGCCGGCGAAAAGCACCCGCTCCCCCAGCCGCTCCGCGAGATGGCTGAGCCCATCCTCGATGCCCCGGTAAAGGTGCCCCACCGTGGCGAAATCCTGCGACCTGGGCATCATTTCGCCCGCCGCGACCGGGTCCGGGGGCGGCGCGCCGGGGACGAACTCCGCGGCGTCCGCGCGCTCCATGCCCTCGGGCCGTTCCAGGTACAGGAAGTGCGTCAGCGCGGCGTCGCCGAACGGCAGCAGCGCGAACTGCACTCCCGGCGGGAGGTATTCGGAGCGGCGGGGAAAGTTCGGGCGGCTTAGGCTGGGCGCGGCGCCGATCGCGGCCATCACGTTCGAGACCAGCGCAAGGTGCAGCATCTCCTCGATGGCGATTCCGGTGAGCACCTCGTGCCAGCGCGCGACCGCGCCGGCCTGTTCAGCCGTCAGGCCTTCGTCTGGTCCGGTCTTCAGGCTGAAGCTCGCGTACAGGTATTGGCACATGATCAGGTGCTCGACCTGCGACGCCTGGATCAGCAGGTTCCACAGGTGCTCACGGTGCTCGACGACAAGCTTCGTTTCGGTCATGACGGACTCCCGGCGGCTCGGCCCCGAACGATCTTCGAAAAGATTACACAATTACAGCCCTATGCGCTGATTCACCAGCCGTTGTCCGGCTTAACGACACGGCCGCAAGAAGGCCAACCGCCGTGTCGATCGCCGGACCCCGCCGGTGTCGTTAAGGGTGGAGGGGCAGTTACCGGCGGAGGAGGATTGACCAATGCAGTTCATGCTCATCTTGTCCGAGGACCCGCAACTCGTAGCCACCGAGGAGCAGCGTAAGGAAGCGGTGCAGCGGGTGGGCGAATACGCCATGGGCCTGCTCGGTGACGGGACGCTCAAGGGAGGCTCCCCGCTGCACCCGGTCACCGAAGCCAAACGCATCCGCACCCGCAATGGGCACCAGCGAGTCCTCGACGGGCCCTTTGCCGAGAGCAAAGAGGTCATTGCCGGGTACTTCCTGATCGAAGCCCCGGATATCGACACGGCCGTGGCGATCGCCGCCCGGTGCCCCAACACGGAGTTCGGCTCGGTCGAGATCCGCGAGATCGTCCCGATGGGGTGAACGAGTTCCTGCTCCTCGGGACCCGGCCTCCTGCGTCCGGCGAGACGTCACCGGCCCGCGCCGCGCACGACATGGCGGCGGTGACAGCGTGGCACCGGTGGCTGCGGCGCTGGGGGCTGTTGCGCGCGTTCAGCCTGCCCCAGGACCGCGCCGCTGAGCTGCGTGCATGCTTGGTTGTATGGGCAAGCGGGCCGGCCGCCGCGCAGCGGCTGGGCGCTGGCTGGGGACGCGTGACCGGGTACCAGGTGACGGTGCTGCCGCTGCTTGACGGGTCCGCCGGGAAGGAACGGGTGCGGTGAGCGAGGAGGCTGAGGCGGCGCTCGCCACCACCTTCCGCGCCGAGTGGCCACGACTCGTCGGAGCGGCGCTGCGGATTGTCGGCGATCTGCAAACTGCCGAGGACATCGTGCAGGAGACCCTGCTTGCGGCGATCGATCGCTGGCCGTTGCTGGGCGTGCCAGAACGGCCCGGCGCATGGCTGATGACCGCGTGCCGTAACCGGGCCCGCAACGTGGTCCGCGACACGGGACGGGCGCAGCAGCGAACGCTGTCCCTGCGCCCGCTGCTCGCCGCGCAGGCACCTGCCGACGGCGAGGTGCGGGAGATCGCCGACGACCGGTTGCGGCTGATAGCCATGTGCTGCCACCCGCTTCTGCCCACCGACGCGCAGATCGCGCTGACTCTCCGGATGGTAGCGGGGCTCACCACGGAAGAGATCGGCCGCGGTTTCCATACCAGCGCCGCGACCATCGCACAGCGCATCGTCAGGGCCAAGCGCACGCTCACCGGGCACCGCGTCGTGTTCGCGGACGACGATCCGGACATCGCGGCCCGGCTGCCGTCCATCCTCGATGTCATCTACCTGGTGTTCAACGAGGGCTACCTGGCCACCATGGGGACACGACTGACCCGGGGTGATCTCGCCGCGGAGGGGCACCGTCTCGCGTGCCTGCTCACCGAGCTCACCCGGGATCAGCCGGAACCGTGGGCGCTGCGCGCGCTGCTGTCGTTCCAACTGAGCCGCTGGGACACCCGGACCAGCGGAGATGGGGTGCTGCTCACCCTGGACGCACAGGACCGCAGCAGGTGGAATCGCGAGCTCATCGACGACGGCGTCCGCGCTCTGGCCCGGGCACGTAACGGTGAGCGCGGGCCGTTGCTGCTGCAGGCCGAGCTGGCTTGCTGTCACGCGACGGCACCGACCTTCGCCGGCACCGACTGGGGGGCCATTCTGGTGCTCTATGACGAGCTGCAGGGCATCCAGGACACGCCGGTCGTGGCGCTCAACAGGGCCGTCGCCGTCGCCATGGCATCCGGCCCGGCCACCGCGCTCCCGCTCTTTGACAAGCTGACCGGCGATCCGGCGCTGCGCCACGGGCACCGCGTCTGGGCCGTGCGGGCCGACCTGCACCACCGCCTCGGCAACGCTGCGGCGGCCCTTGCCGATTATGCGCGCGCCCTGGATCTGGTCAGCAACGACGTCGAGCGCCGTTACCTGGCCGAAGCCCGCCAGCGCGCCGCCGACCAGCACCGGGCCACGCCTGACCGCAAGCCCGGCAAAGCATGCGAAAAGAAAGGCTGACCGCAAGATGCCATACGCAGAACACGCGGTGACCATCAACCGCCCCGCGAGCGAAGTCTTCGATTATCTTGCCGACGGGATGCACAATCGCGAATGGCGCAACGGGGTCCTTGAAATCGATCGGACATCGGCGACGGCTGGCGAGGGGGCAACCTACCGGCAGGTCCTCGCCGGGCCGGGCGGTCGCCGGATCGACGGGGACTACCGCGTCACGGTCTTCAGCCCGCCGCGGCGCCTGGAGTTTCACGTCACCGCGGGCCCGGCACGCCCGAACGGCGTCTTCGAGCTGACGGAGAACCCGGACAAG
>Ga0126380_10000484_pt1 | contig 13175 bp, 11 predicted proteins | sample PanSoiMetPlot_26_FD_92544 | JGI IMG/M metagenome (GOLD analysis project Ga0126380, IMG submission 92544) | Tropical forest soil microbial communities from Panama - MetaG Plot_26 | ecosystem: Environmental > Terrestrial > Soil > Tropical forest > Bulk soil | place: Panama | collected 2016-02-17
CATTCCTGGAATGTTGTAGAGATATTCCATCAGGTGCGCCGTCACCTGATTCTCGGTGATGCCGGGGCGCAGGAATTTCATGCATTCCCAATGCGTCGCATCGCCGATCGCTCCCACGATGCGGAAACATTCCTGCTCGTCCTCGCTCTTGACCGCACGCGCTTCCATCATCGGGGTCATGCCGTCGACCCAGTTGATGTTGTTTTCCCTGAAGATGTTGATCATGTTGATGTCGATGAAGTCGACGCCAAGCTTCTGACCGGCAACGCCGTTTTCCTTCATCGCTTGCAGCACTGCCTTGGTGAATTTGTTCACCTGCTGCGTCGAAGCCGGGCCCGCAGCGCCTTTGATCCACGCAAACGAGTGGCGCACGTTTTCTTTCGGCAACCACGGCGAATGCCGCTCGATCTGGAAACCGAGATCGCCCTGCTCGAACAGGATCGGGCGACCGTCGCCGCACAGCATGGCGTAGCGCAGGCCTGGCTTGAGACGATTCCAGCCCGGCGTCAGCGTGCCCGTGATGTAGCGGACGTTCTCGTCGTACATGCAGAGCAAGGCGCCGAGACCGTGCTTCTTCATCATCGCGCGCGCGCGTTCGATACGATATTCGCGCAGCCGGTCCCAGTTGACCCGCTGCTGCCAATCCATACCCGCAATGCCGAAATTAGCTCCCATGGCCGTCCTCCCGACCGGCGCGTTCGCGCGCCTGTTTGCTGAAATTGGCCGAAATCCTAAGCCGGTTGGCAGCTAAAGCCGAAATAATATATTCTGCGCCCGATCATTAGATTTTCTGATGCCCCCCCTTTTTCAGGCACTCTCCGTATGGCCACCATCCCGCTGCGACAAATTCGCGCCGTCATTGCGGTGTGCGAAGAAGGCTCATTCACCCGCGCCGCACAGCGGGAGAATGCAACACAATCCGGCATCTCGCAGCACGTGGCGGCCGTCGAGCGCGTGCTGAAGGTGAAGCTTTTCGAGCGCACCGCCGGCGGCGTCACCCCCACGCCGGCAGGCTTGCGCTACTACAAGCGATGCGTTGAGGCAGTCGGAACGCTTGAGCACGCCGCCGAAGAAGCCCGCTCGCTCGCGGGTGAAGTCACAGGCGATCTTCGCATCGGATTGATGCCCACGTTCACGCGCGCAGTCCTCGCCCCGGTGCTCGACGATTTCGTGCCGCGGTGTCCGGAAGTGCGCCTGCACATCGTCGAAGGCTACAGCGCGTTGCTGACGGAAATGGTGCTCGACGATGCGCTCGACTTTGCCGTGGTACCGGCTTTCGAGGGCACCATTGGGCTGAAATCGAGGATGTTGGTGCGTGATCGCGAGATGATGATCTCGGGCCCGCGCGCAGGCTTCAACGCACTCGCCCCGTTGCGTCTGGCAAAATGCCGGCCACTGAAAATCGTGGTCCCCGGCCCTGACAACATCCGCCGCCGCAATCTCGAAACGTATTTTCAGTCACACGGCGTCGAAATTGCTGCAATGCTGGAGATGGATGCCATGATTGCCACGCTCGAATTCGTGGCGCGTTCCGATTGGGTTACCATCCTGCCGAGCGTCATCTCGGTGAATGACATCGGTCGCGGCGAATTGATCGTGAATCCCATCGTCGAGCCGGAGCTGCACGCCGAATTCGTGGTGATTCAGCCGAAGCGCCGCACGCTATCAACGCAGGCACGACTTTTCCTGCAGCGATTCGAAGCGGAGGTCGCGCACATTCACAAAGTTTGGGCCCGGACGATCGCACCACAACGAGCCAAATTGCGGGCCGCGAATTTGTAGCGTCATTCGCTCTGTATAAAGCGGCCGACAGTTTCTCGTTACTGCGCGCAGTGCGGTGAATCACATTTTTGTCTAGGTTCGGACCAACTAAAGCCTGTCCACCAATCGCATAATTCGCGCAGCGGAAAGTTCCGAGTGGGGACTAGGCGATGGACGCTTGGACGGCGCGCAGAGACCGACTATTCCTGCCCATTGTTGCGTGGCGTTGAAGTCATTCATCATTCCAGTTTTGCAGCGTTCTGCCGATAGAGAGCCGGTGACAGCGCCCGCTGCCCGTTCGCATCTGCCGTGTCGCGTGGCCGTCTTGGAAGGAGTTGAGAATGACTGCGCCAAACCAGGAAGAGAGCGTTACGGAAAACCAGGACGCGACCGACCCCAGCAATCTGCTTTACTATGTGCCACGCCGATTGCGTGATCGCGCCAATTCTCTGCGAACAAAACAGCTTGACGCGAAGCCTCTCGAGATTCGAACCGCGCCCCCGCTCGATCCGCAAATTTCTGACGAGCCGCCAGATTCCTTGCCGGAGCATCGGCTGAGCGCGCCCGAACCTGGCAACATGGAAGCGGTTTGGCATTTAAGCCAACGGGAGCGCAAAAGGCAGGTGCTCCGCCTCGCCCTTCGCTTTGCAGGAGTGGCGAGCCTCGCCGCGGGACTTGCGACCACTTACGTCGTGATTTTTACCGAAGTACCGGACAGGAATGCGGTCAACGAAGTCGCGGCCATACCAAAAGCCATCACGTCGAAAGTGGTTAAAGTGGATGATGAGAGCGTTATAGAGCCGAAAGCGACCGAAAATGACGCCGCGAAGATAGATGAACTGGGATCGGTTGAGGTCAAGATTACGAATCTAAATCCGGTCGATCTGACGACTCCCAGCCTCCCGGCCGCAACGCCTGAGGAAAATGCGGCGCTCTTCCGGGAATTCCTGCGTTGGCAGGAAACGTCGGCGCAGCGAGATCCGCCGACGGTGCGCCCCAATCCGGCAGCAGCGCGCGAGGCACCACCGCGGCGCAAACGCAAGGCCCGCAGACGTCACATCGACGACGAATAGCCGCTATTCGCCGAACGACGCTGCCACCGCCTGCGCCTCCGGGACCACATCATGGTCGTACAGCCGCTTGCGGAATGCCGCATGCGCTTTAATCTCGGCATCGCGAATTCCCAAATCCGCGTAGGCCGAATCATACCGCAGGCCATTCTCGCGCGCACCGCGCTGGACCTGCGCCACGCGCTCACGCCGCAGATGCTCATAAGCAAGCAGCGCTGCCGGCGCAGTTGCCTGGTTCGCACGCTCGAGAATTGTTGCGAGCGCCATGCCATCTTCAATCGATTGATTGGCGCCCTGTCCGAGATGGGGAAGCATCGGATGAGCAGCATCACCGAGAAGAGTCAGTCGTCCCCTGGTCCAGGTCGAAAGCGGCTCGCGGTCATACAGGGCCCACCGGAAGGTTGTTTGCACTTGGTGCAGGAGTTGCTCGATACGCGGGTCCCAGCCGGTGAATTCCCGCCGCAGCACGTCGGAATCGCCGGGAGTAGACCACGATTCCTTCATCTCCTCATCAGCGGGAACGAAGCCCACGTAGTTGATCAGTCGTCTTGCGCGCACTGGAAAGGTCAGAAAGTGTTTGGCCTTGCCCAGCCACATCAGCCAGGCGTTGGTTGGCCAATCTGGAATGCGTTCGAGGGGCAGCACACCGCGGTATGCAACCGAGCCTGAGAATACGGGACGAGATGGAGGAAAGACGAAGGGCCGAAGCTCCGAGTGAATGCCGTCTGCGGCGATGATCACGTCTGCCGAGGCGGTGCGGCCGTTTGCGAACGACACTTGAGCACCGCTTCGGTCCTGCTCAAAGCCGATGCAGCGGTGCCCGGTATGGACGACTTGCGCCGGCAGGGTGTCCGCCAGGATCGCGACCAGATCCGCGCGATGCATCCCGAACGTGGCATTCCAGCCGGATGAGTCGGTTACCTGAACGGGAGCGATCGGCGTGCCATCGTGACGGAAGTAGCGAGAGCCGGAGCCGACCCTGGCGCCCCATTTTTCGATGGCCACTCCCAGCCCGATCCTTTCCAGATGCCGCACGCTGTTTGGCGTCAGAAACACTCCGGCCCCGATTTCGCCGAGAGCGGGGGCCTGCTCATACACCGACACCGGTACGCCGCGCGCAATGAGTGCGTTGGCGGCGAACAGCCCGCCAATTCCTCCTCCAACAATGATGGCGGTGGGCCGTTCGCGCATAATCGCTTCTCAAAGACCGTGGCAAAATACGCCGGTCCCATTGTTGTATCTTCACACAGACTGAAGCAGTCTCGCCATCGGAAAGACCGGCCGGTGACCGTCCTGAACTTTCGGAGTTAGTTGAATGCGCGAATGGCCTCCACACCTTCCATTATTCGCCAGTCGCTGCGCCATTGTGGTGGCGTTATTTCTTGCAGCGTCGGCGCCGTTGCAAGGTGGAGCGCGCGCGGAAGAATATCCAGATCGCATGGTCAAGATCGTCGTGCCATTCCCGGCAGGAGGGACGGCTGACGCCGTCCCAAGGATTGTTGGCGACTGGCTGTCGCGCAAGTGGGGCCAGACGGTGATCATCGAAAATCGTACCGGTGCAGCCGGAAATATCGGGGCCGAATTGGTTTATCGCTCACCGCCTGACGGATACACGCTGCTTTGCGCTCCGCCTCCGCCGCTCGTGATCAACCAGAATCTTTATCCAAAGCTCGGCTTCGACCCGACCAAATTCGAGCCGATTATCGTGACGATTCAGGTGCCAAACGCGCTGATTGTAAACCCGAACAATATCAAAGCATCGACGCTGGCAGAGCTGATCGAATACCTTCGCGGCAACCCCGGCAAGGTGACAAGTGCGACGCAAGGCAACGGCACCACGTCGCATCTCACATCCGAATTGTTCCAGTTAATGGCAAAGGTCACGCTGCGTCACATTCCCTATCGAGGCTCGGCGCCTGCGCTTCAAGGCCTGCTCGCGGGTGACGTCGACTTGATGTTCGATAACCTGGGCGTGTCGCTGCCGCTCGTCGAAGCCGGCAAGCTCAAACTGCTTGCAGTTGCATCTGTCAATCGCTTGCCGACCCTGCCGGATGTGCCGACGATTGGCGAAACGTTGCCTGGCTTCGAAGCAGTCGCCTGGTACGGCATCGTGGCTCCGCCGAATACCCCGGAAAAGATCATCAGCAAGATAAACGCGGACGTGAATGAGGCCCTCCGCCAACCCGAAGTTCAGGAGCAGTTGAAGAAACTATCGGGGGAGATCGTTGGTGGCACAGTTGAACGCACGTCCATGTATATGCGCGAGGAAGTCAACCGCTGGGGAAACGTGATCAGGGCCGCAGACATCAAGCTGCAGTGACAATCAGACGGTCATCCAGGCGCCATTCGCGTCCGCCGACTTGAAAACCGCATCGAGCGCAGCGGCCGTCTGCAAAATGCCGTCGGGCTGAATGGGAAACTTCCCCTGCCCCAACGCCGCCCATGCGAAGCAATCGAGATTGCGCCCCAGATGATTGTCAGCAGGCCGGTCGATGATTTGAGGTTCGTTTCCTGCGCGCCGTACGATCGCGCGCGTTTCGCTCACGCTCTCAGCCCAGCAGTTTTCGCCAAAAATCGCGATGCGCCAGGCAAACGGCGTCTTCATGGTCGTGGCGAGCGTGCCGGTTGCGCCGCTCTCGAATTCGATAAGGGCTGAGGTGGTGTCGCCGGTGGCGAGCTTGAGAGCGCGCGCTTTCGACAGCGCGCTGATCCGCTTCATCGGTCCGACGAGGTCGCGAAAGCAATCGAGCACATGGACACCCATGCCGGTCATTCCGCCGGCCCGGCTTTCCTCCGCGCGCAGCCGCCAGCTGTCGGCCGGATAGTTCGCCAGCCAGTCGTGGCTGTAGTTTCCTTCGGCATGCATGATCGTCCCGAAGGCTCCTGTCTCCTTGAGCTCAGCCAGGACGCGCATTGAAGGCATGAGCCGGAAATGGTGCCCGACCGCAATCACGATATTGGCCCGCCGGCAGGCGTCGAGCGCGGCCTTGGCATCGGCTTTACTCAGCGCAAACGGCTTCTCGCAGTAGAGATGCTTGCCGACGCCGGCAATCGCTTCCACCTGGCTCCGATGCATCGTGTGCGGGGTTGCAAGCACAACGGCTCCAATCGATTTGTCGGCCAAAACCTCATCGAGCGAAGTCCCAATGGTAATCTGCTGCTCGGCCGCGAAATCTCGCACCGTTTCAGGTTCGAGCGTGACGCCGCGCACGAAGCGCAGCGGTGCGCCGAAGTCGCGCGCCGCCTTCACCAGCGTCTTGCCCCACCATCCGAGACCTACGATCGCGGCATTCAGCATTGGCATCCGGCGATGACAGACTTGGCGTTGTCGCGAAAAAAATTATGCCGCAACCGGCGCCCCTGGTTGCTTCAGGGGATGGGCGCGCGCGAATGCATCGATTTTTGCGCAGTTGGCGGCGATGCGCGCAAATGTGGGATATGCCGCAAGATCGACCTTGAAGAAATTGGCGCCCGCCGCCTGACTGGCAATGCAAATGTCTGCCATCGTGACCTGCTCGCCGTGGCAATAAGTGCCTGTTTCCTTCGATGTGGACAAATTCTGCTCCAACGCCGTCAGCGCCAGCTTGTGCCAATGCTGGGCCCACTTCATGACAGTGGTTTCGTCCGCCTTGAATTCGTGCGCGATATACTCGCGCACGCGGGGCACCACGAGCGGATGCGAGTCGCAGGCGACGATCTGCGAGAGCCCGCGCACCCGCGCGCGTCCGCGAGCGTCGCGCGGCAGCAGCGGCGGATTAGGATGCGTCTCGTCGAGATATTCAATAATCGCCAGCGATTCGAACAGAACCGTTCCATCGTTCTCGAGCAGCGCAGGGATCGCCATCATCGGATTGATGGCGCGGAATTTTGCCTCGCGCTGCTCGCCCTTCATCAGATTGACGTCGATCACCTCATCGACTTTGACGCCCTTGAGGTTGAGGGCGATGCGAACGCGATAGGTCGCCAAAGAACGCCAGAATGAGAACAGCTTCACGACGTCTCTCCCTTGTGCTGTCTACTGCTTTTTCCGACTGGACCAGTACACCGACATCTGCGACCCGTCGCCGCCGCCAAATCCGTGCTTTGTCGCGTCCTCGAAACCGGAAAGCGCGGCCTTCGTCACGCGCATGTCGGCACCCCGTCCTTCACCAGTTTCGACCATTGTTCGCAAATCCTTTACGCCGTTGGCAATGCTGAACGTGGTCGGCCCTGGATCGCGACCTTCGAACATGGTCACGATCATTTCAGCGCGATTTTTCAGGGCGGCATTGGCTCCGTTGGTATCGACAAAGAGATCGAGCAGCCGCTTCGGCTCCCAGCCGGCGGCGCCTGCGATGGCGAAGGCCTCGCCGTAAGCCTGCCAGGCCACCATCAGCGGCAGGTTGATTGCGAGCTTCATGGAAGCGCCGGTGCCGACCGGACCGCAATGTTCGAGCCGCCTGCACAGCTGGTTAAGAATAGGCTTTGCCCGTTCGGCATCCGCAGGCTCCGCGCCCATCAGGCCGAGCAGTTTTCCTTGGCGTGCCGGCGCGGTCGAGCCCCCGACCGGACACTCGACCATAGCCGCGCCTTTCGCGCGTACCTTGGGAGCGAGCTCCTTCGGCAGGTTGGGCGGCACTGTGCTCATTTCAATGAGCAGCTTGCCATTCACATCTCCCGAAAGAAGTCCGTTCGGCCCGCTGTACACGGCGTTGATCGCAGCCGCGTCGGTCAGCATGGTGATGGTCGCCTCAACCGCGCTCGCCAGTTCTGCCGGCGTTGCCGCCACCCTGGCACCGGCATCAGCCAGCGGCTTGGTCTTCGCAGGTGTGCGATTCCACACTGTCACCTCGTGCCCAACCTCCATGAGTCGTGCCGCAACGGCAGCGCCCATGACTCCAAGACCTGCAACGCCAATTCGCATACGCCCTCCTTAGATGGTCCGGTCCCGACGATAGGCGATCATGGAAACGCTTTAAAGCGGTCTTGCACGCCGCGACTCGACAGTCTTCCGGCCAGCGCATAAGACGGAACGGGACAGGTTGATGCACGGGGAGACGGCGAATGGCGACAAGAAAGACCAAAGGCGCGCTCGGCGTGATCGGGCTCGGCATTATGGGCGGCGCGTTCGCGAGAAATCTAGTCGATGCCGGCTGGCGTGTGGTCGGCTACGACACGAGTCCTGCACGACAGCGGGAAGCACGCCGTGCTGGCGTCGAGGTCATGCGCAATGCTGCTGAAGTGGCTGCCGCCGTGCCGGTCATTCTCACCAGCCTGCCCAAGCCACAAGCGCTGATGGAAACCGTTCAAATAATTGCCTCCGCCAGGCTCGATAAGAAGGTGCTGGTAGAAATGAGCACCTTCGCAATTTCAGATAAGGAAAAAGCTGAGCGCGTGGCACACAAGGCTGGACACGTCATGATCGATTGTCCGGTCAGTGGCACGGGCTCGCAGGCAAAAAACCGGGATCTTGTTTTCTATGCCAGCGGCGATGCGCGGACCGTCGCCAAGCTCCGCCCGGCGCTGATGGCTTTCGGCCGACAGGTCTTCAATGTCGGCGCATTCGGCAACGGCAGCCGCATGAAATACGTCGCCAATCTGCTGGTGGCGATCAATAACGTTGCCTCCGCCGAAGCAATGGTTCTCGGAATGAAAGCGGGGCTCGATCCGCGAATGATTGTCGATCTCGTGACCGCCGGCGCAGGCAATTCGCGGGTCTTCGAGCTGCGCGCGCCGATGATGGCGAAAGGTCGCTACGATGACGTCACTATGAAAATTTCTGTGTGGGACAAGGACATGCAGGTGATCGGCGACTATGCACGCAAGATCCGCGTGCCGACGCCGATCTTCAACGCAACAAAAGGCATTTATCTAAAGGCGATGAAAAATGGGCTGGGTGGTCAGGACACCGCCGCCGTCTGCGCCGTCCTGGAAAAGATGGCGAAGGTGAAGCGGCGCAGGCGAGTGGCGCCCTAGCTCGAAGAAGCGCGGCGACTCTCAGTCGTCATGGCCGGGCTTGTCACCGAAAGTCGGGTCTACCCGACTTGCGGCCATTCTACGATAGCGCGACTCCAGCAGGCCGGAGTTGCGCGTGCCATCCACGTCTTGCAAGATCGCATGAAAGAAAAAACGTGGATGCCCGCGACAAGCGCGGGCATGACCAAGGATTAGGAGGGCGTGATGGCGTCGTTGCAGCAGCGAACAGAAATCCGCGACGGCATGCGGATTGACTGGAACGTGCCGATCACGATGGACGACGGCCTGGTGCTTCGCGCCGATATTTTTCGCCCCGTGAAAGACGGAAAGTTTCCGGTCATTCTTTCCTATGGTCCCTACGCGAAGAATCTTGCGTTTCAGGACGGCTATCCGAGCGCGTGGCAGCGCATGACCGAGAAGCATCCCGACGTGACCGCGGGGTCAAGCAATCTCTACCAGAACTGGGAGGTCGTCGACCCGGAAAAATGGGTGCCTCGCGATTACGCCTGCGTCCGCGTCGACTCGCGCGGCACAGGGTGCTCGCCAGGCTTCATCGATCATTTCTCACCTCGCGAGACAAAGGATTTTTACGACTGCATCGAATGGGCCGGCGTGCAGCCCTGGTCCAACGGCAAAGTCGGTCTTAACGGAATCTCATACTATGGGATCAATCAGTGGCACGTGGCTTCGTTGCAGCCGCCCCACCTCACCGCTATGTGCATCTGGGAAGGCGCTGCCGACTGGTATCGCGACATGACGCACCACGGCGGCATTCTCTCGACGTTTTGGGAGAACTGGTATGACATGCAGGTCAAGACCGTGCAGTACGGGGCCGGCGAGCGGGGCAAGCGCAGCCGCGTTCACAGCGAGCTGGTATGCGGACCCGAGACGTTGCCAGACGGAGAACTCGCCAAAAACCGCGCGGACTTTGGCGCCGAAATCGTATCCCATCCCCTCGATGACGAGTACCACAAGGCGCGCTCGCCCAAGTGGGACAAGATCATCACGCCGCTGTTCTCGGCCGCCAACTGGGGCGGCCAGGGACTGCATCCACGCGGCAATTTCGAGGGGTTTGTGCGGTCCGCGTCCAAGCAGAGGTGGCTGGAAGCGCATGGCATCGAGCACTGGACCCATTTTTACACGGACTACGGACGCGAGCAGCAATTACGCTTCTTTGATTATTTCCTGCACGGCAAGAAAGACGGCTGGGCGAAGCAGCCCAAGGTCCAATTGCAAGTGCGTCATATCGACAAGTTTGTGCCGCGTGCCGAGAGTAAATGGCCGCTCAAGCGCACGCGTTGGACCAAATTTTACCTCGATGCGGCGTCGATGACGCTGACGACCAAGAAACCGTCCGGCGTCGCTCAACTCAAGTTTGCCGCGATGGGGGACGGTCTTACGTTCCTGACCCCGCGCCTCCCCAAGGAAACGGAAATCACCGGACCGTCGGCGCTGAAACTTTATGCTTCTTCTTCGACGCCCGATGCCGATTTCTTCATCGTCCTGCGAGTGTTCACTGGCGACCTCAAGGAGATCGTGTTTCAGGGCGCGATCGACCCGCACACTCCCGTCGCGCAAGGCTGGCTCCGTGCGTCGCACCGCAAGCTCGACAAGAAGCTGTCCAAGCCGTACCGCCCGTATCACACCCACGATGAGAAGCAACCACTGCAGAAAGGACAATCAGTGGAGCTCGACATTGAAATCTGGCCAACTTCGATCGTTGTCCCGGCCGGTTATCGGATAGGGTTATCGATCCGAGGCAAGGACTACGAATACGGCGGGGCGAGCGGCGGCAGGCTGTCCAACTTCAAAAATGAGCTGAAGGGCTGCGGTCCCTTTCTGCACGACGATCCCCGCGATCGCCCGCCTGCTATTTTTAACGGCACTACGACCCTGCATTTCGGTCGCGGCAAGACGCCTTACTTGCTACTGCCAATCATTCCGCCGAACAAACAAGCAGGCCGAAAGTGAAAAATGGAGCCTGCAGCGGCAAAAAAAGACGCAAATTCCGGCTGCGGCCATTTAGGGTATTCATTCTCCTCGAACCTAAGGTAAGCTTCGTGCAACCTTCGCGTAAAAGAAGGATCAGGGGGAATGAATACGCAATTCTGGGTGGTGCAGGCCTTCAACGGCATATCCTACGGCGCATTATTGTTTCTCGTCGGTAGTGGATTGTCTCTGATCTTCGGAGTCATGCGAATCGTCAACCTGTCGCATGGCTCGTACTTTCTGCTCGGAGGTTACGTTGCACTGTCGGTGATTAGCGGCACCGGATCCTGGGCGCTGTCGCTGCCCGTAGCCGCTCTTGCCATCGCCGTTGTCGGCATCGCAATGGAACGTCTTTTTCTTCGATCGGAGGGATTTGAATCTCTGCGCAATGCGGCGCTCGCGCTGGGACTGGGAATATTGTTTGCATTGGCAATCCAGGCCTGGAAACCGAACATTGTAGGAAGCCGCCCCGAGTTCATCGTTGTCGCCGCGGTTGCTTCAGTTGTTCTCTATTTCCTGCTGAGCCGAATTTCCGTGGTTGCGATCGAAACCGACGTCTTGCGACAGGTGCTGCTCACGGTTGGCTTCGCCTTTCTGTTCCAACAGGCTGCGCTGGACATTTGGGGCGGCAATAACATGGACATCGTTCCTCCGGCGGAACTGACGCGGAGCGTTGTGGTCGGCGGCATCTACCTGCCGCTCTACCGCATCTTCATGATCGCCATGGCGGTGGCGATCGGCATCGCGCTCTGGCTGGCCATGGAAAAGACCCGCATGGGTGCGGCAGTCCGTGCGACCGTTGACGATGCGCAAATGGCACGCGGGGTCGGCATCGATACAAATCGCATTTCCATGTTCATCTTCGCGCTCGGCGCTTTTCTCGCTGCGCTTGGCGGCGTGATCGGCGGCGCATTTCTCGGAATTTATCCCGGACTCGACTTCGAGATGCTGCCGCTGGCATTCGCTGTGGTGATCATCGGCGGCATGGGCAGCCTGGGTGGCGCCGCGATCGGCGCGCTGGCGGTCGGCCTTGCCGATAATTTCGGCAAAGCCCTGTTTCCGGAAGTCTCCTACTTCACGCTTTACGCGCCCATGGTTTTGATCCTGGCGATCAAGCCAACGGGCCTTTTCGGGCGAGATTGAGCGCAATCCATGGAAAGCCAACGCATCAAGATCCTGATTGTCGCCGTCATCATGGTGGCGCTTGCCTTGATCGTTCCGAAATCCGGCTCGTTCGTTGTGTTATTGGCCACGCGCGCAATGGCCTTCGCCATCGTTGCGATGAGCCTCGACATTCTGCTCGGATTCACTGGCCTCGCCTCGCTTGGCCAGGCAGCCTACTTCGGCGTGGGCGCCTATCTCTGCGCCGTGCTTGCCACCAAATTTCACTTCGGCCTCGGCTGGGATTTCTGGATCGTGGTCGTGCTGGGCATCCTGATTGGCATGGCCCTGGCGGCAGTTTTCGGATTGTTCGCGATCCGCGCCAGCGGCGTTTATTTCCTGATGATCACCTTGGCGCTGGGCCAATGCGTGTGGGGGCTGGCCTACAGGTGGAACTCGCTCACGGGAGGAGACAACGGCATCAACATGACCGGCCGCCCGAATTTCGGAATCGACCTCTCGAATGAAGTGACATGGTTCTATCTGGTGTTCGCATTTTTTACGGTCTCATTGCTACTTCTTTATCTTCTGGTGCGGTCGCCTTTCGGAAAAAGCCTCGCGGGCATTCGCGAACGCGAGCTCCGCATGCAGATCCTCGGCTACAACACCTGGCTGCACAAATATATTGCCTTTATCATCGCGGGTGGCTTCGGCGGCCTGGCCGGCGTATTGTGGGCGCATACCAACGGACATGTCAGTCCCGAAACGGTCGTGCTGACGACATCCGTGGACGCATTGCTGATGGTCGTGCTCGGCGGCGCCGGCACGCTCGTGGGCGGCGCGATCGGAGCGGCCATCGTGTTCGGCCTGCGCGAATATCTAAGCACGCTGGTTCCGTGGTGGCAGTACGTGCTCGGTGGCGTGTATGTTCTTACGATCCTGTATCTTCCGACCGGCTTGATGGGTATTCCGGAGCGAATCCGGCAGGCCCGGGCCGGGAGGAAAAAAGCGCCCGGCCAATCGGGCGACGCAAAGAAACTGGCGTCCGTACCTTCCTGAACCGGAAGGTGAAACAACAAGGGAGGAACGAATGAAAAGCATGTTGTTGCGAAAACGTGGTCTATTACTGCTTGGAAGCGCGTTCGCCATTGGGCTCGGTCTGCCCTCGAACGTCCGCGCGGATGAACTGCGGATCGGCTTTGTCGCGCCGACGACCGGCATCTTCGCCCAGGTCGGCAAGGACATGGTCGATGGATTCCAGCTTTATCTCGATGAGCACGGCAACAAACTCGGCGGTGC
>Ga0126380_10000485_pt1 | contig 13169 bp, 13 predicted proteins | sample PanSoiMetPlot_26_FD_92544 | JGI IMG/M metagenome (GOLD analysis project Ga0126380, IMG submission 92544) | Tropical forest soil microbial communities from Panama - MetaG Plot_26 | ecosystem: Environmental > Terrestrial > Soil > Tropical forest > Bulk soil | place: Panama | collected 2016-02-17
AAACAAAATCCGGCGCGGCGAGAAAATCCAGGAAGGCGTCAGGCAGGAGATCGCCATCCAATGGCTCGCCGAAAAACGGCAACGGTCGAACATCTCGGTCCCCGCCTGCCGATATTGCTGAATCGGCGAAGATCGAACCGCCGCCGGACGAGGTCGCCCAGTCTGACGAAACAATGTCGCCCGAAGAAATCGAGAAGGCGCGCAAAAGTTACCTGTTGAAACGATTCTGGGTCTCGGCGCGCGGCTTCTGGGGAGAATCCGGCGAGAGGATTGCGTGGATTGCCTCTGTTGGGCTTCTGCTGCTGATTGTTTTCTACGTCGCCGTCCAATACGGCATCAACGTCTGGAACCGTAAGATCTTTGATGCAATCGAGAAACGCGACTCCGTAACCGTGCTCTGGCTTTCGGCGGTCTTTTTTCCGCTTGCACTGACGAGCGTCATGCTCGGCGTCGCCCAGGTCTACGCAAGAATGGGAATTCAGCGACGTTGGCGCGCGTGGCTGACCAACCAGATGGTGTCGCGGTGGCTTAATCATGGTCGCTACTACCAGCTTAATCTCGTCGCGGGAGATCACAAGAATCCGGAATACCGAATTGCGGAAGATCTGCGGGTCGCAACCGACGCTCCCGTCGACTTTGTAGCCGGCGTCACTTCGGCGCTTCTCTCGGCTATCACCTTTATCGTCGTACTTTGGACCATCGGCGGCGCGTTGAACGTGTCCCTCGCCGGCACGACGCTCACCATTCCCGGCTTTCTCGTGATTGCGGCAATTGCCTACGCGGGTCTCGCCAGCACGGCGATGGCGGTTATCGGCCGAAAGTTTGTTACGATTTCGGAAAGCCGAAACCAGGCCGAAGCTGAATTCCGTTACGTGCTGACGCGCGTACGCGAGAACGGCGAAAGCATCGCGCTGCTCGGCGGCGAGGCGGAAGAGCGCGATGGCATCGACAAGTCCTTGCGCAATGTGCTCAGGCAATGGGCGCGGCTCTGTGGCCAGCATATGCGGACCACGATCGTGTCGCAGGGTTCGAACGTCATCGCGCCAGTACTTCCAGTTTTGTTGTGCGCGCCGAAATTTCTCGACGGCAGCATGACGCTTGGTCAGGTGATGCAGGCGGCGTCCGCCTTCACCATCGTGCAGAGCGCTTTCGGATGGCTGGTCGACAACTATCCGCGTCTTGCCGACTGGAATGCATGCGCGCGGCGGATCGCCTCGCTGATGGTTTCGATCGACGCGCTCGAGCGCGCCGAAACTGGTGACGACATCGGCCGGATCGCCCGCGGAGATACCAAGGACGATTCGATGCTCAGCCTCAGCGAGCTGACGGTTACGCTTGGCGACGGCACCGCCGTCGTCGACCAGGCCGAAGTGGCGATCGAGCCGGGCGAACGTTTGCTGGTCGCAGGCGATTCAGGGAGCGGGAAGAGTACGCTGGTTCGCGCGATCTCGGGACTGTGGCCCTGGGGAAGCGGGCGCATCGACATCCACCCGGACCGCCGGCTGTTCATGCTCCCGCAGCGGCCTTATGTGCCGGCGGGCACGTTGCGACGGGCGACCGCCTATCCCGGTGCGGCCGATGACTGGACGCCCGATCAGATCAAGGAAGTCCTCAGCAAGGTCGGACTGGAGCACCTGAAAGACAAGATCGAGGACGAGGAGACGCCGTGGGAGCAGACGCTGTCGGGCGGCGAAAAACAGCGCCTCGCTTTCGCGCGTCTGTTCCTGCACAACCCTGACATCGTCGTGCTTGACGAGGCGACTTCGGCACTCGACGCCAAAAGCCAGGACAAGATGATGGAGGCGCTCATCAAGCAGCTGCCGGGCGCGACTTTGGTCAGCGTCGCACATCGTGCCGAGCTTGAGGATTTTCACAGCCGCAAAATCGTGCTGGCAAGACGCAAGGGCGGTGCAAAACTTGTCCGCGATATCGACCTCGTGCCTCGCAAGAGCAAAGGGCGGTTGCTTGGCCGATGGCTGCGTCGGGCCTAGCGATCTCGCCACGAGGCCACGTCGGGGCAATATTCAGCCCTTTCAAAAAGGCCGCCCACCTTGATACGATACCTTTGAGCTGGGGAGAATGACAATGAGGCGGCGCGAAATCATCACGCTGCGCTGGGCTGCGGCGGCGATTGTCGCTGCCTCAGTTCTCTGCGTGTCTGCGGCCGCGCAAAACGACCCGGATTCGGATTGCAAGGAACTGCGCGTGCGCGATGAGGCGCTCGCGGATACTGCAATGTGTGTTCTGACTCTCAACGCCAAGGTCGTACTCAACGAACGCTGCAGAATAGCGGTGGCCGCCGAAGCAAAAGAGCGCGTCATCGATGCAGGCAAATATGTTGTTGTGATCCTTTCCGCCGCCCCTGACCGGAATAACAAGGTCACTTTGATGGCCAAGTGGAACAACGGGGACGGTCGAACCGATGATCTGAGACTGCTCGGCCCGGTAACGACGTTCCGGCGCGGAGCGGCGGATTGCTACCAGAATCAGGCCAAGCGCTTTGAGCTTTGTGTATCGGATTACATGGCCTGTCGCTAAAGCGTTTGCACGCGCCGTGAGCGAAAAATCAGGCCGGCCTCAACGAAAACTCCAGATTGCCTTCAAGCTTGTCGCGGCCGATGGGCCTATGTCCTGTGCCGCGTATCCTCCCTCGCGGGCGACAGAGCTCCTGTCGCCTGCGCTTTTTTTGGCGGCGATCTGGTTCGCCGCCATTTGGTTCTTGTTTGTTACGTCGGGAACGCCGCTTTTTCCCACTTTGTGAGCGTTGGGCGTTCGGCCCGATGATGCGATCAGTGGCGCAATTTCGTGTCTGGCGCGGTCGTGTTGACACCGAAAGCTTCGTCGAGAAGCCGGTAGAGCTGCCAAACCGGCCCGGCGACACCGAACCCTTCAGTGCAATTCGGATCGGCGCAAAAATGGTGGCCGCTCGGAGTCAGCATCAACTCCGCGCCACACTCGGCGCAGACATGCAAAAGCGGTGACGTGTCATTGTCGCTCATTGTGTAGTCCTTCGCCCTGCGTGTCTTGGACACTCACCAAAACGGGAATGTTCGATCTCGCCGCAGCGGGCTTTCGCGGTGTATGTATAAAAAGTTGGCTGGCTCAGCCTGTCGCAGGCCGCCAAGAATTTGCTTTCAAACGCCAATCTTTTGCGCGGAAGTAGTCGGACACTCCTGCATGATGGCGGTGCCCGGTACCTTTCCCAATTTTGTCGTCCGACGCTCCCCAATTCTGCAGGATAAACCCAGCAGGACTCGTGGTCCACATGTTCGTCGCGGGCTGGGCGGCGGCGATGACCGTTTTCGTCACTACGAACAACAATGGAGTGTCGCGATGGGAAAGTTGATCGCAATCACCCTGCTCATGATCACGGTCGGTACGCCGGCTCTCGCCCAGTCCTACGAGACCGGAAACAGATACGGGTACTGGTCCGCGGGACGCGTCACCACAACGGCGCCAGCGCGCGTCCATTCACGAGCGCGGTACCTCGGTGAGCAGTCTTACGCCTTGTCGCCACGCCGCGGCTTTCACAACGGGTACTTCAACTACGAGGATACCCGGGGAGGCAGCCCTGGCTACAATCGGTAATCCCGGCAACAAAAAAGAGGGCGGCCGTTGCGCCGTCCTCTTGGGAGTATATCGCACTGCCCTACTGATCCTTGATCGAAAACCTGTCGAAAAGATTGCTATTCTGTTGGTAGACAGCGGGCGCCGTAGGGCGCGTGTTTCTGGGGAGCGCTTCGGCCCGCGCCGCCCGTGCTGCGGCGCTGACCTTCGCTGACGAATCATGCACAACCTTGGGCTGGGCAGAAATTACAGCCTGCGATGCCATGTCGGGGGCCGGCGCAGGTGCCGTCGTCAGCGGCTTTACGCCATCAGGACGCCAGGGCTTCGGCAGGCCGGTGCGTTCGCTTGTGACGATCGGCGGGGGGCCATTTTCGAGTGTTGCGTCCGCAACGAACAGCAACCCGATAAGAACAAGGCCAACAACAGCCAAGAACGGGAGAGCTGGCATTGCCGCGCTCCAACAATATGCACCTCCACTCCCTAACCACTAGCTAAACCCCGCTTCGACAGTTGGTCGAGTTGGACCATGGGCCTACGCTTGCGTGTTCGATCCCTGGCGGATAGTTCCACCAAGGGCCAGCAACAATATCGACCGTTTAAATCGAAGGGTTCCAGATAACCGGAATCTCGCGATAGCCGGTGCCGTTTTTCTCGACATGCGCCAGTGAGGGGAACGGGTAATGGAAGCCCTGAACCCGCAGCTTTTCCACAACCAGCATGTCGTACACCTTGCGTCGTGTGGCCTCCGCCGTCGCACCGTCCTGATCATAGAAGGCGTGCCAATCAGGATGGCGCACGAACAGGAAAGGCACGTGGCTTACGTCGGATTGCACGTAGACGCTGTCGGGGCCCGAAGCGATCACAAACGAAGTGTGGCCGGGTGTGTGGCCAGGCGTGCCTTTTGCGGTGACTCCGGGAATTACCTCCTTGTCCCACTCATAGGTCTTAACGCGCTTCATCACCTCTGGATTGAACACGCGGCGCACATTTTTGAAATTGGTTTGCACTCGGCCGGGACTCGCGCGGCTCATCTCTCCGTCATCCATCCAGAAGGCGTGTTCGATCGCCGGCACGAGTATTTCGGCGTTTGGATAAGTGAGCGAGTCGTCGTCCATTAACAGACCGTTGATGTGATCGCCGTGGTAGTGCGAGATAATGACGGTATCGACGGCGGCGCGATCAATTCCCGCTGCCGTCAGATTGGTGACAAGCTGGCCGCCAACTGCGCCGGATTTCTTGTAGTTGGACTCGCCGGTGCCGGTGTCGATCACGGCAAGCTTTGAACCGGTGTTTATGGCGATCGGATTGTAGGGCGTCGTCATCATGTCCTTTTCCATGAAGACTTCGGCCAGTGCGGCGTTCACGGCGTCCAGTTTGATGTTGGTGACGTGATCTTCGGCCATCTTGAAGCGGGCGACGCCGTCGGTTGCAACCGTTACTTCGACCGAACCAATCTTGTAGCGATACCAGCCTGGTGCTTGCTTGCCGGCTGGCGGTGTCGCCGCCTTCACCGGCGTTTCAAACGACAGGACGGCAGCGGCCGCCGCGCCAGCCGTTCCTGCCAATAGATTGCGGCGTGTGACGTTGTTCATTGGCGTATCCCCTTTAACCGGGATGTTCCTCCCGGATTGAAAGCATCGTATCAATTCACGCAGTAACTCTGGAAGGGCCCGGCGACTCAGGTCAGCGGCCGCTCGCAGGCATTCAAAAAGCGAGTTGCGACTTCGCAAGCGATGCCATCATCGAGATCCGCCGCAGAGCCGCGCAATAGCCTACCAAATGGGCAGGTCATCGATTGCGGACCAACCCTATTGGTCGAGAAAGCGAAATTTGTGACGGCGATCACATCGTCTTTACGTGATCGGCCCTATTGTCTGAGGGTGAAGAAGGAGGGCGGTCATGCGCGAGATTCTGTCCATAGTCGTCGTCGCGACGCTGCTCGTTGCTGCCATTGTTGACGTTGTCGCCGCTGGCGCCAGGACCGGTGTCGCCAAAAACCATTTTTATTATGCGTCGCCCGTCAGCGGGGTGGGCATTGCAGTGCCCTCCACCATGAAAAGCTTTCCGACAGAACTGCTTCCACAATAAAAGTAATCGCGGCGACGAATGAACGCCCCGTTCAGGCGCTGTCATTATTCTGACGAGGATATTCCTAACGCAAAGGCCATCGCCGTGAACGACGATGGCCTGTGTTCCCGGAAAGCGGGCGTCACTTTCCCATTTTTGTCTTGATGGCCTTCAATGCCTTCGCACAGCCGACGCTGATCTCGTTTTCATGCTCCTTGAGGCATCCGATCACTTTGCCGCCACCGGGAGTAACTCCGGGACAGGCCATCCGCCGATATCCGGCGCCGAGAGGCGGAGGTTTGCATCATGAATCTTGGTATCGGTCGCTTTGTGCTTGCAGTGGTGTTCAGCATTGCCGGCGTCAGCATGGTTCACGCTGATTGCGCCAAGCTCCAGGCGCTCGCGCAACAGCACGCTACGATATGGCGCGTCGCAACAGCCTCGGGTACGCGGGCTTCATGCGGCATCGCGGACCGGCTGGCGCGGCCGCCGAGAATCTTGCCGCGGGAGGCGACACCGAAGCCTGCGCAAGGCGCATGTGGATGCAATCGCCACGAACATGATGCGCGGCGGGCGCCAGGCCGTTGCTTCGGCGGTGTCCGCCAGCGGCCGTCGCTATTGGGCGATGGAAATCGGTGGCGGTGGCGATGAAATCCCTGGTCGCGATTTCTCGATTGAAGGTCGCAACGCGTCGTAACACTTTGGCCCGTTGAATTGACGGGCCCGACAGTCCCAACGGCTTAGTCGGGCGGCTAACTTGTCGTCGCGCTGTGACTTTTGTGCACTAGTTGTCAATGAAATAGTAACGATACTTTTCTATGAATTTCGAGACGGGGGTGAACTCATGAAAAAGGTTGTAGTTGTAATCTGCTCAGTTGTACTCGCGTTTGGCCTCGCCGGCTGCTGGGGAAAAGGCAAGGCTCCGGTTGGCAAGGGGAAAGCGCCGGTCGTCCAGACAAGGGGCTGATCGGGCTATCCAGGCAGATACTCTGGAAATGGAGACCGTCTTTGAGGCGGTCTCCACTAGGCCGCGCCTCTGCCGCCCGCCAACGCATAATTAATCATTAGTTAAGGCGTAATCTTAATCGCAGCCGCACAACAGTTAACGCTGTTTCCAGGCCCGGTGAGGCCGTCATTCCGTGGCCGCGCGGGGAAGGAGGGCTATGTGGTCGTCTTTCCCGAAGACGGACGATAGCGGATCAGCCAGAGCTCCAGCAGCGCCAGGTACGTAATCAAAATCCCCACCACGAGGTTGATGAACATCGCCCGCGTGTGCTGGAAGCCGAATACCCACGGCGATATAGCGATCCAGAGACCGAGGACGCACGCGATCCATTCTTCCCACTCGCGGAATGCAAGCAGCGCCACCGCCGAAATTGCAGCGACGATCCCGGCGCTCACCCAGGTATCGACACGAAGCGTGCCGTGAGCGTATGCAAACATCCAGGGTGAGACGAACAGAAACAGCGCGAGCACGAGCTGATAGATTTCCAGGGCCGCATGTTGTCTCAAGTTGCGCATGGGTCCGAAATCCTTTCCAAAGGACCGATCTCACACTCGCTTGGTGTCGTGCCGAAAGCGGGCGGCGTCGCGAGCGTTCGATACGTAGCGGCAGCCGAACCCGATCAGCCAGACAATCACCGCAAGCGCGATCGCGAACAAAGGAACGATTGGTCTGCCTTCACTGAGATTGTCGAAAAAATTGAAAACGGCGAACAAGGTGATCAGTACGGCCAGGAGCGTCGCCGCACGATAGATAATGATGCCCCATGGGTCCGCCGTTGATCTCATTGTCGTCTTACCTGGTCAGGCCATTTTCGCGTGTGTCAGTTCGTCATACTCCCTTGAAATATCCTGGCCCGTGTAGTCGGGCATCATGGCTGTCGATATCAGGCTCACGACCGCGCAAATCGCGATGTAGATCGAAATCGCATAGCCGGATTGATATCGGGCATACAGTGCGGTCGCGATGAGCGGCGCCGGCCCGCCGGCGATGATCGATGCAAGTTGGTAGCCCAGCGACGCGCCGCTGTACCGTAGTCGCGGTGTGAACGCCTCGGCGATGAGCGCTGCCTGCGGTCCGTACTGCATGTCATGCGGGATCAGCGACAGGACGATCGCAATGAATACCAGCACGGGGATCGCTGTATCGACCATCCCGAAATACAGGAAGCCAAACACACCAACTGTCGCTGCCCCGATCATGTACATTTTTCTGCGTCCGATACGATCGGAGATATGACCGGACAGCGGGATGGAGATGAACGAAACGGCGGACGCGACGAGCACGGCCGTCAGAATGAAATCACGCGACATGTGCAGCGTGCCGACGGCATAGGCGAAGATGAACGCCGTGAAGATGTAGAAGGGAGCCTGCTCCGCCATCCGCAACAGGGCGGATAAGATGATTTCCCTCGGTTGCTTTTTGATGACTTCAATAATAGGCGCTCGTTCGATCTTGTTTGCTTCGAGCAGTTGCTTGAAAACGGGTGTCTCCATTATGCCGAGACGAATCCACAAACCGATCCCGACGAGAATGATCGAAAGCGCGAACGGAATTCTCCAGCCCCAGGTCGCAAACTGGTCGCCCGACCAGTGGCTGAAGGCGAGGATCGCTAGGTTCGACAGGAACAGTCCGGCAGGCACACCGAATTGCGGCCATGATGCCACGAGGCCGCGGTGGCCATGCGTTCTCGCCCATTCCATCGCCAGGAGGACCGAGCCACCCCATTCTCCGCCGACGCCGATGCCTTGAATCATCCGCAGGATCGTCAGGAGCACGGCGCCCCAGATACCGATCGAGGCGTAGGTCGGCACGAAAGCAATCAGGAAGGTAGCGATGCCCATGCACAGCAGGGTGGCAATAAGTGTTGCCTTGCGCCCGATGCGGTCACCGTAGTGACCGAATATTGCGGCTCCGATCGGCCGTCCGATGAAGCCGATAAAGTATGTGCCGAATGCGGCAAGCGTCGCGGTGAGTGGATCTTCGTTCGGAAAGTAGAGCTTGCCGAACACCAGTCCGGCCGCGGTCCCGTAAATGAAGAAGTCATACCATTCGATTGTTGTACCGATGGTTGACGCGATGACTGCCTTGCGCAGCTGCGCGCTGTGTTCAGAAGTGGAAAGATTTCCGTACGCGGCTGCCACGGCCATGGCCAGCCTCCCGATGCCCTGTTTGGCCGCCCCGCAGGAGCATGAATCATGGGCAGATGCTCCCAACACGATAGATAACCGGCGTCGATTTTGTTCCGCGCGTTCACGCGAACGTGTTTCTGGGCTTTTGCGCCGGGCCGCAGGTACGCCTTCACCGGCCGACCGGGGCTCTTACCGAGGCGGCCCAATCTGTTAGGCTTCGCGCCAAAAGCTTGACCGGACAACAAATTGGGGAACGCCATGCGCAAAAAACTCACGAAACGCGATGTGCTCAAAGGCGCCGGGGCGCTCGGCATCAGTGCCTTTGCCGTGCGGGTTGGCGCGGCGCCTGCCGCGGAAGCGGTAACGCCCGCATTGATCGAGGCGGCGAAAAAAGAGGGCAAGATTTCCTTCTACACGGCGATGGATCTCGAGTTCGCGGAGCGTCTCGGCAAGGCATTTGAAGCGAAATATCGCGGCATCGCCGCGCGCGTTGAACGATCCGGCGCCGAGCGCGTCTTTTCGCGCATCGCTCAGGAATATGCATCGAACATCCGCGCCGTCGACGTCGTCAACACAAGCGACCAGGCGCATTGCGTCATCTGGAAACGCAATGACTGGCTCGCGCCCTACCTGCCGGAAGAGGTCGTGAAATATTACGACAAGCGCTACTACGACCCCGAGGGGCTGAACGTTACGACGCGCATTCTTGTCTCTCCGCTCGCCTACAACACCAACCTGGTGAAGAAGGAAGATGCGCCCAAGGGCTTCATGGACCTGCTCGATCCGAAATGGAAGGGCAAGCTGGTCAAGGCGCATCCCGCCTACAGCGGCACGATCATGAATGCGACGTTCGAAACCGCGCGCGATCTCGGCTGGGATTATTTCGTGAAGCTCGCTGCGCAGAACGTCATGCAGGTCCAGTCAGCCACCGACACGCCGAAAAGGATTTCGATCGGCGAACGTGCGGTGATGGTCGATGGGGCGGGCTACCTCGTCATTCGCTACAAGGAGGTTGGCCAGCCGGTCGAGATAATCTATCCGGAAGAGGGGACGCCCCTCGCAACGGGCCCAAGTGCCGTGTTCAAGGGCGCTCCGCATCCGAATGCGGCGCGGCTGTTCCAGAACTGGATGCACTCGCGCGAAGGGCAGCAGCTGCTCGTCGACTATGCCCGCCAGTATTCGCCGCACAGTCAGACGGTGGAGAAGCCCGGCGTGCGCAAGCTTGCCGACATCAAGCTGATGACCGAGGATCCGGAAGGGATCCTCACGCAGGCTGATGACGTCAAGAAGCGATACGCGGAGATCTTCAAGGTGTGACGATCGTCGCGCATGACGCTTTGGTCAAAATGAAACCGCCGCAGCGGCGGCAATTTCGGGCGACCAGGTCCATGGAGTGACGTCAGGCTGCTTATTTCAGCTGTGTCGAAACGCTGTTGAACTTGGCGTTCAGGTTCACGCCGATCGCATTCACGGTCGCAATGAACACAACCGAAATGCCTGCGGCGATCAGGCTGTACTCGATCGCAGTCGTGCCTGACCCGTCTTGCAGAAACATGATGGCTTTTGCTCATCTGACAGACTCCGTGATGGGGAGACAGTGCAGGCGAGCTTGCTGTCGCTGTTTCAAAAAGATCATTCCTGAGTGCGCTTCACTTGAGACGCAAGCGGAACTCTCGATTGGCCGCGCCGTAGTTTGTGGCAGTCAATCGCGGTCAACTTGGTCGTCGCTCACTGGCCGGTGGTTTCACAGAAGTTGAGAAGTCCCCCATCTTTGAAGTCCCGGTTTTCGCAAACGGCGGCGCGGCTGACACGTGCGGCATGATCTTTGTCCGATGGGAAGCGGTTTCTGCTCCCGTCCTCCGAGGCGCACATCTTGTGGCACTGGTAGTGGCAATAGAGCTCACGTCGCACGCTGTCAGGACAGTAATACGCGCGGCACCTGTCCTCGCATTTTGTGCGATCCGTTTTCGCCTTTGAAGAAACGGGAGCAAGCACGCACAACAACAAAATGCCGAGGACGACTGTGATGGTTCTCATGAAACGCCTCCTCATGTCTCAGCGGATGTTGAAGCGGATGGCACGGTGAATTCGAATGTTTCACCGGGCATGTTCGGGGGCGGCGACGGAAACGGCTGTGCACGTCGCGCGGTGTCGATTGTTTTCTGATCGAGCGCAGCAGAACCCGATGTCCTCGCAATGCGGCTCGCCACGACCTTCCCAGTTCGATCGAGCGTGAAAGCGAGTTCAGCGGTGCCTGTCTCGTGACGCGCCCGTGCAGAAGCCGGATAGCCTTTGTGACGAATCGCGGGCCACAGGCTCTACTCAGCAGCCTCGCGCGTCGGATGGACGTCCTGGTCCTGCAAATCTTCGTGCGAAGTGGATCTGGCCCAGTTCCTGACCCATGCGGAAAACCGGTCGAGGTAGAGGTAAATCACCGGCGTCGTGAAGAGCGTCAGGGCCTGACTCACAAGCAGGCCGCCGACCATCGCATAGCCGAGCGGCTGCCGGATCTCCGCGCCTGTTCCCTGGCCCAGCATCAGCGGCACGCCACCCAGCATGGCCGCCATCGTCGTCATCATGATCGGACGGAAACGAAGCACGGCGGCCCGCCGGATCGCATCGTGTGGTGAGAGACCGTCGTCGCGGGTCGCCACGATGGCGAAATCGACCATCATGATTCCGTTCTTCTTCACGATGCCGATCAGCAGAATGATGCCGATGAGAGCAACCAGACTGAAATCGAAATGAAACAGCATCAACGTCAACAGTGCGCCCACGCCCGCCGAGGGAAGCGTCGAGAGAATCGTGATCGGGTGGATATAGCTTTCGTAGAGAATTCCGAGAATGAGATACACGACGATCAGCGCGGCGCCGATCAAAAGCGGCACGGTCGAGAGCGACTCCTGGAAGGCCTGCGCATTGCCCTGGAACGTCGTGTTGATCGTCGCCGGAACGTTGAGTTCGGCCTTGGCTTTCTCGATCGCCTCGGTGGCCTGGCCCAGCGCCGTTCCCTGCGCGAGATTGAAGCTGATGGTGATGGCCGGGAACTGGCCTTGATGGCTTATCGACAAGGGCTCGATGGGGTGGGTGGTCCACTTCGCGAATGCGGAAAGCGGTACCTCGCCATTGGTCGTCGGCGAACGCATGAAAATCCTGTCGAGCGTCGCCGGATCACCCTGCAACGACGGCGTCACCTCCATGATCACGTAGTAGCTCGACAGCTGCGTGAAATACTGTGCGATCTGGCGCTGGCCGAACGCATCGTAAAGCGTGTCGTCGATCGCCTGCGGAGTAAATCCATACCGAGAGGCCTGGTCGCGATCGACCTTGAGGGTCAGCGTCAGACCTTCCGTCTGCTGATCGCTCGCGACATCGCGCAATTCAGGCAAAGTCTTGAGCTTGGCCAGGATTTTCGGCGCCCATTCATTGAGCTGTTCGACGTCCGCGCTCTGCAGCGTGTACTGGAATTGCGTGCGCGATGCGCGGCCGCCGACACGAACGTCCTGGGCTGCCTGCAGGAAGAGCCGCGCGCCTTGCACCTTGTCGAGCGGGCCGCGCAGCCGTGCGATGACCTGGTCGGCGTTTGCCGTGCGTTCGTTGCGCGGCTTCAAGGTAATGAACATGCGCGCGGTGTTCGGTGGATTGCCTGGCCCGCCCATGAACATGGCGACGTGGTCGACGGCCGGATCGGCCCGCACGATGTCTCCGAGCTGCTGCTGGTAGCGCATCATCTGGTCGGGCGAAGTTTCCTGCGCGGCTTCGGAGATGCCGGTCAGCAGCCCGATATCCTGCTGCGGGAAAAAGCCTTTCGGGATGACCACAAACAGAAAGACGGACAGACCCAGCGTGGCGAAGAACACCGCCAGCGTTATGCGCTGATGCCTCATCACGATGTCGAGCCCGCGCTCATAGGCACGCAGGAGCGCATCGAAGGCGCGCTCGCTCCAGGCATAGAGCTTTCCGTGGTGTGCTTCTTTCGGCGGCCGCAGGACCCGCGAGGCCATCATCGGGGTCAGCGTCAGCGAGACGAAGGCCGATACCAGGATGGCCATCGACAGGGTGACGGCGAATTCGCGGAAGAGACGCCCGATGATTCCGCCCATCAGCAGCAGCGGAATAAGCACGGCAACCAGCGAGATGCTGATCGAAATGATTGTGAAGGCGATTTCGCGCGATCCGCGCAGCGCTGCCTGGAGCGCCGTTTCTCCCGCTTCGACGTAGCGCGTTATGTTTTCCAGCATGACGATCGCATCGTCGACGACGAAGCCGACGGCGATTGTCAGGGCCATCAGCGAAAGGTTGTCGAGGCTGTAACCGAACGGCCACATCAATGCGCAGGCGCCGAGCAGCGCAAGCGGTACCGTCACGCTGGGAATGATAGTGGCCCAGAAGCTGCGCAG
>Ga0126380_10000486_pt1 | contig 13169 bp, 14 predicted proteins | sample PanSoiMetPlot_26_FD_92544 | JGI IMG/M metagenome (GOLD analysis project Ga0126380, IMG submission 92544) | Tropical forest soil microbial communities from Panama - MetaG Plot_26 | ecosystem: Environmental > Terrestrial > Soil > Tropical forest > Bulk soil | place: Panama | collected 2016-02-17
GCAATTTTCTTGAGCGAGAGTTCGAGTTGCGCGCGGCAATCACAGCGGAGCGAATTAAGGACGTCACCCGTGAGGCATTGCGAATGAACGCGGACGAGAGGGGCCGCCTTTCCGTTGAGATTGCCGCGGACGAGTGCGATGGCTTCTTCCTGTGGGCCCGTGCCGGTGAATCCATGAATTGTGAAATTGCCCCAGCGTGACGGGAGTTCCGCGTGCGCGACGTGATGCAGGGAGCGCTGGTTTTTGGGCTTCTTAGTGTGCGATTTCGTGGACATGGGAATTGCTTAGTATAACAGACCGCCGCGCGAGTTCCTTTACATCGCGGGCGGGATTGGCTAGCGTAAGCGAAGAGTCTTTAGCTAGGCACGCAGATGGATTCGATTTTCTCAACGCGCGATTTCTTGTTCACGCTGTTGCTCAAAGTGGGCGTAGCGGCGTCGTTCGCGGCCCTGCTGGCGCGGTGGAACACGTTCCGGCGCGTGTTATTTACGGAAGAGCGCGATCCCGATCAAAAACTGAAGCTGATGCTGTTCATGACACCGCCGTTGATTCTCGGTGTGGCGTTGCGCCTTGTGAGTTCCGCTTATCATTTTGCGGACCTTTCCATTGAAGGCGCCTTCCTGATGGGCTTGCTCGGAGGGCGCGTCGTAGGCCCGATTGGCGGAGCCATTGTTACGATTCCGGCGCTCGCTGCGCATGAGTGGCTCGGCATGCCTGCGGCGTCGGCGGCGGGACTTGTTGGCGGTCTGATCCGGCAGGCGATTCCCAACAAGGAAGAGCTTTGGAATTTTGGACCATTCACTTTCTTGAACATTCCAAAGGCGGTGGTGAAATTTGTGAGGCGGACGGAGATTTCATGGGAGATGCTGCCACTCGCTACGTGCGTGGGATTAGAGCTTGGCCGCGTTGCGCTGGCGGTCCCAAAACCCAGATGGCTTTTCGCAGTGGATCAGCATTGGAACTGGTGGTTGACGCTGGCGGTGATAGCGACGCTGATGTCGGTGGCCGCCCCGCTGAAAATCTGGAACAACACGCGTATTGAGATGAACCTCGAGAAGCACCAGCAGTTGCTTTTGAAGGCGCGCATGGATGCACTCTCGAGCCAAATTAATCCGCACTTTTTGTTCAATACGCTGAATACCGTGTCGTCGCTGATTCGAATGGACCCAGACACAGCACGCGGCGTCGTACTGAAATTGAGCAATATTTTGCGCAGGTTGTTGCGCAAGCATGAGACGTTTGTGCCGCTGCGCGAGGAACTGCAATTTATTGACGATTATCTGGATATCGAGGTCGCGCGCTTCGGCAGAGACAATCTGGACATTGTGAAGCAAATTGAAGATTCGGCGCTGGAAGCATTTATCCCGAGCATGCTGTTGCAGCCGATCGTGGAAAACTGCCTGAAGCATGGACTTGCCCCCAAACTTGGGGGAGGGAAGATTCAGCTGCGCGCGCTGCATCAAGATGGGCGGCTGCAGATCGAGATTGAGGACAACGGCGTAGGAATTTCCGAAGAAAAAATGCCACACGTCTACGTGGAAGGAATTGGCTTGAGCAACGTGCGCGAGCGGCTCCATGTGCTTTACGGCACAGATTTCAAGCTGGACCTGCAGAGCCGGCCCGGGGAAGGAACGTTGATTCGCATCGAAGTGCCCGAGCTGACGCCGACCTTGCAAGAAGCTGCCGCGGGATAGCTTTCTCATTTGCTCGCTTCAAATCCATAGATAACAAAGCGTTTGTAGGGCCTTAGTGGCAGGTCCTTCGCGCGAGGCGAAGAAAAGGCTTGACAGGCGGCAGTCAGTCCTGATATTTCTGTTATTACAGAAATTACAGATGGTGCTGCAATGACACAATTACAAAACGCTCCCAATTTCTCAAATCATCCGGCTCAAGGGCAGCGCGTCGTCCTTGCCGGAGGCAGTGGCCATGTCGGAGACCTCCTCTCGCACCATTTTCGTGCGCAGGGGAACGCGGTCAGAGTACTTTCCCGGCGTCGTGGCTCAATGGACAAAGACACCGTTTGGTGGGACGGAGTAAACCTGGGCGACTGGGTGAGTGAGCTAAACGCAACCGACGTCCTTATTAACTTGGCAGGAAGAAGTGTCGACTGCCGATACACGGCTGTCCATCGGTGGGAGATCATGGAGTCACGCGTCCAGTCCACAAAACTCCTGGGTAAGGCTATACGGCAGTTAAGCGATCCACCACGCGTATGGCTCAACGCGAGCACTGCAACTATCTACCGTCATTCACTGGACCGCGACATGGACGAACTTAACGGAGAAATCGGCGGCGAAGAAGAAGGTGTTCCTCCCTCTTGGCACTTCAGCGTTGAAGTTGCGAAGCGTTGGGAAGAAGCATTGTGGAGTTCGGAAACTTCAGGCACCCGGAAGTTGGCGCTGCGTAGTGCGATTGTGATGAGTCCGGTTGCTGGCAGTGCATTCGATGTCCTACTTCGCCTTGTCCGGTTAGGTTTGGGCGGCACGGTGGGCAGCGGCAGGCAGTACATCTCTTGGATTCATGACGTGGATTTTGTGAATGCGCTTGATCATCTTATCGCCAACGAACACATCTCAGGACATGTGAATATCACCTCACCTAAGCCACTCCCGAACGAAGAGTTTATGCGGGCGTTGAGATCGGCGTGTGGGACGCATTTCGGCTTCCATGCGCCGACGCCGATCTTGGAAATTGGGGCGTTTTTGATGCGAACGGAGTCCGAACTCGTGCTCAAGAGCCGTCGAGTTGTGCCCAGCCGGTTGCTGGAAGATGGCTTCCGCTTCCAATTTGTGAATTGGAGTGAGGCTGCAAAGGATTTGGTCAGCCGCTGGAGAAATGAAAAGGCGGTAGCAAGAGAAAGGGAATTTTTGGGCGTTCCACAAGGAATGAGGCTCCATGAGCGAACAAAATAGATCCGAGCAGGGCACGCTTACCCCCGTTGCGCAGAAATTCATTTTGCATTGGGGAGAAATGGGCACACGGTGGGGAATTAACCGCACTGTAGCGCAAGTGCATGCGTTGCTATTCCTTTCGCCGAAGCCGCTGCCTGCAGACGAGATTTCCAACACGCTTGCTGTGGCGCGATCGAACGTCAGCACCAGCCTGCGCGAATTGCAGGGGTGGGGCATTGTGCGCGTGGTGCATGTGCTCGGCGATCGGCGCGACCATTTCGAGAGCATCAAGGATGTGTGGGAGATTTTTCGTATCGTCTCGGAGGAGCGGAAACGGCGGGAAATTGATCCGACGCTGCGGGTGATTGGCGAGTGTGTGGATGAATTGAAGAAGGATGCGAAGGGTGATGCGTACACACGCGAGCGGCTCGAGAGCATGCTCGAATTTCTCACGGTGATGACCGGGATGTTCGAAGAAGTGTTGCGCATGCCGGCAGGGGCGCTTAAAGGCGTCGCAAAACTGCGCGGCAAAGTAATCACGCTGCTCGGCAGTGGCACAAAAAAGGCAGCGAGCTAATCATGATTTCCCTGGTAAACGAATACACGGATGGAAAGGGCCGGCACGCGCGCGGCTGGCTATTCTTCGACGCCGACTGCAAGTTTTGCACGCGAATCGCGCGATGGCTCGCTCCGATTCTGGGGCGGCGCAACCTTGGCGTTGCTCCGTTGCAGGATCCTCGCGTGAGCGCGCTGCTTGGACTGGCGCCGCAGGAACTTTTGCGGGAGATTCGTTTTCTCCACTGCGATGGTCATCACACCGGCGGAGCGGGCGCCGTTTTGGACGTTGCACGCGAAATCTGGTGGGCGCGTCCGGTTGTTTGGCTCTCTAAACTTCCCGGCATGATGCACGTGCTGCACAGCGGCTACCACTGGATTGCGGCGCAGCGCAGTTGCGCCGCAGAACAATGCCAACGAGTTCAACCGTCCCGCTAAAAAGGAGTCGCTATGACTGCGCTCGAATTTTTTGGCTGGCAGGGCAAAGCGAGTCGCGGCATTTACGCGCTTGTGGGCTGCATTGGACTCGCCATCAAACATAATCTCGATCGTTTCATCGCCTTGGGCTTCGGAGAGCGGTGGGGCCTTTGGAGTTATTGGGCGCCCATCGAACGTTTTAGTTCGATCGCCACACTCACCGCAAATGACAAAAAGTTTCTGACAGTTCTGCTCGTAACCGCGCTTCCTTTCATTTGGATAGGTTTGACGATGACCATCAAACGACTGCGCGACGCGGGCCAACCGACTTGGCTTTCTCTTTTGTTCTTCGCGCCATTCATCAATCTGATTTTCTTCGCGGCGCTCGCGATTTATCCCTCGGAATCTGAGTATAAAAAGGAACCGCAGGGATTGTTGCCGAATGTTTCTCCGTTCTGGCCGCGGAGCACTTGGGGAAGCGCCGCGCTTGCAGTTGCCGCGTCCGCGCTGATAGGCGTCCTCGGCACATGGGTCACAGTCAAGTGGCTCGGCTCGTACGGCGTGAGTTTGTTTCTCGCGCTGCCTTTCGTAATGGGCTACGTTTCCGTCTGGGCTTACAGCCGTACACACACCCGGTCTTATGTAAGCGTGCTTGCGCTGGTTTCCATGAGCGTTCTACTCGCAGGGCTGGGCATCCTGGCGATTGCGATTGAAGGCGCCATTTGTTTGGTGATGGCCGCACCGATTGCATGGGTGCTTGCTTTACTCGGCGGCTCGGTGGCGTACGTGGTCCACGCAGAGCCGGGACTTGGCCAGGAACAAACGTCAACCTTCGGAGTGGTCTTGCTTACCCTGCCTTTGCTCATGGGCTTGGAACATGCCGCCCCACCGCCTGTGCCGCGATTCCAAGTGCGCACAAGCATCGAGATCGCTGCGCCACCGGAAGTCGTCTGGAAACGCATCATCGCATTTCCCCCAATCGGCAAGCCGGAGGAGTTGGCGTTTCGTTATGCAGGAATCGCCTATCCCATCGAAGCGCGGATCAAGGGCGAAGGCCTAACTGCGGATCGTGAGTGCCGTTTTTCCACCGGCAGCTTCAAAGAGCCGATTCTCGTTTGGGAGCCGGGAAAGCATTTTGCGTTTGGCATTGCGGATGAGCCGCTGCTGATGACCGAAACTTCTCCTTATGGGAAGATTCATGTTCGTCACATCGATGACCGCGATTTTCAGGCCGAACGTGCCGATTTTATTCTCACGGCGCTGCCGAATGGCGGGACACGCCTCGAAGGAATTTCCATTTATCAAAACAAGATGTGGCCAAGCGCTTATTGGCGCCTGTACACGGATTCCATCGTGCACAGCATCCATCACCGCGTCTTCGAACACGTGAAGCAGCTGTCGGAAGCCGATATGAAAGTTCGTTGAGGAAACGGCTACGGTTTCAGGTCAAATGCGTTAGAGAAACGAGGCAACAATTCCGGGTATACGTTGGATACTTTCTCCTCTGATACCATGAACGCAGGTTTCGGTCTCCGAGTCGGGTCACGAATGGTGCGAGGACCATGGGCAGGTTTCTCAATTGGATGGGTTGGCTTTTCGGGATTCTCGTCCTGCTCGCACTCGTCGTTTATTACTACTTACCTGCGACAGAGTATTTGTATCTCGTACGAAATGAAGCGAAGAACCGGCCGGAACTGTGGCAAGTTCCCCAATCTCTACCTCTTGAGAATCACGGCCCAACTATGGGAAAGCAGATTTCTTTTCGAGGGGTCACGTTCCTCACATCATGGGGAGATGCCAAGCTGGTCCGCGAATTCCCCAAAGGTGGGCTATTGACTTTTGGAGAATCGAGATCTGTTTTGTTTTTTCTCATTGCCGAGCCTGCCGTTAACTATCGGACATTGACCTTAAACTACGATAAGAATGGGGCTCTGAGAAGGTTAACCGGTGAGCCTGCGATGAAATCAAACTTTGATTTGGAACGGGAAGTTCTAAATTCAAGTCCACGGGACCTAGTTTTTTCGTTCAATCGCACGCGCATGATCCATCAGACAATGTTTGTGTCCGCCAAGCTGGTCGATGCGGCCAGAGGTCAGACGGGAATATATGAATTCCGCACAGACCGCGTTCGCGGTTTTCAAAAGGGAAACCCTGAGAAGACTGACAGCGTAGTTCTCGATGTTTACGATAGCAACGATCGGTTGACAACGATCATTCTTGGAAAATGGAAGAACGCGACTACGTTTCTCACTCAGGCGGAGATTAATACCTTTATCGAATCGCTCGATATTGACCAAGATGCAGGCGCTCCAAAAGCTGCTGGCAAATAAGCTAAGAAAGTTCAAGCGCGGGCTGCGCGGGATTCGGAGAGGATGCGCCCTTCGCAAATCCCCGTCAAATGACAGCTGCCTTGGCTTTGCTCAGGATAAACTGATAGTAGCGCTCGTAAGTGGGAATTACGTCGTTGGAGCAGAATTTTTTCTTGGCGTTGACGCGCGCGAGTTTTCCTAGTTCGCGGCCACGGTCTGCGCGGGAAAGCACATCAATGGCGTAGCGGCCTGCCGTGGCGACGTCTTCCGGTTCGACCAAGAATCCATCGATGCCGTGTTCGATAACTTCGGGCACGCCGCCGACATTGGTCGCTATTACGGGTACTTCGCACGCCATCGCCTCTAGCGCTGCCAAACCGAACGATTCCAGTTGCGAAGGAAGCAAAAAGAGGTCGGCTTCACTCAGCAAGCGATAGACCTGATCTTGCTTGCCGAGGAAGTGAACATCCTTCTGCAGCTTTTTCTTACGCACAAGATATTCCGCCGCGCCGCGCTCCGGGCCGTCACCGATCAACACCAGTTTTGCGGGCATTTTTGCTCGAACGAGAGCAAAGATTTCCACGGCGTCCGTGACGCGTTTTACAGGTCTGAAGTTTGAAAGATGCATGACGATGGGCTCACCACCCGGCGCCCATTTCGCGCGCAAGGATTCATCCGGTTTGCGCGTGTATAAATCGCAATTCACAAAATTGGGAATCACTTCGATGGGATGCTTGATGTCGAACTCTTTGATGGTTTGCTTGAGCAAATAGCTTGAAATTGCCGTGACGCCGTCGCTCTGTTCAATCGAAAACTTCGTGATGGGCAAGTAGCTGCGATTGCTGCCGACCAGTGTGATGTCGGTGCCATGCAGTGTGGTGATGAAGGGCAACCTACGCGGCGCGGCCATGGAGCGTGCGAGCAACGCGCTCACCGAATGCGGAATCGCGTAATGCACGTGCAACAAATCCAGCGACTCGGATTCGAAGACTTCGACCATCTTTGTGGCGAGGGCAAGGGTGTAGGGCGGATGGTCGAACAACGGATACGACGCGACTTCGACTTCATGAAAATGGATGTGGGGATCTGCCAGATTCATACGAATCGGCGGCGCATAACTGATGAAGTGAATGTCGTGCCCGCGCGCGGCAAGCTCCTGGCCAAGCTCGGTGGCCACGACGCCGGAGCCGCCGTAGGTGGGGTAGCAAGTGATACCGATGCGCATTGGCCTGGTGAGGCACTCCTGAGGATTGGGTCTTGATACGATACCGCAACTTTTGTCGAGAGAGTCGCGCAGAACTTGCCAGCCCCGCGGCCCGATGCTACATTCGCGAACCCGCGCCGAATATATGCGCGCGAGCTTCTCCATTAGACGCAGGAGGTCCGCTTTTCGTGACACGCTTGGCAGGCAAAGTCGCGTTGATTACAGGCGGCGGAACGGGCATTGGCCGCGCCACAGCCCTGGCGTTTGCCCGTGAAGCAGCCAAAGTGGCAGTAGTAGGACGGCGGCTTGAGAAACTGCTGGAAGTCGTGAAAGAGCTGAAGGCGGCAGGAGGGGACGCCATCGCAGTGTCATGCGACGTCAGCCGCGCGGCGGATGTCCAGGGCGCGGTACGCAAAACTGTAGAAACGTTCGGGAAGCTGAATGTGGTGGTCAACAACGCGGGCGTTTTACATGTTTCCACGATCGAGGAAATTCCCGAAGACGAATGGGACCGCTTGATTGACGCGAATCTGAAGGGGCCGTTCCTGATGTGCCGCGCGGCACTGCCGGAATTTCGTAAAGCCGGCGGCGGCGCGATCGTGAATGTCGGCTCCGTGCTAGGACTTGTGGCGATGAAAAAGCGCGCAGCTTATTGCGCTTCAAAAGGCGGCGTGACGTTGCTGACAAAGGCGATCGCGATTGATCATGGCCATGAAAACATTCGCGCCAACTGCATTTGCCCTTCGATTGTGGAAACGGAACTCGTCAGCCAGCTTTTCAATACGCCCGACGGTGACCGCGTAAAGCGCGAACGCCTCGCGACCATTCCTCTTGGCCGAATGGGGCGTCCCGCCGACATCGCGGACCTAGCTGTTTATCTCGCCTCGGATGAATCTTCCTGGCTGACTGGAGCAGCGATTCCGATTGACGGCGGCCTAACCGCTGCATAGGTTCACAGAGAAAAACGAATGGTGCGCAAAAACCAAAAATTCACAAAAGAAATCGTTGCACTCGCGCGCAAGCGGATGAAGAAAAGCAGCTTCCCGGCGATGCTTGGTTTTCATATAGAGAGCCTCGGTCCGGGCCGCGCTGTTCTCTCCATGGAAGTGAAAAAGCGCCACAAGCAGATTCAGGATGTCGTGCATGGGGGCGTGCTAGCAGCGCTTGCGGATACGGCTGCCGCCATTGCAGCTTACACGGTTGTTCCACACGGAACCGAAATCGCCACGATCGAGCTGAAAATAAACTATTTGTCTGCGGTTCCAGGCGGAAAAATCAAAGCGGAAGGTAAAGTTCTACGTGCAGGCAGGAATTTTGTTGTTACGGAATGTGAAGTGTTTGATGGGAGGGGAACTCTATCCGCAAAAGCTCTGTTGACGTTCGGCGCCGCCGCAGGCCACACGATGGAGCGCGCCGCAAACTCCCGCAGGTAGGAAACCTACTCGGCGCCGCCTTCTGAAGCCTCTTCGCCATCCTTGTGAACGTACTTGATGACACGCTTGAAAATCAGAAGATTGGGGCTTCCCTGCCGCGTGAGCTTAATGCAATCCCGGTCGTACCATTCGATCGTTCCGTGCAGCGTTTCGCCGGAATCCAGCACGATCGTCATCGGCGTGTGGGTCTGCATCTGCTTGACCCAGTAAAAATTCTCGGCATGCGTCACTTCTGGCGGTGCGGGCTTCTTACTGGGAGCGGGCCCGTTGTTCGAATTGATGCGAGGAGAATTTTGCTCCTTCACGTCCTGGAATCCAGGACGGAACATTCTGCGATTCACCATTTTGGCTCCTCAAGTCCCGAAAAGGGGGGAGTTCAGGGGTATCTAGTGCTGAGATGCGTTCTGCGCGCTTCCGGTTACAGTAGAATGAAAAAAAACATTCCGCGCGGTGTTGCGGCCTTCCAAAATCTTACGATTTATTTACGGGCAGGGACATAGGGATTTTCATGTACTCGGCGCAAGCGAAACCGCCAGCGCGTCCAGCCCAAGTTGCCGGTTCAAGTTGCGGCGGGCGCCAAAAGAAACCTCGTCTAGCCCCTGAATCGCGCGCATGACCCAACGAGAATCGACAGTTTTACTCAGAATTTCCAAATCTTTAGCAAGCGCGGGATTTCTTAACAGCGGTTGCTTTGCTCCACTGGTCAATTCCAGCAAATCGGTAAGCAAACCATAAAACACGGCAAGCTGTGACTCGAACGAATCCTCACGGTCTTTCGCGATGGCTGAGGTCTCTGCAAAGAGTTGCGCGAAGCCGTGGCCTTTCGCGGCACGTTCCAAAATACGAAGAGCCGACTGCCGCCGGCGAGTGACCGCTTCCACATCCATTTCCAGGGCTAACCCCGGGCTGCCTTCGGAAAGTTGTGCCGCCTGCCGGATTTGCGTGGGTGATTTGTCCGTTTTCTGTTTCAGGATGCGTTCCACTTGGGGCGTCGCGAGTGGAGCGAAATGAAATTGCATGCAACGTGAAAGAATCGTCGGCAACAAGGTATAAGGTGAGGGCGCGGTTAGTATTAAGGTAGCGGAGCCGGGCGGCTCCTCTAGAATTTTGAGGAGGACGTTTTGCACCTCCCAGCGCATGGTGTCCGCGCCATCGAAAATGAAGACGCGCCGCCGCGCCATCGGTTGAAAGTATGCTGCACGCTGCGCTGCGCGAATCTGTCCGATGCGCAACATCGGCCGTGCAACGGGATTCTTTAGACGGACAGGGTCGGGCACCAGCGCCCAAACATCTGGATGACCTTGCAGGATGAGCGGGACGCGCTCGACTGTTGCCGCATCGGCACCTTCACCGCGTTCGGCGAGCCCTTGTTCGATGAGCCGCTGCGGCTCCGCAAGCAGCGCAATTCGTTTGCAGGTGTCGCATTCACCGCAAGAATCGTCCTGCAAGCGTTCGCAATTCGCGGCCTGCGCGAAAAGACGCGCCAGGGTGAATTTGCCGACCCCCAAAGGTCCGGAAAAAAGCAGCGCGTGGGGAACGCGGCCGCTTTTTAGCGCGCCGCGAAGCGCCGTGACGTTTCGTTCGTTGCCGAGAAATTCCGAGAAGGGCATGGTCAGGTGCGCTCCAGCCCCGTGAGCAGTGGATTCACAGCGGACAGAATGTCCTTCGAAATCTCTTCCGGCATGCGCATCTCGCGCCGCATCGCGTCATAGCACTGAATCGTTGCCCAAGGTGACTGGCGCGAAAGCAGGTCGTACATATCGGCGGCGTCTTCCAAATGGCGAATGCTTGCCTCGAGAATGTCGTGCGTCGAATCGGTGTACGATCTCGACGGCTTCTTTTTCACGAGTGATTGTGCTTCCCGCGGAGGGACGCGGAGATAGAGCACCAGATCTTCCCGCGGCAAATCGTAGATTCCATACTCCAATTGTTCAATCCACGATAGAAATTCCGCACGTTTCTCGGCGACAACCCGCGCGGTCTGGTGTGCCAGGTTAGAAGCCACATAGCGGTCGGCGAGGACAATGGCACCGCGGTTCAGCGCTTCCACAATCCTGGATTTTGCTTCGAAACGGTCTCCGGCATAAAGCAGGGCGGAAAAATGCGGGTCGACTTTGTCCAGAGGGCCTAGCTCACCATTTAGAAATTGTCCGACCATCTTGCCAAACCACGACTCGTATTGCGGGAAGCTCGTGGAATAGACGGAATATCCATGAGAAGTGAGCTCGTGCTGCAGCAAACGCACTTGGGTGTTTTTTCCGCTACCGTCAATGCCTTCAATTGCGATGAGTTTTCCGCGTGTGGTCATACGTGCCAAAAAGGACTGGACGACAGTCTAACCGGAGCGGTTCGGCCCCGCAATCACGCGTGCTACGATAAAAATTCAAGATGACCACGCACAACTTTCGGGAAAATTTGTCGCGCATCCAGAAACGCGTAGCGCGAGCCGCCGAGCGCTCCGGCCGAAGGGCAGACGACATTACGCTCATTGGTGTTTCGAAGACGCATCCCGCGAGTGACATTCGAGCTGCCTTCGAAGCGGGTGTTGTTCATTTTGGCGAGAATCGTGTGCAGGAATGGGAAGGGAAGCGCAGTGAAATTTTGGACTTGCCGGCACGCTGGCATCTCATAGGTCATTTGCAGTCAAATAAGACCGCGCGCGCCGCGCGACTATTTCACAGCATCGATTCCGTAGACGACATTGCGCTTGCTCAGCGTCTGGATCGCGCTCGAGCCGAATCCTCTCCGGGGGAAAAGCTGCGCGTCCTGATCGAAGTCCACATCGCGGGTGAAGAAACAAAGAGCGGCGTGGAAATTTCTGATCTACCTGCTCTCGCCGAACGCCTTGTGCAATTGTCCCAACTGCAACTCGCTGGACTCATGTGTATTCCGCCCTATATTGAAAATGTTCAAGAAGTGCGCCCGTATTTCCATAAACTTCGCGAACTACGGGACGCTCTGCAGAAGCAATTGCGCTGCGATCTGCCCGTGCTTTCCATGGGAATGTCACACGATTTCGAAGCCGCCATCGAAGAAGGTGCAACCGAAGTGCGTGTAGGGACTGCCCTATTCGGTGTTCGCCAAACAGGCTGACTCCATGTTGAACGTCACCGAACAAAGCGGTACTGTGACTTTCCTGGTTCGAGTGCAGCCTCGCGCCAGTCGCGACGAAATAACCGGCATCATTGACGGCGCGCTAAAAATTCGCCTTTGTGCGCCGGCGATCGAAGACCGCGCCAACGAAGCGCTCCGTGAATTTCTGGCCGATCTTTTGAAAAGACCCAAATCGGCTGTTAGAATTTTGTCCGGCGAGCGCAGCCGGTCGAAGCGTGTCGCCATTGAAGGCGTCACGCAGAAGCAAGTACTAGCGCTGCTGCTCTTCGATGCCTGACAGCAGGGAACTAGCGAAAATGCCCTTCAATCTTTCAGAAATGCAGAGCGATTTGCGCGCCGCCGGGTTGCACGGCTGGCTGTTCTACGATTTTCGTGGCCGTGATCCCATTGCACAGCGCGTGCTGCACTTGCCGCCGGCCATGCGTACGCGTCGATGGTTCTACTTCGTCCCTGCAAAAGGTACGCCTAAGAAACTCGTCCACAAAATCGAAGCAGAGTCGCTTGCTGCGGTTCCTGGCGAAACTTTGTATTACTGGGCTCAGGACGAACTCCGCAGCAATTTGAAAAAGCTCGTCGGCAGTGCGAAGAAAATTGCGATGCAATATTCCCCGAAGAATGAGATTCCGTACGTCGCGATGGTGGATGCGGGAACGATCGAACTTGTTCGGTCGACTGGAGCAAAAGTAGTCAGCTCCGCCGATCTCGTTCAAAAATACGAAGCTGTCTGGTCAGCCGAGCAACTTGAATCACATCTCTACGCCGGCAAGCATGTGGATCGCATCGTTGCGGAGGCGTTTCAGTTTGCAGCACGCGGCGTTCGCGAAAATCGCCCGCAAACTGAGCACGGCCTCAGAGATTGGATCTTGCAACAATTCGCCGCCGCCGGTCTTACAACCGAAGAAGGACCGGACGTCGCAGTAAACGCGCATGCGAGCGATCCCCACTACGGGCCTTCCGCAGATCGTCCAACGCCCATCAAGGAGGGCGATCTTCTTCTTCTCGACGTTTGGGCAAAGCGAAATACGCCCGGCAGCGTATATTACGACATTACCTGGGCAGGCTATCTCGGCACAAAGCCGCCGGAAAAGGTCTCCAAAGTTTTCCGCACTGTCCGCGATGCACGTGATAAGGCCGTCGCACTGATTCTCACCTGCATCGCCAAAGGGAAACCGTTGCAGGGTTGGCAGGTGGACAAAGCCGCCCGCGGCGTCATCGAGAAAGCCGGCTACGGAAAATATTTCTTTCA
>Ga0126380_10000487_pt1 | contig 13167 bp, 8 predicted proteins | sample PanSoiMetPlot_26_FD_92544 | JGI IMG/M metagenome (GOLD analysis project Ga0126380, IMG submission 92544) | Tropical forest soil microbial communities from Panama - MetaG Plot_26 | ecosystem: Environmental > Terrestrial > Soil > Tropical forest > Bulk soil | place: Panama | collected 2016-02-17
GGGGGTACCGACCTGCCCGGGTTCTACCGGGAGAACGGCGGCCGGGTCCTCAACTGCGCCCTCGACAAGTACATCTACGTCATCGTGAAGCAGCGGTTCGACGACGATATCTACGTCAACTACTCCAAGAAGGAGATCGTCTCTCGGGTCGAGGAGCTGGAACACGAGCTCGTCCGGGAAGCCATGCAGATGACCGGCGTGACGCAGGGCGTCGAGATCACCACACTGGCTGATATCCCGTCCGCGGGCTCCGGTCTCGGGTCGTCGTCCGCGGTGACCGTCGGCCTGTTGCACGCGCTGTTCGCGTATCAGGGACGGCAGGTCTCCGCGGCGGAGCTAGCCGAGCGTGCCTGCGCGATCGAGATCGACCGGTGCGGAAAGCCCATCGGCAAGCAGGACCAGTACATCGCCGCGTTCGGCGGGATCCGTGACATCCGTTTCGGGCCCGGCGATGAGGTGGTCGCCGAGGAAGTGGACCTCGGCGCGGCCGACCGCCGGGCACTCCAGCGGCAGATCATGCTCTTCTATACCGGCATCACCCGGAGCGCGGACACGATCCTGGCCGAGCAAAACGCGCGGCTGGATGCCACCCGCCCTCAGCTCGGCCAGCTGCGCGACCTCGCCGGGTTTGCCGCCCAGCGGCTCCGTGACGGCGACGTGGACGCAATCGGCCCCGCGTTGCGCGAGAGCTGGGAAGCCAAGCGGAAGCTGGCGCCGGGGGTATCAAACGGTCACATTGATGCCGCGGTGAGCCGGGCGCTCGAGGCGGGGGCGTCGGGCGCCAAGCTGACCGGAGCGGGTGGCGGCGGCTTCTTGCTGGTCATCTGTCCGGTCGAGCACCAGCGTGCGGTGCGCCAGAGCCTGGCTGACATGCGGGAGCTGCCGGTGAAGCTGGATCGGCTCGGCTCACGCGTCGTGCTCAACGTGCTGCGCGATATCTGGGGCTGAACCGCAGGTGCCCTGCACCGCGCCGCCACGGATCACGAGCGCCGCAGCGCAGCGGTCAGGGCAGACGCCACGCGCTCCTGCTGCGCGGGTGTGATCTGGGGGAAGAGCGGCAGAGAGAGCACTTCACGCGCCGCCCTCTCGGCCCCGGGGAACGCGCCGTCGGTGTATCCGAGGCTGGCGAACGCAGAGCTGAGATGAACAGGCACGGGATAATGGATCCCGGCGCCGATCCCCGCCGCGTGTAGCTCCTTGAGCACCCGGTCCCGGTCCGGCACGCGCACGACGTACAGGTGCCACACGTGTTCGTTGCCGTCCAGAACGCGTGGCCTAATGACTTCTGAAACGCCGGCCAGCAGCTGGTCGTAGCGCCCGGCCGCCGCCCGCCGGGCCGCATTCCATCCCGCCAGCCGGCGCAGCTTCGCCGACAGCACGACAGCCTGCAAGGTGTCCAGCCTGCTGTTGAAGCCGATCACCTCGTGGTCGTACTTGCGTCGCGAACCGTGGTCCGCGACCATGCGCATCTGTGCCGCCAGCTCTCCGGAATCGGTGGTTGCCGCGCCAGCGTCACCGTATGCCCCGAGGTTCTTTCCTGGGTAGAAGCTGGTAGCAGCCACATGCCCGAGCGAACCAGCGTTCCTGTCCCTGCGCCGGGCGCCCTGCGCCTGTGCCGCGTCCTCCACGACCCACGCGCCGACGCTCTCAGCCAGCGGCAGCAGCAGCTCGACCGGGGCCGCCTGACCATAGAGATGCACCGGGATTATCGCCCGCGTCCGCGGTGTCAGCGCGGCCTCGGCGGCGGCGACGTCGATCAGGTATGTCCCGTCGTCGGCGCAATCGACCAGAACCGGAGTCGCGCCAGCCCGCCACACGGCCTCCGCGGTCGCGATGAAGGTGTTCGCCGGAAGAATGCACTCATCACCCGGGCCGACGCCGAGCGCGCGAAGCGCGATCTCGATCGCGTCGGTTCCGTTCGCCACCCCGACACAATGCTGCGCCCCGGTGAAGGCGGCGTACTCGGATTCGAACGCGGCAACCTGCGGTCCTGCGATGAAGGAGGTCTTGGCCAGCACCTGCCGCCAGCCCTCCGCGACCTCCTCCGCGACGTCCGCGTGCTGCGCCGCAAGATCGACAAGCGGAACCGACGTCATTCCCCCGCCCTCCATCCAGTCCCAGCCACCCCGTCGGACGGCCAGCCGCCGCAGGGTATTCCCGTCATGAGCGGCAGCATATGCTCGTGACCGTGCCGAATCAGACGCTACCAGCCCCGGAAAGCTGCGCTGGTGCGATCCTCCGATTCGGGCCACCGGGGAGCGGAACAACCCTAGCCATGATTATGAAATAGGACACAGTGCGTGCATCACCGCAAGTTCATGTCATCGCCTGCGCCGTGTTATGCGTCTCATTGTCATGACCAGGCCGCAACACGCCAGCCGGCCAGGACCCGGCTGCCGGGCACCAGGTGTGCCTGCGCTCCTGCGGACCGCCACCCGCGGGAGCCGGAGAGCGGGCGATGACTTCGGTTAGTGTCGTCATCCCTTGCTACAAATACGGTCATTTCCTCGAGGACGCCGTCGGCAGCGTGCTGGATGACCAGGCGGGCGTCGATGTGCGCGTGCTCATTATCGACGACGCCTCGCCCGATGACAGCGCAGAGGCGGCGCGGAAGATCGCGGCCCGCGACAACCGGGTGGAGGTGCTCGTCCACACCGCCAACAAGGGGCACATCGCGACCTACAACGAGGGCTTGCTCGACTGGGCTGACGGTGACTATTGCGCTCTGGTGTCGGCAGATGACCGGCTGACTCCCGGCGCGCTGCACCGGGCCAGGGACTTGCTCGACGCCCATCCCGAGGTCGGCTTCGTTTACGGGCATCCGCTGTGGTTCTGGCAGGACAAGCCGCTGCCCGCGGCCCGCACCAAACTGCGGGGCTGGTCGATATGGCCGGGCCAGTGGTGGCTCGAGCGCCGGTTCCGTGAAGCAAGCAACTGCATCACGGCGCCGGAGGTCGTGGTGCGCACATCGGTGCAAAGGCAGGTCGGCGGATACGACCCGCGACTACCCCATGCCGGCGACCTGGAGATGTGGCTGCGGCTGGCGGCGAACGCCGACGTCGGCTTCTTGCGCGGTGTTGATCAGGCCTATTACCGGGTCCACGGGCAGAGCATGCGGACGTCCTATGATGCGCTGAAGGATCTGCGCCAGGTGCGGCTGGCCTTCGAGCTGGCGCTTGATCGCCGCGGCGGCAAAGTGTCAGGCGATCAGCGCCTGTCCGGCCTCATGCGCCGCAAGCTGGGCCGGGAAGCGCTCTGGGCCGCGGCACGATCATATGATCTTGGGCAAGCCGAGCAGGCTCCCGTGGACGAGCTAGTGGCGTTTGCCTTTGACTGCTGGCCCGAGGTGAACCGGCTCCCCCTTTACCACACTCTGCAGTTGCGCAGGCGCATCGGACCGCGCGCGATGCGCCACCTGGAGCCGTTCATTGTGTCCGCGTTCGCCCACAAAGCGCACGGGTGGCTGCGGCGCAGGTCATGGAAGTACCGGGGTTTCTAGCCTAGGAAGGCGCCGCGGCCCGTCGAGCCCGGGGCGGCCGTCCCCGCAGGAATACCTCCAGTTCCGGGCCGACGACGTCCGCGTCAAAGTCACGGTGGAATCGCTCGAGCGCAGCGTTCGCCGCCTTCAACCGCTCTGGCTCACAGTCGAGCAAGTCGGTAAGCGTGGCCGTGGCCTGGGCCACGTCATCGAGGGGCCAGAACCGCGCCTCGACGCCATCGTCGCACAACTCACCGATGCCTCCCGCGTCACCCGCCACAATGGGCAGCCCAGCGGCCATCGCCTCGATGATCGCCAGAGGCAGTGATTCGGAGTATGAAGCGTGAACATACGCTCGGTAACCGGGCAGGAAACGGCGGGCGTCAGGCCGGAAGCCGTGGAAGCGGACCTGCTCTTCCAGGGCCAGGGCGCGGGTCTGCTGCAGGAGGTCTTTCCGGCACGGCCCGTCCCCGAACACGTCCAGGGTGAGGGATCGCCCGGTCCGTTTTGCTTCAGCCAGGACCTTCAGCAGAAAGCGATGATTCTTGACAAGATCAAGATTACCGATCGTAACCAGGTCCCCGAGAGGCTCGGGGGAAGGTTCGATGTCCAGCGCCGCCACGAAGTTGCCGATGATAGCGAAGGGGACAGCAGCGGCTTCTGGGAGCCAACCCAACAGCGCGTCCCGTCCCCACCTGGACACGAACACGAGCCCGTCGACCCGCGGGATTACCTCTCGTTCCAGCCGCCTGATCGCTCGGAACACGGTCCCTCCGCGCTTAATCTGCTCCTTGTCGGCCCATTCGTCGGCGTTCGAGATCCGAAGGTGGACGGCCATCACAACACGCTGGTGCGGCCCTCGCCGCACGCGCATGGCCGCCCGCGCGGCCGGAGCGTCCTGTGCGTAGACAACACAGTCGCCCATCCCGGCGAGGTGTCGGCGCAGTGCATTGCGAAGGAACACCTCGTGCCAGTGCAGATACCAGGCGACGCTGGCCGGCCGGCTGCACCGCTCCAGGAGGAGCTTGCGCATGCCGAAAACGGGATACACAAGCGGCCCGCCCCACGAGAACGGGGTGACGAGCGTGCTGCCGGTACCGCATTCATCGAGATACCGGCGTAGCTGCCGGATATGCGTGTCTACGCCCGTGATACCGTCCCCGCGGAGGATAGTCGCAATTACCAACGGTACGGAAGCCGCATCCTGTAGTCGGCCGTCACCCTTGGGAAATGATTCGTCGTCCGTTTGTCTCACCTTCTATAGAGCATCCAGGCTGCGTGCCTGATACCGCCGGGGCAGAATTCCCGCCACGGCCTGGATGCCCGGGCGATCATGCACGCGGCACCAGGTGGGCCCACAAATGCCAGCCCATGATGGTTTCACCAGGTAGCCCGTGCACGGGGAGTGGCGGCGCATGCATGTAGCGCTTGTACGTCCGCGTGACCCGGAAGGACGTGAAGTCCTCCGCCACGCGCGCGGTGTCGTACACCAGGGCGTACGGATTGGCCGGGCCATCGGTGTTGTGGTGGACGAACTCGTCCAGGCGCAGGTAGCGGAACAGCCCCATCTTCGTGGCGTTGTCGAGATGGGCGGCCAGCATCCCGCGGGCTGGGCCTGGCTTCAGGACCCCGGCCCTGGCGAGCGGGTAGGCCGCGAGCAGTGCTGCACGGCGGATCACGGCTATGGATACCAGATAGTTCAACGACCAGCGGGCGTACACCATGATGACTAGCTCCCCGCTCGGACGGAGCACCCTATGGATCTCACTCTGCGCCTGGTTGATATCGGGCACGTGATGCAGCACGCCATGGCTGAACACCATGTCGAAGCTGTCATCGGCGAAGGGCAAGGCGAGAACGCTGCCTTGCCGTAGCTCATCATGAGGGAGGTTCCTCAGCGTGAGGCGGGCCCGTACTCTCTCGACAGACTCGGTGGTGAGGTCCACCCCAGACCAATGCGCGCCGGATTTTATCAGGCGTTCCGCGTCGGCACCCTCGCCCAATCCAATCTCTAGCACCCGCTTGTCGGCCACGTTCAGGGCGTCGAGGCAAGCTGGCAGGTGGCGTTCGTTCTGATAGCGGAAGTGGTCGTAGTCGGTGAAGAAATTTTCATAATCGTCACGAAAGCGCTCGTGGAGCCCACCGACCTGAGCATCGCCACACGCATGATCCTGCCAAAACGCCTGCACGGCCTGCTCGTCCATCAATTGCACACCTGATTCATGGTCGTTGTCCGTATCAGTCAATCGCTACGCGGGTTCATAGTGCTATTCGCATCCTGGTGATACGGGGCTCCCCGCCACGTTGCCCAGCTCACCGCATTGTTCTGTTCGTGGACCATAAACTGCCACGGCCCGATATAGTTGTTCGCCGCGAAATGATTGTTCTGATCGAATGTGATGTGATTTTCGACCACGCTGCCCCGGTATGGCGACCAAGGGGGATTAGAGCCCCACTGACTGAAGATACCGTTGAAGCCGCAGAATTTCGCTGAGGTGCAGTCCGGGCCGATAGTCGCCGGATCGAAATTGAAGTAATTGCGGCTGACCAGCACATTCTGGGTTTTCCACCGGCAGTCGTTATAATAGAGCGCCGTGGCGATATTGGTGGCGTTGCATGAGTTCTTCGTTATCACTCTCGGGTCGACTAGGGTGCACTCGGCCGCCGATGTGTTGTAGGGGGAGCCGCAGAACCTATCAGCGCTCTCCCACAGGACCACGCCGCCCCAGTTATTGACGAACGTGTTGCCTGTGATAGCCAATGTGTTCCCATATGGCCCAGGCACCCGGTTGTCCGCGCCGGACTCAGAAATGTAGACTGCGGGATCAGGAAACCCACCCAGCTTCGGCCCGGCCACCAGGGCGTTGCGGGCGAACGTGTTGTTGGCCAGCCGCAGGTTATAGCTGATCTCGTAGATAAATCCCTCGCCCTGGTTGTCGGCGAAGTAGTTATGCGTAACGTTGAAGCCCCGGTTGTCGGTGTCTGCCCACAGGCCCGGCCCGAGGTTGCCGTGCACGTAGTTCCGGGTAACGGTCGCCCCGTTGACGCCCCAGAACTTCGCGCCTCCGGCGCAGCCACAGCCGGGCTGCCGGGTCTCCCAGTCGTCGGTGTTATTACCGGCGATCTCATTGTGCGTTACGGTAATGTGAGAGCCCCCTGCCGCGAAACCGTACTCGCCATTGTCCTTGAGGCAGGAGTACGCCAGAACACCATTGGACCCGAGCATTACCCCGGCACCGGCGTTGTCTCGCACCGTCACGTGGTCAATCCGCCACCCGGATCCCATGCCGTTGTTGACGACCCCCTGGCCGTTGTTGACGCCGGGTTTCCCGAAGTGCTGGATGGTCAGGTAACGGATGGTCACGTTGCGCGCGGTTTGGGTAAAGGCATAGAGATTGGCGTGCTGGCCGTCGAGAATTGCCCCTGGCGCTCCGATGAACGTGTCACCGTCTGCCGGGATAATCTGACTGAACTGACCAGTACCCAGAGTGTGCTTGCCCGGCGCGAACCAGTACGTCGTATGCGGCCGGATCGTCCAGTTGTGCGCGAGAACGGTGCCACTGTTATCGCCAGCCGGGATAACGACCGCTCTCCTGGGCGGGGATGAGGGAGCGTTACCAAGGATCTCGCGGTTGCCGCAGACCCGCACCGGAGGCGACGTAGGACTCGCGGCTGCGTATTCCGGAGCCCGCACGGGGGACGCGGGGGCCGGCGCGGCCGGGGAATGGAACAACGCCAGCGCCAGCCAGGCCAGTCCGGCAGTCCCAGCGGCCAACGCCACAAGCGTCCAGCCGATGGGCCACCTGCGCAGTTGACGGGGGTAATTCCGGCGCTGCCTCATCCCGGCGGCCCTGTTACGACCGGCGGCACCAGCAACGACGCGGCCAGGGTGAGTTCGAGGAGGTACGTCGTGGGCTGGGCGAACCCGACCTGGGTGAACGATGCGACCAGGCAATACGTGATGAGGAATAGTGCGAGAGCCCGTCGGGTGCCGGATGGCTGGAAGAACGCGACCACGATTAGGAATAGCACCATTACGGCGCAGACAATCACTCCGAGGATGCCCTGCTCCAGATACGCCACGAGCCAGTTGCTGTCGATCGGGAGGCCATTCACCGACCCGTTGGATAGGCCGAAACCGAAGATCTCCTCGAACCTGGTGCGCGGCAGGCCGAGAACCAGGTGCCAGAAGTCGGTCCGCCCCGTGAGGGACGCCAGCTGCGCTGCGTCCTGCCCGCGTGCCAGCCAAGCCGCCGCCGCCCCGGCCGCAGTCATGACTCCGATCGACACAATGACACCGGCAGCCACGAAGAACCTGCGTGCCCGTGCCCTGACCACGACCAGGCTGAGGCCTGCGACGAGGAGAGCGGCCACCATGCCGAGAAGAGCGGTCCTGGTATGGGAGAGGATGATCATGGCTACCCCGGCCACGGCGACAAGCAGGGTAACCCTTCCGCCAAGCATGCCGCTAAGCCAGAGCACGACCACCAGCCCGGCCACAACCGCTGCGTAGTGCCCGACCTCTGTGGCCGGTATATCCCAGAGCACGCCGCCGAGCCTGCCTCCGCTGAGGGCAGAACCGGGCGCCACCAGCACGCCCAGAATGACCGTGCCTAGCGCAACGGAGAGCGAGATCAGGTGGCAGCGTACGAGCAACAGGTCGCGCCGACCCCACCACGGCGTCAGCAGCCAGAGCACTGCAACGAACTCAGCGAGCCGGAAGAACCGGTATACGGTACCGAGGTGCTGAGGCTGCAAGGTGGTGACAACCGCCTCGATGACTAGCAGGCTCGTCAGGCAGAGGAAGACGTTCGGCCGCACGACGATCCTGCGATTCACGGTCAGCGCCAGCAAGAGTGCCACGGGCAACGCGCCTTGGGTAATGAGCTTGCCGCCCACTGACGGGATTTTCAGGATCGATCCGTAGTAGGTCAGGGCGTTGAGGACAAGCAGGCCCCACGCGATGCCGACCCGGCGCCGTACCGAGCGCTCCCGTGCCTGTACCGGCCCCAGTGGCCGGGTCCCGCGGCGAGCGCGGAAGGCGATAGCGGATGAGCTCATCGACTATGGACCTTGCAGCCAGGCCGCCCAGCGCCGGCCGACCGTGGTGACCTTCATCGTGTCCCCTCATATGAGCTGCCCGTTGTTCCTACCCTCAGCAGGCGCATGTGCATATGAGCGCTGAGCGGGCGGTCCTGATACAACGAACGTCCGGCCGGCCGGGCCGGGATCACCAGTTGTAAGGGCGCCCGCTGCCATGCGCCTCTGTCGGATGCGGCGACGGGACACCCGGATCAGGATGTGACGTCCCGGTCGCGGCGTGCGCCTCGTACTCGGCTGCTGCCTCGGGTATCACGCCGAGACTGTCGTCGGTCTTGTCGGCGCCGACGAGCACGGCGGAGACCCGGCGCGTGCCGGCGAGACGTGTCATCTCGCCGACGGCATGGATCTTCGTCCACGACGACCGCCCGGCGGTGATGAAGACCACGGCATCTGTTGCCCATGTCGCGAGGTGCTCGCCGCCGAGGGCAGGGTCGAGAGGGGCCAGGGTGAACAGAACGTTCGACGAGGCGCAGGCGGCGTTCACCGCTTCGGTGAAGGGCGAGGGCTGGTCCCGTGCGGAGGCGTGGCCAAGCGGCCCGGTCGGCTCCACATCGTCCCTCTCCGGGACCGCAACGATCAGGCGCGCGTCGTCCACGTCCACCGGGCCAACTCCGGGCTTGTTGCTGCCCACAAGGCCCGCCGCGGGGGCGCCGCTGGCGAGGTCTGCCACCACGACCTGCATGCCCTGCTGCGCGCAGGAGATGGCCAGCGACATCAGGGACAGGGCCGCCACCCGCGGGTCATCCACGGGGACAACGGCCAGGGAGGCGGCGCGCCGGGAGTGGGCGCGCCGGGAGTGGGCGGGCACCATCTTGCCCAGGTACGTCACGATCCGCCGGACGTTAGTGCCCCGGGCCGCCCTCAGCCCCTTCCAGCCCGGCAGCCAGCGGCTGAGGCGCACGCGGCCGACGCTGAGCTTGACCGGAGCGCCGAGAGCCCGGGCGACGTCGTCGCGCCGGAACAGCCGGTCCGATATCAGCGCCCGGATCACCACGAAGCCCAAGCTGAGCACCAGTCCCGCGACGAGCCCGATGGCGGCGTAGAGGACCAGATGCTTCAGTTTGGAGTGCGGCGGGTCCACGGCGGCGGCCGCAAGCACGTAGCTGCCGTTCACCTGCGAAGCGGTGGCGTCCTGGGTGTCCGCCCGGGTGCTGTTGACGTTTTGCTGGAGCGCAAACAGCGCGCTCTTCTCGTGGGTAACCTGCGTCCGCAGCCTGCTGAGCATGCCCTGCTGCGTGGGTGACCGCGGCTGAGCCAACAGCCCGGCGATCTTGCTCCTGGTCGCGTTGATCTTCTGCTGGGCCTGATTGACCTGCTGGTCTAGCGCGAGGAACGTCTGCTGCTGCGCCTTTTCCAGTTGCTGCGCCCGGTACTGGAGAAACTCCGTTGCCAGCGTCCTGGCCTGGGTTGTCGCCTCATCGCCCGACGGCGCATTGACCGTGATCTGAAGCACCTTGTCGGTGAGGGCCGTGGCGGTGTACGACCCGAGGAAGCTGTTGACGCCCTGTGGCAGCCCCAGCTTGCGCACGACGAGCCCGGCCACGGCACGGCTTTGCACGATCGCCTGATCGTCCTGTATCGCCGTGCCGGGGACTGCTTCGGGGCCGACGGTGAGGTAGAGCGTTGTCGACGCCTGAGCGGCGTGGGGTGACGCCACGTACGCGGCGGCGCCAATCAGGAACCCGGCGGCGGCCAGGACAACTATGAACCGGGCGCTGCGCCGGACGGCTGCCTTTATGAATCCCAGGCTTACCAGGCTTGGGCTAAAATTCTCGGGCGCGTCATCGGCAGCCGTGAAATTGCCGTCGGCCCAGGACCGGCCGCGAGGATCGCTGTTTCTATTCAGGGACAGCATGACCGTCCGGTCATTGTCATTCGTCATTTGGTCCCCGCATATTCGCCGGTCATTCGGGTCGGCATTCTCCGGCGCGCCGGCCGTGACAGTTCCGGGACGCGGCCGGTCGTGTGGTCGGCTGGGTCCGGGTTAGCGACGAGGGTCCCGGCGATCTCACGGCCGTCGCTGGCGGCGCTGGTGGCGACGCGCGCCAGTTGCTCGGCCGTCACCGCACCCGCGGATACGGCCAGCACTGTCGCGGTGGCGCGCATCGTGGCAGCCACCTGCGGTTTCTCGCCGTCGACAACGGCGATGACGACGGCCAAGCCATCGGCTGGCAGCGGCCGGCCTGCGTGGTACTGGTCGCTCACCGTGACCCGCAGGTTTCCCGATCGCGCCGAGGGCTCGAGCGGCGCGGTACAGGCGGTGCGCAGCATCGCCGTCGCATTCGTGTCCTGCTGGGGCCCGACGATGAGCGTCGTGGGAATCCCCAGGGAAGCGGCAAAGGCCGCCAGCTGGGGGCCAAGGGCGAGGGCCTGCGGGTCGGACGACAGCGAGATCATGGCCAGCGAGCAGCCGCCCGCCTCAGCGTTGCTTTCGTCCACGCCAAAGGGCCAGAGCTGGCGCAGGGCCTTGCGCAGGCGCCACGCATCCACGACTCCCGGCTGGTAGTCCTCGAAAAGCTGCCGCCAGCCCGGGGCGTCGGTGGGGTGGTGGTCGGCCCGGACCGAGGTCAGGACGGGAACCCCGATGGAGTCGGCTATCTCGTCGCGTTCTTGCAGGCGCCGGTCCCGGCGGCGGGTGGCAAGCACGATAGTGGCGCCGATCACCAGCCCTGCCAGGGCGCCCAGCCCGCCATAGGTGAGCCAGCGCTTTAGCTTCGAGGGCTCGGTGGCGCCTCCCGCCTCCGCGAGCTGCAGGATCCGCGCCTGTGCCCGGGGGCCCGGCCTGCTGGGAGAGTTAACGAAGGCGACGTAGCTGTTGGCGACGGCATCGGCGGTGCGCTCTGCCTGGGCGGCGACCTTGCCTGGGGCGCTGATCGAGATGATGTTGGTGGTCACGTTCTTGACCTGGATGGCGGAGCGCAGCGCTGCGGGTGACTCACTCGAGTCAATGGTGCGCAGCGCACCCTCCAGAACAGGATCACTGGTCGCGATGAACACCTGGGTGGAGATGTCATGCAGGGAAGACGGAAGCACAACGGTTGCGGTGCTGGTAAGCATCGGCGGGCGCAGTATGGCGAAACCCAGGCCAGCGGCGAGGCCCAGCGCAGCGAAAGCGGCGACGAGAAGCTTATGCCGCCGCAATATCTGTAGGGATCTGCGCAGGTCCAGCGTCTGGTCGCTCATCCGGCCTCCGGGTGGCTTTCCGGCGCCGTTCCCACGGGGGGATCGGATACGCACCATGATACGGCTGGCCGGGTAAAGCCAGGTTCTGCCGCCTTGTCGGCGTCGAAAAACTCCAGCCGGGTGCCAAGGGGCTCATCTGGCGCGGGGTGCCCGCGGCCGATCAGCGTGACCGCGGGAACGCGGCGCCCGAAGCCACCCGAATACCAGCCGAGGATTGGATCGGTCTCACCGCGGTGCAGGCTCCACCCCAGCGCGCGCGGCAGCGCCAGTCGCGCTCCCCCCGGGGTGGCGGCGTCGGGCCAGCGCAGGGCCACGTCGGCGCCGTTGAGTTCGGCGCGCACCTCGGGGCCGAGGTGGTAGGCAAGGCGCACCTCGTGGCCGCCGTTGTCGATCTGGTCGGTGATATCGAGGGCGCGCGACCCCCGGTCCAGCCGGACGGTGCGGCGGTGCCGCGCCGGCGGGTCGAGCGACAGGTAGCCGTCGTGCTCCGCGGTCCAATCGACGGTGTCGCCGTCGTCCCGTACGTCGATCTCCCGGGCGTTCGCGTGACTCAGCCACAGGAACGGGCCGCCGTCGCGGGACTGGCTCCGCCCGTCGAGCTCGACGGTATTGTGCGCGATCGTCGAGCGGAAGTACGACCGCCACTCCGGCTCGCCGTGGTAGCAGTAGGTGCCAGGGTCGGCGAGGATGTCCACGCCGCCGTAGCGGACCTCCACCGACAGGGCGTCGGCGTGGGCGTGCGCGGCGATGCTGAGGAACCCGTGCGGACCCCCGTCGAGCCGGCACCATATCTCCGGGGCCTCCCCTCCGGCCGCGCGGAGCACGGTCGTGCCGGCGTCGGCGAACCGGGACGGCCGCCGCGCGGGCCTGCCCGCGACGTCGCGCCTGGCGCCGGTCATGGCGCCGATGATCGAGCCGCTTGCGCTCGCCTCGGTGGCCGGCCACCAGCCGAGCCGGCCGAAGATCGCCTCGCCGAGCGACAGCAGCAACGGCCAGCGGCCGCACTCCGGGGCATCGAGCAGCAGCGCGCGCCCTTCGTCGTCGTCGCCCTGGCGGGGCGGGCGCAGCCGCTCGTCGGCGAGCGCCGCGGCGCTGTCGGTCATCGCGCACAGCCGCTGCCAGGTAGCCGCGTTCAGCGGCCGGTCGCTTGCCTGCGCCTCGACCGCCGCGAGGAGCCCGAGTTCGGTGATGAAGCAGTGGTAGTCCGACGCCAGTTCCCGGCCGATGCCCGACGGGAACGTGTTGCGGGCCAGCTCGTCCTCCAGGAGGCGAGCGGACTTCCGCCGCCAGCGCGCGCTTTCCCCGAACCACGGGAAGGCGCAGCTGGCCACGAGCTGCCCGGCCGCCTCCGCGATGACGTGGTTATTGGCCGACGAGCCCCGGCTCCGGAATGCGGCGAGGTA
>Ga0126380_10000490_pt1 | contig 13156 bp, 13 predicted proteins | sample PanSoiMetPlot_26_FD_92544 | JGI IMG/M metagenome (GOLD analysis project Ga0126380, IMG submission 92544) | Tropical forest soil microbial communities from Panama - MetaG Plot_26 | ecosystem: Environmental > Terrestrial > Soil > Tropical forest > Bulk soil | place: Panama | collected 2016-02-17
GCGGCTGACGTCCATGCCACCAGCAAAAGCCAAGTCGGAATCAGCAGGACGGCGCGGTCGAAGCCGTGCGTGGAAAGATAGATAACGAGGGCAAAGCCAAACAAAGCGATGCCGGCAAGCGATAGCCGGGAAATTGCGGCGGCGACTGCAGGGTCGAATACGGCATCGGCAACAAGTGCCGCATGGGCTGCAAGCCAGGCGATGGTGATATGGGCGTAGCGCACATGCCAGCGCGACAAATTCAGATAGGCGAACAGAAAAACCAGCAGCGTGGCGGAAAGGATTGCCTCGCCGCAGGCGCGCCAAACGCGCTCGGCCCCGGCCGACATATCGAATACTTTGCCCCAGAAGCCGAAATCGATGCCGATGTAGACCAATACTGCCCAGCCAAGCGCAGCGGCGGCCGGGAACATGATCGAGCCCTTGACCACAAACAGAATGGTCAGAAAAAGCGCGAGCAGGCCTGCAATGCCGATGACGATGCCATAGTAGAGGGTGAAGGAGTTGACCTTGTCCTTGTACGCATCCGGTTCCCAAAGATAGATCTGCGGCAACTTGTCGGATCGCAATTCCGCAACAAAGGTAATCACGGTGCCCGGATCGAGCGTGACGCGGAAAATATCCGCCGTCGAACTCTCCTGACGCACAGGGCGATCGCCGGTCGAGGGCGTAATCGCTGCGATCCGCGAAAGACCGAGGTCGGGCCAGAACAGGCCCGATCCGACCATACGATAATGAGGAACGACTATCAGGCGATCGATTTGCTCGTCGCTGTTATTAGTGAGCGCAAACACCGCCCAATTGTTGTTGCCTTCGCGGGCGCGTACCTCGATACGTCGGACAATGCCGTCGGGCCCCGGCGCGGTTGACACTTGGATGCGATCGCCATCGGTCTTTTGCACTTCTGTTGCAGCCGTTAGATCGATTGCGGCGGCATCGAGCCGCACGTTTATCGATTCCACCGCGCATGCAATCTGAGACGCCAGCAGCGAAGTGGCGACGGCGAACGCCACAGCTGTCAAGCGGCGCATCATAATCAAAATAAAACCCCCCCCGCGGCACCGCCTTGCAGTCTGGGGCCCTGGCCTTGCCGACGGTTCGAATCCTCAAACAATTGTACCCTTTTCAGTTTAAGTCGGACATTGCGCCGATTTCGCGGCTTTCCCAGAAATGGGCGCCCAATCAAATTGTTAGCACGATTTTGCCGATATGGGTGCTGGCTTCCATAAGCTCGTGCGCGGCGGCCGCTGCGTTAAGCGGGAATGTCTTATAGATGACCGGTTTTACCTTCCCGGCAACTATAAGGGGCAGGACGTTCTCCTCGACCGCCCGGGCGATTGCAGCTTTATCAGCCACCGAGCGCGCACGCAGGGTTGAGCCGGTGTGGTGCAACCGCTTTAGCATGATGCGACGAAAATCGACGTTTGCCTTCGGACTGCCCTGAAATGCGATCTGGACGATGCGCCCCTCTACTGCCGCGGCTTCATAATTGCGCGCGATATAATCTCCACCCACCATGTCGATTATGACCTCGGCGCCCTTGTCGCCGGTGGCGGCCTTCGTGGCCGCGACGAAATCCTCTGTCCGATAGTTAATGGCGACGTCGGCGCCGAGGTTGCGGCATGCCGCACACTTTTCTTCCGAGCCCGCGGTGGTGATCACGCGCGCGCCGAACGATTTCGCAAGCTGGATGGCGGCAGTGCCAATGCCGGACGAGCCGCCATGGATGAGCAATGTCTCGCCGCTTTTCAGACCGCCGCGCTCGAAAGCATTGTGCCAGACTGTGAAAAAAGTTTCCGGGACTGCCGCCGCTTCAATCATCGACAAGCCGGACACCGGCAAAGCGTGCCCTTCGTGAGCAACACAGTATTCGGCGTATCCGCCGCCGACCACCAGTGCCATCACGCGATCGCCGATCTTCCAGCGCCTGACACCCGAGCCGAGAGCGACGACTTCGCCGGCAATCTCGAGTCCGGGAATATCAGGCGCACCGGGCGGTGGCGGATACAGACCCATGCGCTGCATCACGTCGGGACGGTTCACGCCGGCAGCTGCAACTTTCACCAGAATTTCGCCGTCACCAGGAACCGGCACCGGGCGCTCTTGGCGCACGAGCATATCCGGGCCGCCGGCCGCCTTGATGCCGATCGCAGTCATGGTGCTTGGAAGTGCCGCCATCAGTTGTCCTCTCGGTGCGCAATTTGGTCGTCTTGTTTAGGCGGGCTATGGCGATGTGACAACCATCGCGGCTGTGGCTAGATTTCCGCTGTAGGAGGCCACCCATGCCAGCGGTCGACGAGGACGATAAGCCGAAGAAAAAAGTAACGCACGAAATTGGACAGGATCTGACTTTGCTGTCGGTGGAAGAACTCGGTGCGCGCGTACAATTGCTGCATGACGAAATTAAACGAATTGAGGCCGACATTTCGCAAAAGCGCGCTTCGCGCACGGCGGCCGACCAGTTTTTCAAGCGCTGACGCAAGACCCGCGAGGCTTTCGGGCAGAGGTATCAACGTGCCGAAGCACGCAAAAAAATATTGTATTGCGCACATGTTTTTAAGGTGTCGTTAAGCTTTCTCGACCATTACTGGCATTGTCCATCTTCATGTGGACATTGAGTGGCTCCTGTCCACTCTGTTTGACGCCTCCCTGTTATCACCTTGAGCCGCCGGAAACGGCGGCTCTTTTTTTGTCTCAATACGGGTCACATGCGCGGCAACTATATTGCCATGTTAACCATAGCGCCGACTGGACAGAGGTCGTGTAGGCGCGTCATGCTTACCCAATCGTATACGGGACGTGTATCTGCCTCGGTGTGAGTAAGGGCGTGCGTTATGTCCGAGAAGCCTTTGAGCGAAACGCAACCGGTGTCGTTTGGTGAGCGGCTCGCGAGCTCCCAGGTTTTTGCCGACTTGTTTCGTGACGGCATGGCGCTGGTCGAGGAAACGGCAACTTATCTTGACGGTCCCGGCCGGCAGCAATCCAAGAAATTGGAGCGTGCCGCTGCTCTGGCTTACGCCACCGAAAGCATGCGGCTGACAACAAGGCTGATGCAGCTCGCTTCCTGGCTGCTGCTTCATCGCGCCGTGAAAGAAGGCGAGATGTCGCTGGCGCAGGCCAGCAAGGAAAAGACGAAGGTCAAGCTTGCGTCCACGGACGGCCACGATCCCGCCAACGTCGAACTGCTGCCGCCGACACTGCGCGGGCTCATCGAGCGTTCGCAGAAGCTCTATGCGAAGGTGCGGCGTCTCGATGCGACGATGTACAACCAGAACAGCACCGAGCATTCTGCCCCAGCCAATCCGGTTGAGCGCCAGCTTGGTTTGTTAAAGGCCGCATTCGGAGCCGAGAGCGTCTAATAGCCAATCGCCAAGCAAAACCCCCGCACGACGCGGGGGGGTTTCTAATTTTCCGAAACTCTCGCTTATTTCTTCTCGTCGCCTTTAAGGAAGCCGGAGAACTTTTTTTGGAAGCGCGATACCCGGCCACCGCGGTCCACGATTTGCTGCTGACCGCCGGTCCACGCCGGATGCGATTTCGGATCAATATCGAGGTGCAGGACGTCACCTTCCTTGCCCCAGGTGGAACGGGTGGTGAATTCGCTGCCGTCGGTCATCACCACCTTGATTGTGTGGTAGCCCGGATGGATATCTTGTTTCATCGTTGTTTCCATGGGCGCGTGTTCGCGCGGATAAAAGGCTGAATTCGGCCGCTCCTATACAGCAGCAGATGGCAGGCGGCAAGCCACGGCAATTGACCGCCGTCGGGGCCGCAAGGCATTAAGGACGTGGGGGCGGTGAGGGTCTGCATGAGTTTTTCCACCGACGGGAGGGGGCTGGATGTTGCGAGCGCGCCGGCGCGAGGAGAGCCGCGCAAGCTGAGGATTAAGCCGTTAACTCGCCTGATACCCTATATCGCCCGCTATCGTGGCCGCGCGTTCGGGGCGCTGGCGGCGCTGACGGTTGCCGCGCTGACCACGCTTGTCGTGCCGGTCGCAGTACGCCGGATGATCGATTTTGGCTTCTCCGATAAGGCGGTGCAGCTGATCGACAGCTACTTCGCCGTGATGATCGGTGTCGTCGCCTTGCTCGCGATCTCCAGCGCGCTGCGTTACTACCTAGTGACCGCGCTGGGCGAACGCATCGTAGCTGACTTGCGCTCGGACGTATTTGCTCATCTCACGCGTCTGTCATCTGCCTTTTTCGATACAGCGCGAACTGGAGAAATTGTATCGCGGCTGACCGCCGACACGACGCAGATCAAATCCGCCGTCGGCGCCTCAGTCTCGATTGCATTGCGTAACTTGCTGCTGTTCGTGGGCGCTGCCGCCATGATGGTCGTTACAAGCCCCCGGCTGTCGCTATTCGTGCTGGGCGCAATTCCCGTGATCGTGCTTCCGCTGGTCGCTTTCGGACGCGCGGTTCGCAGACGAAGCCGCGCCGCTCAGGACACGCTTGCCGATGCGTCTGGCTACGCCGACGAAATGATCGGGGCGGTTCGCACACTGCAGGCTTACACCAATGAGAAACTTGCGCAGTCCCGTTTCTCTTCCGCTGTGGAGCACGCTTATGCTGCGGCGCGCGATGCTACCAAGGCACGCGGTGTGCTGACTGCCGTGGTGATCTTTCTGGTTTTTGCCAGCATCGTGGTGGTTCTATGGGTCGGCGCGCAAGACGTGCTTGCCGGTGACATCACGCCCGGGCGGCTCGGCCAGTTTGTTCTCTATGCTGTATTTGCGGCGGGCGGCCTCAGTGAGCTCAGCCAGGTCTGGGGAGAAATCGCGCAGGCGTCCGGAGCGGCAGAACGTCTGTTCGAAATTCTTGGTGCGGATCCGCAGATCAAGTCGCCGCCGCGCCCGATCGCGTTGCCAAAGCCGGCTGCCGGCGAGGTCGCATTCCGCGATGTGAACTTTGCGTATCCGGGTCGGCCCAACGTGCAGGTTCTCGATCACGTTACATTTCGGGTGGCGCCCGGAGAGAAGCTCGCACTTGTGGGTCCGTCAGGCTCGGGCAAGAGCACGATCTTCCACTTGATTCAGCGCTTCTACGATCCGTCGTCGGGGGCCATTAGCTTCGACGGCGTTCGACTGACCGAAGTCGATCCGGAGGCCCTGCGCGAGCAAGTCGCGCTGGTGCCGCAGGATGCCGTTGTGTTTGGCGCCAGCGTGCGCGAAAACATCAAATTTGGCCGGCCTGACGCAACCGACCAGGAGATTGAAAAAGCTGCGGAGGCGGCGCACGCCGCCGAGTTCATTCGGCGATTGCCGAAGGGCTATGAAACGCCGGTCGGCGAACGAGGGGTGACGCTATCGGGCGGTCAACGTCAGCGCATCGCCATTGCGCGCGCCATTTTGCGGAAAGCACCACTGTTATTGCTCGATGAGGCGACATCGTCACTGGACGCCGAAAGCGAAACCTTGGTCCAGCAGGCTCTCAGGCGGCTGATGCTCGATCGCACAAGTATCGTGATCGCGCATCGCCTTGCCACAGTGCAGAATTGCGATCGGATACTGGTGCTCGATCACGGCCGCATCGTCGAGCAAGGCAATCACGCTTCGCTGGCGTCCGCTGGCGGGCTCTACGCCAGGCTGGCGAAGTTGCAATTCGAGATGGCTTAGGACCGCCAGGCCATCCGGTTGACGGCTATTCCGGACACCGGGTTTTTATCTTCGCCGGCGTACGCAAATCCGTGCTTCTCGTAGAACCGAATGGCGCGGAAGTTATCCTTGTTGACCAGAAGATCGAGGCCTTTCGGCGAAAGGCGCTTGGCTTCGTCCAGCAAGGCAGTCGCAATTTCCGAGCCCCAATATTCAGGCGCAACGACGATCTGATCGAGATACATCGTCTTTGGATCGACGGTGACAAAGCCGATCAGATCATCGCCACTTGCGGCAAGAACGATTTGCGCTACCGGGACAAGCTCGTTGCGCCAACGTTCGCGCCACCAGGCCAGGCGCGCATTAAAATCAAGATGCGGGTAGTGCTTCGACCAGGTGCGCCGCCACAATTCAATCGCGGCGTCTTCGTCGGCCGCGGCGTAACGGCGGAGCGTGTAGCGTTTTTCGCTCACCGTTCGGTCAGCTTGAACTCGATGCGACGATTGCGCCTGTAAGAATCCTCGGTCCTGCCGAGATCAATCGGCTGAAATTCGCCGAAGCCGGCGGCAACAAGGTGCTGTGGGGCTACACCCTTCGCGATGAGATATTGCACGACCGCAATGGCGCGTGCGGCCGACAAATCCCAGTTCGATCTGAACAGCCCTGTAATCGGCCTTACGTCGGTATGGCCGTCGACGCGCAAAACCCAGGCAAGGTCGGGCGGTATTTTCTTTTCCAGCTCGACCAATGCTATGGCCACTTTATCGAGTTCAGCGAGGCCTTCGGGCTTGAGATCGGCCCGGCCGGTGTCGAAGAACACCTCGGTTTGCAGGACAAAACGGTCTCCCACCACGCGAACGTCGGAACGGTCGCCGAGAATTTCCCGAAGCTTGCCGAAGAAATCCGAGCGATACCGCTTCAATTCGTTAACGCGCTCGGCCAAGGCCAGATTAAGCCGCTGGCCAAGCTCGGTGATGCGGGTCTGAGATTCCTTGTCCTTCTTTTCGGCCGCATCCAATGTCTGCTCAATGGCGGCGAGCTGACGGCGCAAGGCCGCAATCTGCTGGTTGAGCACCTCGACTTGGGCGAGCGCCCGGGCCGAGAGTTTTTTCTCGCCTTCGAGCTGACCGGCCAGCTCTGTAGCCTTGCCTTGAGCCGCTGCGGCTCCCGCACCGGCGCTGTCGGCGGCGCTCCTCAGCCGATCCCGCTCGCTCTCGGCGACGGCCAGCGTCGCTCGCAACTGCGCCAGTTGATCTTCGAGCCCCGCCTTGCCGGATTTTTCAAGTCCCAGCAACTCGGTGAGCTGTGCTATCTGTGCGTTCAAGCGATTGAGTGCGGTATCCTTCCCGGCAACTTCCTGCTGCAAATAGAACTGCACCACCACGAATACGGTGAGCAGGAAAATGATACCGAGTATCAGCGTCGACAATGCGTCGACGAAGCCCGGCCAGTAGTTCATGCCGCTCTCACCGCGGCGTATTCGTGCCAACGCCATCGCTTCAGCTCAACTTCGCGTGCTCGCGCACCAGAACCTCCAGCAGCTTCTTGATCTCGCGTTGTTGGGCGGCTTGCGAGTCGACCCAATCACGGATCATCTGCTGTTCCGTGCGCATATGATGGACCAGGCCCTGAATGGCCTCGGCGAGATTCGCCATGGCGGCGGAGGCGGACTTGCCTGCCTCGAACTGGTCGACTGCGCCTCGCAACCGGTCGATTGCGGAACGGACCTCGCCGCCCACGCCGGCGCCAAGGGCGGGTTCCGCAGCCTGATCGTAGACTGTCGTGGATAGCCAATCTTCAAGTTCCGTATAGAAGCGGTTCTGCGCCTGGCTGGATTGCAAATCGAGGAAGCCGAGCACAAGGGAGCCGGCCAGACCAAATAGCGACGACGAGAACGAAATGCCCATGCCGGAGAGGGGAGCAGCAAGGCCGTCGCGCAGCGAATCGAACATGGACCCGCTGTCACCGTTGGCCTTAAGCCCCTGAATGACCGAACCGACCGAGCTGACGGTCTCGATCAGGCCCCAGAACGTGCCAAGCAGGCCAAGGAAAACAAGCAGACCGGTCATATAGCGGGATATGTCGCGGGCTTCATCAAGGCGAGTTGCAATGGAATCGAGAATGCCGCGCATCAGCTGCGAGGACATCGCCATGCGTCCGACACGGCTTCCGAGAATTGCAGCCATCGGTGCGAGAAGAACAGGCGCTCTTTCGACCGCAAGCCCGGGGTCGGCAAGGCGGAAGTTGTTTACCCAGGCAATTTCCGGATAAAGGCGCAGCACCTGACGAAATGACAGCACAATGCCAATGGCCAGAACCCCGATGATCAGCGCATTCAGGCCTGGATTCGCCATGAACGCCACTTGGATCTGCTTGTGCAGCACGAAGGTGATAAGCCCGACCAGAATGACGAAGACGAGCATCCTGAACAGGAAGATCCGGGGAGACGAGAGTTTGAGGGGGTCTAGTTGTTTGGCCATTAGTTTCAGGAGTTAAGTCGAATGCAGCCTGCCGACTACTATGACACAGAGTGGCGACAGGGAAAAAGCAGTTGTGGTGGAACTACGCGTCAGGATTAAGCCCGTGAATGAGTTGAAATTGCGGAAGATTAGCCCTTGGCGGCCCCTTTAAGCACAGCGATCAGCTGCTTGTGGATGATTTCATTCCCAGCCACGACGTGACCTTTCCCGAAAATGTCGTCGCCGCCGTCACAATCGGAAACGAAGCCCCCGGCTTCGCGTACCATGATCAATCCCGCCGCCAGGTCCCAAGGTCTGAGATGTCGCTCCCAATAACCGTCGATCCGTCCAGCCGCGACCCAGGCCAGATCAAGCGCGGCTGCGCCGAATCGGCGCAGGCCGGCAACGTGCTCCTGCATCGCGCCCACTTCTTTCCGTGAAAGTCCAATATCGCCGTGGCCATGATGCGGTAGTCCGCAGGCAATCACTGCGTCGAAAAGGCGTCTACGCGCCGCGACCCGGATACGCTGGTCGTTGAGGAACGCGCCTTTGCCGCGTTCCGCGACAAACATTTCCTCGTTCGCGGGATTGTAGATCAGTCCGGCCACTATGGTTGTGTCCCGCTCAAGCGCGATCGAGATCGCGAACTGAGGAATGCCGTGCAGAAAATTCGTCGTGCCATCGAGCGGATCCACAATCCAGGTGTGGGTTTTGTCAGCACCTTCGCGAAGTCCGCCTTCTTCTCCGAGAAAGCCATAGCCGGGCCTGGCCTTCATCAGTTCCGCATGGAGCGTTTCTTCGGCACGATGATCCGCTGCCGAGACGAAGTTTGCAGGCCCTTTCATTGAAACCTGCAATTTTTCCAGCTCGCCGAAGTCGCGTTTGAGCGCGCGGGCAGCCTTGCGCGCAGCGCCGATCATCACGTTGAGCAGTGCGGAATGTTGCATGACGCGTGCGATCTGCCTGCGATGGCAGGCGCCGTCAAGGGCGCGCCGGCGTCACCGTCGACAACCATTTTCTGGCTGCCTTGTCTGCGGCTTCGCGTACGGCGGACGTTTGCTTGGCAGCGAATATGTCAAGGTCGGGGTCGCTTGCGCCACCCGCCTTTGCAACGATGTGCCATTTAACCGCCTCGGTCGCGTCGGCGAGCATGCCGCGCCCGGCCATAAGGATCCTTGCGAGTCGATTTTGCGCGACCGGATTGCCGAGATGCGCAGCTTTCAGAAACAGTTGGGCGGAAGCAACCTCGTTTTTGTCGACCCCGTCACCGTTGAACTGAGCAATCGCGAATTCCACCACCGCATCGACATTGCCGGCGATGGAGGCCTGCTGCATCAGCCGCATGGCCTTGCTCATATCTTTAGCTACGCCACGACCCTCCTTGTACATTGTCGCGAGCGCATACTGGGCTTCGGAATTGCCGGCTTCCGCGGCGGCTGTGAACAGTTCGCCGGCGCGCCTGAAATCCTGCGGAAACTGCTGACCCTGGAGATAAAGCAGGCCGAGGTCGTAAGCGGCTCCGGCGTGGCCGAGCTTGGCAGCGGCCTCGAGAAGTCGCGCCGCCTCGGCTTGATTGCTCGGGCCAGCCCGCCCCTGAAAACTGAACATTGCCAGCGCGAACAGCGCGTCGCGGTTACCTTTTTCGGCGGCCGCCTTGTACCATTGCACCGCCTTTGCATCGTCGCGACCGACGCCGAGACCTTGCGCATATATCTCGCCGAGCAAGACCATGGCTGCCGCATCGTTCTGTTGTGCACGCTTGGACGCTTCGTTGAACGCCGTAATGTAAAGCCCGCGCTGATAGGCACCGTAGGCAATGTCGATGTTGGACTGGTCAGCGCCGCTCGCCGGCGGCTGCGGCGGCGCATTTTTAGTGACTTGTGCGAGTGCGCTTGGCGCAACTAATGCGCTCGTCAACAGCACGCCAAGCATGAAGCCGCCGCGAGAGTTTTGCCTCATGCGGCCGGCTCCGGCAGCCGCAGCGTCTGCCCGACCTCCGCAATGACCGATGCGACCGCGTCCTTGTCCCGCCAGACAAATTCGCCAAGTGCGACGAAATCGGCGCCGGCGCGTGCGAGCGGCGTAATTTCATCGAGCGATGCCGCATATCCGACGCACGGAATTTCGAACACTTCCGCCCACCACTCGACACGTTCTTCGATGGCGGACAACGACGGACGTCTGCCCGTCGCGTCCGGCTCTCCGAACATGACGTAGTCGGCCCCTTGCTCCGCGACGACCATCGCGTCGTGCCGGCTCACGAGTCCGCCCGCGCCGGCGATGCGCTCAGGCTTGAGTTGGCCGATCGCGTCCACGAAGGTCGCGACGCCGGTCAGATGCGCCCCGTCCGCCCCAGCGCGTCCGACAAGGTCAAAGCGATCGTCGATCAAAAGTGCGCATCCCTTGCCTTGCACCGAGACCGCGAGTGACTTCGCACAATTGATCAACGCGCGCTCCGGGCCATCGCCGAGGCGCAGCATAACCGCCGCAACGTCCCCCGCTTCGAGCGCAGAAATCAACTGCGCGGAAAACAAAGACGCGTCCGAGATCTGCGGCGTGATGAGGTAAAGTCGCGGCGCCGGACGTGGGGTTGCCTGTTTAGGTCGCGAAGCCATGATGTTCGCATGCTAACCCAATCCGGCGGAAAATTGACGCGAAGAGGGAGTTTAGTGCGGCGTTTTTGCGCGTCTACGAACAGCCTCGCAGCGACCGCGGCATGGGTGCCGCGACGTCGTCAGGGCATTGGCACAGGACCCATGTCCTTCGGTACCTTGTAGCCGTTCTGAACCGCCTGACGGGCGGCAATGGTTTCATACCAGCGCTTCACGTTGGGATATTGCTTCATGTCTATGGTTTGCCATTCGAAGCGCGAAATCCACGGCCAGATTGCAATATCGGCAATGGAATAATGATCAGCCACGAACTCGCGACCTTCCAGGCGTGTATTGAGCACCTTGTAAAGTCGATGAGCCTCTTTCAGGTAGCGCTCCTCCGCATAGGGCGCTTTGCCCTTGTTGTACTTCACGAAGTGATGGACCTGGCCGAGCATCGGCCCGGGGCCGCCCATCTGCCACATCAGCCATTCGATGACTCGGTAGCGGCCTTCGCCTGATTTGGGCATCAGCTTGCCTGTCTTGTCCGCGAGATAGATCAGAATGGCGCCCGATTCCATAAGGGCGATGTTGGTATCGCTGTCGACGATTGCCGGGATCCGGTTGTTGGGAGCGATCTTGAGAAATTCGGGTGCGAACTGCTCATCCTTGGAAATATCGATAGGGTGCACAGTGTAGGGCAGGCCCAGTTCTTCGAGCGCAATGGAAACCTTGCGGCCGTTAGGGGTCGTCCAGGTATAAAGATCAATCACGTTTTATATCCTTACTTTGCGAATAAATCGGGGGAACGTCCGAGGTGGAAGCGCGTTATTACGCGAGGCTTCTTACAGGAGAGGGGCCGATCAGGTCGACAACAATTCACAAAGCAATTGCGACTGATCCCGCACGCAACGGGATAAAAGCAAAAGGCCGCATCACCGCGGCCTTTTGCACGTCTGCCGCGCTATGCCGCTTTTTTCTCCATGTCGGATTTCCACTGGCCGAGCGCCGCGAGCCCATTCATCTTTGCGCGGTGCGCAAAGGCGCGCTGCGCAGCGGCGACGTTTTCCGACTTGCCTTTCCACGTTGTCTGCGGTGCGTGCTGCAGCGCGCGACCGTAGGAAAAAGTGAGCTTCCACGGCAAATTGCCGATTTTGTTCATGGCGTCGAGATGCGCGGTCGCTTCTTCGTCGCTTTGTCCACCTGAAAGGAAAGCGATTCCGGGAACGGCAGCAGGGACGCAGTTCTTGAGGACCTTAACGGTCTTCTCGGCTACTTCCTCGACGGAAGATCGCTTCGCGGACTTCTTGCCCGCGATCACCATGTTCGGCTTGAGCACCATGCCTTCGAGGGCAACGCGCTGGAAATAAAGCTCCTCGAACTGGGTCTTCAGCAGCAATTCGGTTGCCTGATAACAACGGTCGATGTCGTGATCGCCGTCCATCAAGACTTCCGGTTCGACGATCGGGACGATTTGCGCTGCCTGGCATAGCGCGGCATAACGTGCGAGCGCATGGGTGTTGACCCGGATGCAGGTGTAAGTCGGGATGCCAGGGCCGATGTCGATGACAGCGCGCCATTTGGCGAAGCGCGCGCCTTGCTCGTAATATTTGGGGAGTCTGTCCGCCAGTTTGTCGAGGCCGATCGTGACGACTTCGCCCGGGCACATGGGCAGCGGCTTGGTGCCTTCGTCAACCTTGATGCCGGGGATCGCCCCGGCCTTCTTGATCAACTCGACCAGCGGCGTGCCATCTTTGGCTTTTTGCCAGATCGTCTCGTCATAAAGGATGACGCCGGATATGTGCCTCATTCCTTCTGTCGAGCGGAACAGCATCTCGCGATAGTCGCGTCGATTCTCCTCCGTCGATTCCACGCCTATGGCATCAAAGCGCTTCTTGATCGTGCCGGAGGATTCGTCGGCGGCAAGGATACCCTTTCCGGGCGCCACCATCGCTTGCGCCACTTTATTCAACTCATCGAGATTCATCGTCTTCTCCCTCTCATCGCCATCCCAGCGCGCCAGATGCGCGACTCGGGAATCCAGAAACTGTACTTGGCTCGTGGCCTCGTTCGTCAGCCCCCGCCATCGCCCGGAGGTGCCAAGGCACTCGATCGCTATTTTACCCGCAACACCTCGACTCCGGGCAAGGTCTTGCCTTCGAGCCACTCCAAGAACGCGCCGCCGGCGGTTGAGACATAGGTGAGGCGGTCGAATACACCAGCCACATTCAGCGCGGCCGCCGTATCGCCGCCGCCCGCTACCGAAACAAGCTTGCCGGCTTCAGTCAGTTCCGCAGCGGCTTCGGCAACTTCCACGGTGCCGTTGTCGAACGGTTCCATCTCAAAAGCGCCGAAGGGACCATTCCACACCAATGTCTTCGCCCGGGCCAGCACGGAGACAACCAGCTCAATACTGCGGGGGCCAATATCCAAAATCATGTCGGCATCCCCGACATGGTCGATATCGACGACGCGGGTAGGAACATGCGCCGCGAGATTTTCGGCGACGA
>Ga0126380_10000492_pt1 | contig 13149 bp, 13 predicted proteins | sample PanSoiMetPlot_26_FD_92544 | JGI IMG/M metagenome (GOLD analysis project Ga0126380, IMG submission 92544) | Tropical forest soil microbial communities from Panama - MetaG Plot_26 | ecosystem: Environmental > Terrestrial > Soil > Tropical forest > Bulk soil | place: Panama | collected 2016-02-17
CGCGACGGTCGGCACACCGGCCGCACCGACGTGCCGCTGACCGCGGCCGGTGAGGCGGCGGCCGCGGTGCTGGCCCCTGCCCTGGCGGCCAGGAAGATATGCGCCACGTTCACCAGCCCGGCCCGGCGCGCCGTGCTGACTGCGGCCCTGGCCGGGCTCGGCAACGCCACCATCGATCCCGATCTGCAGGAGTGGGACTACGGCGGCTACGAGGGAAGGACCACCGCGGAGATCAGGGCCGAGCGGCCGGGCTGGTACCTGTGGCGCGACGGGGTGATCCCCGGCGACGCCGGCCATCCCGGCGAGACCATAGACCAGGTGGCGGCGCGGGCCGACGCGGTGCTTGCCCGGGTGACGCCGCTGCTCGCCGACGGTGATGTCGCGCTGGTCTCGCACGGTCACCTGCTGCGCGTGCTCACCGCCCGCTGGCTGCGCCTGGAGCCGGCGGGCGGCCGGCTGTTCCAGCTGGGCACCGGGACGTTGAGCACGCTGGGCACCGAGCACGGCGAGCCGGTGATCAGCTCCTGGAACGTGCCCCCGGTCCCGTGCTGACCACGGCGTGCCGGATCACGGCACGGCGGTCAGGTGCAGCGCCTGCAGGTACAGCGCCCGGAACGCGGCCGCCCACAGCACCGGCTCCGCCATCACCCGCCAGGTGACCGAGGCCGGGCCGAACAGCCTGTCGTCGGCGGGAGCCGGGCCACCGCTCGCTGGGGCGGTCTCAGGCGGCATCGGCGCTCCCTCCTGCAGCCCTCACGGCGTGCGGGTTTCCTCCTCGATCCAGCTTAGGAAGTTTTCCGAGCCCGCGACGATGGGCATCGCCACGATCTCGGGCTCGTCGTAGCTGTGACTGTCGGTGAGGAAGTCCGAGAGCGCCTGGTAGCCGCTGGCCGGCAGCTTGAGCGTGAGGAGCCATTCCTCCGCCCGCTCCACCGTGCCCTCCCACCAGTAGGCGCTGGCCACCGGGCCGCTGACTTGGGCGCACGCGGCCAGGCGGGCTTCCACCGCGGCGCGGGCCAGCTCCACCGCCTCCCCGCGTGAGTCCGTGGTGGTCTGCACCATGAGGAAACGCCCGCCCACCTGGGGCAGCCCGGTCTCGGCCAGCTCGTGGTCACCCGACATGGCATCCGATGGTACGCCCCGCCGGCGCGGCTCCGGGTATCACGGACGCGGCGGCTTCTGGCGCGCCGCCGCGCGGAGCGGGATGATCTCGGATGCGGGGGCGAGGAGGCAACGACATGGCCGGTGATGCGTACTGCTTCGTGGTGAACCCCGCTGCCTGCCGCGGCCGGGGGATCCGCCGCATGCCCGCGGTGCTCGGGCCGCTCTCGGCGGCGGGCGCCAGCGTCCGCGTCGAGGAATGTTCCAGCCTCGGCCACGCCGCCGCGGTGGCCGCCGAGGCCGCCGGCCGGGGTGAGATCGTGGTGGCGGTCGGCGGGGACGGCACGGTCGGCGCGATGGCCGCCGCGGTGTCGGCCGCCGGCGGGGTGCTCGGCATCGTCCCGGCGGGCCGGGGCAACGATTTCGCGCGCATGCTCGGCATTCCCGCCGACCCGGCGCGGGCGGCCGCGGTCTTGCTGCGCGGCGGTCACCGGACGGTGGACCTGATCGGGGTCGCCGCGGGCGACGGGCCGGAGCAGGTCGTGGCGGGCAGCGTCTACCTCGGCATTCCCGCCGAAGGCGCGCAGATCGTCGCCGCCGGCCGGGTGCCGCCGGGGGGCCTGGGGTACCAGGTGGCCGGGCTGCGCGCGCTGCTGGCCTGGCAACCGGCCGCGTTCACGGTAGATACCGAGGGCACCGGAACGGGCGCCGGGTTCACCGGCTCCTGTGTGGTGGTGGCCAACTCGGGCTACTTCGCGGGCGGCATCCACGCCGCGCCAGGCGCCGACGTCAGCGACGGGCTGCTGGACGTGATGACGGTCCGCGGGTGCTCGAAGCTCTCCTTCACCAGGGTGATGCTGCTGGCCAGCCGGGGCAAGCACACCCGGCTGGAGCAGGTCGGCGCGGCCCAGGCGGCGAGCGTCACGGTCCGCGCGGACCGGGACCTGCGCGCCGGGGCGGACGGCGAACCGCTGCCGTGCGCGTCCCCGCTGGCCGCGGGCATGCCGTTGCGGATAAGGGCGCTCCCGGGCGCGCTCCGGGTGGCCAGCGCGAACCTCAGCCCGGGCTAACCGGGGCTGGTCACAGCCCGCCCGGGGAGCCAGCGGGACGCCAGCGCCAGTCGCCCGGACCGCCCCGTTCGGCAACGACGCGGTTGCGGATGGTGCCGATGCCCTCGACCGTCACCTCGATCAGGTCGCCGGGCTCCATCCAGACCGGCGGGGTCCGGGCGAAACCAACCCCGCCCGGCGTGCCGGTGGCGATCACGTCGCCGGGGGCCAGGCGGGTGAAAGAGGAGAAGTACTCGACCGCCGCGGGAACGCTGACCAGCATCTGCGAGGTGCGCGCCGACTGCATCACGGTTCCGTTGAGGGTCGAGCTGATGGCCAGGTCGCTGACGTCCACCTCGTCCGTGGTGACGACCTCGGGGCCGATCGGCATGCTGCCGGTGAAGTTCTTCCCGGCCGTCCACTGGCTGGCGGCCCGCTGCCAGTCCCGGCAGGAAGCATCGTTGAGGACCACGAAGCCCGCGATGGCCTCCAGCGCCTTCGCCGCGCGGATGTAGCGGCCACCGGCGCCGATCACGATGCCAAGCTCGGCTTCATAGTCGAACTTGCTGGTGAGCGCGGGCTTGACCAGGTCAGCGTAGGGTGCCAGGACGCTGTCGCTGCCCCGCACGAAGGCATCCGGCCAGGTCGGCACCGCCCGCCCGCCTTCCATCGCGTGCTCGCTGTAGTTCAGCCCCAGGCACAGGATGCGCGGCGGGGCCGGCACCGCCGCGGCGAAGTCGGCCGGCCCGGCTTCGCGGCCGTCTTGCCCGGCCAGCGGCCGGATCGCGGCCAGCGCCGGCTCCCCCGCCTCCAAGACGTGCCCGAGGGAGGACAGGCGCTCGTCGCCGGTGGCCGCACCGGCATCGACGTAGCCGGACCGCCCCCGCACGTGCAGGCGCGGTCCCCTGGCTGTGGCGATCGTGGCCAGCCTCATGCGGGACGCTCCTTCCGCAGCTTGGCGCCCACCCACCATGGCAGGCAGGCGCCGGGACCGGCAAGGTGTCCGGGGTTAACGGGCGATGTGCTGGCAGAGCCAGGCCAGCGATCGCGGGTACCGGTAGTCGATGGCCATGTGGGTGGCGTCGAACAGCTCGAACTTGATCTTGTCGTCGGCCACCCCGGCGTCCCGCAGCGCCGCGCGGACGGATTCCGCCCCGATGTCCAGGAACCACTCGTCCCGGGTGCCCGCGTCGATCCAGATGGCCTTCAGCTGGCGCAGCGCAACCGCGTACTTGGGCACCATCCGGACCGGGTCCCAGTCCAGCCAGCGCTGCCACACCTCGCTGCGAAGCACCCCGGTGCGCGGGTCGAAGGGCAGCTCGACGGTGCCGTCCGGGCGGGCGGAGAAGCAGGCGGACACGCCGAGCAGCATCAGCAGTTCGTGGTCGGCCTCCTTGGTGAAGGAGACCCGGGACCGGAAGTCGTCCCACCAGCGCCAGATGTCGCCGTCGTAGTCGCGGAGGTGCCGCACCGCCTTGGCGAACTCGGGAATGTAGGAAAACTCGTACAGCGAGTCCCCGGCGTGCGAGGCCAGCGCGCCGAACAGGTCCGGCCGCAGCATCGGCGTGATCAGCGCGCCGAACCCGCCGCTCGACTTGCCCATGATGGCCCGGTAGCCGGGGCCGCTGAGCGTCCGGTACCGCGCGTCCACCCAGGAAACCACCTCGTCGCAGAGGTAGGAGTGGTAGCGCCCGGTGCCCGGCGAGTCGACGAACTGGCTGCCGCCGTAGGCGGTCCACGCGTCGACGTACACGACGATGGCGGGCGGCGCCTCGCCGGCGGCGAACACGGCGTCGGCGGTCTCCGGGAACGGCTGCCGGTAGGCACTGCGGTTGGCCCACATCGCCAGGTGCCCGGTGTAGCCCTGGATCACGTACACCGACGGGTAGCGCCGGTCCGGCTCCGCGTCGTATCCCGGTGGCAGGTAGACCCATATCGGCCGCTCATGCGGATCCCCCAGCGGGTTGTCCTTGAGCAGTTCGCTCGTGATCGTCTGCTTGTCGATGCGACCGCTCAAGTCGGCGGACCACGGCAGCATGAAGCCTCCTTCGATGGCGGGCGGTCGGGGCAGGGTGGGCCGGCCGCACCGCCTACGGTAGACGCATGAGCCAAGCGGCAGCGGAGCGCGACGCGGTCGAGCGCCATTTCGCCAGGTCAATCCCGGCGCTGCGGACAGTCACCCCGGAAGCTCCCTACGACGACGGTGAGCCAGGGCCTACCACCGCGGCCGGCGGCCAGCGGGCGCGGCCGGAGCAGGGCCCCGATCCGGCCGCGGCGGTGCGCGCCGGCTCGTCGCTGACCGGGGCACGCTGCCTGGAGCTGTTCGATGCCCAGCTGGCCAGCCGGCACCTCGACCTCGCCGCCCGCTGGCTGCGGTCCCGCAACGAGGGCTTCTACACGATCGGGTCCTCGGGCCACGAGGGGAACGCGGCACTGGCCGCCGCGCTGCGGCCCAGTGATCCTGCGCTGCTGCACTACCGGTCCTGCGCCTTCTACCTGGCCCGCGCGGCCCAGGCCACGCCGCCGCGAGACGGGGTGGGCGACGTGCTGCTCGGGCTGGCCGCGGCGGCGGCCGAGCCGATCGCCGGCGGCCGGCACAAGGTCCTCGGCCACGCCGACCTGAACGTGATCCCGACGACCTCCACGATCGCCTCGCACCTGCCCCGGGCGGTCGGGCTGGCCTTCAGCGTCGGCCGGGCCGGCCGGCTCGGCTTGGCGGCGCCCTGGCCCGGCGACGCGATCGTGCTGGCGAGCGTGGGCGACGCCTCGGTCAACCACTCCACCGCGGCCGGGGCGCTGAACACCGCCGCCTACTGCGCCTACCAGCGCCTGCCGATGCCGCTGCTGGTGGTATGCGAGGACAACGGGCTGGGCATCAGCGTGCGCACCCCGCCCGGCTGGGTGGCGGCGGCCGCCTCGGGCCGGCCGGGCCTGCGCTATTTCCACGCCGACGGCTGCGACCTCGCCGACGTTTATGACACCGCCCTGGCGGCCGCGGAGTGGGTGCGCCGGCACCGTTCCCCCGCGTTCTTGCACCTGTCGATGGTCCGGCTCGGCGGCCACGCGGGCGCCGACCCGGAGACCGCCTACCGGGCGCCTGCCGAGATCGCCGCCGACCTCGCGGCCGACCCGCTGATCGGCACCGCCCGGCTGCTCATCGACGCAGGCCTGCTGTCCCCAGGCGAGGTGCTGGACCGCTACGAGGCCTCCCGTGCCCGGGTGCTCGACCGTGCGGCGAAGCTGGCCGGCGCGCCCCGGCTGGTCAGCGCCGCACAGGTGATGGCGCCATTGGCGCCCCGCAGCCCGGAGGCGGTGGCCTCAGGTGCGGCCGGCGCGGCCGAGGAGAAGGCACGGCGCGCCGCGTTCGGCGACCGGCTGCCCGAGTCGGGCGGCCCGTTCACCCTGGCCCAGGCGATCAACGCCACGCTCACCGACGCCCTGGCCGCCCGGCCAGGCATGCTGGTGTTCGGCGAGGACGTCGCCCGCAAGGGCGGTGTGTACGGGGTGACCAAGGGGCTGCTGGCCGCCTTCGGCGCGGGCCGGGTGTTCGACACCGTGCTGGACGAGCAGTCCATCCTGGGGCTCGCGCTCGGCGCCGGGCTGGCCGGGCTGCTGCCGGTCCCGGAGATCCAGTACCTCGCCTACCTGCACAACGCCGCCGACCAGCTCCGGGGCGAGGCGGCGACGCTGCCGTTCTTCTCCCAGGGCAGCTACCGCAACCCGATGGTGGTGCGCATCGCCGGTTACGCCTACCAGGGGTTCGGCGGGCATTTCCACAACGACAACAGCGTGGCGGCGCTGCGGGACATCCCCGGGCTGATCCTGGCTTCCCCCGCCCGGCCCGACGACGCAGCCGCCATGCTGCGCACCTGCCTGGCCGCCGCGGAGGCCGACGGAAGCATGTGCGTCTTCCTGGAGCCGATCGCGCTGTATCACACCCGCGACCTTCTTGCCGCGGGCGACGGCGGCTGGCGGGTCGCCTACGATCCCCCGGACCGGTGGGCGTCCGGGCATGTGCCGGTCGGGCGGGGCCGCACCCACGGGGACGGCACCGACCTGACGATCGTGACATTCGGCAACGGGCTATGGCTCAGCCTGCGGGCGGCGGACCGGCTGGCGGCGGACGGGATCGGCTGCCGGGTGCTCGACCTGCGCTGGCTCGCGCCGTTGCCCGCCGGCGACATCCTGCGCGAGGCCGCCGCCACCGGCCGGGTCCTGATCGCCGACGAGACCCGCCGCACCGGGGGCGTGTCCGAGGCGGTGCTCGCGGTGCTGGCCGACGGCGGCTTCGAGGGCCGGGCAGCCCGGGTGACGAGCGAGGACAGCTTCGTCCCGCTGGGCGACGCGGCAGCGGCCGTGCTGCTGTCCCAGCCGGCGATCGAGGCCGCCGCGCGGTCCCTGGCCCGCTGACGCCCGGCCACCCGCCTATCCTGCTAACCATGGAGTCCGGCGAGGGATGGTTCAGCTACCGCCCGACCGCCGCGCGGCGGCCCGGGCCGCCGCGCGCGGGCGACGGTGACACCCGCCCGGAACTAGCCGACGTCGGGCGGCTGGCCCGGCGGCTGCTCCGCCGGGCGGTCAGCGCGGCCCGGGCGGAGGAGAACTCCGTCTGGCGCCTGATGGCCGGTCACCTCGGGCCCGGCGTGGCCACCCTGCCGGTGGCGAACGGATACTGGCCGCAATACGACCAGGTGAACGTCCAGGCCGGCCTGGAGGCATGGCTGGCCGAGCCGGGCCGCTCGCACGAGACCGCGGGCCTCACCCGGTTCCACCACACGATGTTCGGCCTTGCCGACCTAGCCCAGCCCGGGCACGGGCGCTTCGGTCACGGCCTGGGCCTCGGCAGCGTCAGCACCGACATAGTGCCCAGCGGTCCCGGCGGGGCCACCCGGCCCTGCGTCCAGTGCGCGCTCTACCTGGTGACCGAGCCGGCCGGCCCGCTCGTGGCGCTGCTCCGCGGCCCGGACGAGCACGGCGAGCAGGAGAGCGTCACGGTGGAGGTGGCCTGCGCCGACCGCGAGCGCGGCCAGCATGTGGTGGACGAGATCCGGCGGCTGGCGGTCGTGCACAACGTGTTCCGCGGCCATGTCCTCGAGTTCGGCGGCGACGTGTTCGGCGGGCACGCGTTCGGCCGCGTCCGCAGACCGCTGCTGAGCTTCCTCGACCGCCCGAGCGTCGCCAGGGATCAGGTCATCCTGCCGCCCGAGGTGCTGGACCGGATCGAACGGCAGGTGCTCGGCGTGGCCAGGCACGCCGGCCGGCTGCTGGCCAGCGGGCAGCACCTCAAGCGCGGCATCCTGCTGCACGGAGCGCCGGGCACGGGCAAGACGCACACGCTCCGCTACCTGCTCAGCGAGCTGGACGGCGTCACCGCGGTCATCCTGTCCGGTGGCTCACTGCGCCTGATCGGCGAGGCCTGCTCGGTGGCCAGGACGCTGCAGCCCTCGCTGATCGTGATCGAGGACGTGGACCTCATCGCCGAGGAGCGGGAGATCATGATGGGCCCGCAGCCGCTGCTCTTCCAGCTGCTGAACGAGATGGACGGGCTGGGCGCCGACCTGGACGTAACGTTCCTGCTCACCACCAACCGCGCCGACCTGCTCGAGCCCGCGCTCGCCCAGCGGCCGGGGCGGGTGGACCACGCCGCGTTGCTGCCGCTCCCGGACGCCGGCGCGCGCCTCCAGCTGCTCCGCCTCTACCAGGGGAACATGGAGCTGGACCTCGCCGACCCGGACACGGTGATCACGAGGACCGAGGGCGTCACCGCCTCGTTCCTCAAGGAACTGCTGCGCCGGGCGGCGCTGCGCGCCGCCGACGAGCCCGGCCCCGCGGCGGCCGACGCGGGCACCGGCACCAGGCCAGCGCTGCGGGTGACCGACGCGCACCTGAGCGCCGCGCTGGATGAGCTGCTCGACACCAGCAACCAGCTCACCCGCGCGCTGCTGGGCGCCCCCGGCCGGGCCCAGCGCGCCCCGCACGGCGCCGACGCGGTCATTCCCGACCCGGGCTCCCGGCCGTCCCGCCGCCCGCGCCACTGAACTGCGAACGTGCCGTCACCCGGCCAGGTGGGCGAGGAGGACGGCGGTAACCTCGGCCGCGGCGGACACGTTGGCCAGGTGCGCGGCGCCGCGGATCACCCGCAGCCGCGCGCCGGGGATCGACGAAGCGATCACGGCGCCGTGCCAGGGCGGGGTCGCCGGGTCCTCGGCCCCGGCGATGACCAGCGTCGGTGCCGTGACCGAGGCCAGAACGGGGCGCAGGTCCATGGCCGCGATCGCGTCGCAGCAGCCCGCGTAGCCCTCCGAGACGACCTCCCGCTCCAGCGTGGTCACGAAACCGGCCACGGTACCCGGGTGCGCGGCCTGGTAGCCGGGGGGGAACCAGCGCGCGACGACCTGGCGGGAGATCGACGCCATCCCATCGGCCCTGACCCGCGCCGCGCGGTCCCGCCAGAACTCCGGGGGCGGCAGGTACGCGGAGGTGGAGCACAGCGCCAGCGCCTCGATCCGGTCCGGCGCGTTCGCGGCCAGCCACATGCCCACCATGCCGCCGAGTGACACGCCGCAGTAGCGCGCGGTCCCGATCGCGCGCGCATCCAGCAGCGCCAGCACGTCGGCGCCCAGGTCGGCGATCGTGTAGGGTCCCGGCGGCGCGGGCGAGCCGCCGTGGCCGCGATGCTCGTACCGCAGCACGCGGAACCGGCGGCTCAGCGGGCCGAGTTGCGCTTCCCAGAGCTCGCTGGTGGTGCCGAGCGAGTTGCCCAGCACCAGGACGGGCGCGCCGGGCGGCCCGGTCGTGCTGGCGGACAGCGCCACCGGCGCCCCGCCCCCGCGCGGGGGCGGCCCCTGCCCGTGCGGCTCAGACATCGAAGAAGACCGTCTCCTGGTCGCCTTGCAGGTGGATGTCGAAGCGCAGCCGGGCCGGGCCCGGGTCCGGCCGCGCGATCAGGGTGGCCGCGCGCGCCGGGTCGGCGATCGAGGCCAGTGCCGGGTCGGCCGCGTTCGCCTGCGCCTCGTCGGGGAAGTAGATCCGCGTCACCACCCGGTCCAGCAGCCCGCGGGCGAACACCGACACGTCCAGGTGCGGCGCTTCGGTTTCCCCGTCAGGGCTGGGCAGCGCCCCCGGCTTGAGTGTCACGATGCGATACGACCCGTCGGGGCCGGTGGGACACCGGCCGAAACCCCGGAATCCGGGGGGGGCCGCGCCACGGGGGTCGTCGGGGTGGGCGAACCGGCCGTCGGTGTCCGCCTGCCAGGTCTCCACCAGCGCATCGGTGACCGGGTCCCCCGCGCCGTCGAAGACCTGCCCGGTGATCGTGATCGCTCCGGTGGTGCCCTCGGGCACCACGAACGGGCCGTCCGGCCATGGCAGCCCGATCTCCAGGAACGGCCCCACCGTCTGCGAAGGGGTCAGCCCCCCGCTCATCGTTCGCCGTCCGGGTGCTCGAAGGCGGTGCCGCCGCGGCCGCGGAGCACGATGTCCCAGGTGAAGCCGAGCGCCCACGCCGGCACGGTCAGGTCCAGGTCGAACCGGGAGATCAGCCGTTCCCTGGCCGCCTCGGGCACCGAGTTGAAGATCGGATCCTGGAAGAACAGCGGGTCGCCGGGGAAGAACATCTGGGTGACCAGGCGCTGCGTGAAGGCGCGCCCGAACAGCGAGAAGTGGATGTGCGCGGGCCGCCACGCGTTCGGGTGATTCTGCCACGGGTAGGAGCCGGGCTTGATGGTGACGAACCGGTACCGCCCGTCGGAGCCGGTCAGGCAGCGGCCGGCCCCGGTGAAGTTCGGGTCGATCGGCGCCGGATGGTTGTCTGCCCGGTGCCGGTACCGCCCGGCCGCGTTGGGCTGCCAGATCTCCACCAGCGTGTCCGGGACGGGCCTGCCGTCGCTGTCGAGCACCCGCCCGGTCACGATGATCCGCTGGCCCTGCGGCTCGCCTTCGTGCTGGGCGGTGAGGTCGGCATCGCGCGGGGTGACCCGTTCCGCCCCGAGCAGCGGCCCGGTGATCTCGGTGAGCCGGTGCGGCAGCAGGGCCAGCGGCCGGCGCGGCGCACGCAGCGCCGTCGACCGGTACCCGGCGAAGTCGAGCGGCGGGTGGACCCCGGACGGGCGCTCATAGCCGGGAACGACGAGCCCGGAGCCGGCCGCTGGGTGAACTGCCATCAGTGCGCTCCTTCGGAGCCTGGGGTCATGGCCTGGAGCGCGCGCAACGCGGAAAGCTCCGCGGGTGAGGGCGGGTCGAGCACCTCAAGGCTGCCGGAGATCGCCAGGTCCCACCCCGTTCCGGCCTTCGCCTCCTCCGGTGAGACCCCCGGGCACACGCCGGTCAGGGTGAGTTCCCTGGTTGCCGGGTCCGGCTCGAGCACGCCGAGGTCGGTGATGACCTTACGTGGGCCCGCTCCGGTCAGGCCAAGCCGCTCGCGATCCCCCCGGCCGGTGCCGTACCCGACCGAGGTGACGAAGTCCACGCGCTCCACGAAGGAGCGGCGGCTCTGCCGGACGATGATGATCACCTCACGGCAGAACGCCGCGATCTCCGGTGCCCCGCCGGCGCCGGGCAGCCGGACGTCCGGATCGGCGTAGGTGCTGCCGATGACCGTGGTGTTGATGTTGCCGAACCTGTCCAGCTGCGCCGCGCCGAGGAACCCCATGTCGATCCGTCCCGGCTGCAGCCAGTAGTTGAAGATCTCAGGCACGCTGACCACGGCATCGGCGGTCTCGGCGAGTACCCCGTCGCCGATCGACAGCGGCAGCCAGCCGGGCTTGGCGCCGATCGTGCCGGACTCGTAGATCAGCACCAGGCCCGGGGCGTGCGTGGCCCGGGCCAGGTTGGCCGCCGCGCTCGGCAGCCCGATCCCGACGAAGCAGGTCATGCCGTCCCGCAGGGCACGGGCGGCGCAGGCCGTCATCATCTCGTCGGCGGTGAACTCGCCCGCCTTCGTGGCCGCGAGGCCCATGCGCCCTATCCCTCCTCGCCCGTTCCGGCGCTGGCCAGCCCGGGCGGGTCGGGGGCGCCGAACACATCGGTCTTCAGCCAGCGCACGAACCGCTCCCTGTCTCTGCTGATCGCATCCCAGGCCACGTAATAGTCGTTGTCCCGCTGCGAGTAACCGAGCGCGTAGGACGGGTGCGCGCCCCCCGGGGCTTGGGCGACGTAGTCGACCGTCCAGGACGGCAGGACGACCGCCTGCGCGCGCGGTGCCAGCACGTCGACGATCTCCTCGACGGTGACCACGGACCGCCGGGCGCCGAGCACGGCCTCCTTCTGCACGCCGGTGATCCCCCAGAGCTGGATGTTGCCCGCCCGGTCTGCCTGCTGCGCGTGGATGACCGCCACGTCGGGGGTGAGCGCCGCGACCGCGGCCAGCCGCTCCCCGGTGAACGGGCAGGTAATCGGGCGGACCGCGGGCAGCCCATCCAGCCCGGGCAGGCCCTCCAGGCCGGTGCCGCCGTATCCCCGCAGCACCGCGAACGGGAGCCCGGCCGCGCCGGCCGCGTACCGGTTCGCCATGCCGGCGTGGCTGTGCTCTTCCAGCCGCAGCGGCCCGGGCCAGGCGTTCTCCACCGCGTCCCGGAACCGGTGCAGCGAGCCCACGCCGGGATTGCCGCCCCAGGAGAAGATCAGCCTGCTCGCGCAGCCGGCGCCGATGAGCTGGTCATAGATCACATCCGGGGTCATCCGGATCAGCGTGAGGTCGCAGCGCTGCTGCCGGATCACTTCATGCCCGGCTGCGAACGGAATGAGGTGGGTGAAGCCCTCCATGGCCACGGAGTCGCCGTCATGGATGGCCGCGGCGACGGCTTCGGCGAGTGACACGATCCGCGCCATGCCTTAGGGTCTCCTGACCCGATGAGGGCGCGCTGTAACAGTCCTCATCGTCTTTGACCGCAATCTGTACAAGCGTGCGAGATACGGACACTCTAGCCCCGGGCGCTCGCCGTCCGGTAGTACTGGACGCTACCTCAGCCCGCCTGGCCGGCCTCGGCGAGAACCCGTGCGGCGATGGCGAACGCCCGGTTGGCCGCGGGGACGCCGGCGTAGACGGCGGCGTGCAACAGCACCTCGCGGATCTGCTCCGGGGTGAGCCCGTTGCGCAGGGCGGCCCGCAGGTGCATCGCGAGTTCCTCGTCCTGGCGCAGCACCATGAGCGTGGTAATCGTGATCATGCTGCGTTCCGCGCGCGTCAGGCCCGGCCGCGACCAGATCTCCCCCCAGGCATACCGCGTGATGAAGTCCTGGAAGTCAGCGGTAAACCGGGTCGTCCCCGCCACCGCCCGGTCGACATGAGCGTCCCCCAGTACCTCACGCCGCACCGTCATCCCCCGCGCGGCGCGCTCCCTGTCGTCCATGCTGTCTCCCGCAGATCCGCCCGGCCCGGTCGGCCACGAACACTACCGCCCACGTGCCGGCCCGTGCGATGCGCCGCGAGCGGCCACTGGCCGACCGGCGGGATGCTGCCGCACCCTCCCAGTGGCGGCCGGTGGGATGTGCCGCGGGCGTAGCGTGGCCACGCCCGCCGTCGGCCACACGCGCCTCGGGCCAGATCACCTCAGCCCCCGCATCGTCCTGCTAGCCAGCGGCGCGCCCACCGGCCGCCGCCCCACCGCCCACCGGCCGCCGCCCGCGCCGCTTAGGAGTTCAGGTAAGCCAGGACGGCTAGCACGCGCCGGTTGTCGTCCTGGTCGGCCGCCAGGCCCAGCTTGGTGAAGATGCTGGTGGTGTGCTTGCTGACGGCCTTCTCGGTGATGAACAGCCGCTGCGCGATCGCCGCGTTCGAGCGCCCCTCGGCCATCAGCGCCAGCACCTCGCGCTCCCGCGCGGACAGCCGGGCGATCGGCTCGTCGCGCGACCGCCGGCCGAGCAGCTTGGTCACCACCTCCGGGTCCATGACCGTGCCGCCCGCGGCCACCGTGCGGATCGCGTCCACGAACTGGTCGTCGCTGAACACCCGGTCCTTGAGCAGGTAGCCGACCGCCCCCGCCTGGTCGGCGAGCAGTTC
>Ga0126380_10000493_pt1 | contig 13144 bp, 13 predicted proteins | sample PanSoiMetPlot_26_FD_92544 | JGI IMG/M metagenome (GOLD analysis project Ga0126380, IMG submission 92544) | Tropical forest soil microbial communities from Panama - MetaG Plot_26 | ecosystem: Environmental > Terrestrial > Soil > Tropical forest > Bulk soil | place: Panama | collected 2016-02-17
CCGCTAGTCCCCGTGAGGTCCGTCCGTGCCCACTGGCAAGGTCAAATGGTATGACGCCGACAAAGGGTTCGGCTTCCTCAGCCGCGATGGGGGCGGTGAGGTGTTCGTGCACTCCTCCGCGCTACCCCCCGGCACGGTGCTGAGGTCCGGCCAGCGCGTGGAGTTCGGCGTGGCCGAGGGGCGCCGGGGCGTACAGGCCCTGCAGGTCCGGGTGCTGGATTCCCCGCCGACGGTGGCAAAGGCGAGCCGCAAGAACCCCGATGAGATGGTTGTCCTCGTGGAGGACCTGATCAAGCTGCTCGACGACCTCTCGGGGTCCTACCGGCGCGGCCGCCATCCCGATGCACGCGAGGCCAAGAAGATCGCCGCGGTGCTGCGCGCGGTCGCCGACGACGTCGAGCCCTGACCACGCCGGTAAAGCCGCCGGCCGGCAGCCGCCTCGATTTCTCTTACGAAACGACCTGCGGGCGGGAATGTCGTCTCGCAAGGATCCGGCGGCGCCGCTGGCCGAGCAGGAACAAGAACGAGGCGGCCAGCCCGATCGCAGCGACGGTCATGCCCGCCACCCCGCTGTTCGTCAAGGACATGGCCACCCCGGCCAGCCCGCCGACCACCCAGGCGAGCTGGTGCAGGCTTTCCGAGGCGGCGAACGCCGACGACCTGATCTCCTCGCCGATCTCCTGCTGCACCGTGGAGTCCAGCGCCAGCTTGACCAGGACCTGCCCGAACGCGGCGACCAGGGCCACCGCCAGCGCCGCCCATAGCCCGAAGAACGCGGCGCAGACCGTCGTGACGAGGGTGGCGACGCCAAGCACGCTGAACGTGATGACGGACGGGCGCTGGGACCGCAGCGCAGACCCGAGGGCCGTGCCGAGGAAGCCGCCGAGGGTGGCCGCGACGAGCAGCCCGCCGAGGGCCACCTTGTCGTTCACCCCGTGGAAGTGCTCGGTGCGGAGCAGGAACGCGAGGAAGAACACGACGAAGCCGGAGAAGGCGCGCAGGGTGGCGTTGGCGCGCATCGCCTCGGCGACGACCGGGCCGACATGGCGCAGCGTCCGCAGCCCCGGCCGGACGGACGGCCGGGCCTTGGCCCCCGGTGCCCCTGCGCGGGCGCTTCCGGCCTCTAGCGGCACCGTCCCGCCGGGCCCCCGGCCCGGGTGCCCGCCGGCCCCCGGTGGGCCTGCGGTCGGCACCGTGGCGGCCTGAGCGGGATCGCCCTTGGCGGGCTTGGGGTCGAGCTGGTCCACGTGATCGGGCACGCGGAAGCTCATCGCGGTGGCCGCGATATAGACCAGGGTTCCGACGCGCAGCACCCAGGCCGCGCCGCTCGCGCCACCGCCGGCCAGGGCGGAGATGCCGAGCGCGAGCAGGCCGGCCACGCTCCCGGCGACCAGGGAAGCCATGCCGGTGCGCGAGTTCGCGGTGACCAGCGTGATCTCCCGCGGCAGCAGCCGGGGCGTGACCGAAGCCCTGATCACCGCGTATGCCTTCTGCAGCACGAGCACGCCGAACGCAGCGGGGAGCAGCGCCACCACGTCGTTGTGCAGCACCGCGTCGGCCATGCCCCAGCAGAGCAGCCCGCGCGCCAACAGCGTGCCCGCGAGCAGGTACCTTCGTCCCTGCCGCGCCCGGTCCAGCAACGGCCCGATCAGCGGGGCCAGCACCGCGAACGGCGCCATGGTGATGATCAGGGTCAGCGCGATCCGGCCCCGCGCCTGATCGAGCGACGCGCTGAAGAACAGCGTGCCGGCCAGTGCGATGGTCACGAAGGCGTCGCCCGCCGTGCCGACGGCGGTGAGTTCCATGAGGCTGGCCAGGCCACTCCGGCGGGCCCCGGACGCACCGGTCATCCGCTGCACGGCGCGGCTGGTGCGGCGCGCGGCCCCCGCGCTGGCCCGGCCGGCTGAGGAGACCGCTCGGGCGGCCTGCCTGGCCGCCGTCCGGGCCCCATCCAATCCCATAGTCCCAGTATTCTGTGTTGCGCCGGTCCTTTAAACGGGGGGCCGGGCGGCGACTGCCGATCTGGCCGCACCAGAGTGCAGCATGCACCCGGATGGGGAACAATTACTGACCGTGAGCCCAACTCGCGCGCGCAAGCCTGAGCCGGACGAGATCTGCGCCCAGGCGGTTGACCTCGCCCGCGCCGCGGCTACCGAGCTAGCCGGGCCGGACTCCGTCGGCGAGCACGTCGGCATGGACGCCGAGGCGGACCGGGTCGTCACCCACCTGTTCGCCTGCCTCGATCCCGCCTACCGCGGCTGGCGGTGGGCGGTCACGCTGACCCGGGCGGCGCGGGCCAAGGCCGCCACGGTCAGCGAGAGCGTCCTGCTGCCGGGGCCGGAGTCGATCCTCGCGCCAGAATGGGTTCCCTGGCGGGAGCGGCTCCGTCCCGGGGATCTGGGGGTCGGCGACCTGCTGCCAGCGTCCGCGGACGACGAGCGGCTGGTCCCGGCGGTCTCCCTGGCCGGTGACGACGGGGTAGCGGACCTCGATGACCTGGCCGCGATCGTGGCCGAACTGTCGGAACCCTTCGCCGGCAACCCCGCACTCGCGGCCGGCCTGATACCACCGCAGGGCCGGGTGCTGTCCGCGGCGGGCCGCGACGACACGGGGATGCGCTGGTACGTCAGCGAGCACGGGCCCAAGAGCCCGCTCGCGCACGCGGCGCCGGGGATCTGCGCGGGGTGCGGGTTCTTCGTCCGGCTCGGCGGCCCCCTCGGCTCGGTGTTCGGCGTCTGCGCGAACGCGTACGCCCCCGACGACGGCAGGGTGGTGTCGGTGGACCACGGCTGCGGGGCGCATTCGGAGGCGCTGCTGCCCGGCAGCGCCGACCAGCCGGTCCCGCCGGTGATCGACGAACTCGGTTACGACCTCATGGACGTGCCCGGCGTGTCCGTGGACGAGACGGTCTTTGAATCGCTCGACCACAACTGACCGCGCCGCCCCAGGCCTGAGCGGCCTCATCCCGCGGCGTTCGTGACGATTATCACGATCATCGGCAACGGGAACTCCCGCGGGCTGGCTAGGGCGGCGGTGTGCCCGCCTCTTCGCGGCGCGCGGCGGAGCGGGCGCGGGCCCGTTTCAGCCACGGCACGTACCACAGCGCGAACAGGCCCATCGCGACCCCTGCCACGCAGGTCCAGATCCACCACCGCTGCGCAGGCGGGATCTGCCCGCGCAGTACCAGCAGCACCACCAGGGCAATCGCCCAGGCTGTGGTGATGACCGAGGTCACGACCTGGTCGTTGGCCTCGAGCGGCGGCGGCGCCGGGAGCGGGGTGCGGGGCACCACACCAGATTAGGCATCCGGCTCGCGAAATGCTTCGCCTTAGCGTATTGTTAGCAAGAGTAATGAGTCAGGCTAATGAATATGACGCAATCGGAGCACGGATCCGACCCAGGCCTGGCCACCGCGCTGCGGATCTCGGTGAGCCGCTTGGCCCGCCGGCTGCGCGTGGAGCGCGCCGCGCCTGGCCTGGGCGAGCCGGATCTGTCGGAAACCCAGTTGGCCGCCCTGGCCACGCTCAAGCGGCACGGCGCGATGACACCGGGGGAACTGGCCGAGCACGAGAAGGTGCAGCCGCCCTCCATGACGCGCGTCATCTCGGTGCTCGTGGAATCGCAGCTCGTGCGGCGCGAGCCGCACGCCTCCGACCGGCGGCAGGTCGTGCTCACCGCGACCGAGGCCGGCCGGGACCTGGTGATCAAGGCGCGGCAGCGGCGCGAGGCGTGGCTGGCGCGGCAGCTCGAGGAGCTGTCCCCGGCCGAGCGGGCGACGTTGCGGGCGGCCGTGCCCATACTGGAGAAGCTCAGCCAGTCCTGACCGAGCCTGCCCAGGCCGGCAGCGCCCGCCGCGCAAGGTTCCAGACGTTCCGCTCGCTGGCCACCCGGAACTACCGGCTGTTCGCCACCGGGCAGGTCGTGTCCAACACGGGCACCTGGATGCAGCGGGTGGCCCAGGACTGGCTGGTCCTCGAGCTGACCCATGGCAGCGGCACCGCCCTTGGCATCGCCACCGGCCTGCAGTTCCTGCCGCAGCTCTTGTTCAGCCTCTGGGGCGGGGTTATCGCCGACCGTTACCGCAAGCGGAACATCCTGCTGGTCACGCAGGCGATCATGGGGCTGCTCGCGCTCATCCTCGGGGTCCTCGCGCTCACCGGGGTCGTCGCCGTGTGGCAGGTGTACCTGCTCGCCTTCGCGCTCGGCCTGGTCGCGGTGGTGGACAACCCGACACGGCAGACGTTCGTGGCCGAGATGGTGGGCAGCGAGGGGATGGCGAACGCCATCGCGCTGAACAGCGCGACGTTCAACCTCGCCAGGATCGCCGGGCCGGCCGTCGCGGGCCTGGTCATCGGTGCCGTCGGCACCCCGGCCGCCTTCCTGGTCAACGCGGCTTCCTACGGGGCCGTACTGGGGGGGCTCAAGCTCATGCGGGTCAGCGAACTGCGCCCGCTGGCCCGGGCACCCAAGGGGAAGGGACAGCTCAGGGAGGCGCTCGGCTATGTGCGGGCCCGCCCCGAGCTGTGGCTCACCCTGGTGCTGGTGTTCTTCGTGGCGACGTTCGGCATGAACTTCCAGGTCACCACCGCGCTGATGGCCACGGGCGTGTTCCACACCGCGGCGTCGGAGTTCGGCCTGGCCTCGGCCATGTTCGCGCTCGGTGCGCTGGGCGGGGCGCTGGCCGCCGCCCGCCGGGCCCGGCCGAGCATGCGGCTGATGCTGACCACGGCGTTCGCGTTCGGCCTGCTCGAAGTGGCCACCGGCCTGATGCCGGTGTTCTGGTCGTTCCTGGCGATGCTGGTGCCGACCGGCCTGGTGTTGCTGATGTTTAGCACCGCCGCCAACTCCACGACCCAGCTCGGCACCACGCCAGCGGTGCGCGGCCGGGTCATGGGCCTGTACATGCTCGTCTTCCTCGGTGGGGCACCGCTCGGCTCCCCGCTCGTCGGCTGGGCCGCCGAGCAGTTCGGCGCCCGGGCGAGCCTGGTCGCCGGCGGGGTCATCTCGGCGGCCGCGGCCGTCGGCGTGGCGCTGTTGCTGGCCCGGTCGCGCGGTGCGCGCCTCCGCTCCTACATCCGCCCGGCCGCGCTCGCCCGGGCCGGGGGCTAGGGCATGTCGGCCCGCTCGCCCGGCCGGCCTCGATGGCCGGGAAACGCCCGTACGCCGCGGCCATCCGCTGCTGCCGGAGGCCGGTCAATCCCGGCACAGGCCCGGCAAGCTGGCGTTTCGGCTGCTACCAATGGATCGTGAGGCTGTTCGTAGCGATCGGCCTGCCCCACGAGGCGGCCGGCGAACTGGACGAGGTGGTGGCGCCGTTGCGCCCCGCCTGGCCCGAGCTGCGCTGGACGGGCCGTGACGCCTGGCACCTCACCCTGGCCTTCCTCGGCGAGGTCGACCAGGCGGTCATCGCCGGGCTGGCGGTGCGGCTGGAGCGGGCGGCCCGCCGCCACCCCTCCCTGTCCCTGCACCTGTCCGGGGCGGGGGCCTTTCCAGGCGCTACCCGGGCCCGGGTGCTGTGGACCGGCATCCAGGGGGACCGGCACGGCCTTGGCCTGCTGGCCGCCTCGGCCGGCGCGGGCGCCCGGCGGGCCGGAGCGCCGCCGGCCGCCGGGGGGCGGGGATACCAGCCGCACCTGACCCTGGCCCGCTGCCGCGCCCCGGCCGACGTGCACTCGCTCGTCGGGACGCTGGGCAGCTTCGCCGGGACCCCGTGGGTGGCCACGGAGATCCACCTGATTCACAGCAGGCTGGGCGCACACCCGCGCTACGAGGTGATCGGCACCTGGCCACTGCGCGCCAGCCCCTCCCCGGGGCCTGCCAGCGGCCCCAGCGCGACCGGCCCCGGAAACAGCTCCGGCGCGTAGGCCGTCGGGGGGTTCCGGGCCATCGGGGTCCGGGGTGTCCCCGGGTGGCGCTGTGCTCCCGGGGCCGGTGCGGTGGATCTGTGTCCTAAGCTCCAGATGTGAACCGGACGATCCGCTGGCTGCTGCCCACCGTGCTCGCGCTGCTGGTGCTCGTGGCGCTGGTGGGGGCCATCCTGCGCTGAGGCCACGCGGGTGGGCATCTCCAGGTCGGCAAGCGTCAGAGGCGCTCGACGACGTAGTCTACGCACGCCGTGAGCGCTTCCACGTCCGCCGGGTCCACGGCCGGGAACATGGCGATCCGCAGCTGGTTGCGGCCGAGCTTGCGGTACGGCTCGGTGTCCACGATCCCGTTCGCCCGCAGCGTCGCCGCGACCTTGGCCGCGTCCACGGAGTCGGCGAAGTCGATGGTGCCGACCACCTGGGAGCGGTGCGCCGGGTCGGCCACGAACGGGGCCGCGTACGGCACCTTCTCGGCCCAGGTGTACAGCCGCGAGGACGAGTCGGCCGTCCGCGCCACGGCCCAGTCCAGGCCGCCCTGGGCGAGCATCCAGTCGACTTGCTCGGCAAGCAGCAGCAACGTCGCCACCGACGGGGTGTTGTAGGTCTGCTGCTTCGCCGCGTTGTCGATCGCGACCCGCAGCGAGAGGAACTCGGGGATGTACCGCCCGCTGGCGGCGATCACCGCGGACCGCTCCAGCGCCGCGGGTGACAGCAGGGCGATCCACAGCCCACCGTCGGAGCCGAAGCACTTCTGCGGCGCGAAGTAGTAGGTGTCGGTCTCGGCGATATCGACGGGCAGGCCACCGGCCCCGCTGGTGGCGTCCACGAGCACCAGGGCGCCGCTGTCTGCCCCCGGCACCCGGCGGATGGGCATAGCCACCCCGGTCGAGGTCTCGTTGTGGGTCATCGCGTAGGCGTCCACGCCGGGCGCGGCCTGCGGCTGCGGGCGGCTGCCGGGCGGCGACTCGATGACGACCGGCTCGTCCAGCCACGGCGCGGCGCGGACGACCCCGGCGAACTTGCTGGAGAACTCCCCGAACGCAACGTGCGAGGATCGCTGCTGCACCAGGCCGAACGTGGCCACCTCCCAGAACGCGGTGGTACCGCCGTTGCCCAGCACCACCCGGTAACCGTCCGGCAGCCGGAACAACTCGGTGAGGCCCTCGCGTACGCGCTGCACCAGCGAGCGCACCGGGGCCTGCCGGTGGGAGGTGCCCAGGTAGGTGGTTCCGGAAGCGGCCAGGGCGGCCAGCTGCTCGGGGCGGACCTTGGACGGGCCGCTGCCAAACCGGCCGTCGGCAGGGCGCAGAGCAGCAGGAATCTCGATCGGGGTCATGCCGCCAGCCTATCGACGCTCCCACCTCAGCCAGCTGTTACCGTTTCAGATCTCGCCGAGGACACCCTCGGCACCCGGGACCTCCTTGACCGGGCGGGCCTTCGGGCCCACATACCGTGCGCTCGGCCTGATCAGCCTGCCGGTGGCCTTCTGCTCCAAGATGTGGGCGGACCAGCCAGCGGTCCGGGCACAGGTGAACATCGCGGTGAACATGTGCGACGGAACCTCGGCGAAGTCCAGGACCACGGCCGCCCAGTACTCCACGTTGGTTGCCAGCACCCGGTCCGGCCTGCGGGCGTGCAGTTCGGCGAGCGCCGCCTCCTCCAGCGCCACCGCCACCTCGTACCGGGGGGCGTCGAGTTCCTTGGCGGTACGCCGCAGCACCCGGGCCCGGGGATCCTCGGCCCGGTAGACCCGGTGCCCGAACCCCATGAGCCGCTCACCCTTGTCCAGTTCCGCCTTGACGTAGCGGGTGGCATCGCCGGTCCGCTCGACCTCCTCGACCATGTGCAGCACCCGGGCCGGGGCGCCGCCGTGCAGCGGCCCGGACATGGCGCCCACCGCGCCCGACAGCGCGGCAGCCACGTCCGCACCGGTGGAGGCGATCACCCTGGCGGTAAAGGTGGAGGCGTTCATGCCGTGCTCGGCGGCCGAGGTCCAGTAGGCATCCACGGCCTTGACGTGCCGGGGATCCGGGTCGCCGCGCCAGCGGATCATGAAACGCTCCACGGTGTTGCTGGCCTGGTCCACCCGCTCCTGGGGGATCGCGGGCAGGCTCGTGCCCCGCGCCGACTGCGCCACGAACGACAGCGTCATGACCGAGGCGCGGGCCAGGTCGTCGCGGGCCTGCTCGTAGCTGATATCCAGCAGCGGCCGCATGCCCTTGACCGGCGCCAGCATGGCCAGGGCGCTTTGCACGTCCACCCGGATGTCGCCGGAACGGACCGGGATCGGGTACGGCTCGGCGGGCGGCAGCCCGGGCGTGAACGCGTTGTCCACCAGCAGGCCCCAGACGTGGCCGTAGGAGACCTGCCCGACCAGGTCCTCGATGTCCACCCCCCGGTAGCGCAGTGCGCCACCCTCCCGGTCGGGCTCGGCGATCTCTGTCTCGAACGCGATGACACCTTCGAGCCCGGGTTTGAAGTCGGACATCTGGGTTTCTCCTCGTGTCTGCGATGAGCGACGGCGCCCGGACTCCGGGGCAGGCGTCCAGGACCGGCGGTGGGTCGCACTCGCCGCGTGCCGCTTCATTCAACAACGTGACCGCCATATCCGGATAGCGCGGGACGGCGTGATGCGCGCCACCTGGCCTGCTTTCTCGCACCGGATACGGGGCTGTGTGAGGATCGGTACCCGTGGACGCCGATCAGCACCCGCCACGGGCGGGCGGAACGCAGAGCGCGGACCCCGGCCTGGATGAATCCATGCTCGCCGCGGACCCGGTGGACCAGTTCTCCGCCTGGCTGGCCGACGCGGTCGCGGCGGGCCTGCCCGAGCCCAACGCCATGGTGCTGTCCACCGTGTCGGCCGCCGGGCGGCCCCGGTCCCGCTCCGTGCTGCTCAAGGGCCACAGCCCCGCGGGCCTGATGTTCTACACCAACCGCACCTCGGCCAAGGCCGAGGACCTGGCCGCGAACGGGTACGCCTGCGTGCTGTTCCCCTGGTACGCGCTACGGCGCCAGGTGATCGTCCAGGGCGCGGTGATCCCGCTGTCGCAGGCCGAGAGCGAGCCGTACTTCCACTCCCGCCCGCACGGCTCCCAGCTCGGCGCCTGGGCGAGCAGGCAGTCGTCGGTGATCGCGTCCCGGACCGTGCTGGAGGACACCTACGCGGAGCTGGAACGGCGCTGGCCAGAAGGGACAGAAGTGCCCATGCCGGACTTCTGGGGCGGTTACCGGCTGGTGCCCGAGATCGTGGAATTCTGGCAGGGCCGGCTCAACCGGCTGCACGACCGACTGCGTTACCGCCGGGACGGGCCCCGCTGGCTAGTGGAACGCCTGTCACCCTGACCCCGCGGCTCCCCTCGCGATGTCGCCATTGGCGAATACCATCGGGTGGAAGGAGGTTCCCGTGACCGCCGGGCTCATAGACACCACAGAGATGTACTTGCGCACCCTCTTCGAGCTTGAGGAAGAGGGCATCCCGCCGCTGCGCGCGCGCATCGCCGAGCGGCTTTCGCAGAGCGGACCGACGGTGAGCCAGACCGTGGCCCGGATGGAGCGCGACGGGCTGCTGCGGGTGGAAGATGACCGGCGGGTGGTGCTGTCCGAGACCGGCCGCGCGCTGGCGACGCGGGTCATGCGCAAGCACAGGCTGGCCGAGTGCCTGCTGGTCAGCGTCATCGGGCTGCCCTGGGAGGAAGTCCACACCGAGGCATGTCGCTGGGAACACGTGATCTCCGAGCATGTCGAGCAGCGGCTGGTGGAATTGCTCGGCTACCCCGTCCATTGCCCGCATGGCAACGTCATTCCGGGCCTCGCCGAGCTCGGTGTCCCGGCGGACGCCGCTGACCGGGCGGAACAGGCCCGTAGTGAGCCGGTCCGGCCAATGTTGAGCGTCGCTTCCGCCGGCCCGGCGCCCGTTGTCATCGAACGCATTAGCGAACAAGTCCAAAGTGATATCGGCCTGATGCTTAAACTCAAGCGGATTGGGATACAACCGGGACGCGAGGTTACACTCTCGGTAGCCGACGATGGTGTGCGGGTGACAAGTGAGGACGGTGTGGGGAGCATCACGGCGGATCTGCCCCGCCGCGTTGCCGCACACGTATTCGTTGGAGTCCGCTGACCCGGCTGCCTTTTCTAGCGGGTGCCCGTGAGCGGGTTGGATGAGGCGGCGCTGGGCGCTCACCTGCCGCCGGACACCGTGCTGGGGCAGATCGAGGCCGCGGTGGTGGTCACCGACCGGCTGAGCAACCTCCTCTACGCGAACGCCTACGCGGCCAAGCTCTTCGATTTCCCCGACACCCCCGAGCGCCTGGTCGGCCGGTCCCTGCTCTCCCTCGGTTTCGAGGAGGAGGACCTCGGCAAGGCGGCCGAGCTGGCCAAGCAGGTGCTCCAGGGACGGGCCTGGGACGGCACGTTCGCCTCGGTCCGGTCCGGGGGATCGCGGATGTTCATCCGCGCGCAGGCGGTGCCGCTGCGCAACCCCTCCGGCACGATCGACGGCATCGTCATCGTCGGCCGCCAGGCTACCAGGCGCAGCAGCCAGCACGAGCGGGACCGGATCGGGCTGCTGGAACGCATCGGGGAGCGCCTGGCCCGGTCGCTGGAACTCGGGCTCACGCTGCGCCACGTGGCTGAGACGCTGGTCCCGCAGTTCGCCGACCACTGCTTCATCGACCTGTTCCAGGGCGAAAAACTGATCCGCCGGGCCCAGATCAACGCCGGCGGCTGGACCCCCCAGCCCGGTACCTGGGCCATGGTGGGCGAGCAGATCACCTACCCCGAAGGCCACTTCTGCCAGCAGGCCATGGCCCGCCGGGACGCGGTCTTGGTGTCCGACCTGGTCTATACCGAATTCCCCGCCCCGAACGCGCAGAGCCTGCAGGCCAGCGAGGACGTCGGGCTGACCTCCATCGTGGCCGCGCCGCTCGTCGCCCGGGGTGAACTGCTCGGCGTGATCTGCCTTGCGCTGTCCCGGCTGACCGAGCGGGAAGAGCAGCGCTACGACATCGACGACCGGGACTTCCTGGGCGCCGTCGCCAGCCGGGTGGCGGTCGCCATCGACAACGCGATGTTGTTCGAGGAGGAGCGCCGCACCGCGCTGGCGTTCCAGACCAGCCTGCTGCCCCAGGTCAAGCCCACCTTCGACGGCTTGGACGTCGCCTGGCGGTACGTGCCGGCGAAACCGCTGGAGACCCACGGCCAGGGGATCCAGACCCAGGTCGGCGGCGACTGGTACGACCTGATCCCGCTGTCGGCCGGCCGGGTCGGCATCGTCATCGGCGACGTGGAGGGCCGCGGTGCCCGGGCCGCGGCGATCATGGGCCAGCTCCGGGCGACGCTGCGGGCATTCGCGCAGGACGACAAGGCGCCCGCGGAGATCCTGCGCAAGCTGGACGACTGGTGCCGGACGCTGAGCACCCAGCCGTCCGGTGCCGGTGAGCACTTCGATTCACCCCGGGCAAGCTGCACCTACCTGGTCTACGACGCCTGGTCCCGCAGCCTGACGTTTGCCAACGCCGGCCACGACGCGCCCCTGGTGGTGACCGACGGCGAGGTCGCCGAGCTTGATATCAAGCACAACGGCGTCCTGCTCGGCGTCCGCGGCACCGGCGTGGCGGGGCTGCCCACCTACCGCGAGGAAACGCGCACGCTCAAGCCGGGAACCACCCTGGTTCTGTACACCGACGGGCTGACCGACCGCAGGCAACGCGCCGATGGCAGCGGCCACTACACCGAGGCGGAGGCCCGGCAGATGCTGTGCGCGGCCGTCCAGGGGGTGGCCGGCTCGTCCGCGGAGGTCATCGCGCAGGCGGCGGAGCAGGCGGTGCCCGGCGACATCGACGACGACATGGCCATCGTCGTGGTCAGCACCTCGCGCGAGGACCTGGCCTCCTGGCAGGCCACGTTCCCGGCCGAGGCGATCCGGGTCTCCGAGGCCCGGCGCCAGGCGCAGCTCACCTTCGAGCGCTGGGGCCTGCCGCGCGCCCAGACCGAACTCGCCTGCCTGCTGGTTTCCGAGGTGGTCACGAACGTCGTGCTGCACACGGCGGCCCCGGCGCGGCGCCGGCACCGGATGGCGCTGGAGCCCGCGGGCGCGCCAGGCGGGGCAGCGGCCGCCATGGCCGCCCCGCCCGCATGGGACGCCGACGAGTTCGGCGACGGTTTCCGCGAGCGGCCGACCAAGACGTTCCGGCTGCGGCTGCGGCGCGGTGCCGAGGCGGTGTGGGTCGAGGTGTTCGACGCGGACATGCGATTGCCGCGCATACGCAGCGCGGGGGAGACCGACGAGGGCGGGCGCGGCCTCTACCTGGTGGACCAGCTTGCCACCCGGTGGGGTTCCCGGCCGACCAAGGACGGCAAGGCCGTCTGGTTCGAGGTGCCGGTCAGCCCCCGGCGCGATGTCACTACCTGACGAGCGCCCGCCTGGGCGGTCAGTGCTTGAAGGACGTTGCGTACAGCAGGAGCAGGATGAAACCCACCACGACCACCGTGGTCACCCAGGTGCTCCAGGTCACCCCGAGACCCATGCGCTTACGCACGCGGGCCACCACGAACCCGATGATGACGCCGATCAGCACCAGCAGGGTCAGCCCGCTTATCACTCTGGCCTCCCGGACCGGCGTTGGCATGTCCTCGTCTTTCGAGGATAAGCGCTGGCGGCGGCCGGCGGGGATGCAGGGTCTGCGCGGCCAGTCGTTCGGCACAATGGGGCGGTTTGAAACTGGACGGTAACATCGGCACTAGACGGGCGCGGCGGCGAGCCTGTCCTGAGCACCCCGGAGGGCGTTGTGCCTGAGGCTTACATCGTCGGAGCGGTCCGGACCCCGGTCGGGAAGCGGAACGGGGGGCTGGCGGGGGTCAACCCGGTGGATCTCGCCGCGCACGTGCTGCGCGAACTTGTCGTGCGTACCGGCATCGACGCCGCCGCGGTCGAAGACGTGATCATGGGGTGCGTTTCCCAGATCGGCCCGCAGTCGCTGGACATCGCGCGGCAGTCGTGGCTGTCGGCCGGGCTGCCGGAAAGCGTGCCCGGTGTCACCATCGACCGGCAGTGCGGCTCGTCCCAGCAGGCGCTGCACTTCGCCGCGCAGGCCGTGCTGTCCGGCACGCAGGACCTGGTCATCGCGGCCGGGGTGGAGAGCATGAGCGTGGTGCCGATGGGGTCGTCCATCATGCTGCCGCTGGAGAAGGGCATGCCGCTGCCGTTCGGCACCGGGTGGAAGGAACGGTACGGCGACCAGGAGATCTCCCAGTTCCGCGGGGCGCAGCTGATGTGC
>Ga0126380_10000494_pt1 | contig 13144 bp, 10 predicted proteins | sample PanSoiMetPlot_26_FD_92544 | JGI IMG/M metagenome (GOLD analysis project Ga0126380, IMG submission 92544) | Tropical forest soil microbial communities from Panama - MetaG Plot_26 | ecosystem: Environmental > Terrestrial > Soil > Tropical forest > Bulk soil | place: Panama | collected 2016-02-17
ACCTCCGGGTTGAGCGGCTCGCCCGCGGCCACGCACTCCCGCAGCGCGCTCACGTCGGCGGCGCCGAGGTCGGCCTGGATGAGCATCCGCCACACCGTGGGCGGCGCGCAGAACGTGCTCACCCGCTGCTCACCGAGCGCCTTCAGCAGCACTTCCGCGTTGAACCGCGCGTGGCCGAGGATCAGCGTGGTGGCTTCGGCGTTCCACGGGGCGAACACGTTGCTCCAGGCGTGCTTCGCCCAGCCCGGCGAGGAGATGTTCAGGTGGGTGTCCCCCGGCTGCAGGCCGATCCAGTACACCGTGGACAGGTGGCCGACCGGGTAGGACACCTGGGTGTGCTCGACCAGCTTGGGCTGCGCGGTGGTGCCGGAGGTGAAGTACAGAAGCAGCGGGTCGCTGGCGGCCGTCGGCCCGTCCGGGGCGAACTCGGCCGGCGCGCCGAACGCCTCGGCGTAACGATGCCACGGCCCGGCCTCCCCGGCGGCGCCGGGCTCCACCAGGACCGGCGCCCAGCCGCCCGCGCCGAAGCCCGGCACCCCCTGAAACTTCTCCCGCTGCGCCGTCTCGGTCACCACGAACCGGACGTTGCCCCGGTCGATGCGGTCGGCGAGGTCGTCCGGGCTAAGCAGGGTGCTGGCCGGGATGATCACCACGCCGAGCTTGATCGCGGCGAGGATGACCTCCCACAGAGGGGCGACGTTGCCGAGCATGAGCAGCAGCCGGTCACCGCGCCGCGCGCCGAGGCCGCGCAGCCAGTTGGCCACCTGGCCGGACCTGGCCGCCAGGTCACCGTAGGTCAGCGTGGTGACGCTGTCCTCGGTGACCACCCGCAGCGCCTCCTGCCCGGGATGGTCGGCCGCGACCACGTCAAACCAGTCCAGCGCCCAGTTGAACTCCGTCAGCTCGGGCCAGGAGAACTCGCCCACCGCCGTGGCGTAATCCTCGCGATGGCGAAGCAGCAGGTCACGGGCGGCCCGGAAGGCGTCGGTGGCTGGGGTCGGTTGCGTCATGAGCCCCATCGTGGCAGGTAAGGCCGGTCACCGGGAAGGCCAGGCTTTCCGTAGCACGGATCCACGGGGGCCATTGTCCGGCGGGCACGCGTTGTCACCGGGCGGGTGTCACCGGTGCGCGGTACCGTTCGGGTGTGCCTGCCCGCCAAAAGCAGCGCCCGGCCGAGCCCGGCGTGACCACGCTGCTCGCCGCGGCGGTCGCCGGGATCGGCGGGGCGGAACGGCCCGGGCAGGTCGCGATGGCCGAGTCGGTGCAGCAGTCGATCGCCAGCGGCGAGCACCTGGCGGTCCAGGCCGGCACCGGGACCGGCAAGTCACTCGCGTACCTGGTGCCCGCGGCGGCGCACGCCATGGCCAGCGGCTCCAGCGTGGTGGTGGCGACCGCTACGATCGCGTTGCAGCGCCAGCTCATCGACCGCGACCTGCCGCGCCTGGCCGCCGCGCTTGAGCCCCTGCTGGGCCGGCCGCCCACGTTCGCGATCCTCAAGGGCCGAGGCAACTACGTGTGCCGGTACCGCCTGCACGGCGGGGCGCCCGAGGACCCTCAGGACACGCTGTTCGAGCCCGCCGCCTCCGCGGTGGGCAAGCAGGTGCAGCGGCTGCACGAGTGGGCAGCCACCACCGAGACCGGCGACCGGGACGAGCTGGTACCCGGGGTCGAGGACCGGGCCTGGCGGCAGGTCGCGATCAGCGCGAAGGAGTGCATCGGCGCTGCCCGCTGCCCGAACGGCGGCGACTGCTTCGCCGAGCGGGCCAGGGAACAGGCCGCGCTGGTGGACGTCGTGGTCACCAACCACGCGCTGCTCGCGATCGACGCGCTGGAGGACTTCATCGTCCTGCCCGAGCACGACGTGGTCGTGATCGACGAGGCGCACGACCTCGTCAACCGGGTCACCACGGCCGCGTCACGGGAACTGTCCGCCCCCGCCGCGGAGGCCGCCGTCCGCCGTACCGCCAAGGTTCTCTCGGGCTCCGGGGGGTCGTCTCCCCGGGCTGGTGCTGGCGCGGGTTCCGGAGCCGCCGGTGAGGTACTCGACCGGTTGCGCGAGGCCGTCGAAGGGCTCACCCGGGTGCTGCCCGACATCGGTCCCGGGCGGCTGGACGTGCTTGCCGAGCCGGTGGCGGCGTCGCTGATCACGCTGCGCGCCGCCGCCACCTCGTGTGCCGCACAGGTGCGGGCCATCGGCAAGGAAACCTCTGATGATGCAGAACGACTTGCGGCGGGCCGGGCGGCACTCGCCGCGCTGACTGACATCGCGGAGACCGCGGAGCGGATCCTGGGTGCGTTCGGGGACGACATCGCCGCCCGCCCGGATGTGGTGTGGATGGACCGGCCCGCCGTGGACGAGCGGCAGCGCCCGCCGACCCTGCGGGTCGCCCCGCTGGACGTGGGCGGGCTGCTCGCCGAGCGCGTGTTCCGGCGCAGGACCGTGGTGCTCACGTCGGCGACGCTCGCGGTCGGCGGGTCGTTCGAGCCGCTCGCCCGGCAGTGGGGACTGCCGCCGGAGGGCCAGGGCGGCACCGAGCCCGCCGGGAAGGAAGCTATCGGAGCAGAAGCCACCGGAGCAGAAGCCACCGGGGGAGAAGCCACGGGGGGAGAAGCCACGGGGGGAGAAGCCACCGGGGGAGAAGCCGCGGGCGAGGAAGCCGCGGGGGGAGGCGCCGTGGCGAGAGAACACCGGCTGGCCTGGTCCGGGCGCGACGTAGGCTCGCCGTTCGACCATCCGCGCAGCGGCATCCTCTATGTCGCACGCCACCTGCCCCCGCCCGGCCGGGACGGGCTGCCCCTGGCCTACCTCACCGAACTGCGTGAGCTGATCGCCGCCGCGGGCGGGCGCACGCTCGGGCTGTTCTCCTCGATGCGCGCCGCGCGGCAGGCCACAGAGGAACTGCGCGACGAGATCGAGCAGCCGCTGCTGTGCCAGGGCGACGACGCCACCGCCCAGCTTGTCCGGCAGTTCGCCGAGGACGAGGCGACGTGCCTGTTCGGCACGCTGTCGCTGTGGCAGGGCGTGGACGTGCCGGGGGCGGCGCTGCAACTCGTGGTGATCGACCGGATCCCGTTCCCCCGCCCCGACGACCCGCTCGCCTCCGCTCGGCAGCGGGCCGTGGCGGCGCGGGGCGGCAACGGGTTCATGACCGTGGCCGCCGCGCACGCTGGGCTGCTGCTTGCCCAGGGAGCGGGCCGGCTACTGCGGACCATGGAGGACCGGGGCATGGTCGCCGTGCTCGACCCGCGCCTGGCCACCGCGCGCTACGGCAGCTTCCTGCGGGCGTCGCTGCCGCCGTTCTGGCCGACCACCGACCCGGCCGTGGCCCGCGCCGCTCTGCGCCGCCTCGCCGCCCGCTCTGGGTAAACCGTCGGCGCTTCGGCCTGCCCCGTATCTTGTGTCATCGAATCTGGTCCAGTCTCACCATGACTCCGGTTTAGAGCACGCCTGCCATGATGATGACCAGGGCGGGCAGTGCGATGAGACGGCGATGAGGGTAGACGGCGACGACCCACTTGCGCTCGGCCGCGCCGCGGGCGAGGGTTTCGGCGCAGAACAGGGACACCGGGCGCAGGACCGGTATCACGTAGATCACTATGATCGCGAAGACGTTCGGCTGCGGCTTCCCCATCCAACGCACGTGAGCCGGATGCCAGAAGGCACGTCCAGGACGCCCTTGAAGCCAGGGTTTCGGTACAGGGGTTCCGGCCGAAATGCTTCCGCTGGTCGTCCCCGCGCAGGTCGGCCTGAGACGGGACACCGGGCCCGGACGGCGATCCGCCCGGAGGGGGCGGGCTTGGGCGGCCCCTCCGGGCGGATCGCCATGAACTTGTGCTTCCCGCTACCGCGAACTACGGGCAGGGCGCCGCGAACGTCCTGAAGGTGCCCTTGTTGGAGAACCAGCCGTTTACGCCGAGGCTTGGTGACTGGTGGTAGAACCACGAGAAGAACGCAAGCTCCTGCGGGTGGTAGGTGAAGCCGTTCAGTGCGTCGTTGAACGTCGTGCCGGACAGCGGGTCACCCACCTCGAGGTCGGCCTGGCATCCGGTGACCTGGCCGATGTGCCCCCAGGCCGGGGTCGGGTTGACGGTGTTGGGGTCGTTCAGCCATTCAGCCACCTCGTGGGAGAGGGCGGAGATGTCCGACGAGCCGAGGAACGCGTCGGAGTTGTCGTACATCGCCAGGCCGTAGGTCTGCGCGCCGGCCGAGGTGTTGAAGGTGTTGTGGTAGCCGAGTACGCAGCAATTGCTGGTGCTGCCGATGAACTCCACGAAGTTGTGCAACAGGAAGATCGGGAACGTCGTGGTGCCGACGCCCTGGCTCGCCAGCGACGGGATGACAACGTTCTGCAGGCGTGCGTCCAGCCAGTTGATGTTGGCCGCCCCGAGCAGGCCGTTGCCGCAACTGGCCGTGGTCTCCGCCGACTGGGTATTCGGCACGTTGATCGTGACCGCCTTGACGGTCTTCACCGACAGGGAGTCGCCGAACGCCGGGTTGATGCCGCTCGGCTTGGCGAACTTCCAGAACTCGGCGCGCTGGAAGGCGTTGACGTACTGCCCGGTGCCGATCGACGTGTTGCCGAACTTCCAGGACTGGCTGACGAAGATAGGGGACTTCTGCGTCCGGGCAAGCGCGCTCGCGCCGGCGTCACAGCTGTCGATCTTGGCCGGGTTCCAGGTGTCGCCATTCGAGAACTTCATGATCAACGGCACGATGACGGCCTTGACCGTGGTTGCCGGGTTGGCCACCTTGATCGCGGGGTTCTTGCCAACGATCGTGTAGGTGAAGTTCCTGGTGCCTACCTTCACGCTGGCCGTGTATTCGGGCACGGTCGTCCCGGCGCGCGCGGACGCACGAGCCTGGGCCGGCGTGATGCGCGGGTGAACGCCCACGTCGTACAGCGCGTGCCCGGGCCGGAACGTCTTGATGGGCGCTGGCGCCGCTGATGCTGGCAGGGCAGCAGGCAGGGCCATGAGCACACCGATCCCGAGCGCCGCGGCGCCGCCGATCATGGCTCGCGTCAAGCGTGTTTGTTTCACATCATCCCCTTTGCTTCGGCTAGCCCGCCGAATGAGGGACACCAGGGCCGCGCCTCATGAACGCCGGGTCGGCGTCATGCACAGGTCTCCCCATCGCCGCGGGAAATCATGGCATGGCAAAGACGGGTAATCCAGCCTTCCCGTACCTCACGCCGCAATCACGGTGGGTCACCGCAGGGTGCAGGGCCGAGTAAGCAAAATAAGCCGGCGCGGTCAAGGCCAATTCGCGGATCACAAGTTCGGTATCGAATATCACCTGCGCAGGGCCCGGCCTGGCCCGCCCGATCAGCTCGCCGGGCGGCCCTTCATCGTCCATTCAGGTGACAAGCTCACCGCTTCCACGAGCATGTCCGCCATGCACGTCCCGTCTTCGGATGCCGCCCGGCGGATGACCCCTGGGCTGTCAGCCACGACCGCGAGGCTACCTCCCGGGTGGTGGCGTCAGGGAAGCTTCCAGTCGATGGGCGGTGCGCCTTGCTGCTCCAGCGACTTGTTGGCGCGGCTGAACGGGCGGGACCCGAAGAAGCCACGGTCGGCGGAGTTGGGGCTGGGGTGGGCGGACTCGATCAGCGGGACCCCGTCAAGCAGGGGCGCGAGGCTGCGTGCGTCCCTGCCCCACAAGATGGCGACGAGCGGGACGCGCTCCCCATCCGGCGTGCGCCGGCCGGCCAGCTCACGGATCGCCTGCTCGGTGACCTCTTCCCAGCCCTTCCCGCGGTGCGAGGCTGGCTGGCGGGGCTGCACGGTCAGGACCCTGTTGAGCAGCAGCACGCCCCGCTCGCTCCACGGCACCAGGTCACCGCTGGCCGGTGCCGGGTGGCCGAGGTCGTCGGTGTACTCCCGGAAGATGTTGAGCAGGCTGGGCGGCAGCCGGCGGACCGTCGGCGCCACGGAAAAGCTGAGGCCCACGGCGTGACCGGGCGTGGGGTAGGGGTCCTGACCGACGATGAGCACCCGCACCGACTCGAACGGCTGGGTGAAGGCGCGCAGCACATGCTCGCCCGCGGGCAGGTAACGCCGGCCGTCCGCCATTTCCGCGCGCAGGAAGTCGCCCATAGCGGCGATCCGCCCCGCGACCGGGCCGAGCGCCCGGGCCCAGTCCGGATCGATGATCTCCGACAAATCGCGTTCCGCCACGGAGCCACCCTAGGGCATGCTACCGACATTGTGGGGTCGGCAAGATCGACAGGACGCGCCGGGGACCTACGCGACTGCCGGGCCGGCGATAGGCCCGGCCCGGCACCGCTAGCGGCGGCTGGCTACTTCATTCGGCCGAATGGGCAGCGCAGCCCGTCATGCCCTACCGTTCCCGCATGGAGCCGAAACGGGCGGGTTCGCGCCGGGCCCGGCGCGGCGTCCTGCTGTGCCTGCTGGCGGCGGTCGCCTGCGCCATGCCCGCCTGCTCGTCGGCGAGCCCGTCCGGGCACCATGGGCCTCACGCGGCTCCCCGGCTGCACGTGTCGGGGAACAAGCTGGTCAACGGGCGCGGCCGGGCGGTGCTGCTGCACGGGGTGAACCGGTCCGGCACCGAGTTCATGTGCGTGCAGGGCCACGGCATCTTCGATGGCCCGGCCGACCAGGCGTCGATCTCGGCGATGAAGTCCTGGGGCGTCAACGCGGTCCGGATCCCGCTGAACGAGGCCTGCTGGAACGGTGAGTCGTACGTGAACCCGGCCTACGCGGGCGCCAGCTATCAGGACGCGATCAAGGCGTACGTGAGCCTGCTCAACGCCAACGGCATGGTGGCGACCCTGGACCTGCACTGGACCGGCGGCGTGTACACCGGCCCGAACTCGTTGTGCGCGTCGGCGCAGGCCAGGTGCCTGAAACCGATGCCCGACGCGGCGCACGCCATCCCGTTCTGGACCTCGGTGGCGCAGGCCTTCAAGGGCAACAACGCGGTCATCTTCGACCTGTTCAACGAGCCGTTCCCGGAGCGGGCCAGCCACAGCCAGACGGCGGGCTGGCAGTGCTGGCTGCACGGCGGGTCCTGCCCGGGGATCCGCTACCCGGTGGCCGGGATGCAGAACCTGGTCAACGCGGTCCGCGCGGCCGGCGCGCACAACGTGATCCTGGTCGGCGGCCTCACGTACGCCAACGACCTCAGCCAGTGGCTCAGTTACGAGCCCACCGACCCCGGTCACAACCTGGCCGCCTCGTGGCATTCCTATAGCTTCAACGCCTGCTCCGCCTTGTCCTGCTGGGCCAGCCAGGTGGCCCCGGTGATCGCGCGGGTGCCGCTGGTCGCGGGGGAGATCGGCGAGCGCGACTGCGCGGCCGGCTACGTCAATACGCTGACGAACTGGCTGGACTCGCAGCCGGCCAGCTACCTGGCCTGGGCCTGGAATGCCGACTTCCCCTGTGCCTCCGGCCCTTCCCTGATCACCGGCTACGACGGCGCCCCCACCCCCTACGGCGCCGGCTACCGCGCGCATCTCCGCTCGCTGCGCTAGCCGCGCATCACCTGGATCCGGCCCCGAAGGTGCCGGCGGCCGGACTGGAACCGCCGCACCGGCCGGTGCGTCCAAGTCAGTAGGCCGCCGGCGCTGGCTCGTTAACCCCGCTCGCGACGCCAGCGCCGGCCCCAGCCGGAGGATCTGTCATGAATCGCACGAGCCCGGTAGCGCGGGCGGGGCCCGGAGTGCGCGCCCGGTATGGGGCGTCTTGGTCACGGCGGTCACCGCGACTGCCGCGGTGCTCCACGCTCAACCCGGCGCGGCACACGGTGACCGGGACGTTCACCTCCAGCCGGGTGATCGCCCGGCTGGCCCGGCTGGTGGACGTCCTGTACGCGGCGCCGGACCTGCCGATGGGCTGCCCGGCGCTGTGGGCCAGCTGCCGGATCACGTTCGTTCCCGCGTCCCGGTCTGCGCCGCGCGTCGTGGTCACCCCGTCGGGGTGCCGGGCCGTCGGCGTCACGGTGGGCGGGGCAGCCCAGCCGGCGCTGTGGGAGGACACCGGGCTGATCCGCGCGGCGAAACGGTTGCTGCACGTCAAGTCGGTGTTGTAGCCGGCCAGGTCAGGAGGGTTTTCGTGGCCGGGCCGCTGCGCCGGGTCAGCCCGCCTTCGCGGTGGTCACGATCCAGGCGAGGACCAGGGACTCCTCGCGCCAGGCGTCGTAGCGCCCGCTCCGGCCACCGTGCCCCGCATCCATCTCTGTCCTCAGCAGGAACGGGCCACCGCGGGCGGTGGCGCGCAGCTTGGCGATCCACTTGGCCGGCTCACGGAACAGCACCCGGGTGTCGTGCAGGCTGGTCACCGCCAGGATCGGCGGGTAGACCTGGTCGCGCACGTTCTCGTACGGCGAGTACGCCTTCATGTACGCGTAGACGTCCGGGTCGTGCAGCGGGTCGCCCCATTCCTCCCACTCCGGCACGGTGAGCGGCAGCGACGGATCCAGGATGGAGGTCAGCGCGTCCACGAACGGGACCTGGGCAACGATCCCGCCGAAATCCTGCGGGGCGATGTTGGCCACGGCGCCCATCAGCAGGCCGCCCGCCGACCCGCCCCGGGCGATCAGCCGGTCCGCGCTGGTCCAGCCCTGCGCCACCAGGTGCTCGGCGCAGGCGACGAAGTCGGTGAACGTGTTGGCCTTGTGCAGCATCTTGCCGTCGTCGTACCAGCGGCGGCCCAGCTCCCCGCCGCCCCGGACGTGCGCGATCGCGTAGACGAACCCGCGGTCCAGCAGCGACAGCCGCGGAATCGAGAAGCCGGGATCGATCGACGCCTCGTAGCTGCCGTACCCGTAGAGCACCAGCGGCGCGCTGCCGTCCCGCGGCGTCCCGGCGGGGCAGATCACCGAGATGGGGACGCGGGTGCCGTCGGCGGCAACGGCCCATTCCCGCTGTTGCTCGAACGCCCCCGGGTCGTAGGGGCCCTTGCCGGGCAGCGGGAGCACCGGCTGGCGCTTTCGCAGGGTCAGCTCGCCAGTCAGCGTGTCGGCGTCGAACACCGAGTCCGGGGTGGCCAGCGAGGCGTAGTGCAGCCGGAACTGCCGGGTGGCGTACTCCGGGTTCGGCCCGGGGGACACCCGGTACAGCGGCTCGGGGAAGGCGATCTCCTGTGCGCTGCCGTCCGCGCGGAGCAGCCGCAGGCCGGTGAGGCCTTCGCGGCGGAGGTACACCACGACATGGTTCTCGAAGGCGTCCGCGCTCAGCAGCCTGGTGTCGCCGCGGTGCGCGATGACCGTGGTGAAGTCCGCGGGGCTGGCCAGCGGGCCGTCGCCACCGGTGTCCCGCAGCGGCACCTGCGCCAATTCGAAGTTCAGCGCGCCGTCGTTGTGCAGGATCAGCAGCCGTCCGCTGCCGTCCTGCCCGGCGGGGGCGGCCTGGTGCTGGACCGAGTACTCAACCCCCTGCCTGCGGGGCAGCACCACCCGCGGGGCCGCCGTCGGCGTGGCCGTGTCCAGCAGCCATTCCTCGCTGGTGAGCGAGCTGGCGATGGTCATGGACACGTACCGTTCGCTGCGGGTCAGCCCGACCCCGACGTTGAACCGCTGGTCGTTTTCCTCGATCACGATCTCGTCACCGGCGGCTGGCGTGCCCAACCGGTGGCGCCACACCCGGTAGGGGCGCCACGCGTCGTCCACGGTCACATAGAAGAGCACCGACGCATGCGCGGACCACGCGGAGCCGTAGAAGGTGCCGGGGATCTCGTCGGGCAACGTCTGCCCGGTCACCAGGTCCTTGATCCGCAGCGTGAACCGCTCGTCGCCGGCGAAGTCGGTCGAGTAGGCGAGCAGCTTCCCGTCCGGGCTGACGTCGAACGCGCCCATCGAGAAGAACGGCGAGTCCCCGGCCAGCTCGTTGCCGTCCAGCAGGATCTCCTCGCCCGGCAGCGGCGCGCCGTCACCGGTGGCCGGCGGGGCGTCCTCGCCTGGCTGGACGGAGCGCCGGCAGTGCACCGTGTACTGCTTGCCCGCGACCGTCCGCGAGTAGTACCACCACCCGTCCTTGCGGACCGGCACCGACAGGTCGGTCTCCTGGGTGCGCCCCTTGATCTCGGCGAAGATCTCCTGGCGCAGCCCGGCCTGGCCGGCCGTCATCGCGGCCGTGTAAGCGTTCTCGGCTTCCAGGTAGCGCAGGGTCTCCGGGTCGTCCTTGTCGGCCAGCCACGCGTACTCGTCGATGACCGTGTCACCGTGATGGGTGCGCTCACTGAGGATCCGCCGGGCGACCGGCGGCACGGGGGAATCCCCGGTGGGCTGGCCCGGCGGGCCGGTCATTGCGGTCGGCGCGTCGGCGCGGGTCGGCTCGCTGTTCACCAGGGCAGTCTACGGACAGCGCCAGCCGGGCTGGACGGTCCCGGGCGGGGCCGCGTCACGCACCGGCCCACGACGATTGTGGTCGTTGTGACAACGCCCACAAAAGAATGTAGGCGTTGTCACAACGACCACAAACGCAGACCGGGGTTCAGCCTGCCAGCCTCGTCGGGGCGCCAGCATCGGCGGCTCCGGCCGCTCCGGCCGCTCCGGCCGCTCCGGCGGCTCCGGCGGCTCCGGCGGCTCCGGCGGCTCCGGCGGCCCAGTTCCGCGGTCAGAGCACGTCGTGGCCGGGGCGTGGCTCCTCGGGGATCGGCCGTGGCTGGGCCGGGATGCTGCCCAGCCGGCCCGCCTGGTAGTCCTCGAAGGCCCGGACCAGCTCGTCCCTCGTGTTCATCACGAACGGGCCGTACGCGGCGACCGGCTCCCTGATCGGCTCGCCGCCCAGGAGCAGGATGTCGAAGTCCTGGCCCGGCCCCTGCTGCCGCGGGTCGGCCTCGAACGTGATCGAGCCGCCGGGCCCGAAGACGACGAGCTGCCCGGTGCGCACCGGGCGCCGCTGCGCGCCGACGGTGCCGTTCCCGGCCAGAACGTAGCCGATCGCGTTGAAGTCGGGCCGCCAGGGCAGCCGGACCTGGGCGCCGGGGGACACGGTGGCGTGCACCACGGTGATCGGCGTGTGGGTGATGCCGGGGCCCTTGTGGCCCGCCAGGTCACCGGCGATGACCCGGAGCAGCGCTCCGCCGTCGGGCGTGGACAGCAGTCCCACCTGGCCCGCCCGGATGTCCTGGTAGCGGGGGTTGGTCATCTTGAGCCGGGCCGGCAGGTTCACCCACAGCTGGAAGCCGTGGAACAGGCCACCGCTGACCACAAGCTCCTCCGGCGGCTCCTCGATGTGCAGGATTCCGCCGCCCGCCGTCATCCACTGGGTGTCGCCGTTGGTGATCAGCCCGCCGCCGCCGTTGGAGTCCTGGTGGCGGAAGGTCCCGTCGATGATGTAGGTCACGGTCTCGAAACCGCGGTGCGGGTGCCACGCGGTGCCCTTGGGCTCACCTGGCGCGTAGTCCACCTCGCCCATCTGGTCCATGTGGATGAACGGGTCGAGCCGGGCCAGGTCCACCCCGGCGAACGCCCGCCGGACCGGGAACCCCTCTCCCTCGAACCCGGACGGTGCCGTGGTTACCGACTGCACGGGGCGCTCGGCCACCGCGGCTGCGTCTGGCTCCGGAACGCGCGGCAGCACCAGGATGTCCGGAACGGTGATGGCGGGCATGTCTTCTCCTCCGCTTGGGCGGTGGTCTCACCTAACACTAGCTTTGCCGCTACAACGGTAGTTGATAGTTCAACATTCCCCGCGGAGGGCCCGGAGGCCCGGGTTTCGCTCATGGTTAGGTCCCTGCGGAGGGGTCGCTCGCAAGCCGCAAGGCGTAGACTCCCAATACCAGACGGTAATTGCGCACCGCGCGAGGAAGGAGCGCTGCCGTGTCCGGCGTACGCCGGGTTGTCGTCGGCGCCAGCGGCTCGCCAGGCAGCCTCCGGGCCCTTCGGCACGCTGAGGATCTGGCCCGCCACAGTGATGCCACCCTGACACCCGTTCTTGCCTGGGCGCCGCCCGGCGGTGATCTCGCCGCGCGGCAGCCCTGCCCCGCCATGGTCCGCATCTGGCACGAGGCCGCCTGGCAGCGGCTGTGGGCCGCGCTCGAAGCGGCATGGGGGATGATCCCCGTGGACCTGTCGATCCAGCCGCTCGTGCAGCGCGGCCACCCGGGCCCGGTGCTGGTCGGCATCGCCGGCCACCCCGACGACCTGCTCATCGTGGGCGCGGGCCGGCGCGGCGGGCTGGCCTGGCTTGGCCACGGCCGGGTGAGCCGCTACTGCCTGGCCCATGCGCAATGCCCGGTCCTGGCCGTGCCGCCCGCCACCCTCGCCCAGGCGGGCCGCGGCCTGCACGGCTGGGCGCTGCGCCGGGGGATGAGCATCGACCGGATCCAGCGCAACGGCGGCAGCGTCACCGCGTAGGTTCCCCCGCGCCGGGGTGATACGGCACCCCCGAAACTGGCTGATGCCCCGGCCTGCTGCCACCGCTACCCTGGGCTGAGGGGACGCCACCGGACTATGACTCCAGGCGCGATCACGCAGGGAGGCGATCCATGCCACCGCCTCAGGGCAAGGAACTCGAGGAGATCAGGGCGCGCAGGCAGAAGCTGCGCGAGAAGTACCTGCGCCGCCGTGGTGAGCGGCCGGCCACCACGGTGCAAGGCGTGCACCATCTCGCTTTGATCTGCAAGAACGTCGAGGAAACCATCCAGTTCTACCAGGAGTTTCTCGGCTTCCCGCTGGTGGAACTGGTGGAGAACCGGGACTACGCGGGCTCCAGCCACTTCTTCTTCGACATCGGCGACCGCAACATGCTCGGGTTCTTCGACTTCCCCGGCCATCAGCACCCGCCGTTCGAGGAGACCATCGGCGGGGTACAGCACCTGGCCATCTCCATCTCCCCGGCGCAGTTCGAGGCCGCGAAGAAGAAGCTAGACGATGCCGGCGTGGAATACCTGGGCCCGGATCGCGGGGTGGATGACAGCATGTACTTCCGCGACCCGAACGGGGTGAACCTGGAACTGTACCGGGAGGAACTCGGCATCTTCGACGGCCGGCGCCTGATCGACTGACTGTGAGCAGCCGGGGGTCCGCGAGTTCCTCGCTCGATCAGGCCCGCAGATGCCGCCGGATCACCAGGCGCAGGCCCGACCAGACCTCGTCGATGGCGCAGACCTTGTTGTCCACCAGGCCGGTGGGCAGGGCCACCTCCCGCACCACGTCCTCGGTCATGTCGGTGGGGACCCG